>ENA-USUG01000794-USUG01000794.1-human-gut-metagenome-genome-assembly--contig:-NODE-794-length-54553-cov-8.766191_pt1 | contig 54553 bp, 38 predicted proteins | sample MGYA00250059_ERZ773394 | MGnify/ENA primary metagenome ERZ773394 (study PRJEB29103, sample SAMN06111957) | human gut metagenome | biome: human gut; feature: ankylosing spondylitis patient; material... | reverse complement strand
AGCAGGACACAAGCCGTGGGCTCTGCGGCCAGGGCCCCCTCCAGCGCCGCAGCAATCTGGCGGACTCCCTCCTGCAGCCCCTGGCCCACATGACTGCCCGGGTGGAAATTGTACAGGCATCCGGGCAACAGGGTGGTCCGCCCCAGATCCTCTGTCAGGACCTGGGCGGCAAAGGCCCGGGCCTCCGGGTCCCAGGTGCACAAGTTCATGGTGTAAGCCCCATGGGCCACAATGGGACCAAAGCCCCGCTCCCCCATGAGCGCCCCAGCCTGGGCTGCATCTTCCAAATCCGGGGCTTTGGCCCGGCTGCCCCGGGGATTTCGGGTAAAAAATTGCACCGTATCCGCCCCCAGAGACGCCGCCGTGCGCACCATGGCGGCATAGCCCCCAGAGGGGGAGAGATGACAGCCGAAATATGGCATTTTCATCACACTCCGTCGTTTGTCATTGGCCGCAGGCTCCCTCACGCCCGGTAATCCGGTCTTACAAAGGGCTCTTGGATGTCTGTGTCCACCAGAAGCCCATATTTTTTGGGGTGCCGGTAGGCATTTCCAAAGGTTTCCTGCTGGCGGTAGCGGCGAAGCTGGGTGAGGTTGAGCTCCGCCATGTAAATGCCTTCCCCACCGCCTGCCTGGAGGATGCACATGTCCCGGGAGCCCTCCAGCTCCGGGAGGTAGGCCACACCGTCAAACACGCTGGAGCCGCCGTTGCAATCGGGCGCCGTCTCCGGGTAATTGCAGGTGGCAATCGCCACCATATTTTCAAAGGCTCTGGCACGCAGCTGGGAAAGGCGGTTGAGCTCCATGGGGCAGGCATTGGGAACCAGGATCAGCTCCGCACCCTTCAGCATCAGAATTCTCGCACTCTCTGGAAACTCTCTGTCATAGCAAATCATTCCCCCCACCTGCACCTGGCCCAAGGCTGTATCCAGAGCGGTCACGTAAAAATCCTCCCCGGGACACAGGTTGCGTTCCACGTCAAAATCACAGGTATGCACCTTAGCATAGGTCCATTTCTGTTCTCCAAACCGGTCAAACAGGACCAGGGTGTTGCGGGGACCGCCGGCAGTTTCCTCCAACAGGGTCAGCCCAATGGCCATGCGAAGCTCCTTCGCCAGGCTGGCAAACGCTTTCACAAAGTCGCTGTCGATTCGGATTGCCTCTTTTGTCCATGCCTCAACCGGGCGGTTGTAAATGTCATATCCATTGCTCCACATCTCCGGAAACAGGGCAATTTCCGCCCCCGCCTCCTTGGCTCGCCTACAATACTCCATTCCCTTGTTCAGGTTTCCCTCCAGGCTGCCATATGGCGCAATTTGAAGCAGTGCAATTTTTAAAGTCATCATAATCTCTCTCCTCTATGGTCTCCATCAGGGCCTTTTCCGCCCTCTATTCCTCTTCCAAAACCAGGTGATCCACGCCGGAGACCTCGAATTCATCCATATAGCTGTCCATTCGCTGGACGATTTCGTCATAATTTTCGTCTGTGATGTCGGCATAGTCCATGTCCCGGCGGCTCAGCTCCTCGGCCAAAATTTCATAGAAAATATTGTCCTCGTAATAGGAAATGGCCTCGTGAATGCCGCCCTCGGTATAGGCCTGAGACGGAACCGGAACTCCCTCCCAATCCTCCACCAGGACTCCCATACCATTGTGCCGGGACAGACCGAAGAGCTTGCTCTCCAAATCATCATAGTCCTGGAACCGGTCCTCTCCGCGGGTGGAGTTCAAAACCCAGTTTCCCATATACACCAGGTCCAACAGCCGGCGGAACTCCTTGTTGCTCAATTCAATCTGCATATCACAGCCTCCTTCGTCCGGTTTCTTCCTCGGCGGCAGAGCGATGGCACCGCAATTTCGATTCGGTCAAAACGGCAGTGAGGTACCTCCCTGCATTTCCCGTTGCATACAACCCATGCAAACCAGGCGGATTCCAACCATAAAAGCCGCTCCGCCGATATTATAACATGACAGCGGCAGAATTCCATAGGAAAAACGGGCCGCTGGAAAATTTACTCTTGTTTTCTGCGGTGTCCTAGCGTATAGTATATAGGTAAAAATTTGCGCAAAAAGAAATGAGGGTTTGCAGTGCGAAAATTAAGCGTTTGCGTCCTGTTTGGCGGCATCTCTCCGGAACACGAGGTGTCATTGCGCTCGGCAGAATCCGTGCTGAACAACATAGATCACACCAAATATCACGTATTTCCCGTCGGTATCACCAAGGGGGGCGACTGGATTCACTTCACCAGCCGGGACTACAGCCTCCTTCCCTCCGGCCAGTGGGAGCAGAACCCGGGCAATCGCCGGGCAGCCATCTCCCCGGTGCGGGGCCAGGGGCTTCTCACCTTTGAGGGGGACTGTGTGGTCCGGGAGCGGATCGATGTCGTTTTCCCCGTCCTCCATGGGGCCAACGGCGAGGACGGCGCCATGCAGGGGCTTTTGCAGTTGGCCGGCATCCCCTATGTGGGGAGCCACGTGGCCGCCTCTGCCGTTGCCATGGACAAAACTCTGACCAAGTTGGTGGCCGATCAGGTCGGCGTCCGGCAGGCCGCCTGGCGCTTGGTGTGGGCCGGTGAATCAGCTCACCAAAAAGAGCGGACCCTGGCTTCCCTGGAAGAGCGGTTTCGCTACCCTATGTTCGTCAAACCCGCCGGTACCGGATCCTCTGTCGGCGTGTCCAAGGTCACATGCCGGGAGGAGTTGTCTGCCGCTCTGGACAGGGCAGCTCAGTATGACCGGAAAATCCTGGTGGAAGAGTTCATCCGGGGCCGGGAAATTGAAGTGGCCGTCATGGGAAATGACAGTCCCGTTGCCTCCATCTGTGGTGAAATTGATTCCGGCGCAGAGTTTTACGATTACGAAGCCAAATACGTCACCGACACCTCCCAGGCCTACATCCCCGCCCGCATCTCAGAAGAGACGGAAGAGGCCGTCCGGGATGCCGCTGTCCGGATCTACCAGGCCATTGGCTGCCAGGGGCTCTCCCGGGTGGATTTCTTCGTCACATACGAAGGAGAAGATGTGATCTTCAACGAAATCAACACCCTGCCCGGCTTCACCTCCATCTCCATGTATCCCAAGCTGTTTGCCGCCAGCGGCATCCCCTACCCGGAGCTCATTGACCAGCTGATTGCTCTGGCCTGTGAGGTGCGGCCGTCATGAATCAAATACCAGTTATGTTGACCATCCGCGGTGAGCAGCACTATCACGGTCAGGAGGCGGACGCTGTGGAGCTGATCACAGAAGGCTCCCTGGAGCAGACCCCAGAGGGCTGGCGCATCTGCTACCAAGAGAGCGACCTCACCGGTCTTCAGGGGGCAATCACCACCTTTGACATTCGCCCTGGCCATGTGACCTTATCCCGCACCGGGGCGGTCCAGTCTCAGATGATATTTCAGGAAGGCGTCCGTCATGAATCCCTGTACCAGCTGGATGTGGGGGCCCTCATGGTCTGTGTCTGTGCCCGGAAAATTCACATAGACCTGAGCAGTCTGGGCGGAGAGCTGGACGTATCCTACTCCATCGAGGTCGAGCAGGCCATGACGGGGACCGTTCGGTACCACATTGGGGTCAAACCCGTATAAACAACAGGGCTGTCTCAGAGGATTCTTTGGGACAGCCCCCCTTTTTCACCCGATCCAGAAAAATCCCAAATTGTACTTGTAAATTGCCACAATTTGGCGTATACTTTCTTATATTAGCCGCACAAGTTCAAGCAAAGAGAGGTTGTATGCATATGGAATCTGTCAGCATCCGGGAGCTGTTTCGAAACACGGCGCTCTACGCGGGAAAGACCGTCTCCGTAGGCGGCTGGGTGCGCTCCGTCCGGGCCAGCAAGGCCTTCGGCTTCATTGTCCTTCACGATGGCACATTTTTCACCCCCCTGCAGGTGGTGTATCACGATAATCTGGAGAATTTCCAGGAAATTTCCAAAACGAATGTGGGCGCGGCCCTGGTGGTAACCGGCACTCTGGTGGAGACGCCGGACGCCAAGCAGCCCTTTGAGCTCCAGGCAGAGTCCGTGGTGGTGGAGGGCTCTTCCGCACCGGACTACCCCCTGCAAAAAAAGCGGCACAGCCTGGAATTCCTGCGGACCATGACCCATCTGCGCCCCCGAACCAACACCTTCCAGGCCGTGTTCCGGGTACGGAGCCTCATTGCCTACGCCATTCACCGGTTCTTCCAGGAGCGGGATTTCGTCTACGTCCACACCCCTCTCATCACCGGCTCCGACTGTGAGGGCGCAGGCGAGATGTTCCAAGTCACCACCCTGGACCTCCAAAACCTGCCCCTGACCGAAGACGGCAAAGTGGATTTTACTCAGGACTTCTTCAACAAGCCCACCAACCTCACCGTCTCCGGCCAGCTCAATGGCGAGACCTATGCCATGGCCTTTAAAAACATCTACACCTTCGGCCCCACCTTCCGGGCGGAAAACTCCAACACCACCCGCCATGCCGCTGAATTCTGGATGATCGAGCCGGAGATTGCCTTTGCCGACCTGGGCGATGACATGCGACTGGCAGAGGATATGATCAAATATATCATCGCCTATGTGCTGGAGCACGCGCCGGAGGAAATGGCCTTCTTCAACCAGTTTGTAGACAAGGGCCTGCTGGACCGGCTGAATCACGTGCTGAACTCTGACTTTGGCCACGTCACCTATACCGAAGCCGTGGAGCTGCTGGAAAAGCACAACGACAAGTTTGAATACCCCGTTCACTGGGGCAGCGACCTGCAGACCGAGCACGAGCGCTACCTCACCGAGGAGATTTTCCAGCGTCCCGTGTTCGTCACCGACTACCCCAAGGAGATCAAGGCCTTCTATATGAAGCTGAACCCCGACGGCAAGACGGTGGCCGCCATGGACTGCCTGGTGCCCGGCATTGGCGAAATCATCGGCGGGAGCCAGCGGGAAGACAACTACGACGTCCTCCTGAGCCGCATCCAGGAGCTGGGGCTCCGGGAGGAAGATTACGGCTTCTACCTGGACCTGCGGAAGTACGGCTCCGCCCGTCACGCCGGCTTCGGCCTGGGCTTCGAGCGGTGCGTCATGTACCTCACGGGTATGGGCAACATCCGGGATGTGGTCCCCTTCCCCAGAACCGTCAACAACTGCGATCTGTAAACAAAAGCTCGGACCGGTTGCATGGCGGAGTGGCCAACGCCGCTCCGCCATGCGGCAGGTCTTTTTTCTGATTTCACAGCCAGGAGGTTTTCATGATTCACTTTGCCATCTGTGACGACGAGCCCGCTCAGGTCCAGTTCCTTTCTCAGCTGGTGACCAACTGGTGTGCTGGGCGAGGGGAAGTCTGCCAAATCGCAAGCTTTTCCTCGGCGGAGGCGCTGCTCTTTGCCTGGGAAGAGGCGCCTCTGGCAGACATTCTCCTGCTGGACATCCTCATGGGGCAGATGAATGGCATGGAGCTGGCCCGGAAGCTTCGGCAGAAGCAGGCTAGGCTGCAAATTCTCTTCATTACCGGCACCCCGGATTTTGTCTTTTCCGGGTACGACGTGGAGGCGGTGTCCTATCTCATGAAACCGGTGCGCCCAGAAGCGCTGGATCGCTGCCTGGCCCTTGCTTGCGCCCGCCTGTCCCGGCAGAGTCCGGAAGTCCTGGTGGAAGTCGGAGACCTCTGCCGCCGGGTACCCCTGGCAGAAATTTTCTATCTGGAGAGCTTTGGTCACACCACCGTGCTCCACACTGCCCAGGGAGACCTGGAGAGCCGGAAGGGCATCCAGTCCTGGGAGGACTGTCTTCCAGACAGCTTCTTCCGTCTCCATCGCTCCTATCTCATCTCCCTGGACCACGTGGCCGCCATCACCAAAACCGCGGTGGAGCTGGATTCCGGCATCCGCCTCCCCATTCCCCGGGGGAAATGGGAGGCTGTCAACCGCGCCTGCCTGGACCGATTCCGGAGTACCCAGCTGGGCGGCCCACCTCTGTTTCGGTAGGGAGGTCTCATCCAATGGAATCCCTGTTTTGCTCGTTTCTCTGCCTGGGCCTGTATGGCTACGGCATTCATACCATGGGGAAGCTGGTCAAAGGGGTGGCGAAAGATCTGACCACGGCGCTTCTGGGCCTGCTGTTCCTGACCGCTTCTGCCTTTTTGGGTCTGCCCGCCCTGGGCTGGGGCCTTGTGACCCTGCTGCTTTTGGCCTATACCTGCTTCTATGACCAGGAACTATTCCCCCTGCAATGGAAGCAGACCCTCTTGCCCGGCCTGATTCTGACTGCGCTCACCGCCCTGGGGCAGGTGGTAACCGGGCTCCATCCCCACAGCCTTCTGTCCCTGAAATTGTCCACCCTGCCCCTGCCATGGGCCGTCAGCCTGACTCTGATCCTGTGCCTGACGCTCCAGTGCCAGCTAGCCTGGAAGCGGCGACAGCTGTCCCCCCTCGCCGGAGCCACCTGGGGAATTCTGTATCTGGCCCTCTCTCTGCTGCCCCACCTCCATCCCCTGCCGTACCTGTATCTTGGTCTGGGACTGGGCCTGTTTTCTGTACTGGAGTACACCCTGCGCCATTACCAGACCGGTTATGAGCGCAGCACCCGGGACTTTCAAACCTCGGTCCTCTCCCAGCAATATGAAGAGATTAAAACCATCTATCTGAACATGCGGGGCTGGCGCCATGACTACCACAATCACATTCAGGTCATGAAAGCTCACATGGCCATGAACCAGCTGGAGGCCCTGGCCAGCTACCTGGACGCCCTGGAGCAGGATTTGAGCCAGGTGGACACCTTCGTCAAATCTGGCAATCTGATGGTGGACGCCGTCCTCAACAGCAAGCTCTCCCTGGCCCGTCAAAAGGACATCGCCCTGGACTGTGCGGCAGATCTGCCGGAGCAGCTGTCTGTCAGCGATGTGGACCTGTGCGTCATCTTGGGGAACCTGCTGGACAACGCCGTGGAGGCCTGTGAGAAAATTCCGCCTGAGGCACGGTTTCTCCGGGTCTATTGCGCTGTGATCAAAAACCAGCTGTATCTCTCCGTGCAAAACTCTGCCAAGGAGGAGCTGGACTTTGACGAGCGCAACTATATCTCCAAAAAGCGGGGCAACCACGGCTTAGGGCTGAAGCGGGTGCAGGTATTGGCCGACCGGTACGGCGGTTTTCTGAATCTGCAGAACCAGCCTGGCATTTTCGCCGCCGAGGTGCTCCTGCCCCTGGTCACTTAAAACATACATTTCGTGCGCCCCTGCTGACATTTGGTGCAAAAACCAACCCAGCCGGGGCGCTTTCTGATAGAATGGAGCCATCTCAGACAAGGAGTTGATCCCATGGATCCCACCCATGCGCCCAAACCACCGAAAATCTCCGTTCTGCGCAACCTTCCATACGCCTGGCGGAAGCTGCTGCAGTTGGAGGGACCGTCTTATTTCTTCCTATTGTTTTTCTCCGTCATCTGCCAGGTGGCGGCTCCCCTGCTGGCTATCATTCTGCCCAGTACGGTCATTCGGCTGTACCAGTCGGGAGCGGCCTGGCAAGAAATGGTCCTCACCATATCCTGCCAGGCCCTTGCCCTCTCCCTGTTCCAGCTGGGCAAAACCTACTGTCAGAACCGGGTGGAGCACATTCCCTTCCTCTTTCGCCTGGACCTGCTCCCAGAGTACTTAGTCCGCAACGTCACCCGGGATTACCAGCTGGCAGAGAGTCCCGCCGGGCAAGCCGGTATGGCTATGGCGGAACGGACGATCCTGTGGGGCAACGACTACGGCATTGAAGCCTTCCTGATTGCCGCCGGGACGGCCATGTATCAGCTCTGCGGCTTTCTTGTCTATTTGCTGATCTCTGCCCAGCTGAACATCGGGATCCTCCTGGTGCTTTTGACCTCCACCGCCGGCATCGCCCTGCTCAATGGCTGGAAACGAAAGGCCAGCACCGCTTATGTTGCGGACGTGATTCCACTGGATGACCAGCGGAGCCGGTTGGAAAAACAAATTTTGGACGGCAAATATGCCAAGGATATCCATCTGTACCAGATGAAAACCTGGCTCCTGGGCACAATAGACGGCATTCGAGGATTGCGTGCAGCCAGAAGTCACAAATACGCGCAGAAGCTGTTTGCCGCTTTCCTGGGCCAGCAGCTGCTGGTTTTGGTGCGCGACGGGCTGGTCTATGGCTATCTGCTGCACCAAATGGTCCTGGGCGTCATGCCGGTGGCGGATTTTATTCTCTTTACAGGCGTCGCCTCCGGCATCAGCAGTTGGCTGTCCGGCTTCACCGAGCAGCTCTTGGAACTGCAAAGCAATGGAGATCTCCTCAGTCATTATCGGCTCTATATGGATGAGCTGCCTGGAAAATCCAAAGCCGGCAGCACCGCAAACACTCCCATCCCCAATCCCGGAACCGTCCATACCCTCCAGCTGGAGCATGTCTCCTTCCAGTATCCAGAGTCTCAGGATTACGCCCTGAAAGATATCAGTCTGACCCTAAAACCCGGAGAAAAGCTGGCCCTGGTGGGAGCCAATGGCGCCGGAAAATCCACCCTGGTGAAGCTCCTGTGCGGCCTGTACCACCCCACCCAAGGCCGCATTCTTCTGGACGGTGTGGATATCTCCACCATGGACCCGAACGCCTACTTCCGGGAATTCTCCGTGGTGTTTCAGGACGTGTTCGCCTTCGCCTTCCCCCTGTCGTCCAACGTAGCCTGTCAACCCCAGGCGGAAATCCGGCAAGACCGCCTGACCCAAAGCCTGAAGCTGGCAGGCCTGGAACCCACGGTGGCCAACTTGCCCAAGGGGGCCGACACCACCCTGCTGCGCACCCTGGATCCAGAGGGGGTGGAGCTGTCCGGCGGCCAGATGCAAAAGCTGATGTTGGCCAGAGCCCTGTATAAGGACGCTCCCATGGTCATCCTGGACGAACCCACCGCCGCCCTGGATCCCCTGGCCGAGGGGGAGATGTACAGCCAGTACAACCGCCTCACCCAGGGAAAAACCAGCGTCTTCATCTCTCATCGCCTCAGCTCCACCCGCTTCTGCGACCGGGTCATCTTCCTGGAGGATGGAGCCATCACCGAAACCGGAACTCACGACTCTCTCCTAGCCCAGGGCGGCGGGTACGCCCGTATGTTTGAGGTGCAGTCCCACTACTACCAAAAGGGGGAATCCTCTCATGACTGAAAAAACCTCACTTCGTCAGGACTATCGGGCAGCGTTTCGTCTTCTCGGTCTGGTCCGTCGCATGAACGCCTCGATCCTGCCCCAGCGGCTTCTGCACGCCATGCTGGGGGCCTGGATCCCCTACATCAGTCTGTTTTTTACGGCGCAGCTCATCAACAACCTGACATCCGGCGCCTATCGGGAGGCCCTTCTGGCAACCGGTTGGCTGCTGGGGTCGAACCTGATTCTGGGCAGCGTCAAAGATTATCTGGCCTCCCGTTGGAAGCAATCAGCCGGTCTCCTCCTCACCAGCATGCCCCGGCTTCTGCGGGAAAAAGCCATGGAGCTGGATTACGCCAGCCTCAGCGATCCCCAGGTGATCGGTCCGGTCAAGCAGGCGGAGCAGTTGTGTAATTACACCGGAAATCTTGGAACTCTGGTCTCCCGATTCCAGGAAATCGTGCAAGCCCTCCTCTCTGCCGGAACCGGCCTTTGCATGGTGATCTACCTCTGCTTTGCCCGGGGAACGGCGCAAGGTGTCCTCGGGACACTGTGCAGCCCGGTTGTAGGCCTTGGCAGCCTGGTTCTGATCGTCGGCGGCTCCTGTTTTCTGGCAAGCCGCTTCACCCGGCAGCACCAGACCAATGACCAAGCCGCTGATTCCGAGCATGCCCAAGCAGAAAACGGAATTAGCTATCTGTCCTCCAAAGTATTTTGCAGCATAGACGCCGGGAAGGTCATTCGCCTATACCACATGAAAGATATGCTGATGGAAAATTATCAGGGTTTCCTCCGCATTGCTCGTCCGGTATATGTGAACATGTGCCGGTCCGAGCTGAACCTGTCCATCATTTCCACCGCCCTGTCTGGTCTTACCTCCATCTACGCCTATATTTTGGTCCTGCTCAAGGTCTTGGTGGGGGCCATCTCCATCGGTTCCTTTGCCCAATATGCCGGCGCACTGGCTACGTTCCAGGGCAACATTATGAGCATCCTCCGGCAGAACCGCCAGCTCCGCCGCCAGGTGTCCTACCTGAAAGACTTTCTGAGTTTCCTGGACCAAACCAGCAGTCACACCGGCACCATTCCCACAGAAAAACGCCAGGACCACGTATACGAAATTGCCTTCCACGACGTCTCCTTCACCTACCCCGGAAGCAGCACCCCGGTCTTGAAGCATCTGTCCTGCAAGCTGTCTCTGAAGCACAAAATGGCTGTGGTCGGTCTCAATGGCGCTGGCAAAACCACCTTCATCAAGCTTCTGTGCCGTCTTTATGACCCCACAGAAGGATACATCACCCTCAATGGCGTAGACATTCGGAAATACGACTACCAGCAATACCAGAGCCTGTTCAGCGTCGTTTTCCAGGACTTCCAGCTCTTCCCCTTCCCGGTGGGCCAAAACGTAGGCGCCTGCCTGGATCCGGATCCGGAGCGGGTGTGGCAATGCCTGGAGCTGGCCGGTGTAGCGGACCGAATCCGGGACATGCACCAGGGGCTGGAGACGCCGGTCACACCGCTGGAAGAAGCCGGAGAAAACCTGAGCGGCGGTGAGATGCAGAAAGTCGCCATTGCACGGGCCCTGTATAAGGATGCGCCTTTCGTCATCCTGGACGAACCCACCGCCGCCCTGGACCCATTCAGCGAGTATGAAATCTACTCCCGTTTCGACGAACTGGTCCGGGACAAAACCAGCATCTACATCTCCCACCGTATGAGCAGCTGCCGGTTCTGCCAAGACATTCTGGTCTTCCAGGACGGTACCATCGCGGAGCGGGGCAGTCACGAAACACTGCTCCACGCAAATGGCCTCTACGCCTCCCTGTGGAATGCCCAGGCCCAATATTACGTCAAATAAACAACTGGCCAGTCCCATTTCCGGGCTGGCCAGTTGGCTTTGGACTTTCGTTATGAGACTGCATCACTCTGATGATTCTGCAGAATTTCCCGCAGGCTGATCTCCGGGTGGGCCTCTAGGCGCATCCAGCTGGCGTCGCCCTCCCGCATATAGGACTCTCCTGCCATATAATAAACCTTATTTGCACCATTGGCGTAGTGCAGCGTAATTTTACAGGTGGCTTCCTCTTCCTCCGCCTGCTCACCCGTTTCTTCCGGCACCGTGTGCAACGCCTGGATATACTCCAGAACCCGCTTAATCTTCACGGGCTCCGTATACACCCGATCCCATGCCCCGCCAGTGGGCATGGATTCCACAGAAACCTGGAGGACCATTCCCCCCGTGCTTCCCTCCGGCTGACCTTCCGGCGGCGGCAGCAGCCCGCAGCCCTGGAGCAAACCGCACAGCAGCAGCAACGCTACCACACGCCACTTCCCTTTCAAGGCAACCGCCTCCTTCACTGAAACCGGAATCCTTCGGTCAGAAGGATCCGAATGTTGGCCTGCCAGTTCTCTTCCGTCCCGAAGGGCAGGCGGTCAAAGCCAGGCACCTCGTGGAAGGACACAATCTGGTCCTCCCAGTTGATCCACATCATATAAATCTCTCTGGTTTCCATCTCACCTTCGCCTCCTTCACAAGCTTGTCCGAACAGAGTGATGCACTTTCTCCTTTATAAACATAGACGCAAATTGCATCCAAGTTGTTACAAAGTTCTGCAAAAAACTTCTTAATTTTTCTTAAGTTACCACAGAAGTCCATCAAAAGTTCTGGCGCATCTGGGACGGTTCTCTGAACACCATATGCAAAACGGGCAGGAATATACGTCGGTGCAGCTCCCGCTTCTTCTTTACAGAACCAAGTTCCCAGCTGAATCCATTGGTTTCCCGCGCTCGCGGATCCTGACAAACACACACCACAAAAAGCAGACCTGCCCGCTTCCGATTGTGTGTTCATCCGCTTTCACACAACCAGAAACGGGCAGGTATCCAATAACAGTTTAAATTCCAGCCAACCGGAGCAGCTCCTGGGCCCGATCTGTCTTCTCCCAGGACCGGTCTTTTTCCATGCCGAAGTGGCCCCGCGCGGCAGTCTCTGCAAACATGGGCCGGCGCAAATTCAGCATTTTGATGATCCCGGCAGGAGTGAGGTCAAAGGTCCGGCGCAGAAGCTCTGTGAGGGCGTCATCGCCAATCCGCCCGGTGCCGTAAGTGTCCACCAGAATGGAGACCGGCTGAGCCACGCCAATGGCATAGGCCAGCTCCACCTGCACCCGCTCTGCCAGCCCGGCGGCAACCACATTCTTGGCCATATACCGGGCCATATAAGCGGCGCTCCGGTCCACCTTCGTGGGATCCTTCCCGGAAAACGCGCCGCCGCCATGGCAGAAATAGCCGCCATAGGTGTCCACAATGATCTTCCGGCCTGTGAGGCCCGTATCACCGGCAGGACCGCCCACCACAAACTTGCCCGTAGGATTGATGTAAATGTGGCCCACATCCCGGATGTCAAAGCCATATGCGGCCAGCACCGGAGCGATGACCATCTCCTTCACATATTGCCGCAGGTTCTCAATGGAAAAATCCGGGCGATGCATAATGGACACCACCACAGTCTCCACGCCCACCGGCCGTCCTGCATCGTCAAACTCCACCGTCACCTGGGCCTTCCCATCGGGGCGCAGGTAGGGATTCTCCGCCACCATTTGCGTCAGGCGGTTGGTCAGGGCACGCGCGACCGCACCGGCCAGAGGCATCAGCTCCGGGGTCTGGTTGCAGGCGCCGCCAAACATCATCCCCTGATCGCCAGCGCCGCCCACCTGATCGTTGGTCCCCAGGGCGATGTCCGGCGACTGGGTGTGAATCCGGCACTGAATCTCCGCCGTGTCGGCACAGAAGCCCTCATCCGGCCGGGTATAGCCAATGTCCCGGATCACCTGACGGGCAATGGCCTCGTAGTCCACCAGAGCATTGGTGGTGATCTCCCCGGAGATGCAGCAGAAATCCGTGGTTACCAGCGTCTCACAAGCCACCCGGGAGTTGGGATCCTGCGCCAGGCAGGCGTCCAGAATGCTGTCCGAAATTCGATCGGCCACCTTGTCCGGGTGGCCGGTGGTGACGCACTCCGAAGTAAAAAGTCTTTTTTCCATAGTTCCATTCCTTTCTTTTCTCGCTCGTTCCTTCCAAAAGCTCCGGGTGCAGGACGTTTTTTGCAAAAAAAGACGTTCCGAAGATTCGGAACGTGTTGTGATACGAACCCTCATCTTTCGTCTGACGCCGGATTTGGCACCTTGAATCAACAGGTTGCCGGGCTTCATCGGGCCGTTCCCTCCGCCACTCTTGATAAGGCATATTCAATTTCCTCCATCATTATATGCCTGTAGCCGCAAATGTCAAGAGAATTTTCAGTTTTTTTCAGAGAAACCGGCGGATCCCGTAGCCTGTCTGAAACCCTGCCGGTTTGGTTAGGATGTTACTGGAAAATTCACAGAAAAACTATGGACTTTTCTCACTGGACCCGGTAAAATAGTCTACGAATTACAAAGGAGTGAGGACCGTTGAAAAAATTGCGCAGCAAATTTGAACGCTTCTGTTATCGCAACCAAAAAAAGGGCATCCCCAACCTGATGCTTTGGATCATCGGCATCAATATCGTCACCTACATCTTTGCCATGATCGACCCCAGCAACACCTTATACCGGCTGCTCTGTTTTGACCGGAATGCCATTCTTCACGGCCAGGTTTGGCGGCTTGTCAGCTTTGCCGCCCTGAGTCTTCAGTCCTATGATTATCTCTGGGCAATTGTCGCCGTCATTTTCTACGTCCAACTGGGAAAGGCCTTGGAAAACGCCTGGGGTCGACTCCGCTTTAACCTGTACTACCTCACCGGCATTCTTTTCATGGACATTGCCGGATTCCTGCTGGATTTTCCCGTCTCTGCCAGTTCCCTGCACCTGTCCCTGTTCCTGGCCTTCGCCACCCTGTATCCGGAGACCACCTTCCTGATCTTTTTCATCATTCCCATCAAGGCCCGTTGGCTGGGCATTTTCAACCTGGCCCTTTACCTGGTGCAGCTGCTGCGCTTCTCTGTATTCCCTCTGAATCTGCTGCCGCTGTTTGCACTGGCCAACTATTTCCTGTACTTTGGCAAAGACTTCCTGAACATTCTCCCCATATCCTGGCAGGTGAATGCCAACCGGGTGAAGCGGAAAATGGCATCTAAGAAAACCGGAAAACAGGTCCCCTTCCCTGGCTCCGGCTCTTACGCCGCCTCCACCGCCCAGCCGGAGGCCCCTTATACCCACAAATGCACCGTCTGCGGCCGTACCGATGTCACCAATCCGGAGCTGGAATTCCGCTACTGTTCCAAGTGCAAGGGCTATTACTGCTACTGTGCAGACCACATTAACAACCACAGTCACATTCAATAGCGATCATAAAGAGCGGCATTCTTCCCCCGAAATCTCAGGGAAGAATGCCGCTCGATGTTATTGTGCTGACAGCTCCACCGCTTTGCGCAGCAGAGAATAGGGCGGAACCGGCTGGGGAAGCTGCATGCGGAAAACCATCTGGGGGACTCTGGGCTCCCGCAGGTCCTCCCCCTGCTCACTTTGCATCACCGGCGCTTGGAAGGAGAACGGACGAGTATGGGGGCCCACCAGCTCCAGAGCATCTCCCGCGGCAAATTTATTGCGCAGGCTCATGGTGGCCATGCCGTTGCGGTCGCAGTCCAGCACGATGGCACAGACCTGCCACTGGCGAATGTACCGGGAGCTCTCCGTATACTGTCCAGGGAAGCCGAAGTAAAAGCCGGTGGAATAAATCCGGTGGGACACATGCTCCACCTCATCCCGCCACACCGGGTCCAGAGGCTGGCCATGGGCAGCCGCATCGATCCCGTGCCGGTAAGCGCCTGTGACAATGGCGGCGTAGTAGGCGGACTTGGCCCGCCCCTCCAGCTTGATGCAGTCCACCCCTGCCTCCATCAGCTCCGGCAAGTGGTCGATCATACACATATCCCTGGAATTCAGGATGTACGTTCCCTTCTCATCCTCAAAAACAGGGAAGTACTCCCCCGGCCGCTTCTCCTCCATGAGGGCATATTGATAGCGGCAGGGCTGGGCGCAGGCCCCCCGGTTGGAGTCCCGGCCCGTCATGTAATTGGACAGGAGACACCGCCCGGAATAGGAGACGCACATCGCCCCGTGACCAAAGGTCTCCAGCTCCAGCTCCCTGGGAGTCTCCTGCCGGATGCGGCGGATCTCCTCCAGGCTCAACTCCCGGGCCAGAACCACCCGGCTGGCCCCCAGATCATACCAGGCCCGGGCGCAAACGCTGTTGGCAATCGACTGCTGGGTAGAAATGTGCCGCTCACAGTGGGGCGCATACTGCCCGGCCAACATAAATGCGCCCAGATCCGCCAGAATCAGCGCATCCACCCCCGCCGCATCCAGCTCCTCCAGATAGCCCGGCAGCAGAGGCGCCTCGTCCCCCCGGGGCATGGTGTTGACCGTCACATGGACCCGGACGCCATGGGCATGGGCAAAAGCCACCGCACGGGGCAGCTCCTCCGGGGTAAAATTCCCGGCGAAGGATCGCATCCCGAAGCTGGTGCCCGCCAGGTACACCGCATCGGCGCCGTACAGCACCGCCATGGTCAGCCGCTCCATATCTCCGGCGGGGGCCAGGAGCTCAAGGCTCCTGGGTCTCGTCATCGTCGTCTCTTCCATTTCGTAAATTCTCCAGAAATTGCTCGTGCTCCTCCGCCGTTTCAGAGAAGTGGTGGGTGCCATCCTCATCCAGCGCATAGAAATAGTAGCTGGTATCCGCCGGATGCAGGGCCGCCTTCAAACTGTTGAGACCGGGGTTGGCAATGGGCCCGGCTGGCAGACCGGGATTGGTATAAGTGTTATAGGGGCTGTCAATCTGGAGATCGGCGTAGCTCAGATTGGCCTTTCTCTCCCCCAGGGCATATTGGATGGTTGCATCGATGTTCAGATACGGATAGGCCGGATCACACAGCCGGTTGTAGATGACAGAAGCAATTTTCCCGCTCTCCCCAGAGCCAGCCGTCTCCCGCTCGATCATGGAGGCGATGGTCACCAAGTCCCGAATGGACAGATACCGGGTCCGAATCTCTTCTTCCGAATACCCGAAGGAAGACAGCCGCTCCTTCAACCAGCCATTGAGCGCCGTCAGGTCCCCTTCCATATCCTCGTTAAAGCGGTAGCCAAAATTCCGCAGCAACTTCCGCAGGACCCGCTCCGGATCGTCGGAAGTATAAAATTCATAGGTATCTGGGAAGAGGAACCCCTCCAGGCAGTTGGGACTATCCCGTTTTACATCCCTCAGGAACCAGAACTCCCCCAAATCTCCATGCTGAGCCGCTTCCTGCAGCTCTTCCGCCGTACAAACCGCGTTTTTCTCCAGCAGTGCAAAAATCTGCCTGCATTCATATCCCTCGGGGATGGTCACCGTCACAACCTTTCGGTCCGACGAGGAGCGGCCCAGGGCGTCTACCATGGCGTGGTAGTCATACATACAGTTCAGCTGGAAGGTGCCCGCGCTGATCTTCTCCCGCGCGCCGGTCAAATCGCTGTAGAAGTTGAACAGCCGGGGATAGCGGACCAACCCCGCATCCGCCAGCTTCTGGGTGATCTGCTCCATGGTGTCCGTATCCGCAATGGTCACCGTGACCACCTTTTCCTCTTTGGTCAGGGCCAACACGTCGTCCGCCCAGAGCCATACCACCCGGGACAGGGTCACACATACCGCCAATATGATGCCGCACAAAATCAAAGAGCTGAGAAAATGGGGAATCCCCAAAAACCCCGTTCCCTTTTTCTTCATGGCCGGTCTGCCGGATTTTCTCCGCCGCCGCCGGGCTCCGCCGGAAGCAGGCAGCGTCTCCGGTGGCTCTTGGCCGGGTTCCTCCTGAAATGCCCGTTCGAAGCCCTCATCGAACGCATCCCGGTACTCCTGATCCCGGAACTCTGCCCCGGCAGAGGGGTCGTCCAGGTCGTTCATTTCCTGGGGTACCTCCCGCCCTGCGTCCAGCTCTCGCCGGGCATCCTGCAGGATCCGGTCCACATCTCCCATGGCCGGGTCTGTCATTCCATCATAATCCATGGCGGCCGGATCCGGCCCCAGCTCTTCATAGCCTTCGATTTCCGACAGGATCTGGGTGATATCCAGTTCCGCTGGATCCCACCCTTCCTCCTGGTTTTTGTCAAATTGATCATGCTTTGGCATGGGTAATCCTCCTGTTTTCACCGGTTTTTACCGGATGACAATCTGGTTGGCCACTGCCTGGGCGACTTCTACGCCCTTCAACGCCTGCACCAGCGCCAGAGCTAATGGGATGGCGCAGCCAGCCGAAGCGCCGGTAATCACCGTTCCATCCTGCACCACCGCCGCCTCTGGCCGGAACCGGGAGGCCTGCATCTGCCCGGCCAGGTCCGGGTCGGGGTAGCAGACCGCCTCCCGCCCATCTGTGATGTGGAGCTCTGCCAAAATTGTGGGAGCGGCGCAGAGGGCGGCCACATATTTGCCGTTGTCATAGGCAAACCGGACGGCGTCCATCACCTGCCGGCAGCCGCGAATGGACGCCACACCGCCCAACCCGCCGGGCAACACAATCATATCCAGCCGGGTCAAATCCATCTGCTCTGGGGTAAGATCGGCCCGCACCCCAATGCCATGGGCGCCGGTCACCTCCAGGCCGTCGATGCCCACATAGGCAGTCTCTATCCCGGCCCGCCGGAGCAGGTCCCCGGGAGTGACCGCCTCCACTTCCTCAAAGCCTTTGCCCAATACAATATACACCATATCCGTCACTCCTCCAAACATATCCGAACCAATCGGTCAATTTCCTGATGGATCTCCTGGGCCGGACGCATGGCGCCGTCCCGGGCACAGGAAATGACCTGCCAGCCAAAGAAATCCGCCGCCGCCTGTCCCGTCTCCCGGCACAGGCGCAGATAAGCCAGATCCTGCTCGTGAATGTCTCCCTGGGTGTGGGTGTCCTGCTCCCGCTTGCGGAGCATCATCTCGGTCAAGTCTGTAGGTACATCCAAATAAATGACCAAATCCGGCCTGGGCAGTCCCAGGCGGCCATATTCGAACTCCTCCAGCCATTGGAAATACGCCCTTTGCTCCGCACCCGTCAATTTGGAGCCCTGGTGCACCGCATTGGAGGTGGTGTACCGGTCAGAGAGAATGAGACCTCCAGCCTCGTACTCCCTCCGCCACACCTTCTGGAAGGAGGCATACCGGTCCACGGCATAGAATGCTGTGGCGGCATAAGCGTTCACATCTCCCGGGTGCTGGCCAAACTCCCCATTCAGGTACATGCGGATGAGGGCGGATGAGGGCTCGGCATATTGGGGAAACACCAGCTTCCGAAAGGCCATCCCCTCTGCCTCCAGTCCCTGGGTCAGGAGGCCAAACTGGGTGGACTTTCCGGATCCGTCCGTTCCCTCCAGTACAATCAGTTTACCCATGTCGTCCGCCTTCCTGTTCCTCCAGACGCCGCTGCTGTTTGCAGGCGCGTATGAACTTGGGCAGGCGCATCATCCGGCCAAGGCGGGACGGGTCTTTGAGCAGCCGGTACAGCCACTCCAGATTGCACCGGATCATCCACTGGGGCGCCCGCTTGACCACTCCGGCAAAGCCATCCAGGCTCCCACCCAGGCCAATCATCAGGCCGCAGGTAAGCTCCTGCTGGTGCGCCGCCATAAACCGCTCCTGCTTCGGCGCGCCCAAGCACACAAACACCACATCCGGTCTGGCCTTGTGCACACGCTCCACCACAGCGGCCTCATCCTGAAAGTAGCCGTCCGCCGTGCCGCAGATGACGAGGCCAGGATACTTGGCCGTGAGATGTTCCGCCGCCTTCTCCGCGATGCCAGGTTTCCCACCCAGCAAATACAGCCGTCCGCCCTTGGCCGCCAGGCGCTGTGCCAGGGCCTCGGCAAAGGCAATCCCCGCCACCTTTTCCTGCAACGGGCGCTCCAGAATCCGGGACCCCATCACCACGCCAGCCCCGTCCGGCAGGACCAGATCCGCCCCATTTAAAATATCCAAAAACGCACCGTCGTGCATGGCTTCCCAGACGATTTCCCCATTGGGCGTCACGCAATAGGCGCTTGCCTTGGCTTCCATCAGGATCTCCGCCCGGTCCAGCGCCTGCTCCATGGTGACATTGTCAAACTGAACGCCCATCACATCTATTTTCAAAAAAGCACACCTGCTCTTTCCTCTCCGCCGGTAGGACGGGTATCTTCGTTAAAGATTACCATATTTTTTCCCATTTGTCCACTGGATCCCATGGATTTTCAGAACTTCTCAATCAAATCAAAGCAAAGATGGGAAAAGTGTCCATGACGAACTCCTTTTTCCCGCTTCCCCTGCACAGCCGGGCTGCAGCAGCATAAAATGATTTGAAAGCAAGACCTTGCTTTTGCCGGGAATCCCCCGGCCATGACAGAACAGGAGGTTTTCGTATGTCTGAGCAATCGACCTGCCGGCCCGAGGACCTGCGGGAGGCCGTCAGCATTCATACCCGAAAAGTGACGGACAGCTGCAGAGACAAGGACTGCATTGAGGACCTGCGGGTTTACCTGACCCGGGAATCCCAGGCGCTTCTGGATGCCTCTGCAGGGGCCAAGGCCCGCTGTGCGGAGCTGGTATACGCTTACATTGATGTTGAGCCTGTAGCGTTCAACCGCAACCATTACTGCATTGACATCACATTCTACTATCGGATTCTGGCGGACGCCATTGTGGGCGGAACCAAACCCGCCACCCTCTGCGGCCTGGCGGTCTTCTCCAAGCGGGCCGTCCTCTGCGGAGAAGACAGCTGTGCCAAGATCTTCACCAGCGATACCGTCCTTGGCGACATGGACGGCCGGACCCGCCGCTCCTTCAACCATCCCACCGCCGTGGTGGAGGTTCTGGATCCCATGATTCTCTCTGCCCGCATCCGGGAAGTATGCGACTGCCCCTGCGGCGAGCCGTGCCTCAACCAGCTTCCCGCCGGCATCCGGAATCTCTTTGACGATGAGCTGGTTCTCTCTGGGGAGAGCCGCCGGCTGTACGTCACCCTGGGCCAGTTCTCCATCATCCGGCTGGAGCGGGACGTCCAGCTGTTGGTCCCCACCTTTGATTATTCCGTCCCCACCAAGGAATGCTGCGACAACCTGGGCTGTGCGGAGGATCCCTGCGAGATGTTCTCCCGCATCGCCTTCCCGGTGCAGCAGTTCTTCCCTCGCGGCTGCGACGGCTCCTGCTCCCAGGACGCCCCCTGCAGCTGCTCCACAGGCAACTGTTCCACAGAAAGCGGCTATAAAACCTGCCCCACCACCTGACAGTCGGGGCCTGTTGCAATAGCGGGCGAGTTTTGACTCGCCCCTGCGGGATATGGCGTCATATCCCGCAGGCGGCAGTCTCTCAACGCTCCCGCCCTGCAACAGGCCCCTCATAGTTTCTCTTTACGAAAGCCCCTGCTCCGGTGCTTCTTGCAAAAACCGCCAGGCGAAATCCCCGTTCTGTTTTGCCAGATCCCGCAGGCGGCCGACTGTCTCCGCCTCTGCCAAGCCGCTGGTGGCCGCACGGTCCATACACTGACACAAGGCGCTGCCAGTCACTTCTTCCACACTGACATAATTCGCCTGCCCCAAATAGTCCATAAAGCCGCTGACTTTGGGATCATAGGAAACTCCCACCACAGGAACCCCCTGCCCGGCGGCGAAAATCAGGGCGTGCAGACGCATGGAAACCACCATACGCATATCCCGCATCAGCGCACAGATCACACCCCCGTCAGCCACAGGCGGCAAAAGCAGCTTGGGGCAGGAAATCCGCTCTGCCACTGCCTGAGTGATCTCCCGGTCTTTGTCCGGCTCCAGCAGGAAAAAGACCGGCGTCATCCCATAGGTGTTCCATCCGTACTCTGCGGCAGCGGCAAAGGCCTCCAGGCGGTGTTTCACCGGCCCCCAGGGCCGCAGGGCGAACAGGCAGTATGTGCCTCCCTCTGTCAGGCCCGCTTCCTTGCGGTAGCGGGCATAGTGCTCTTCCGCAGCTGCCGTCACCGTCTGAAGGAGGGCCGGGTCTGCCGTCACGTGGCACTCCGGCCGGGTCACCCCCAGCTTTTCCAGCTCTGTTTTGGAGTCCGGGTCACGCAGGGCAATGAGATCGACGCAGGCGTTCAGCGCTTTTGCCGCCAATTTCCGGTTCAGCCCTCGTTTCACCGGCCCAATGCCGCACCCGTACATCATCACCTGACATCCCGCCCTGTGGGCCGCCCAGATGCAGTAGAGATAGAACCACAGGGACCGGTTGCTGGTGGCATTCTGAATCAGGCTGCCGCCGCCACCAATGAACAGCTTCGCCTGTTTTAATTGACGGCGAACCTGAAACAGCCGAAACGTATAGACGCTGGCCGCCTGCACCTGGCGGGCCGTCCGACGGGGCGTCTTGGACATCACGCAGACCGGGACATCCCCATCATGATCCCGCAGCTGCTGCAGAATGGCCTCCAAAATGGTCTCGTCTCCCACGTTGCCATTGCCATACGCCCCGCAGATGAGGACGCCGTGTTTCTTCCCGGCCTCCTGCCGGAGACGGCGCAAAATGGTCTCATAGATCTCCACCTGGGTTCGGACGGTGGCATCAATGGAGAACTCCCGCTTGACCTTTTCAAAAATGGCCTGCCCCAGCTTCTTCCGCAGAGCGCTGTCCCGGACGAGGCGGAGCATCCGCTCCGTCAGAGCTTCCACATCCCCAGGCTGCACCAAAAATCCCGTCTCCCCATCGATCACAATGCGGGAAACCGCACCCACGCAGGTGGCAATGGTGGCGCAGTGCATCCGGGCGCCCTCTGGGATGGCATAGGGCAAGCCCTCTGACAGGGAGGTCAGCATATTCACATCCAGCGCATTGTAAAAGCTGTCCGTGTCACTGAGCCAGCCCAAAAACGCCACGGTTCCCGCCGGGCAGAGCTTTCCGGCCAGCTGCTCCAGCTCTTTGCGCTGCTCTCCATCGCCTGCAATGGCCAGGCGGATACTCGGCGCCTGGGCCACTGCCCCGGCAAAGGCGCGAATGAGGGAAGCAATGTCCTTCACCGGCGAAATCCGGGCCGCAATCCCAAAGACCACAGAATCCGGCTCCACAGCCAGACCATGGGTTTTCCAAAACGCCTCTCTTGTAAGCGGCGCATGAATATGGGAAAAATCCACGCCGTTGTTGATGACAAAGGTGGCTCTGGGGTCCACGCCGCCATCTATTAGCATATCCCGCAGCTGGCCTGAGACGCAAACCCAGTTGTCCAGCCGCCGCAGCGCCGCCCGGTTGGCGGCTCCGTAGGTGAGGTTGCTCAGAGGGCGGCCCAAATAGTCCAGCTTGGGGTCGCTGTGGACCGTGGTGATCACCGGCACATGGAGCCGCCGCTTCAGCAGATACCCCATCAGATTGGCGCGGGAGCCGTGACAGTGGATGAGTTGGAACTGCTGCTGCTGAATCACCGCTTCCAGGCAGCGCATCACCCGGGGAATGTTCCAGCCAGACAACACCTGAGTGGGAATTCCCATCTCCCGAGCCTCTTGGGCAAACGGACCTTCTATAAAGCACACCAACAACACCTGGTGCTCCTGGCACAGGCCTTGCAGCAAAGACAGCACGTGCGTCTTTGCGCCACCCACATCACCGCCGGATATCAAATGTATGACTTTCATAAATATTCCTCTGCCCCGTGTGGGCTTGATCTCATAAACGTATCTCCAATGTCCCTGTCCAATCTCAGTCTTTCATCAGCCGGCGACGAGCCAGGTGGATGGGCCCCTCCTGCATGTGATTGATCCAGGACAGGCTTTTGCCGCAGCCATAGGCCACGCAAGAGTCTGCATCATCCGCCACCGTGCAGGGAAGCTCTGTCCGCTCCCGAATCAGCTGATCCATGCCCCAGATCAAGCTGCCGCCCCCTGTGAGTACAATTCCGTTCTGGGCCAAATCCGCCACCAGCTCTGGGGGCGTCTGCTCCAGCACCGCAAAAATTTCATCCAAAATCTGCCGGACAGGCCGTTTCAGCGCCTCCAGGATCTCCTCTGCCTGAAGCGTAAACTCCTTGGGCAGCCCAGTGCGCAGGTCCCGACCCTTCACCAGCATACTGGCGTTCTCTGGCCGGGGGTAGACGCAGCCGATGGACAGCTTCACCTCTTCCGCCGCATTTTCCCCCAAAATGACGCCGTGTTTGCGCCGGGCATAGCGAATGATTGCCTGGTCGAACGCATCGCCTGCCGTCTTGGTGGACGACGACACCGCCACCGCATTCATGGACAGCACCGCCACATCGGTGGTGCCGCCGCCAATGTCCACCACCATGTGGCCGCCGGGACCGGCAATGTCCAGATTGGCCCCCAAGGCGGCGGCCAAAGGCTCCTCAATGAGGTAGACCCGGCGGGCCCCGGCTTCCATGGCGGCGCCAATCACCGCCCGCTCTTCCACCTCGGTGATGCTGCTGGGTACGCTGACGATGACCCGGGGCTTAAACAACCCGTGGCGGGAAGCCTTCCGGAAAAACTGGGCCAACATCCGCTGGGTCATCTCATAGTCGGAAATCACACCGCCCAGAAGGGGCCGCATGGCCACCACATTACCCGGCGTCCGCCCCAACATATTCCGGGCAGCCGCGCCAACCTGCAAAATCTTACCGGTATTCTTGTCCACCGCCACCACAGAGGGCTCCCGCAGGACCACCCCCTTGCCGTCGGCATAGACCAAAATATTGGCCGTCCCCAAATCCACACCCAAATCTCTGGAAAGTATTTTCATGGTGTATCTCCCATATTGTCAAGTTCCTTTGGCCCACCTTTGCGGGCCGCCACCGCCGCGCACAGAACTTTGGCTGCGCCAGCGGTCTGCAACACTCTGGCGCACTCGGAAACGGTGGCGCCGGTGGTGATGATATCGTCCAAAATCAAAATCCGCTTGCCCGCCCATGCATCGGGCCCCACCGCTTGGTAGGCCCCCAGCACATTGGCGCGCCGCTGCTCCCGCCCCGAAAGGGAGGATTGGGCAGAATTGTGACGGCGCTTCCTGAGGGTCCGGACTGGCTTTTGACCCAACTCCCGGCCCACCGCTCCGGCCAACAGCCGGACCTGGTCATAGCCCCGGTGGAACCGGCGGCGGGCGCTCACCGGAACGTAGGTCAGAAGGTCAAACTCGCCCTCCAGTTCCTCCTGAATCCGGGCTGCCAAGGCCCTGCCATAGGCCGCCGCATAGCTCTCACAGCCCCCAAACTTAAACCGCAGAAGAGAATCGCGGGCCAGGCCTTCATAGCAATAAGCAGCCGTCCAGGCGCTCACAAAGGGAATGGACCGACGCCCCGGGGAAAACACCGGTACATCCCGGCGGCAGCCACGGCACAGGTCCGTCTCCTCCCTGTCCAAGAGCCTGCCGCAGAAGACGCACTTGCGGGGAAAGAGCAACTCCAAAAGTCCCTGCACCGCCCTCATTCCCGATCCTCCTGCTGCAACCGCAGCTTGAGGCCGCTGTACCGGCGGCTCCGGCGGTGATTTTCCGTCATGGCCTGGAGGATATCCTCCCGGCCTACCACCACCAGGAGCTTTCTCGCCCGGGTGATGGCCGTGTATAGGACGCTTCGGGTCCGCAGGTTGGGCGCGCAGGACCAGGCGGCCAAAACCACCGCCTGATATTCGCTGCCCTGGCTCTTGTGCACCGTCATGGCATAGGCCAGCTCCAGCTCCCGCAGCATATCGAAGTCATACTCCGCCTGCCGGTCGTCGAAGACCACTGTGAGGAGCTCGGCATTCAGGTCAATCTCCGTAATGATGCCAATGTCTCCGTTGAATATCCCGGTCCCCACCTGGGTCCCGTCGGTCTTCTTCCATAGTATATCATAATTATTCCGGATTTGCATCACGCGGTCTCCCTCACGGAAGGAAAAATCCCCCCATTTTTTCTCCTTCTTCTCTGGAGAGGGCGGATTCAGCTGAGCCTGCAGCAGCAGGTTCAGGCTGGCCGTACCGGTGGGGCCCTTCCGCGTGGGGGAGAGAACCTGGATTTCCTCCGGCGGGATTCCCATCCGGTCCGGCAGTCGAGTTCTGCACAGGTCTCCAATGGTGGTAGCCACCGCCTCCTCGGCGCGCCGCCGGAGGAAAAAGAAATCGCTGGTGGTGGTTTTCAAGTCCGGCAAAATGCCTCCATTGACCCGGTGGGCGTTCATGACAATGAGGCTCTCCTGGGCCTGGCGGAAAATCTCCGTGAGACGCACCGCCGGCACCACGCCGCTGCGAAGCATATCGGACAGGGGGCAGCCCGGTCCCACCGGGGGCAGCTGGTCCGGATCCCCCACCAGAATCAGCCTGCACCCGGGGGGCAGCGCCCGCAGGAGACTGGCCAGGAGAGAAATGTCCACCATGGAAGTCTCGTCCACAATGACGGCGTGGGCTTTCAGAGGGTTGTCCTCATCTCTTGTAAAAATCAACCGCCCGGTGGCGGGGTCCGGCTGAGATTCCAGCAGACGGTGGATGGTACAGGCCTCCTGCCCGGTTACCTCTTGGAGCCGCTTGGCCGCCCGGCCCGTGGGAGCCGCCAGAAGCGCCGTCAGTTCCATCCGGCCATAAAGCTCCAGAATTCCCCGCAAAATCGTGGTTTTACCAGTGCCGGGACCGCCGGTGACAATCAGCAACCGGCTCACAGCCGCCGCCCGAACCGCTTCGGCCTGCTGGGGCGAGTAGGCCACAGATCCTGCCTGCTGGGCCTGACCCACCAGGCTCTCCAGGTTCGGCGGCTCCGGCAGGCGGTCCGCCGCCATGGCCCCGAGCCGCCGGGCCACATACTGCTCCGCCTCGTACAGCTCCGGCAGATATGCGATGTCAATCCCCGCCAGGTGGTCCTGAACCGCGTGCTCCGCCTCCTCCAGCCGCCGCAGTCCTGCCTGGACCGTTGCGGCATCCACAGACAGGAGGGTGGCCGTGGCCTGGATCAGCTTCTCCTCCGGAAGAAACACATGGCCGGCAGCCTGGTTATAGCTCAGCTCAAACACCAGCCCCGCCTCCACCCGCCTGGGGTCGTCTGCAGCAACTCCCAGAGAAATGGCAAACCGGTCCACCAGACCAAAATCCGCATCCAGGCCAGGCTCCGTCAGGCTGTAGGGATCGGAGGTGAGAAGATCCATGGCCTCCTCCCCCCACAGGCGGTACAGTCGGACCGCCAGTTCCGCCGGAAGATGGTGCAGGCTCAGAAATTCAATGAGCCTGCGCATCCCTGTCTGCTGCCGGAATACCCGGCCAATTTCCCGGGCCTTGGCCGGCGTAATGCCGGTCACCTCTGCCAGGCGCTGGGGCTCCCGCTCCATCACCGCCAGAGTCTCCGCCCCAAAGCGCTCCACAATTCGGGCCGCCAGCTTGGGGCCGATTCCCTTTACGGTGCGGGAGGAGAGGTAGCTCAAAATCTCCGGCGTGGTTTCCGGCATCAGCCGCTCCAAAAACTCCGCCTCAAACTGCTTGCCGTAATTGGCATTGTTGGTCCACCGGCCGGTGACCATCAGCCGCTCTCCCGGCACAGGCAGGGGGATGGTCCCCACGACGCTCACCGCCTGGCCGGCGCAGTTCAGCCGCAGGACAGCATATCCGTTTTCAGCATTCTGATATACCACCGCCGCCACAGTCCCCTGCAGCAGTTCCAAATCCTCCAAATTTCTCTGCCTCCATTTTCAGCCGCGCCGGAAGCTCCGCCTCCGTACAGCAGCATACATCCACCCGGTCCCGACTTAAGCGGTCCATCTGCGCCCGCTCCTTCGGATCCAGTCCGCAATCCACGAGGAACACCGGCATCTGCAAAATCCCGGTCCCTCGCAGCCACAGGCAGCACCGCACAAACGGCTCCACCCGGTCCATATGTCCCGGCAGACAGGCAAACACTGCCGCCCCGCCCCGATCCCGGCCCAGAACCAGCCAGCCCACCAGCGTCCACAGCAGAAGCAGCACACCTGCCGCCTGCAAAAAGATTGAAATGACTTGCCACATCAGGTTACACCCCCGGAGCATCCTATGCCGGCAGCTTGCCCAATGTCCCTGAGAGCTCCAAGGTCCCTCGTCACCTCAAACGTAATCTTTCCCCATTTTCCCTGCCATTGTAATCCACCCGGCGCCGCTTTGTCAAGGCTTCGGCGGCCCGGTGGATACCGCAGCATCTACTTTTTCCCTCAGAAATCCCCGAAAAAACACCGTAGAATCAAGAGAGAAAGCACTGAATATTGTATACAAACGAATGAAACATCTGGCAGCTCGGCCCTCCGCCGCCGCATCCAACATGCTGTACTCTGCCAGATAATGCAAAACATGCGGCTGCATCCTTCTGGCAGCAGCCGCATGTTTACGTTTTCTCCAGACGTTTCTTACCGTTGGGCCTTTTTCCCTCTCCAAACGGAAATGCCCACATAAATCGCCACCAAAACCAGCACTGACCCCGAGACAATCAGGTACATGGCGTCCGGCCCCACACGATGGCCAAAGAAATACAAATTACAGTCCAAGGTGTCCCGGATGGTGGCGGTGACTTCGGCCGGGACGCCCTGGGTTTCCATTTCCACCAGCGCACCATTCAGGGCGTGATTGCGGAGCAGCCCTGTTCCATAGGTGCCGGGCAGGAAAGCAAGCACCCGCTGGAGTCCCTCTCCAAATTGAGAAACCGGCATGTACGCGCCGCACAGGAAGCCATAACCGGCACTGACCACAGTGCCCACTGCGGAAATCTGGCCCTCTGTGGAGAGAAAACAGTTGACAATGGAAGACAGGGCCGTCCCAAACATGGCCAATAGGAACACATCCAACAGCAACTGGAGCACATCCCCCACGCTGAGGTACCAACCCACCAGGGACAGGTAGCACAACGAGGCTCCCACTGCAACCAGACAGACAATCAAAGTCGTCAGAAGCGACGCAGCATAGTAACCAATCGCCAGATGGGACCGCTTGACCGGCGTGACCATCAAGTCCCGCCTGGCGCCCGTGACCTTGTCCTGCACCATCAGCATATTGGAGCAAAAGGCCACCGTCACACAGCTCACGGCCAGAATGGAGGAGATCAGCTGTCCACCCACCAAACCGTCAATCAGAGATTCCGGCAGCTGAAAGCCCGCAGGCATGGACGACAGGAAATTCTCCCGGTAGACTCTCCCCAGGAAGGTTCCATACAACACCAGCAAAATGACCGGTGTGATGAGGGAAGAAAAGAACATCCCCTTGTCCTTAAAGAAAAGCTTCACATTGCGCCGGATCAGCGTCAGCAAGCTGTTCATTGCGCCATCCCTCCCAACAGGTTTTTTCCGGTCACGGCCAGGAAGACGTCATCCATCCTGCCCTTGGTGATCTCATAATCCTGAAACAGCTCCGGATTCCTGACGATGAGGTCTGTAGCCGCCCGGGTATTGGGCACCGCAATGCGAAATGCATCGCGCACAGCCGTGTAGGGCAGGCCCAGGGAACGAATCTGCTGCTCAGGGGCTCCGTAGATTGTGAGGAAATCCCCGGTGTATGTGTTTTTCAGCTGCAAGGGAGTCCCCTCTGCGGCAATTCTGCCGCTGTCCAGAATGACTACATAGTCTGCATCCGCCGCTTCCTCCATGTAATGGGTGGTGAGGAAAACGGTCATGCCCTCCTCCTGCCGTAGCCTTGCCACTACCTGCCACATGAGGCTTCTGGTCTGGGGGTCCAGGCCTGTGGTGGGCTCGTCCAGGATCAAAATGTGGGGGCGGTGCAGCAGCGCCCGGGCAATGTCAATGCGCCGCCGCTGGCCGCCAGACAGCTGCTTCACCGTGCGGCCAAGCAGCTCCTGCAGCTCCAGCAGCTCCGCCAGTTCTCCCAGCCGCTGGCGGAAGGCCTTTCCCGTCACGCCATACAGGGCAGCCCGGCTTTGCAGGTTGTCCCGCACCGTCAGGACTCCATCCAGGACTGAGTTCTGGAACACCACACCCAGCTCCCTGGTAATCGCCCGCATATGTCCCTCCGGCTCCAGGCCGCAGATCTCCACCCGACCGCTGTCTTTGGCAAGCTGCCCGCACATAATCGATATGGTGGTGGATTTTCCGGCGCCGTTCACCCCCAAAAAGGCAAACAGCTCCCCCTTCTTTACCCGGAAGCTCAAATCCGCCACTGCATGTACCTCTCGGAAGCTTTTATTGAGATGAGAAATTTCAATAACATTCTCCATGATCTGTTCCTTCCCAATCTGAAAATTCGGTATCCCAGAGAAACAGCGAAAGCGGACGGGCCAAGACTCGTCCGCTTTTGCTGCACATACAACCTGTTTTACAGCGGTTCTCCATCAATCCGTATAGCCCACCAGGTCCGCCAAAGGCCGGTCAATGATCACGGTCACATCCGGGTGCATCTTCAGCATGGTGGAGGGATTGTTGACATCCACGTCTTCGTTCATGATGAGGCCCCGGATGGCATCCGCCTTTTTGGGGCCGGTGGCAATGAGGATGATCTTGGAGGCCCGCATAATGTCGCCCATGCCCATGGAGATGGCCTTCTTGGGCACCTCGTCCTCATTGGCAAAAAAGCGGGCGTTGGCCGCAATGGTGCTCTCGGTCAGGGACTCAATGTGGGCGTTGTTGTGAAGCACCTTGCCAGGCTCATTGAAGGCAATGTGGCCATCCTCGCCAATTCCCAGGAGCTGAATGTCCACATGGGTCCGGTTCAGGATGGAGCGAAACTCTTTCACGCACTCCGTCTCATTTCCCACACCAGAGGCCACAAAGGTGTTCTCCTTGGGCACATTGATGTGATCAAACAGCTTGGTATCCATAAAATACCGGTAGCTCTGGGGATGGTCCGGAGCCAGGCCCAGGTACTCATCCAGATTCACCGTGTGCACCTTGGAAAAGTCCACTTCCCCCGCCTCATAGGCGCGAATCAGGTTGGCGTACACCACCTCGGGGCTGCTCCCGGTGGCAAGTCCCAGGGTGGCAGTGGGCTTGTCCTGCACTACCTTGGCAATCATACCGCCGGCGACTTCGCCGGTCTCGCTGTAGTTACTGGTCACAATCACACGCATGGCTCTTTCCTCCTCACAGGGCCGCCGCCATGGCGTCCCACTGGTTCTCCATATCCTGCACCAGGCCCATCTGGGTCCGGCAGCGGTCCAAATTCTGGCCGGGCCGGGCCGTTGCGAAATAGGGATCCCCCTGGAGATAATCCGTCAGGAACCGCAGGCCGCACTCCAGAGTCATCAGCCGGGCGCCGTCAGGCAGGCGCTTCAGCTCCTGGGCGGTGAGGCTGGGGCAGGTCTCCAGATAGCCCCGCAGGTAAGCCTGATACATCCCCAGATCCAAACCGGCCTTGGAGGCATCCACCTCATCCTCCGCCGCCAGGTTGGCGCCGAAGCGAATGGAGTCGCCAAAGTCGTAAGCCGACAGACCCGGCATCACCGTGTCCAGATCCACCACGCACACCGCCTTCCGGGAGGTGCGGTCAAAGAGCACGTTATTGAGCATGGTGTCGTTGTGGGTCACCAGCAGGGGGAGCTTCCCCTCCGCCAGCAGGTCCACCAGAAGGCCCGCCCCGGACTCTCTGGTCAGGAAGAAGTCGATTTCCTTCTGCACTCCTTGAGCCCGGCCCAGCTTATCCTCTTCCAAGGCCTTGTGGAACTGGCGGTAGCGGGCAGGGGTGTTGTGGAAGTCGGGAATGGTCTCATGGAGCTTCTCCGCCGGAAAACCGGCCATCATCTCCTGGAAACTGCCAAAGGCTTTGGCGCTCTCGTAAAAATCCGTGGTGGACGCAGGCCGCTGGAAGCAGATGCTGTTCTCAATGTGGTGGTACATCCGCCAGCAATTGCCGTCTGCATCCTCGTACCAATCCTTTCCGTCCACCGTGGGGACCAGGCACAGCGCCTCCATGGGATGGCGCACCCGCTGGGCCGCATACCGGGTCACATTCCCAATGTTTTCCATCAGATTTGGTATATTAGTAAATACATGCCGGTTGATTCTTTGCAGCTCATACATGTTGCCCCAGCTGGTGACAATGCGATAGGTCTTGTTAATATGCCCAAAGCCGTAACGCTCACAGGTCACAGGCTTGCCTTCCACGCGAAATGCGTATACTGCTTGTTCCATGTTGTATCCTCCCAAACATCCGCCTACTGGCAGCGTAAGATGGATATATCATAGCAACTTCGCCTAAGGCTGACAACGGAAAATTTCGCTCTCCGGAATTTCGGTACAAAGTCAATTGAAAATGGCACCCATCTTTATCCCTGATTCTGCAAATAGCCCAACATCCGCTCCATCATATTCCGAACCACCGGTAGATTGGTACGGTAGCAATTTCGGCCTCCGGAGGACTCCATGAAAAGCAGCCGAGCATTATACAGGCTGTTCAAATCCCGGAACACCGAGCCGGAGTTGAGGTTCAGCTTCTGAGCCAGCTCCTGACCGCTCATGGGGCGCTCCGCCATGGCGCGAAGCATCTCCATGCGGGAAGCATTGGCCATGAGCCGCAGGGCGGTAAGCTCCCACTCCTCCGGCGCTTGGGCCTGACCGGCATTCCCCAGCCCGGGCTCCATGTTAACCCCCATGTGGAACAGCAGCCGCCTCTCCTCACCGAGAAATTTCCCCGGCGAGCCATAGGGAGAAAAGAACCGGAAGGCCAATTTCAGCTCCAGGAACTCACAGTTCTGGATTTGGGCCCGCCGGAGGAAGAATTCCTTGGCGGAGTTCCCCTGAAAATAGGCGTTCCACTGCTCCGCCAGATCCGGGATCTGCCGGGTCCACGGCGCCAGGTAGTGCGGCAGCATGGATGCCACCGGGCGCAACACCTCCACAACCTGCTCCACATGCCGGTTGAAATTGGAAAACACCTCCAAAAGCTGCATCCGATACAGAGATGGAATCCGCAGGTCTTCCATCTCCCGGGCCAGAGAAAATAATTTTCCGGCAGGCGCTGGATCGAAGCTCAGAGAAAAGCCGTTTATTCCCTCCACATGAAAACCATATTGGCACAAAGAGTGCCAATCCGCCTCCAAAGCATGCACATACTCCTCTGGTTGCGGATGATCAATTTCCAAAAAGCTGTACAACAGCGTGCACCCCAGGCAAGAGAGCCTGTCGGGAACCCCCTCCAAGGGGACTCCCCGGAAATAAAACTGGATCACTTCATCCAAAGGGTTCAGACCGGCGCAGACCTCCGCCTGGATGCGGCGCACCTGGTCCGGGGGGATGCAGTACGGTCCGCTCCCCGCCAATTTCTCCACCGGAATTTGGTTGACTAAGCCATACACCAACTCCGCCGCCTCCAGGAGCCAACAGGGCTCCTGATAAATCGTCACCTTCACAGGCACGCCTCCCCGGATTGGATTCGTGTACATTATACCAATTTTTCCGTACAGACGCAACACCTCCTTTTGCTCTATGATAACAGTAGCATTTGCTTTGTATCGGACCTAATATCAGACCAAACTTCCCACCGCCACGGTGCGCCCCTATAGGGTGGACCGTAGCTCCCGTCTGCCCCCCAGGCGGTAGGGTGCGGCCTCCTGGACGCACCGGCGGTAGAATGTTCCGTATCCCGTCACATTTGGGCAAATCCGGACCGGCTCTCAGGCCGGTACGAATTCGCCCGGGACGGGAGCCACGGTCAGCCCCTTCTGCCGGTGCGTCCGGGAGGCCGCACCCTACGGCGCTTCCCACAGCATGCTTCTGTATTTTATGAGGGGCTGCCTCTCATGATTTCGAAAAATCATTTTGAGACAGCCCCAAACCTTGCTGCCGCCGTAGCGCAGCGCTTATTTCAGGAACAGGCTGTTGACTACCAGTCCTGTGCCGATCTCGCAGACCGGCGTGGCGCAGGCAGTGCCCAAACCGATGGTGCACAGCACCGACTCATGCCGGGCCCCGTCGTAGTACTGGGTACGCAGGTCACGAATTGCATACACCGTACCCGTGAGCGTATCCTTCACAAAGCTGCGACCGCCAACGAAATCGCCCCAGTATTTGGCGAAAATCGCCTGCTGCACAGGAGATCTCTTCCCTTCCAAATCAATGCTGGTGAGCATACCTGCGGTAAAGCCATCCACGAAGTACAACTTCCCATCATGGAACAGGAGGTTCGAGGGACGGGCCACCGAGTCCTTCATGATCTGCTCCTTGATCGCACCTGTGGCAGGGTCCACCTCGGCAATGATAGCTTTGAAGGAGTCCACAATCGGGGAGATGTTGTAGGCCTCCATCGCGGCGTACAGCTTGCCCGTTTCCGGATCATAGGTCATATCCACCACGCTGTACGGCGCGTCCACATAGTAGACCAGGCCTGCTCCCAGTTTATCCTGGGCCTCCAGGCTCTCGGTGAGGCCGTGGATGCCGCTGCCCACCTGGGTCCGCTGGAAGGTCTCCGTATCCACGGTGTAGAAGTACCCTTCTGCGTCGTAGGAGTACAGGGTCTCACCGGCCAGGACCGAAGCCGTGATCTTAGCCTCGCCCTCTGCGTCCTCCCGCAGGGTGGTCACCTCCCCTGTGGTTTCGTCAAAGCTGATCCACCGGGTATTCAGCTCGTCGTAGCCGTAGAACTTCCGCTCATGGTCCAAAACCATGACGGTGCAGGAGTCAGAAGCCCCCTCAGCCGTGCTTGCGGTGATGGTCACTGTGCCGGTGGCCACCGGCGTCACCACACCGCCGGACACTGTGGCGACAGTTTCATCGCTGGAGGTCCAGGTGAGGCTCCCCTCCACCTGGGCCACGCTCACCGGCAGAAGGGTGGCGGGCAGCGTCAAGGGCGTACCCACTGCCGCAACCATCGTCTCCGGCAGCCGGACGCCTGTGGCCTGCAGGGTGGCAGGTGTTGCCGGCTCTTCCTCCGGGATACTGAAGAGAGAGGTTACCTCAATGCCCAGGCTCTTTTGCTTGCCGCTGGCGGCGTCAATGACGCCCAGGGAGACGGCATATCCGGTCTCCCGGTCCAGGCGCATCAGTTTGCTGCCAAAGCCGCTGGTTTGCGCCCAGTAAATGGTGTCGTTGTTGTAATCATAGTGCATACTCTGATACATGGAGCCGGACATGCTGGTGCTGCTCCGATATGTGGCCTCTGCCGTGTCCTTATTGAGCTGATACAGATAGCCGGCGGCATTCACCGCGTACAGAGCGCCCTCGTTGTCACAGGCCAGGGCGACCATCTCATAGCCGGTATCGCCTACCACAGTAAACAGGCCGGTCTTTAGATCCATCTGCGCCAGGGCGCCGGTGTTCCGGTCATCCGACAGCACAGCAAACATGGTACCGGTGGTATAATCGAAGGCCATGTCCCGCACGAAGCAGTCCACCTGGGCCAGCACCTCATAGGAGAAGTTGGCAGGGTCTATCTTCAGGGTGTAGTAGAGGTAATCCTTATTGCTCTGGCCGCTGGCGTAGATACTTCCGTTATAGTACGCGCCGGCGTAAATCGCAATGTCACTGGCCGCGGACAGGAGCTTCCCTTCACTGGGACGCAGAATGGGAATTTCGCCCCAGCGTTCAACGGAGAGGCCATTGAGGCCATCGCCAAAGTCGTACAGCAAAAAGCCATACAGACTGCCCAGATCCGGATTTACCACCACCTGGGCCGTCAAAGGCTCCAGGCCCTCCACGGTGACCGTGAGGACCGTCTCGCCGGCACAGACGCCGGTAATCAGGCCGTTTTCATCTACTGTGGCAACCGTCTCATCCGCCATGGTATAGGTGGGGCGACAGGTGGCATTCCAGGGCTCCAGCGTCAACTGGACCTGCACCGTCTCATGCTCCGTCAGTTCAACCCGCTCCGGGATGGAAACCCGGCTAGGCGCCACCACAGGAGTCTCCGGCTCCGGATTCAAAAGGATCAGAAGGCCGGTATTCTCCGCTGTCCGGTTCTGGCCGCCCACAGCGCCAGTGGCGATGATCCGCAGATCCTCCCAGGTGCTGAGGTCAATCCAGTGAATGAGATTCTTCTCATCGGCCCACAGCAGGCCGTTGTTTTCCTGAGAGTACACCAGCGATCCGGACCCAGTCCGGTCTGCCAGCCTCTCGCCCAAGGACGTTTCACTCACAAAGGCCAGACTATCTCCAGTCAGCTGGCCCTTCACCAGGGCCGCCTCGTAGGTCTCCTGGCTTTCGGTGACAAAGTAGAAGTTCCCTCCATAGTCGATGGCCATGCCGCCCTTGGGAGCGCCGAACTCGCCGCTCAGCTTCTGGACCTTGGCGGTCTCGCCGCTGGCAGGGTTCACCCGAAGGAGGAAATACTCCGTTTCCCAGGTGGAGGCGTTTTCCTCTTCAGTCAGACCATACAGGAAGCCATCGGCATAGTTTACAGCCATAGCCAGGATTTTGCCCTGGGTCTCGCCCACTGCCGTTCCGGTAAAATCTGTGGGGTTCAGGCGGTAAAGGGTGCTGTTGTAAATGGTGTTATAGTCCTCGTCATAGCTCTCCTCACAGTCGAAGGCATAGACAAAGCCCTTCATGTAAGCGGCAGCCGTGATGGGGCCGGTCTCCGCCGTACCGGACAGCGCCAGGCCGTTCTGAGGCTGGCCCGCCGCCAGGTGGACCCACTGGCTTCCCTTGCTGTTGTACAGGTATGCCTCTCCTGTGACGGCGTTGACCTGCACCTGGCAGGAAACCGTCAGGCCGCCAGCCTGGGCAGTGACCGTGGCAGTCCCCACGCCGGTCGCCTTCACAATGCCATCGGATACTGTGGCAACCTCCGGATTGTCCGAGGTCCAGGTCACGTTCTCCATGCCTGCATAGTAAGGCTTCGGCAGGCAGGTGAGGACGGCGGTCTGATTCATGGTCAAATACAGTTCCGTCTTGGACAGGAGCAGCGCCGTAGCCGCTTCATTCTCAGGCAGCAGGGCCCGGCCGCAGTCATAGGGCTTGAACAGGCCGCTGAGCTCCGCGTTGTCCGCAGTCTTCACCATAGACAGCAGGCTGCCGTCTTCTTTGTTGACTTCGAAGAAATAACCCCTGCCAGTCTTGCCCTGGTAACCGGCCCAATAGAGCTTGTCGGTCTCATGGTCCACCGTCATGCTCTGGGCATAGGCGGGGTAGTAGCTGCTCTTTTGGGCCATGCCAGTGGCTGTGACGGTCTCCGCATCCACAGTATAGAGGCGGCCCTCACTGACATCCACCGCAAACAGCTGGCCCTCGTTGTCGCAGGCCAAGGTCAGCAGCTGGGTATCTTCATGGTCTACCCCCTCAATTATGCCCAGATCCGTCACCTTACCAGTGAGGTAGTCCACCGTCATCAGGTGGCCCCCCTCGTTCTCCTTCAGCTCGTCTGTAAGAACATAGAGGGTATCCGTGCTGTAGTCAAAGGCCATATCCAGAGCGGAATAGGTCTTGCCAAAGAAGCCGCTGCCGATTTTCAGATCACCCAGCTTCGTTCTGACCCAGGAGCCGGCCTTCATGGTGAAAATCTGGCTGTTGACATCAATGCCGATGATGTAGCCGTCCACATACTCCGCAGCCGCCACAACCGGATCGCCGCTGTCGTACTGGGAGGTGTGCTGGAGCATTTCACTGGCATCTTCAAAGGAGTACCAACCATTGAGTCCATCCGTTGCGTACAGGTACCCGCCAATCACAGGGGAGCTGTACCGCCGGTAGGCATAGAAGGAATCGAAGCTTACGTTGTTTGCGCCTGCAAAGGAGATCTCATAGTAGGACTCGTTGCAGCCATAGTCGCAAACCGCAATGCGGAAGGTGGCGTCGTACTTGCTCACATCGATGGACACCAAGGTCTTCTCGCCGGGCTTCACATCCACCGGGATGTATTCGTAAGCCACGCCAGCCTCTGTCATGGGCACCACGGCGGCAATGTCGTAGTTGTCGGAGACGTAGAACTCCAACCGGCGTCCGTCGGTATAGGGATTGTACAGATAGGCAATCTCATCGGTATAGAGCTTGGGGGCTTCCGTGTCAATGATCACCGGAACCACCACACGATCGTCCAGATCCGCCTCATCGGCAAACCCGTCATCCAGCTCGCCATCATCCAGGAAGGCGTCGATGGTGAGCGTCACCCGGTCGTTGTTTGCCACTGCGTAGCTGCCATCAGGATTTTTGAAGTCGTAAGGAGCGCAGGCATTGCTGTAGACCAAGGGCATGCAGATGCCGTACCCATTCATGTAGAAGCTCTTGCGGGCATAGGCGTACCACTCATAGAACAGCTGATTTCCCGCTTCATCGGTCCAGGTGAAGTCCACCAGCTCCGCTGCCCGCATCATACCCAGATAGATTTCATCGATCATATCCAGATACCCATCGCCGTTGGGGGACAGAACATTGTGGGCCGGATCATAGGCCTCCGCCACATATGGATTCAGTCCCAGATTGGAATGGCTGGAACCATAGTCGGTAAAAAGCACATTGGGATACCGGTTGCACAGCACATCCTGGCCCTCATAGTACCAGCCGATGTCAAAGACCTTGGCATCGCTCCAGTTGCCGTAGAAGCCCATGAAGGGAAGGCTCAGGTCTACCGCGTCCTCGCTCTGGGCATACAGGCGGACAAAGCCGTCTACGTAAATGCCATTTTCGTAATACTCGTCCATGTAGGCCTTGTCCGCATCGGTCAAGGTCACCGTAACATGTACCGTAGCCGTGCCGTTGGCAGGCACCTTCACCACATCCAGGGCGGTAAAGCCAGCAGAGACCTTCTCAAAGAGGATCTGCACATCTGCCGTGTCCAGAATGCCGTCGCCATTCAGGTCCAAGTCCTGGCGTACCGTCTCGCTCAGCGCTTCCAGGCCGTTGACGCCGTCCAGAAGGACCTGAACATCGGTCATATCCACTGCGCCGTCGCCGTTCACATCATAGAGCTTCGGCAGCTGTCCGTTTTCTGCGCAGAAGACCACCGAGGCGTCCAAGGCTCTGGAGGTCTCGCCCATAAAGGTATAACCGGGGTAATCCAGATTCACCTGATCCGTCAAAGCGACGCCGTCCAGGGTATACACCTGCTCCCGGTCCGACAGGTTATTCACCTGGAAGGAGAAGCGGTACACACCGGTCCGGTTGTCGTCGTCACCCATGGAGATCTTGGGTGTCTGCTCCGCGCCGTTACCGGCAGTGAGATAAGCGGGGCTGATGATGGCGTTGTACACGTTGGCAGAGCCTGCGCCCTGCTTCCGGGGGGAGTACAGAATGCCAGAGGGCTCTTCCACCGGCACAGCAGTGCTCATGATCAGGGCCTCGGCAACCGTATGAGTTTGGCTATCTGTGAGATCATACGTATCCCGCAGGTACTCCAGCACCAGGGCGCTCATACCAGCAATGTGGGGAGACGCCATCGAGGTACCGCTGAGGGTACCATACGTGCCATCAGTCAACGTAGAATAGATGTTTCCGCCAGGCGCAGCCACATCGGGGGAAAGCTGCAAGTCCGGGGTGACGCCCCAGGAGGAGAAATCGCTCATGGTGCCGCCCAGGGGATTGGGGGTCTCCGTCATAACATCGGCGGGCATGACCTCCAGGGTCCCCACGCCGTCTGTGGCCTTGGCCGCCAGGAGTTCTCCGCTGGCCTTGGTGATAAACGCATTGGGCACCACACCGGCGTCCACCATGTTAACCAGGCTGCCGTCTACATTGTCATAAACCAAGCATGCAACCGCGCCGGCATTGGCGGCGTTCTGCTGCTTCATCGTAAAGTCCAGGGAACCGCGGGATACCACCGCCACCCGTCCGGCAACATCCAGGCCCTGATAATCCTCCGCCGCACCGTAGCCCGGAACCATCACATACTCCAGAGAGTTTCCGGACAGGGAGGTAAAGGGAATCTGGCCGGCATCGGAGAAGACGACTTTCTCTTCCCCAACCACCAGGTAGTTGAGCATCAGCCGGGTGTTCTCCAGACTGGCCACGCAGGTGGCGCCGATGTAGGTACCGGGAGAGGAGACGATCCCATTGTCCGGGTCCTCGGTCAGGTTCAGGTTGGTGCCGAAGCCGTTGTAGGCGGCGGCAGAGGCGCTGTTGCCGGCGGCAATGGCCACCACCATATCGCTCTCCAGAATCTTTCCGTAAATTTTATTGACCGTATCCGACTCGTCCGTGAAGCCGCTGGGAGAGCCCAGGGACAGGTTGACCACATCCGCATTCAGCCGGATGGCATCCTCCACAGCTGCCAGAACATCGTCGTTATAAGCGCCGCCGTTCACGCCAAAGACCTTCAACACCAGGATCTGCGCATCGGGAGCCACACCAACCACAGGCGTGCCCTCGATGGCATTGGCGGCGGCAATGCCCGCCACGTGGGTGCCGTGGTCGCCCTGGTTGTCATGGTCATGGGTCACATCCAAGCCAGAATCCACGTAGTTGAAGGCATAGGGAATCTTCTCGCTGCGGTACAGCTTGTCCGCCGTCAGCTTCACGGCGCTGGTGGAAGCATAGCGGGTATAGGCGTTCAGGGATTCCAGCACCCCGCCGATTTCCTCCTTGGTCAGGGAATCCTCTGTGAGCTCCGGAGCTGCCGCAAAGGAGGGATGGTCCAGATCCAGGCCCGTATCAATGACGGCAATCCGCATCCCCTGGCCGGTATAGCCCAGCGTCTCCCAAGTCATAGCGGAGCCAAAGGTTTCCTTGGTGGCGTACATGCTGGGGTCACTCACGGCGGCTCCGGCGGCGGTCATGTCTGCGGGCACATCATACTTCTGCGCCACGAAGGCATCGTACACCCCGTCCAGCTTCCGGATGCTTTCCAGAGCGCCGTAGGGGACTTCCAAGGCCAGACCGCTGAAGGCCACATTGTAGTGATAGCGCACAGCAAGGGGCGCATCCGGCTCCGAAGCAGTGGCCGCCTTTGCAGCCAGCCCCGTCATTTCACTCTGGACGCGCTCCACCGCCTGGCTGATTTTCTCAACCATGGCATCCTGGGTCGCCGTCATCGCTTCTACCTGGCGGGCCACCCTGGCCCCATTGGCGGCAATCTGGTCTGTGGTAAAGCCCTGATCCAGCAGCGCCTCTTCCTCCAGAACCACAATCACCCGGACCGTCTCGTCCTCGTCATAAAGCGCTTCCTGCACCTGCTGGCCAGCCTGGTCCCGCTTCAGGTCCACGCCGGGATTTTCAATTTCCTTTGCCGTCACCTCAGGCGTAGCTGCCTGCTCCGCCTGTGCTTCCTGAGGAAGCGCTTCCGGCAAAGCCTCCGCCTGCAGCCGGTCTTCTCCCGTGATGGGAGTTGCGGCTGCCTGCTCGTCGTCTGCCGCCAAAACTTGCGCTGGAAGCAGGGTGGCAATCATGCACAAAACCAACAGGAGGGAAAGTACACGGTTCATTCGTTTCATATCCGGCTCCTCCTTCTTTTACAGCTGCCCATAGCGGCAGAAGATTGCAGCCGCCTGAGCGCGGGTGGCGCTGCCTCTGGGAAGCAGATAGCTCCCGGGGTAGCCCTCTAATATTTCCTCTTTCACGGCCCAGGCCACAGGGGCTTCCGCCCAGTCTGCCACCTTCCCGGCATCCACAAACTGACCGAGGTCCGCCTGCCCGGTCACATCCTGTCCCGTTGCCTTTGCATACCGGTACAGCATGGTCACCAGCTCCTGGCGGCTGATGGCTTGGTGCGGCGCAAATTGGGTCTGGCTCACACCATTGGTCACGCCGTGCTCCACAGCCCATGCCACAGCCGCTCCATAGTACTGGGCCGTGTCCACGTCCGTAAACGCCGTCTCCAGACTCTCCACAGCCGGGTTTCCCGCCAAGCGGTACAGCACTGTCACAAACATAGCCCGGTCCATCTTACCCTCAGGGATGAATTTCGTCTCGGTGACGCCCTGGAATAAGCCCTCGTGGTAGGCCTTCAGAATTTCCTCTTTGGCCCAGTGGTTTTCGATGTCCTGGAAGGGGTTGTATGCCAGAGACACGGCGTCCCCTTCTACCGTCCGTTTCTCCTCCCCGGCATAAACCTCACTGGCCTCTGCTGTGAAGGTCCCATCCTGGGTCACCTGGAAAGTCAACTCCACCATGGGGGTCTTCTCTGCCGTGAGGTTGCTGCCGACCCAAGCCAGGCAGACCTCCCCTGCCGTCTCCCCGTTTACGCTGGAGGCTCCGAAGCTCCCCAGAACCCGGGAACCGGTCAAGGTGGATACCTTGGGATCATAGGTGGCAGTGAGGCGGCCGTTGGTCACCCCTTCGCCGCCTTCCAGGTAGACTGTCACAACCGCGTTCCCTGCACGGTACTCTGCGGTCATAGTCAACCGGGCCTCGGCTGTTCTTTCGCTTCCGGTCCCTGCCGCCCATGCGCCAGTGGTCATGGTAAGCACTAGGACCAGGCCAGAAGCAGTGCGCTGATTCTTGTTTTCACATTGCTCTTCCTTTCTATTTTGATTTTGGGTACATGTAAGCCAGCGCCGCTTGCTGCTAATGCGGTAAAGCACATGGGTACAGCAAGCTCCTCCCGCCGGGGCAAGATGAGATGCGGCACTTTCTTCTGTTTCAGTATATCATAGACCGCAGCTGAAAGAAAGTCGACTGCTTTGAGAAAATTATCCCACAAAGCAGCCAACTTCCCCTCTTAAGCAAGGTTATCTTAGGAAAACTTGCGCACCAACTCATATGCCTGACGGTACTGCCGGTTCGCAGCGTACCACTCCTCCAGCCAAGGCACATGAAACCGGACAAACCCGATGGAAAACTGCTGCTCCATGCTTCGCACGCAGCTGTGGAGCGCTTTTCCATACTCCGGCTCTTGGAGATAGCCCTTGTGGTCCAGCCGGAACCGGACGAGGCCGCACATCTGCTCAAAAATCTCCCGCGCCTGAGGCGGATCGCAGGGCAGCTCCCCCAGAGGCGCCTCCAGGGCTCGGTCCAAAGCCACCCGGGCCAGCTTCTCCTGCCCCAGGCGCTCGTAGCAGATGGCCAGCTTGTGAAAATACAGAGCCTCATTCCAGGGGTGCTCCAGCAAATGGCGCAGGGCCTCTTGGGTGAGCCCCATTTGCAGCTCCGTGGTGGCTTGATTATAGGCAATCTCCACCAGGGTCACCCGTCTGCCCAGGCTGCGCGCCATCCGTCTGGCCGCCTCATAATGCTCCAGGGTCTGATCCAACTGGTTCAGAGTGCTGTAGCAGTTCCCCAGGAATAGGTGGCACAGCATCATCACAGGCAGGCTGCCCTCCCTGGCCGCCCGCTCCGCCCCCTGGAAAAAGCAGGCCACCGCATAGCTATAATCTCCCCGCCAGTACGCATGCTTTCCCGCCTGCAGGAAGAAATAACTCCGCTCTGCGATCCGCAGCAGATCCTGAAACTGCCCCTTCAGGCACAGATGCAAGTTCTGCTGCCTGGCATCCATAGCAGAGACAAATACCTCCACCTCCTCCTGTACCTGCCCGGTGGCCGCCCAGGACAGGAGCAGCCAATCCAGAAAGAAGGGGCTGTTCCGGTATGCGGTTTCCCGCCGAAGCAGCTCCTGGGTCATATCCTGCAAATCCTCGCCGGAGAAAAGTCTGTCATAATATTCCTCGAACCAGGCTGCAGCCTCCCGGCAAAAGGCCGGGTCCTCCTGCCACTGGATGCCCAGACGGCGGAACAGCAAGTTCAAAACCTCCGGGCTGCTCTCTACCTTCCCTTGCTCAATTTTCGACAGATAGGACACAGCGCATATCCCATTACACAGCGCCGCCTGAGACCATTCCCGCTCCTGCCTCCGCTTCCGAATGAGCAGCCCCTGCAACTTTTGCCCCAATAAAACCGCCCTCCCTTTTCGTTTTTTCTATGGTAGCACAAAAAAACGGAAATTTCTACAGGTTTTTAGAGGTATCAGCCACACAGGTATGGGTGTACACCCGGAAATCGGGAAATTTCCAGGCGTGAAGGCCGGGAGTCATGGCCAGCCCCTTCTGCCGGTGCGTCCAGGAGGCCGCACCCTACGCCCCCCAGCAGTCAGGTACCATCCCGGTGGTAGGGCGCGGCATCCTTGACGCGCCGCTGGCAGGCATTAATTGTCTCGGAAGGTGTTCAGAAAAACGCACCCAGGTAAAACCCGCAGATTTTCTGAAATTTCCGGCGCAGTCCGTATCTCCCACCCCCGTAGGAGCGCACAGAGTGCACCCCCACGGCAGTTGAGGGGGCATAAGCAGAGCGGTGCCTACTTTCCGACCGGTACGCATTCGCCCGGGCCGGGAGCCACGGCCGGTCTCTTCTGCCGGTGCGTCCAGGAGGCCGCACCCTACGCCCCGGGGCAGGCGGGAGCTACGGTCCACCCGCTGTAGGGGCGCACAGTGTGCGCCCGGCAGTAAAATGTTCCGTTTTTTCTAAATTTCTGGCAAATTCGTACACATTTCCCGGCGGGCGCACGCTGTGCGCCCCTACAGCCCTGGCAAACTCCTATGGGTTCCACATGCACACTAGAGAGTTGACCCGCCCCCGGCAAAGCCGGGAGCGGGTCCAGAAAGGATGAAACTTAAAAAACGCTTATTGTGCCAGAAATCTGGTGATGATGGTAGCCAGCTGGGCCCGGGTAGCGATATTCTTTGGCAAAAGCTTGCCAAAATCGTCTCCCCGAAGTAAACCCGCTCCCACTGCCCAAGCCGTAGCCTCCCAGGCATAGGCAGAGACAGCACTGCCGTCTTCAAAAGTCTTTAGACTTCCCTTTACAGAGACATCCTCGCCCTTATAATTCTTGCTATAACGGTAGAGCATTGTAGCCAGCTGTTCCCGGGTCGCCGGGCTGTTGGGAGCAAAACGCTCCGTAGTCACACCCTTGACAATCCCGTTTTCATAGGCCCAAGTCACCGCTTTTGCATAGTAGCTGCCAGCTTTCACGTCGGCAAAGGGCGCAGCTTTCTGAATCTCTGGCTCTTCCGCCATCCGGTAAAGAACGGTGACAAGCATACCCCGGGTTACGTTGGCGTTGGGTGCAAACACACCGCCGCCCATGCCATTCATCAGTTTCTGTTTCAGAACGTAGTCCACGCCCTCATGATACCATTTGTCGGTATCCAGATCCGTAAAGGCTTTGGAGGGACAATCCTGGTGATCATCGCCAACACACACCACCACAGGATCCGTCTCCGGGTTCTTGCCGCCGCGCTCCGTCTCCGCTACAGTGACCGTGCCGCTGGTCGGGACCTTCACCGTCAGGACAGCAGTTATGCCTCCCTCGGCGATATCCTCCGTGCTGGCGTAGCCGAAGACCACCTCTCCGGTCTCCTCCCTGTACTGATAGCTGTTGAGATCGGCATAGCCGGTCAGGTTCATAAACTCCACACCCTCACCCAAGGCCAGGGTCGCCATGCCGGAAGCGGCGTTTTCCTCATTCCGAAGGGTGATGGTGTAAACGTCCTCTTCCGCCGCCTTCACCGGTTCATCAGCAGCCATATTCAGAGAGCCGCGAATTGTCTTACTGGAAAGCATAACAGGCTCGGTCACACCGGAGGCAATCTCATTAACGTCGCCCCAGATGCCGCGCGCATCTTCGCGCTCCCCGGTGCGGGACACCTCATGCCCCGTAATGGGTTCCCAGTCACTCTGGCTCTGGGTTTGCTCACCACCGGTGGGATTATAAGTGCAGGCATATACCGCAACATCGGTGAATCCCGTGAGGGTGGTCAGCAGCTCCAGGTCGTAGCAATACTGCTCAGCGTCATACTTCATGAGATAAACCTCAGTCCCACTGGTCGTGTAATGGAACAAGAGCAGCGTATCGGTGACGGCGTCATAGGCCAGACTCTCCTGATAGCGGCCATTGGCGTCGGTCACATAGGTCAGCTTCTGGTTGATGGGCATATCGCCGCGTACAAAGCCGTCCCAGCCGTTGTTCCAACTAGTGCCCACTCTGAGCCAGAGCAGTGCATGATTCTTGATGTCCAGTGTATACACATCGGTGTAAACATGGACCCCACCGACAAACGTCTCCTCCTCTTCCCATGTTTTTCCCGTGGCCACGGCTCCCATGTGGAAAGAATTGTAGAACATGAGTTTATTCGTGCCTATATCATTTTTGTTCCTAAGCGAACCAGTACTTATATAATAATTATCGTCTCCCAGCACGCCTACAGCCAAGTTCTCCCGGACATAGGCAAGAGAATTGTAAAGGAAGCAGTCATCTTGGTAGTTGGCATTGATACTCTCGTTTGGCCCGGAGTCATAGCCGGACTTGCCAGTGGCCAGATCGATCTCATGGACCTTGTAACCCTCGGCCCGATCCTGCACCCAGATCTTGCTGCTGCCGTCCACGCTGGCGGTGGCGGATTCCACAGAGAGCTTTTCCCCGTTCGTATCCACAACAGTTTCCCCTTCGGTCAAACCATCCTGGTCGTTGCAGGCAAACAATACGCTGGTACCATCGGCCTTTGTGCCCACGCCGGAGAAGGTGTAGCGATAGTCACTGCCGACTCCCGTTACGGTGACGGTGGCTACACCACCCATGTTTCCTGCCACAGTGGTGGCGGTAATGGTAGCAGTGCCCGGCGCCACTGCGGTCACCATGCCGTTTTCGTTCACGGTGGCCACTTCTTCATCGGAGCTAGACCAGGTTACACTCTTATTCGGCACGCACCAAGGCTTCACTTCAGCTGTGAGCGCCTCGGTTTTGGTGACGAGCAGTTCCACAGTCGTGGGGGTAACGGTAACAGAGGTGGGGGTGTCAACGGTGAGCCTTTCTTCCCCCTGCTTGGGCAGGCAGACTGCATAAAATGCCTCAGTCCGGCCTGTCGGGGTCAGCGTCTTCGCGTCAAAGTCATAGGTCAGAATGTCGGCTGCGGGTGTACTGGTCACCTGATCGGCATCCACAGGGTCAGCCCGCAGGATGTAGGCCACGTTCCGACTGTTGGTGGAATTATATTTGTCCTGATCCAACACCAGCTTGCTGTCCATGGTGGACCAGCTTCCCAAGTTGGCGGCTACTTCGCAGCTCTCAGCAGAATCATCGCCATAGACGTAGCCATTGAATTTAAGCAGCACGGTAGTATAGCTCTCACCGTCGGGGTTCGCCTGATATCCCAAAGCATAGAAGCAGTGGTCATCTTCGCTGTATGCCAAGCTAGTAATCGTGTAGCCATTGGTGCTCAGGTCACACACCTTCTCAGAGGCGGCGTCAAGCAAGTTCATCTTATACAGGGCGCTGCCTTGGACATAGTACAGAGCGCCATAGTCCTCAAGCATATCGCTCTGATAAGTCAGGTTGAAAACAGGGTGGCTAAGATCAGTCTTGCCCACCAAGAGCGGCTCATAGTATTGCTTCTCAAAGTCCACAGCATACAGATAGAAGCCGTCTGCGCCGTTGGTCTGGGAGCTGGGCTCGCCGTCAGCCAGGAAGAACACATAGCCCTCGGCATAGGCAGCGGCGTAGATGTTCTGCTTGCTGTCACACAGATGGTCTTTGTCATAGCTGGTGTCGGTCTCAAAGCGATACCAAGTGGCGTTATGGAGCTCAGCGGTGGCGCCATAGAGGGTATTGGTGGGGCCTTCGTAGGCTTCGCCCACCTGCACATCGTAATAGGTCACATTGCCCGCATAATCGACGGCAGCCAGCTTAAACGCATTGCCGAATACGCCGGAGAGGTCCACGTGGACCGTCATCTCAGCGCCCAGCTCCTCCTGGTTTACCGCCTGACGGGACACGACCACCTTGCCGCTGGAATTCAGCGTCAGAATGGCGGCGGTGTAACGGTTGTCCTTCACCACCACATCCACATAGTTGCCGCCGTTTTCGCTAGTTCCAGTACTGACCTTCTCAATGACAGGCGCGGTGTTGTCCACGGTGGCGGACAGAGACAGCATGTTGCCGCCCAGATCGTTCACCTGGCTCCAATTCACCGTACCGTTGTTGTTCATATAGTGGCTGTATTCCGGCACGGCCTGGAGCGTAAAGGTGACCTCCGTATCCTCGGCCAGCTTGCTGCCGTCCTTACCGATCACAGGCCATTTGGCGTCTTGGTCATCCTCCCGAGCGCCGGGCACCACGGAGTGGCCCACGCCGTACCAGCCACCATCGTTCACGCAGTAGATACAGGAGATGACCCGGTCGTACTCCTGCTCCGCCACAATCTCTCCGCCAGCAATAATGGCACCCCGCATTTTCGCGGCATTGCGGATCAGGTTGAAGGCCAGGGCAGAAATTGCCGCATTCCCCTCAGAACTGATGGCGTTGCGCTCCGGCATATACTTTTCTTCGTTGACAAAGGCGTTGCCGCCCAGGTAATAAGGGTTTCCATCCTTATCGTTGGCCACTACATAGGTCAGAGCCTGATCCACGGGGACATAGGAGGTGTACTCCTTCTTACCAGAGATCTTTGCGGTGTAAGTTGTCCGGTCAAACATATTGGGGTCGTCCCAGCTGCCGTAGAAGCCCAGCACAGGAATGGAGTGAGCGGATGCCTGAAGCCCCTCGTCCGTAGCCTTGGGAGTGGCAGTAACATAGCCTTCCACATATGCACCGTTGGGGAAAGCCTGCTTCAGCAGGGATTTGGCATCCTCGGTCAGAGTGATGCCCACGCTAACAGTAACATCTCCGTTGGCGGGCAATGTCACAACGGCCTCGGTCATGCGCTTCAGGTACAGCTCTGCATCATGGGCAGTGACCTTGCCGTCGCCGTTCAGGTCCGCCTCGTCCGTGTTGGTGATAGAGGTTCGCTTGCCCACAGCATAGTCCAGCAGCGCCTGGGCATCATCCTTATCGGCATCCCCATCGCCGTCGTGGTCACAGAGGTCAGCAGCGTCAGCCTTGATTTCCTTGCCGTTCACAGTGAAGGTAATGTTGGCAGCCAGCTTCATCAGCTGCAAAGCGGTATAGGTCTTGCCATCCTTACCGGTAAAGTAGCTTTGGGTGTACATATCACCGCCCAAGACATACTGCTGCTCCTGATCAGTCAGGTTGTGCAGGGTGTAGTCGAAGGCATACACACCGTCGGCGTTGTCCTTCACCTCCGCCTTCACCTTACCGTCACTCTGGCCGCTCACTGTCACATAAGAGGCAGCTGCCATAACATCGGCCACGTTGGCAAGTCCGGCACCCTGCTGAATCACGGGATAGGGCAGGTTGTTGTTGGTGCTGTCCTTCACGGGAGTCGCGGTGGACATCAGCAAACTCTGAACCAGCACGCGGGGAGAGACATCCAACTGACGCATCGTCTCATCCTCCCGGATGTACTGCGCCAAAAGAGCCACCAGACCTGCGGTATGAGGCGCAGCCATGGAGGTGCCGCTCATCTGCACATACTGGTCGGTCTCTCTGGTAGCGCCATCAATAGAGTAGATGTTGCCGCCGGGGGCAGCAGTCTCCGGCTTCAGGGTCAGCGCACCGGTAACGCCCCAGGAGCTGAAGGCACTCATGCTAAGATTCTCCGCGTCGATCACACTAGAGGCAATATCGTGGGTAATGGTCAAGGTCCCAGTGTAAATACCCTCGCCCACTGCAGTGCTTCGTTCGCGAATGGCATCCGCGTCCCCTTGGGTGATGGACACACAGGGAATGGTGGCGGAGCTGTCGGTCAGGTCCATGCCGAAGGTCCCGGAGGTGTTATTGTAGACTATGCAGGCGGCAGCGTTGGCATTAGCCGCATTATCCAGCTTGACCGAGAAGTTGATCTCGCCTCGGGACACAAAAATCACCTTGCCAGCCACATTCAGGCCATCATATTCCCCAGCAGTTCCAATGCCGTCTAGGAAAACGTATTCATAGTCCGTGCCCTCGCCTGTGCGATCCAGGGTAATTAGGGGCTTGACAGCGCCACTGTTGCTCTCGGTGTAAACCACGCTCCGGTCCTCAACTTGGAAGCTCACACCAGTGGCGCCATAGTTGTTCACAGAGGCAACGGTAAAAGCGTTGTCATAGGTGCCGGGAGAACCCAGGGTGGCAAAGCTCACATCGTCGGAATACAGGTAGCTGTTGGTGGTATTCTCCGGCCAAGCATAGCTGTTGCCGGCGGAAATGGTCACCACCGCATCCGACTGGGTCAACTTATTAAAGATCTCCTGGTAGAGATCATTGGTGGTAAATCCAACTGTGACTGAGCCAAGAGACAGGTTGATGCTGTCACAGTTCAGAAGGACGGCATCCTCAATGGCAGCCATATAATCAGAGTCAAATGCGCCGCCGTTCTGGCCGAACACCTTCATGATAATCAGCTGCGCGTCCGGGGCCACGCCGGTCATATGTACCGTCTCCAGAGCATCGGCATATCCATCACCATCAGGTACATAGCGGTTGGCTGCGGCAATGCCGACCACATGGGAGCCATGGCCGCCCATCGCATCGTTGTCATGGGTAATATTCAGATTCTTGTCCACATAATTGTAGGCAAATGGGACCTTCTTGTTCACGTAGAGCTGGTCCGCCGTCAGGTTTTGGTCATAGTTCTTATATGCATTGAGCTGCGCAAGAACAGCAGAGATCTCGTCCTCATCCATCAAGTCAATGCTGCCCTTATACTCCTCCAGAGCGTGCTCAAATGCGCCGGCATCCACAGACTGATGGTCAATATCCACGCCAGTATCGATGACCGCAATGCGGGTACCCACGCCGGTATAACCGCTGGCCCAGGCAGCATTGGCACCAGTCATGCTGGAGGCAGTAGCCATATTGGGTTGGGCAGAGCTCTCTTCAGTCTCACATGGCTCGTACCGGGTCTCCAGCACCACTCGGGATACGCCCTGCATATCCTCAATGGTTTTTATGTCGCCACAGCGCACATTGGCGGAGATGATGTTGCCCGCCAGAGTCAGGTTCCAGGCCACATCCAGCTCCTGGCCGGTGGCCTCGGAAATCCGGGCCGTCATTGCCAGCTGGTCGGCCAGTAGCTCCTGCCGGTAGGCAACAGCTTGCTGGTTGGAGGCGAAGCCCATGGTGGAGTAGCCCTTATCCAGCACAGGCGCTTTCTCCAGCACAATGGATACACGGGCCATCTCGTCCGGGGAATGGGAGTCTGCTTCCTCAGCGCCAGGCGTTTGCAAGCCCTCCAGCTTCAGATCTGCCGTCACGCTGTCTGAGGAAGCCTCCTCAAAAGTGACGGTTCTCTCCCCGCCCCCACTGGCATATACAGCCGGCGCCAGGCCCAAAAGCAGGCTCAGCACCAGCAGCAACGACAGCGCTCTGTTCGTAAGTCCTCGTTTCATATGATGTACTCCTTCCGTGTTGTTTGGCAAGCTTGCACAACAAAGTAACAGTGCAGCTCCCCTTAGCTAGAGTATATCACAGTTTCTACAATTTTGCAAGTGCTATCCTCAATATTGCAGATACATTTCTGCACTTTCGCGGTGCCAGAGTCTTTGAGGACCCGTTGGAGGGGTGGACCTGAGACGGTAGGGTGCGGCCTCCCGGACGCACCGGCGGCACGGTGCTCCGTAATCCGTAGCACTTAGGCAAATCCGGCCCTTCCTCACAGGCAGGTGCGAATTCGCCCAGGCCCACGCCAGCCAGTCAGCCCCTTCTGCCGGTGCGTCCAGGAGGCCGCACCCTACGCCGCCAGCATTTTTCTTTTGGATTGACGAATCCTCCCCTTTCCGGTACAATAGAGGCGCAATGTTCCCGTCGGGATCGACCAGAATTTTGGTCGGATAACCGGACACGTTGTATTTTTCAGGCAATTTGTCACCGCCTTCGGTCAATGACAGGTTTGCATGGCGCCATGTCAGTCCGTCGTCGGCAATGGCTTTTTTCCATGCTTCCACCTTGTCGCGAGCCGCCAGGCCTATTATCTCGAAATCCTTTCCGCCGTATTTGTCGTACAGTTCCACAAGCCCGGGATTGCCCCTGCGGCACCATATGCACCATGAGCCCCAAAAGTCGAGAAGCACCCATTTGCCTTTGTGGTCGGAGAGTTTTATCACATTGCCGTCGATATCGTTCAATGCAAAATCCGGAGCCGGTTTACCTACCTGTATGGCCCTTATCACATCGAGCTTTTCAGCTATGTTTTTACCGTACCTCGAAGCCTTGACATCGGCCGACAATGCGTTGTAGAGAGGCTCGATAACGTTTAGCTCTTCGTTGCGCATCATGCCTGAGAGCAATGCCGCGGAGTAAACGTCCGCCGTTTCGGCCTTTACATATTCTTTTTGCATATCGCCGATCTCCCCGTATATCCGCTCATATACAGCTATAATGGAATCGGTTTTGGGCTTGTTGTTTTCTTTGCCTACTTCCTGATATGCCAGTACGGTTTTGTAAAGTTCAGACATTTTGCCAGCAAATGCCTTCAGTGCAGGCTTGTCATAAATTCCTCCGGATATTTGCGGGGCCGGCAGGTCGGCGGTCGAAGCAGCCGATACTTTCAGAACCGTAGGGGAGGATATGAACAGTTCTGCCGAATTTCCGGACTTGTTTTCTCCCGGTTTGATGTATCCCAAAAGCAGATAGCCTTCGGTATCGAAAGGTTTTTTGAACGTGACTTTTTCCCCGTCTTTTTTCAGCGTTATAGTGTCCGAAAATTTTTCCGGAAGATCTTTTGTCCGCAATACGTATTTGCCTTCTTTCTGCGCATCGCTCACCGATATTTCTATCTTATATTCTTTGTTCTGCGCCCAAAGGGATGCGGAAGCGGCGGCGGCCATGACAAATAATAATGTCTTTTTCATTTGTTTGTTTTTATTTGTTCGTTTGTTTTGTGTAACGCCGGGCCGTTTTTCAGGGTTCGAAAGCTGAATTTATAGCCTTTATCATCTTTTCAGTCCGCTGTTTTACATCTTCATCCGTCCACGAAAGGTTTATCGACATGGATATGTTGCGGCTGATCACGTCGTCCGATTGAGGGAATTGCACGGTAGCGTAATCCGGCATGTTGTCCAACACTTCCTTAGGCAGACGGTACAATGTCGCGCGTTCTTTCAGGTGGAACCAACGGCGGATGTAGTGCCAGTTGTTGTTGTAGTAGTGGAAAAATCCTCCCAATCCCGCTTTTTTGAATTCCTCGGATGCTTTTTCGGCCTGGGCCAGATTTTCGAACGAGAAAGACAGGAACGAAGCTATTTCCCCGTCTTCATCCAGTACGCGACGGAACTTAAGGCGCGGGCAGGACTCTTTAAGCGCGTCTTTGATATATTTCTTTATCTCTTTCTGGCGTGCCACTATTTTGTCCAGTTTGCGCATCTGAGCCAGCCCTATTGCCGAAGAAAGCTCGCTCACACGGTAGTTAACACCCATGAAAGGATGTGTTTCCGCACCCCGGTCATTGCCTATATGGTCGTGTCCGTGGTCGACATATCCGTCCGCTTTGCGCGCCAGCTGGTCGTCATCGGTAACCACAGCTCCGCCTTCTCCCATCGTAACCACTTTCACGAAATCATAGGAAAAGCATCCCAGTTGTCCGAAAGTACCCAGATGTTTGCCTTTGTAAGTTGCGCCCATTGCCTGGCACGTGTCTTCTATGAGTATCAGGTTGTGCCTTTTGCATATCTCGGTCAATTCCTCCACATGAGCCTGCGCGCCGCACATGTGTACAGGCATCACGGCTTTCGTGCGCGGGGTTATGGCGCGTTCTACGGCTGCCGGGTCGAGTGTGAGCGTATCGTCTATATCCACCAGAATGGGCACTGCTCCCAGGGCCAGTATCGATTCGAATGAAGCTACGAACGTAAATGTAGGCATTATCACTTCGTCGCCGGCTCCTATTCCTGCTACTGCGAGGGCTGTCGTGACGGCTGAAGTTCCGCTGGGAGTAAGCTGCGTGTGTTTTACCCCGAGTATTCCTGATATCATTTTTTCAAGTTCGACGGTTTTGTTCACTCCTTTGCGCTGGGCGTCAAAACCGTATCGCATCAATATCCCCGTTTCCATTACATCGAGGACTTCCTTTTTCTCTGCATCGTCGAATATTTCGTATCCTGGCATGGTTGATTTGTATTTTTATTGGTTTATATCCTTTGAAACTAGTTATTATACCTTTTCCGGCGAATGAACTCCGGACGATACCGGCAAATTTAGCGATAAACGTTGTGATATTTTCAGATAACGGATTTGTTTTTATTCATAGATGCCGACTTTTTTTGCATGAGTGCCGCTGCGTGTACCAATCGTGGTTTTTTACTTAGAATTTAAGCTCGGCATGCCGTGATGCCGCCTGTCGGGAAAAAATAAGGGCGGAGATTTTTCTCCGCCCTTGCTAACACACACAAAACAATAACATCCGTTAATGAGTAAACAAAATCTCACGGTATTTTACAAGGGGCCACGCTTCGTCGTCTATGAGCATTTCCAGTTTGTCGCAGTGGTAACGCAGTTTGTCGAAATATTTGGCCTTTACATTTTCTTCGTATTCGCGCGCTTTTTTGCGGATGTCCTGTATCTTGTTCACGCGCCGGCGTTCATCTATTATCTCGTCAACCAACGTTTTTATCACTACAAGGTGTCCCGAAATGGTCTTTATCAGTTCGACCTGCGAATGTGCGTATTCCATGTATTCGTCCCCGAATATTTCCCTCATGCCGCGCACGTTTTCCAACAGGCGGTTCTGGTAAGATATGGCGGTAGGTATTATATGGTTGCGGGCAATGTCGCCCATAACGCGCGCTTCTATCTGTATGGTCTTCTGGTATTTTTCCAGTTCGATTTCGTAGCGGGCCTCTACTTCGATCTTGCTCATCACTCCTGTTTTCACGAAAACCTCTTCCACTTTTGGTTCGATGAGAAAATCCAGGGCTTCAGGAGTAGTGCGTCGGTTTGACAATCCGCGCTTTTCTGCTTCGGCCAGCCAGTCGTCCGAATATCCGTCGCCTTCGAAAAGTATCTTCCCGGATGCTTTGATGTAATCTCTGAGGATGTTGAATATGGCATCGTCCTTTTTAATGCCTTTTTCTATCATCGCATCCACTTCGGACTTGAAAATGTTCAGCTGTGCCGCCATGATAGTATTCATCACCGTCATCGGGCCTGCGCAGTTGATGGACGAACCCGGCGCGCGGAACTCGAACTTGTTGCCCGTGAAGGCAAAAGGCGAAGTGCGGTTGCGGTCCGTGTTGTCCAGGAGTATTTCAGGTATTTTGCCTACGACGTTCAGTTTCAGCTCCGTTTTTTCTTCCGGAGACAGCCTGCCGGAGGACACCTGTTCGAGTTCCGAAAGAACTTGGGTCAGTTGTGTGCCGATAAATATGGACATAACGGCCGGAGGCGCTTCGTTGGCTCCCAGACGATGGTCGTTGGATGCGGAAGCTATGCATGCGCGCAGAAGGTCGGCATAATCGTGTACGGCTTTTATCGCATTGACGAAAAATGTAAGGAATTGCAGGTTGCTCTTAGGCGTTTTGCCTGGCGAGAATAAATTTATTCCGGTATTTGTTGCCAGCGCCCAGTTGTTGTGTTTTCCCGAACCGTTTATCCCCTTGAACGGTTTTTCGTGGAAAAGGACTTTGAAATTGTGTATGGCCGCAACTCTCTGCATCGTTTCCATCAAAAGCATGTTGTGATCGACGGCTATGTTGGCCTCTTCGTATATCGGTGCGATCTCGAACTGATTGAGGGCTACTTCGTTATGGCGTGTTTTGATAGGTATTCCAAGCTTCATGCACTCTTGTTCCAGTTCGCGCAGGAATTCGAGCACAAGATCGGAAGAGCACACGTCTGAACTCCAGTCACTAGCTTATCTCGTATGCCGTCTTCTGCTTGAAAAAAA
>ENA-USUG01000789-USUG01000789.1-human-gut-metagenome-genome-assembly--contig:-NODE-789-length-54668-cov-15.100658_pt1 | contig 54668 bp, 42 predicted proteins | sample MGYA00250059_ERZ773394 | MGnify/ENA primary metagenome ERZ773394 (study PRJEB29103, sample SAMN06111957) | human gut metagenome | biome: human gut; feature: ankylosing spondylitis patient; material... | reverse complement strand
CCAAGTCTTCAACATAAGATTGATATCCATTTATATTGGTTTAATCAATATGCAGAAGTATTACCAATTACAGATGCTGTATTTGAAATTGGGACTTTTGATACGCAAAGATTGAATGCTATTGAAAAGGGTGAAAAACTTCCTTATGGTGAAGATTATCAAAAAGGAGAACAAGCCGATTTTTATACACTTCGTGATGCTGTTTTTGCAAGAGATGATTATACATGTGTTGTTTGTGGAAAAGGCATTCAAAATGGCGCTGTTTTAAAAACACATCATGTAGGATACAGACATGGTGATAGAAGCAACAGAATGTCCAATTTGGTAACTGTTTGCGATCATTGTCATACCACAAAGAATCATCAGGAAGGTGGAGCACTTTACGATTTAAAATCACCTACAAAGAAAAAAGCAAATGCTGCTTTTATGAATGTTGCAAGGCAACGTATCATTGATGGTGCTAAGAAATCACATCCAGAAATTAATATCTCTGGTGCATTTGGTTCAGAAACAAAAATGAGCCGTAAAAACTTACAAATTGAAAAAAGTCATACCAATGATGCATATGCAATGGGTGAGTTTCATCCAAAGCATCGTTGTAAAGAAACAATTTTTCAAAAAGTAAGAAGAAACAATCGTATTCTTAGTAGGTTCTATGATGCAAAATATATCGATAGACGAGATGGTTCAATTAAAACTGGAAAACAATTATCTTCTGGTAGAACCAATCGTAATCATAAACTCGATAGTGAGAACTTAAGAGTTTATCGTGGTAAGAAAATACAAAAAGGTAGAACTGCTACAAGACAACAAGTCTATGAGTTTAAAACAAAAGATATTGTTCTTTATCAAGGAAAACGATATGTAGTAAAAGGTACAAATAATAAAGGACAAAATGTTCAATTATATTTGAATATGACTGCTGATTTAAAAGATCTTACAATCAAAACCAAAAACAAAAGAAAAACAGCAGATCCAAATCGTATCGAAGTTGGTGATAAAGTATTTACTGAATTCAATGGAAAGAAAAAAGTATTTACAGTAAAGAACATCGATCCAATCACAAATCAAGTATCTTTGCAGGCAGATTTATCAACAAAACCAAGTGAATTAAAACTTGTAAAATATAGCAATGGTTATAAACAAATTAAATAAGAAAGGAGAGAGATAGCAGGATAAGGATTTCAATCATTTTTTCTAAAGTGACGCAATTCCTCCCACCACTGATTCAAAGAATCAGTTGGGGTATCCTTGCTATCTATTGTATTTATGAAACTTGAAATGAGAAGAAAAAATCTTCTCATGAACAAAATTAACCTTGCATCATAAAGCGAATCAGTTTTTCAACATCTTCTGGATCGTATGCAACGAGTTCCAAATCTTTAATAATCGGATCGTTGAAGATCTTTGACATGGCTACAAACTGAGTAAGTTTTGACTTAATGTTTAATCTGTCACCTTCGTTTGATACAATTTCAACCTTGCCTTTGCAAGAATTGATTACTTCAAAGAACTTATCAACGTCTGTAATGTTTTGTAATTTCATAATTCTGCCTCCTATAAATAAATATTGTGGCTTACACTCTCTGGCATGTAATTTAAATCCGATACGGTTACCTACGGATACCACATGAGTTTTCAGTTTTACAAAAATGCAAGGGCAACATACGGTTGCTATGTTGCCTGTGCAATACAATTCGACAGTGTGGATTCTCTTGGTCCAAACAATATAATCCATAATTTGAAAGAATCAACAACATATAAAAACCAAGGAACGCGTCTGTTTAATTGTAATGCCAGTGAAAATAATAAATATGATAAAAAATGATAAATAATTATATATAAAAATATTCATACTACCTATTTACACATATTTCTTAAAATCTTTTATAACTCCGAATTAACACTAATTCTAATCTTGTCTCCTACTTCAGCACTGTATTGCTCCTTTTCAACATAAAAAACACTTTCATACCCTGTCTCCACATCAGTCCCTCTTATAGGGAAAAACATTGTTGCTTTTGATCCAAAATTTACTGTTTGTTCTAAAACAGTCTCTACTTTCATTTTTTCTGTAATAATAATTTCTATATAAAATTTACGACGAATTGCTTTTAAATTAATCCTATCAATATATTCATATAAAATAATAAGAAAAAACATAACCACCAAAAGTATGTATAGTGGATAATCCATTTGTTTGAAAAGAAGCAATAAGACAATATCTACAAACAAAAAAATCAAAAAAGCGCATCGCCTTTTATTTCTTTTGTTTCTAAATATTTTTTCATTGTTGATTAATTCTTCGGTAGTATATTTTTTAACATGCAAATTTCTTTTATCTTAATCCGTAAAAAAAATACTGTCATCTGTTCTAATCATAATCTTGCAACACCTCCTATAACTGACATTATCCATCAAATTATATTTATCTTGTATTCGTTTTTTTCTTAATAATTTATTTGAAATATCATTATACAGTTCTTCATAGCTGTTAAAACAATATTTATAAAAATAAGCATTTGGATTCTGACTCTACCCAATGGCAAGCCTATTGGTTTGCAGCGATTAAGAGCATTTCTTTATCACTGTTTAATAATATTTCATTATCAAACAACAATGTATTATATTTCCTCGCCATCGAACTTATTCGTCAGATTTGCGCAATCTCTCACATTTTTTCAAACATTTTTCAATCATACATGAGAAAATGAGAGAAGAAATGCATGAAAAGATACTACATTTCTTGTAAATTTGAGTATGCGTTTGATATATGAGAGAAATAGTTGAATGATGGATAGATGTATAAAAGAATGATTGAAGAAAAAGATTAATTAATGATAGAAAATTAATATTCCGTGTAACGATAAGATTAATAATTCATATACAAAATAATAGAAATGATGCATGAAAAATGTTTCGTGTATGGATAATTTCCGAGTAGTAAGCAAGATGGAAAAGAAAAAGAGAAATAAATGAAGATAATTAATTTTTGTAGTGGATCGAGCGAACAATGAATGATTTTTTTATGGAAATCATTTATTTTTTTGGAATATTTTTTCCGTTTTTAGTTATATTATGTTGAAATGAAAAATTGAGGAGGATTACACTAGTATGTATAAAAAAGACGAAAATGTATTACCAACAAAAGAGGCTTCAAAATTATATAAGCTTGGATTATTAACCTATGAAGAGTTAGAAGAAATAAAAAAAATAAATATTCGAAAATCAAAAAGAAAATATGCACGAAGTAAAAAAGGAAAAATGGCAATTAATCGTGCCACTGAAAAATTCATGCAAAAAGAAAATTATAAAGAACTAAAACAAGAATATTGGCAAACATTCTATCATAAACATTATGAAGAAATTTCAGAAAAACAAAAGATTTATCAAAAAGAATATTATCAAAGGAAAAAACAAGAAGCCTAAAACTAAGATTTAAAAGTCATGAAGAAATTCATGATTTTTTAAATATTCTTTTTATTTTTTCTATTTTTAGTTATATTTAAAATACTAGTGTATATAATTGATTACAATTTTCAAATGGGAATAACAATAGAAAATTTTTCGAAAGGAGATAAATACCATGTCGAAAAAATATAAAAACGACAAAATTAAAAACGAAAATCTCATGGAAAACTATTATGAACTTAACAAAATTATGTGCATGAACATGTATGGTACATTCAAAGAGCCTGAAAAGAAAAAATATTTTGTAGATAATTATATCGCAGATAATAAAAATGCAATGAAAGAATTGGAAAGTTCATTAAGTATTCCAGGTTCAACGATTCTATTTAGCGCACCAACAGGATCAGGGAAAACAACGGCTATCAAAACTGTATTTGATAATATCAAAAAGAAATATGAAAATGATAAAGATACTATTGTAATGTGTATTTTTGGACAACCAACACGTGCCATCGCTGAACAACTTGCAGAGGATTATCAAGATATTGTATCCATTGTTGGAGACGAAAAGAATCCAAGGTATTTTTCATTAACACAAAGCATGATTTATGCTGTAGTCTTAGAAAAAATGAAAGATGCAAAAAAAGCAGCATCAGAGATCATTGAAAGTGGTAAGAAAGTAATCATTATTCTTGTTGTTGATGAATGCCAACATATCACAACTGCACAATTTCGAGATGGAGCAGTAAAAGAAACTCTTGAACTTGCAGAAATTGCAAAAGCAAATGATGGTTCTGTCGGATTTATGACAGCAACATCTGGAATTACTGCTTGGCTTAAAGTTGACAAGTATATTTTTGCAGAATATTCTAATTCAAAAGCAAAGTTTGATGAATTAAATCTTTTTGTTAATAATCAAGAAGATCGATCTTATGTCGATTTTGTATATGATTGTGTAATGACCAAAGATCAAAAGGGGTTTATTCGTATTAATGATAAAAGAAAACAAAATCAATTAGAAGAGAAATTTTCTCTTGCAAATAAAAAAGTATGTAAGGTGTGTGGAGACGACAAAGATTTCTTTTTGGATGAACATGAACATCCTATTTATTTGAATCAATTAATGAATGATGTTGTTCGACATGGGAAACTTCCTGATTGTGATATTGCACTTGCAACTTGTATGTTTGATGCAGGAGAAAATATTAAAGGCATTGGTGAAAAAGGATTTCAAGATTCTGACTTTTGTGCGTGGTATTGCATGGCATCTACATTAGATGCAAGTATTGTTTCGATTATTCAATATGCAAATCGAATGAGATATCATTTCAAATCTTACAATATTATTACATTTAAGAGAAGCAACAATGAAAAAAAGATTCCATTTCAATCTTTGGAAAGTTTAATTCCAAAACAAGTAGCAAAATGCAAACGAGATATGAAACATATTGAAGAATTTATTAAAAATGAGAAAAAATATCTTGTTGAATGTGGTGAATATGAAGAAGAATCATTTGAAAAAAGAATCAACAATTATCTTTCATTTTCTGAACTTGAAAAGGGAACAGATTTATCTTATGGCGGCGCAATTGAATACAAGAACGGAGAACTTATACTTCATGTAAACTTTTTGTATGGTTTTATTGCAAGACTTTATGATTTACAATTCTATTTTGATCAAGATCTTCTTATTGCAAAATTGGAAAATACATTTGGCATGAAAGTTAATGTAATTGAGAATGTTGAATCTTATTCATGTCCAAGTAGAAAAGCTGTAGAAGATGTGAAAGCAGAATTATTAAAACTTTCAAATGATCCACGATTTATTATGAATTGGACAAACGAAGAATACAAAGAAATTACAAGAACTGCAGTGTTTGACGACATTATGTATCTTAGAGAACTTGGTATGAGCTTCAAGGAGGCAATTCAAACAAAATGTACATTAAATGATAAAGAACTTGATGAACTAAAAACAAAAAAGATTCAAAAACGACTTGTAACTTTTTCAGATGATGAAATCAAAATAATAGATAAACTTATATGTAAGAATATGAAGTTATCGGATTGCATTACGCAAAGGCAAAGAGAAAAAATGTCAATCATTATGAGATATGATCCATATGTTAAAAAGTTAAGGAAATTACTTAATGTTGGAATTCCGATTGAACAAGCAATACAAATACCTCTAAAAGACATACAAAAGACAACAAAACAATATCAAGTCAGTCAAGTCAATAAGATTTATATACAGGATCGGAACTCTCCATTTTTGAAGACAAGTGTTAATCAAATACAAAGAATTATATTGGATTATGTAGTTGAAGATTTGAAATTTGATGTAAATGGAAAGAATCGAATCAAATTGACAGACGAGAGATTAGAAGATTTGTGTAAAAGGATTTATGATTTAACAGGTAGGGGGCTGGAAAAGAAAAAAATAAAACGGTTTGTAAAGATGATATTCAATTTTGCATTATGCAAAGTAAATAAAGAGAAACAAATTGAAATTAGAGAACTTCGTATATAAAAAGTTTTGTGAAGGATTATGATTTTAATCATGATCCTTTTCTATTTTTAATAATTGAAAATTGTGGGTGGTAAAACAGTGTTGTACTTTTTTGTAAATGTTTTACAGTTTATTGTGAATAATAATATCAATTTTTCTCTTTTTCTTCTTTAGAATATCACAAATCATAAGATATAATCATAATAATATTTCTTCTGTAATCTTAACAATGTGAGAGCGGAAAGGTATATAAATCATGAGACAGTTTATATCTAACCTTTCCTTATAAAGAGTTCATGCCATCCATACACAAGACCGTCAATGCAATATTTACAATGCTTTTAACAAACATTTTTATTTGCATTGCCTTATAGTGCCTTGATGCTTTTAATAGACATCAATTGCATTTTATATTATTTGTCAATGATGCAGCAATTGAAATTATATTAACATAACACATGATTCAGCAACATCATTTCCATCTATTCAAGTTTGAACAATTGATGTTTTCTTTCTATTAGCGACAGCATCAAGTCTATAAAATTACATATTCCATATAACTGATGGCATGATTTAGAAATAATTTTCATTCTATTACAATACCTAGTTTATACATTTTTAATTTATCTCGTCAATGCTACTATTCAGAATGTTCGTTATCATTGTTTTTAGATATTGTTGCATTGACTTTGTATACTCGGCCTAAATATAATGTATATGGTTTGTGTGTTCATAATACGAATTGTCCTCGTCTAAAAGCAAGATATTATCAAACAGCTCAAATCCATGAAACAGACATAACCAAATTTTTCTTGCTTTCTTATTAACATTCTAATCCATTTACAATAGTAATGTATAACATCAGATATGTAAAGATTTTAACTATATGTAGTAATTTCTTTTCATTTTATATGATGAATATTTTCAATGTGTCTTTTTTAGAAAAACACAACATGAAACAAAAACATCTCAAAATATTGAAAAAATATCAAAATTTAATGTGTCTAAAATTTAAAAAGTTAGACACATTAAAAAAGTCCTCTAAAGCCCATGGTTAAGCCATTTCTTGGCAAAAAACACTCAAAAAAGGGGTCAAAAAAGCCCTATATATATAGCACTTTTTTTTACCCAATTTTTGTAACTTCATTTGCTTTTTCTTTTTTCATTCTTTAGAATATCACAAATCATAAGATACAATTATAATTATGTTTTACATATAATCTTAATCATGTGAGAGCGTAAAGGTATATAAAACATAATACAATTTATATTAACCTTTCCTTATAAAAAGTTCATGCCATCTATATGTGAGACCGTCAATGCTTATAATCTTTTTAACAATCATTTCTATTTGTATTGACTTATAGAGCCTTGATGCTTTTACTAGACATCAATTGCATTTCATGATCTTATATTTTCATTCGTGCCAACATATATTTTGTTTCATACAACAATTATTGCATCCATATTAATACTGTTGCCACTAATTCTTGTCACTCCATTCCAAGAACAACAATTACAGAACAATTTCCATATATGAATGTTGTTCTTTCCATTTCGTTCTTCGTTCCATGTGTGGCAATAATGTTCCGTTAAATATAATAAACCATCAATGCGCAATCTTTTCTTTCTTATTAAAATAAGACAATATCGCATTGATTGAAATTGATTATGTTCTACACATTCCACTTTGCGTATATGCAACCGATCATTCCATTGCATCTATATTTCATGTAGTGTGTCAGTCAAAAACAAAGTATATTCTATTAAAATACAAAATGCCTTCCACTTCGTATTCCAGTTTACAATTGATGCAATTCCATGATTTCATACCATTCGTGTCAACAAGATAAATGATTTTCATCATACGAACAAATTGTTTTCAACTGTTGCCACTCATTTCCTTTCGTCTTGAACACAGTAAAACTTACACAACTACTGTAAAACAAACATCATTTGATACAAATAAAAGATCCTCGTGCTGTAGTTTTGTTGTGAGAGATGTGCATGTGCTTAATCTGTATAAATAAAATCTTCAAGCATTTAATTGTCGCACATCCACATAGAAAGAATACACATTGCTACGCTTGAAAAGAATAAGAAAGAAATAGACAAATACTAGATACAATGCAATGTGTTGTGAAGAAAGTCGTGCAAGCGACATACTATTTACCAATATTCAAGCATCTTAGACAAAGCACGACGCTGTTTTACCACCCGCAGGGGACGAAGCTTTCAAACTCGAAAAACTTTCCTTTTATCCGTTGACAATTGTCAAAGAATATGATAAAATAAAAATAGAATATAAAAATGAAACTTAAAAGGAGCGACACTATGCAATCGTTAAAACAAATCTGTTTTGAGATATGGAATGATAACATTACACGTCAAGGAATTAAAACAGAATTTAAACCAGTATTTTTAAGATATATTGGTATTGATAATAATAATGAATACAATGATGTATTAGCAACATTTGTTGATAAAGTAAATACAAATAAAGATATTTCCGTTTTGTTTGAAAATGAAATTCCATTCCCACAAAACTTTAATTTGATGTCTGCAGTATCAGAAGCCTTAAATACAATTGATGTTTCTCATTTTAAAGATGATGATGTTGTAATCTTTCAGGATGCAACACTAAATCATATTTTTACAGAAGCATTGAATGATGTATTATCAATTGTGCTTGTAAAAGAGAACTTTGCAAATATCAGTATGCGAAATAGTTTTATTACAAAACTGATCATGTGGGCATATGAATATATGAAGAATATTAAATTTAATACAAATAAAAATCCAAAGTGCATTTACTATGGAAATATCTCACATCATGAAATTTATTTTCTGTTATTACTTTATCGTATGACATTTGATGTAATTTACATCAATCCATTGAAAGATGGAGATTTTGAAATGCTTGATACAGATCATTTAAGCACACTTGTATCATCAAGTTTTATTATGCCAGTAGATACACTTGCGAATCGAACTGTAAATGCAAAAGTACTTACTTACGATGAAAGTTATCTTTATCAAATGCAAACACAAATTGATAATACGTTATATGGAAATGGGGTATATAAACCTTGGCAACTTCGTAATTATACACCGCTTGCAATTACAAAACAATCCACACTGATTGATTTAGAGCAAAATATTAATGAACCAGCAAAAGTAAGAGATGGTTTCTCCGTAAATGAAAAGACAGTTCATATTCCTTGTTTCTTTATGAAAATCGATGGAATATATAAAGATCAAGAAGTATATAATCAATTAATTGCAAAGTGTATAAGTAATAACATTTCAGAGGTTTTTACCACACAAGATTTTGTAATGCCATGGAAAAATGAAGATATGTATTCACTTGCATTTACACAGTTAAGCAATGGAATGTTTGATATTGAAGAAATTAAGAAACTTTCATTTTATACTTACTCAAAATATAAAACAGAAATACAAAACCTTTTACTCAATAAAATAAATGAAACAATATCCTCAGATATTTTGCATATTGAGCAAACAAAAGAAAACATTCTTCGTTATGCAATGATGTTATTAAACTTAAATGAAAGACTGATTCGTCTCATTGATAATTTTGATTTTGCAAATGATATTGTTAAAGTAATTGTATTTCTTGAAAACAATCAGACTCTTACGAATGATACAATGATGGTACTTGCTTTTCTACACACTATTGGAATTGATATTTTAATATTTGATCCATCGGGTATGACAAATACAGATATCATCATTTCATCCAATATCTTGTCCAATATTCGTTTGGATTACATGAAATATGATTTAACATTTGCCGATACCAAGAAAAAACAGAAAAAAGGTTTTTGGAAAAAACTATTTGATTAATTCAAACATCCAACAAGGAGACACTATATGGAAAAGAAAACACATGACAAATTATATATTCCGTTACTATTTTTTGTAATGCTACTTGGTTTGGTCTTTAGTTTCTCATTTGCATCGATTCTTTTAAACTCAAAAATGGAAAAAATGCAAGAAACACAAACCATCAATGCTACCATTTCGGACAAATATATTTCTTTCCAAAATGATGAAAAACAATACAACTTAAAACTAAACATTGATAATGATCAATATCAAATAGAAGTATCAAAAGAAGATTATGAGACTGCAAAAATAAACAAAACCATTCCATGCACGGTTTTGACATACAACAACAACATTACATCCATACACATCAAAAAGGACTGACAGACTATGATTAAAAACTTCAAAGAACAACAAAACACACTCACTTGGAACAATTATACGTTACCACTCAATGGTGCGACTTATGTTGTCGATAAAGATTACATCTATCTTTTCGCTTCGGACAAATCTAGTATTCGAGTATATGATGAGGATGCAACTTTATGTAGCATCTTACAAGGAAATGAGAGCTTACAAATTAAATCTCTTGTTAATCATCCACGATTTGGTATTTGTGCCATTGTTCGAATGAAATATGATCCAATTCATTGGAATGCTGTATATATGGCATTCGATGGTAATGAGTTCAAGATTGTAGATACTCTAAATTAATAGAAAGGACAACGAATATGCAAAAGAAATATTACAACATTGAAACACCGTATCTTGATACAGAAAACGATCAAATTGCATTTTACATGCAATATATTGATCAAGGAGCATCCTTCACCGATGATGGAGATACATGCAGTTTCATCAATGTTTCAAGCAAACTTTCTGACAAACCATTCATGGACAAATTAAGTAGCATTATTCGAAAACATAATGTAATTCTCATGGATGGTGTTCTCATGACAACATGTAAGATAGAAGAAATTGGAGAAAAAATAAAAGATTTCGCCATCTGCATTCAAGAAGTGGATAAATTGATGTGGGAAGGAAAGGCATAAGAAGAAATGAGAGATACTTCTGAGAGAAAAATGAGAGAAATGATGCTTGACATTCATGCAAAACCACTTTCTTGCATGACAAACACGGCTTATGATACATATGCTGCAAAGGCAGATACAAAGATTGAGGAAATGAGAGAAAAAAATAATCGACTTCTTGCAAATGCAAAGATAACATTATTTCATTAAGAAAATAGAATTGAAACAAGATTGCGAGGTGAAAGAGATGTACCCAAGTATGGACAAAAATTTGAGACAAGTACTTGAAGAAAATAATGATATTCCAAAAACAATGGAAGAAATAATGGAAAAAACGAAGGAAATGAGACAACGTGTAGATGAGATGAGTCAATGCATGCATACAACCTGGTCCGTTGATTTGGACGAATAGATTTTCATTCATGCAATAATTTGTAATGTAAGAAAAAATAATAGAATACAATATTGAAAACGAAGCAGAGTGCAAAGCACAAAGCCATAACAGAAAAGGAGTAATTTTATGGAAAACACACAAATGCAACCACTTGACATCAGTAAAGATGTTCCTGCTGTCATCGAAAACAATAATCAATACAAAGAAAACTTAAAACAACTACCAGAAGTTGAAAGACTTACAAATGAAATTAATATCATGGATTCCAACTCTATTCTTGAATTTGGACAATCTCCAAGTGATGGTATTTCAAAAATGTCAGATCAATTACTAAGTTCCATGAAAGGAATCAAGACTGAAGAAGTTGGACAAATGCTTGTAAATCTGACAAAAATTATGGATAAGTTCGATATTAAAGAAATTGAAAGTCCAGAAAAAGCAGAAGGCTTTTTAACGAAGCTTTTTAATAAGGCAAAGGATAATGTGGATAAACTTTTCCAAAAGTATGATGATATGGGGAAAGAAGTTGATAAGATCTACATGCTATTGAAACAATATGAGACTGATATTCGAAAAACGAATGATAGTCTTGTCATGCAGTATGATGAGAATGTTAAATACTTCGAACAACTTGAAAAATATATTGTTGCTGGTGGAATGGCAATTGAAGAGATTGATCAAGTAAAAGTGCGTATGCAAAATGATCCAAATATCAATCCACAAGAACTTCCTGTAAAACTTCAACAACTTGACATTGCAAAAGATATGCTTTCACAACGTATTTATGATTTACAAATTGCAGAAAATGTGGCAATGCAAACTTGTCCGATGATTCAGACTATGCAAATGAGCAACTTCAACTTGCTTAGAAAAATTAATTCCTCATTTATCATTACATTACCGATTTTTAAACAATGTCTTGTACAAGCCATTCAACTAAAACGTCAAGAGATTCAAGCAAAATCTATTCAACAATTAGATGAAAAAACAAATGAATTACTTCTGAGAAATGCACAAAATACAGCAGCACAATCTGTGAATATTGCAAGAATGGCAGGCGGTAGTTCAATTAAAATTGAAACATTACAATCTACTTATGAAACAATTAAGAATGGAATTGAGGAAACAAGACAGATTTCCAATGAACTCGCAGCGAAGAGAACTGCAGATGTGCAAACATTATCTACCATGAAAGACGATATGAAACAAAATGGTTTCATAAGATAAAAAAATAAGAAAATGATGTCTGAGCATTCGATGGCATAGTCGGATGCTTGGACATATGATATGAAAGGAGAATTTTTCTTATGAAAAAGAAACTTGATTTTATTTTGGAACAAGATGAAGACGAGCGGTTAGTATTTCGGTTCCATCCACGGAGCAGCCATTGCCATAGTTTTAACGAGACACCACCGAAAACATGGGAAGAAGTATATAAGGTGTATTACTCTTATTCCATCTTAAAACAATGGAAAGAAGATGGAAAATGGGAAGAATGTGAAATCGTGTACAACGAACCATGTGACGAATGTTCTATAATTAATACAATTGCATTTGCATGTCTCGGTCTTGCAAAAGGAAATACTTATCATGAGAATCTATTAAATGGAGAACTTGTAAGAATTGATTTCCTCGGAAATACATTTTATCCGATGGGATATGGTACAGAATGGACGATTGATAAGATTGAGAGACCAGAAGGAACAAGATATCAGTTTACATTGTTTGATTGGCATTGTGTTGGGTATAAGTTCTATCTGCCAGAAGAAAAGATGGAAGAGTTTGGGACATATCTGAAATCGTGTTGCGATTACATGCTCGAACATGGAGAACCAATTTAAGAAGAAATGAGAGAAGCTAGAGCACTTTGCTCTAGCTTTTTTGTATATAAAAGTTTTAAGATGTTAGGATATTCCCAGAAAGAATACTTGGTACGTTAGTATTAGTACCAAGATTTTTATTTTTCCGTAAAGTGAAGCATTTTTCCTTACATTTCCATATAGTCATGCACATCGTCTGCAACATAATATACTTTATGATCTTCTGGTTTGATGTAAATATGAAGTTCTGAGATATCAGGATGTATTTCTTTAATTTTTCTTACATATTCTCCAACATCATATTGCATACCATTTACTTGCAGATAGACAGCCTCTTCTCTTAATTTTTTCTTTCTTTTTCTCACATGTTTTTTCACTTCTTTTGAGGCTTCTTCGATTGCATCCTTTGTTTCTTCCATTACTTCTTCTGCAATTGGAGTGAGATCATTGGCAATCTCCTTTACATCAGTCTTTAACTTTTCAAGATTTGCATCGTTCATTGTTTTCTTTTTTTCTTGAATCATTTCTACTTTTTCTTCAGTTATTTTCTTTTTTTTCATGATTTTTTTGTCCTTTCTAATTACACTTCCCACATGCTCTCTTTTTGAGAACATGTGGGATATATTATTAATCTAATTTCTAGCATGTTTCTATTGTGTTATTATCCATTTTGTTTTTTTGCCATCATCATAGCCATAAGTTCTTGATTTGACATATTGTTACTTGCGACTGGTGCCATCAAAATTCGACCAGAACCACGATAAACATTGACAAGTCCTTCCCCATTGGTCATGGAACCAATGAGTGATTTACTGCTACGTTCTACTGTAAAGTCAAGGGTGTCGGACCAAGCGATAGCGAGATTTCCGTCAATCTTTATTACATCATTTTGAAGTTCAATTTCAATGAGTTCGCTTTTTGGTGTATTTGATTCGAGTACTGCATACGCATTATCACCTTTACTTGATAAGCAAAGGTTGAAAAGACCTTCACCTGAAAATGCAGAAGATACTGTGCGTCTTCTTGTAATTTTTTGCACAACATCACCTGTACATGCAAGGAAGAGTCCATCATCAAGTACAACCTTACCCCAATCATTGACATTCAAAAGTACAAGATATTTGTAAGTTGGTTCGAGCATAAGAAATCCTTTGCCACGATATTCTGGTTTAATTGTAGTTTCCTTGGATACAGATGCACCTACCATTTTTTTTGCAAAATCTCCAACACCTTTTACACCAGTAGTGCATTCAACTTGACCGATTGTCCATTGCATTGCACCCGCTTGTGTAATGATTGGAAGATCATCATTCACACGACAAAGAACTTGTCTTTTCCTTACATTCATTTCTGCATTAAACCATTCATTTTGTGCCGTATAAGGATTGACACTCATATCTTTTTTATATTCAAATGTTTGGAATGGGCCCATCGTTTCAAGACTAACGATGTTATCGTTATCACTTAGATTTTTAATTTTAAACATATTTTTCTCCTTTCGAGAGTTTTTCTCCGTGATTTTCCCAAGATCATTCTTGGTTTTTTATTATAGAAAATATTTTTGTAAATATTCGTGAGATAAGCATGATTTTGAGAATATTTTGCAAGATATTGCATATATTCCAATTGCAACAGACAGAAGATGTCTGTAATGAGAAAGAAGAAAGGAATGAATAAGAAAAAATGAAATCATTTTTTAATTATTTTAATTCCGCATTCTACGGATGTAAATCATTAGTAAATATCGATGGACTTTCAAATTGGAATGTTTCAAATGGTAATGATTTTCAATATATGTTTGATGGTTGTACATCACTAACTGATACCTCCCCACTCGTTTCATGGCTTAAAAATGGAACTGGTATGAAGTCGGATGCTAATACAACAGGCATGTTTTCTAATGTTCCTGGTGGAAATCCATTCAATTAAGCGCATCAGAAATGTTCCATTAGTGCAATAATAATGATTCGGATAATACAAAAGTTCATACTGAAATTATTGGAGCATCCGCTGCTACAAAAACAAAACTATTAGATACTTCATTAAATACAATGGCTGAAACTTATATTCGTGCATGGAACTAATCAATTAAGATGACTACAAATTTTGTAGTCATCTTAATTAACTATTTTTGTAAATTCGCTTGACAATAGTCAATATGTAATGCATAATAGAATACAACGCTAGAAAAACAAATCATACATAAGAAAAAATTTTGAAAATTAGGAGGACTTAAATAATGGACCTATCACAACAAATTAAGAAAAATGAGAAGAATGTAAGAGATGCACTTGATGTATTAAGTAAGCAAGCCTCTGAATTAAATCTCAAACAATTCAATAGTGAAGATGTTACAAATGAAATTAAGAAATATAGAAAAACGATAGAAAAATATAAGAAAGCAATGAGTGGGTTAAATACAGCATTCAAATTCATGAAGACAAAAAATGTAATGACAATTGATGATATTCTTGAAATTGAAAATGAATTGAAAGAATTTGAGATTGAGTTTCAGAAAATAACGAAGTATGCGAATGTTGGATAAGAGAAGCACATACAATTTGAGAAAAATGAGAGAATTCATAGTAGAAAGTTCATGCAAAAAAAAATTGAAAAAATTTTGAAAAAATTGTTGACAATAGTCAACGAATATGATAATATGTATTTGTACCTAAGAAAGATACTTCAGATATGATGGAACAAGCGAGGATCGAAAGAGACGAGCGAGAATCTTTCAAAAATAAGAAAAATTTTTAAAAAAACTATTGACAAAAGTCAATAAACATGATAGAATACAATTAACAAATCGAGAAAGATAAGAAGAAAGGAAAAACATATGAACCTAAAAGACGCATTTCGGTATATGAACTACCTCAAAGACAAACATAACGCAGCAACAAATCTGCTATATGATAACACTATCGTAATGACAACAAAGGAAACCCATCTTCGTAACAAAAAAAATCCAGATGTCGGAGATGAAGTAATTGAAAATGCAACTCCGAGTGATTTCGAATATTCAGTAGATGATATTCTGAAAACAATCGATGCACTCTTTGCTGAAATGAAAAACGTTTCGGAGCAAATTACAAAAGCAAAGAAAAATGCAGAAATTGACATTGATGAAACAATTTCCATGAATAAAAAGAAACAAACAACTCTGATGGCACTTAGACGACTTGCAAGTCTCAAAGCATCAGAAACCAAGACACGAGGAACGGATTATAAGTTCAACGGAGAAGGAAATCAGGTACCATATTACTATGATATCGAAAAAGTGCAAACGATTAACTACGATAGAAATGATGTTAAGGCTCGTATTAAGGCACTTACAAAAGAAACAGATGCTGCATCAAGCATGATCGATAAAATTGAAATTACTACGGAATTAAAGTTTGAACCAACTTGGGATTTTGATGATACGATTGAAGATGTAATTGAAAAAGTGGTGAAAGCGGAGGCTCCAAAAAAAGAAAAGAAAAAGAAAAAATAAGTGAAAAATAAGAGGTGGGTTATACTGCCCATCTCGGCCACTTCGGTGGTCAGTCGAAGCGCCAATGACTGAATACATGGATGTTGCTTCGTGATTGATGAAGTATGATTCAATCAACTAAAATGAGCTTTCAAGAAGTTTACAGAAAACAACAAATTATGATAGAAAATGCATTAATTGGATTTCTAAATCTGATCTGCAATAATCGTAAGTCTGGCACTACGCACATCATAAATTGTTTCGATATTCACTATTCAATAGGCATGCAATTTGTTCTAACATTCATCCGATAATTTGTACTATATTCATCGTTTCACTAATCATGCAAATATAAAGGATAGAGAAAATATAAGTACTATACTTTGGTTTAATAGTATGATATTAATTCTTTTTGTCAATGAACAAAAAATATTCAAATTTCCGAGAATATACATGTCAGTGTGTATTTTCACAATTAACAGAAATGTAGTCTCAATTATTTTAAGCAATTGAAATATGTGAGATAAGACATTGACGTTTCGACTGTTTACCGAATACTGGATTTCCTCTTTTTGAGATCTGACATTTGAAAAAATGTTGGATCTTTTTTGTGTTTTTGAAAAAATGTGGAATAATTATTTTTCGAGTGTATAGAATGCAGTAGTTAAGATAAAAAGGTTTTGTATAAAACAACAGATAGTTTTGTACAAAAATCAAAAGGAGAAAACGTGGTAGCTGCTACCAATTTAGGGACGTTTTTTCAAAGGAGGACGAAGAACTGAGAAGGTTCTTCTGTGAAAGACTGAAATGTCTTTCGCGATTAAAGGTTGAGCTTGCTCCCTTTTTCGTCCTCCTCTCATATACAACCCCCTAAGTTGTATATGAGAAACACCCCACCGAGATCCCTAATCTTGGTGCGGTGAATTAGCTCAGAGAAATCTGAGAAAAGTCCTATCATGAAAGTGGTAGGCAAGAACGTAATTTTGAATAAAATTACCCTCCGTTCCTTGCATACGGTAAATGTGAGAATGGAACGATCTCTTGTCTAGTTTTGTGATTACCGACACAAAACGAAGATGAGAAGAATCGGATTGAATGAGTGGTGTCGTTCTAGGGTAGTCATTGATCTCACCAATTGATGACAAAATGTAACCAGGAAAGATAATAGTGGTTCGATATCAACCATATGATATCACGAAACAAGGAGATGTAGTAGTGGGAAACTCATACCCATATATGAGTATGAAACACAAAGGATAAGTTAGTGGTTTTGTTGTCAACCATATGACAACATGAAACTTGTAGATATCTACAAAAACAGGAGAAGAATAATATATATCATTTGAATGTCATGGCAAATGGTATCCCGTGAGAGTCGTGGAGAAGGAGGATTTATGACAAACTTATTGAAAAATACACTGAAAACTGTTGCTATTTCATCTGCTATTTTTGCAGCATTTGGATTCAATTCCTTTGCAGCAGATAATACAGAAGAAGTAAATGAAACAAAATATGGTATTATCGAAACAACAGAAGATGGTTGTATGATCGGTGCAGACTCTTTTGAGTTTGACGAAATTGCAACTGTTGAATCCGATGTTGATTCTGCATATACAGTAGAATATGTAGAGCCAACAGATGATAGTTTATTTGAAGATGCTGGATCAGCAGATGACTTCGATTTTGAAGGAACTACTGATGAAGCTGATAACGAAGAAATTGAAACACCTGAAACTGAGGTAGAAGTACCAGAAGTAAAGGGTGATGATGTTTTTGAAGAAGTTGCTGACGGCGACAATTTCTACGAAGACGCAGGGGCTGAAGATGATTTCGATTTTGAAACTCCTGAAGCACCAAAACATGATGATGAAATCGTAGATGAACCTGAGACTCCAGAAGTTAAAGGTGATGAAATCTTTGAAGATGTTGCTGACGACAGCGAAGACAACTTCTTTGAAGATGGTGGTTCAGAAGATGATTTTGACTTTGAAGAGCCAGAGACACCTGAGAAACCAGATGTAAAAGGTGATGACATTATCGAGGAACCAGAAGTTCCGTCTGAACCAGAAGTTCCGTCTGAGCCTGAACAGCCAGAAGAACCTTCTGTTCCAGAGATTCCTACAACTCCGATTCTTCCAGCTGAACCTGTAGAACCAGAACAGCCAGAAGTACCAGAATTACCAGAGGAACCAAAACAGGATGAAATCGTTGAAGAACCTGAAACGCCTGAAATTCCTGATGTTAAAGGAGATGACATCTTTGAAGATGACAACTTCTATGAAGACGGTGGGGATAAAGATGATTTTGAGTTCGAAGAACCTGAAACACCTGAGAAACCAGATGTAAAAGGTGACGATATCTTCCCTGAAACTCCAGAGAAACCAACTGTTAAGCCAGAAGAGCCTGAAAAGGTTGTTGAACCAACAGTAGAACCAAAGGATGAGACGCCTGTTCAGACAGTTGTAAATGATGACAGCAATGTTGTTGATTATGAAACTGTTCAGACTGGTGATAATGCTGACATTCTGCTTTATGCAGTATTAGTATTAATCTCACTTATGGCAATTGTATTACTTAGAAAACAGGATTCGAAAGAAAACTAATATTCTATTATTCAATTGCTTACAAACCACAGCTCGAAAGAGTTGTGGTTTTTTCTTACGCTTTTCTTAATTGTATCTACATTTTCTTCAATTTTACGAATTGTAAATACAATTTCTCTCTCATTTTTCAAGAATATTTTCCTTCTTTTTCAATATAATTTGAAAAACATGAAAGGAGAGATTACATTGAGTTTTGCACATGTACCAATGTTTGTGAAAATGTTAATTGAGATTATTCTGGCATTTGTCTATATTTTTTCATTTAATAAACTATATGGCATCATGGTAAATAACATCTATTCAAGTATCAAAGAATCGTCTGCATCGGATACTTATTCTTTGATGAAGATTGCATCTACCATTTGTCTTGTTTTGAATGGATTATTCTTTATTATTATGAATGCAAGCACGCACAAATTATTTTTTAATTTAATTGAGTTATTTATATTGATTTTTATGTGGGGATATTCGAAATCTAGTTTGAATCTGATGGATCATTTGGTTAGCTATTTATATCGTCCAGAATTATTGAATGATGAATCTTATGCTGGATTTGTTGGAGTAGTGGAAGAAAGTGATGGGGTGTTTACCTTCAAACATTATCTCATTGGTATTGAACTACCACTACAAAACATTTCAAAAAAATAATAGTTGAACGAAAAATATGGAATAATCTTTTTTTTATAATCTATAATATCTCAACTACCAAAAGTAGCATACTTTTTTTGGAAAGGAGAAAGTTTATGAAGAAAATAAAAAACTTCAAACTCGTGATTGCAAGCTTTTTAGCGATTGCAATTGCATGTGGTGTAGGGTTTTCAGATCGTTTATTTAAATCAAATGCAGCTGCTGATTTGAAAGAATTATCAACCCTAAAAAATGCCACAGAGGTATCAGGCTCAACAGTACTTCCAGCAGAGTATTCGTTCTATCCTGATATTCAGAAAAAAAGTGATGGCACACAAATAACGAAAGCTAGTGCATTTGGAAATTGGGATTATACAAATGCAGATACGATTGCTGATGGAACAGAACAACCAGTGAAAGGTGTTGCCAATGTTGTATGGATTGATAAAGATAATACTTCTCTTGATGGCAAAATCGGAATGTATTATGATAATGTCGGAACATACAATGGAAAAACAGTAGCCCTTCGTGCTACATACATGGGAACTTCAAAAAATGCAACAAGCAATGGATTTGCACTCATTATGTATAATAATAAGCTAGGTATTCGTACAAGTCTTTCCCATGATTCTGTAACCATTAAGTATGAGTTCTTAGATGCTGAGACTGGAAAAGCAATGGATGTTAAAGGATACCAGCAGTTTGCTGATCTTGATTCACATCAAGGAATTAAACTAAACAACTATGATCAGATTTATTATGCAAATGCTGCACTTGATAAACTGAAAGTGGTCAATTATGATGGAATTGGAGAAACCATTCAATCAACAATTAGTTCAAACTTAGTGGATGATCCAACAAATATGGCAAAGATTGCATACACATTTTCTGGTTCTGAGATTTCTTATACTTGGACATCAAGTATCAGATATTACAGAGATGTAGAAGGTAAAAATGCAACTGTTGCAAAAGCTTATAAGAATCTTGATAAAGAAGATTCTATTCTTCAAGCATTAAGTACTTATTACTATGTGGATGCTGATGGAAATATTTGCGATTCTGATACAGCAGGAGCAAAGAGAAGATCTGCAGTTTTAACATTATTTGCATCTTCTGATAAAATTATTCCATCAGAAATGAAAGTCCCACTAAAAGTAGTGAGTGATGTAAATGGTGATGAAATTGTGAAAGATACTTATGCAAGTAATGAGCAGTTTTATTTCACAATAATTCATGATGTACCTGGTGAAACAGTAAACAACTATTACACTTCCTATCAATTATCTGATGCAGTAGATTCTATTTTAACTATAAATGGTGTAAAAGTTTTAGATGGTGGAACAAAAGAAGATGTAACATATAAGTTTGATGTAAACACAGAAAATAATCTTGTTGTTGCAACTGCAAAAGCAGAATATCTTGGACAAGCTGATTTCTATGCAAAATCTTATGAACTTGTTATGGATGTTAAACTGAAAGAAGATGCAGATCTTACAGGGTACACACAAGATGAGGTTGCAACCATTCCAAATAAAGCAACTGTATCGATCGACAATCAGTCGAAAGATAGCAATGAAGTTCAAGTAAAAATCAAAGATACACCAGCATTAAATATCGTGAAAACTTCGGATAAAACAAACTATGAACTTGGTGAAACTGCAACTTATGTTGTTCGAGCAACACAGCTTGTAAAAAACACAACTGCAAAGAATGTTGTAATTTCTGATACAATTGCAGATGAGAATGTGGAACTTCTTCCAGATACAATCAAAGTTGAAGATAAAAATGGAAATGTATTAAATGATGTACAAATTACATCGGATTCACATTCTTATACCATCAACACAAATAGAAACTTAGGATACAATGAGTTCTTCACAGTATCTTATAAAGTAAAATTAGAAAATGAAAATCTTGGTGGAAAAGAAGTTGTCAATACTGCAAAAGCAAAAGCTGACAATGCAGATGAAGTATCAGAAACAAATACCATTAACATTGCTGTTCCAGTTGTATACACACCAAATCTTGCAATTGAAAAAACAGTCAATAAAAAATCAATTTCTGTTGGTGATGATGTAACCTATTCCATCAAAGTATCACAAACTGAAGAAAATGCAACTGCAAAAAATCTTGTAATCAGTGATTCCTTTGATACAACACTTACTGCAATGCCAGCTGCAAAAGATATCAAAGTAAAAGACATGGATGGCAAGGAAATCAAAGGTGCAAAAGTATCTGTTCAAGATACACACTTTACTGTTGAAACTGGCAAAGATCTTGGTAAAGATGAGTTCCTTACTGTTGAATATACAGCTATATTTGATAACAATGGATTAAACGGAACAATTTTAACAAACACAGCAATCGCAAAAGCTGACAACGCTGCACAAGTCAGTGCTTCTGCAACTGTTGAGTTCATTATTCCAGAACTTGCAATTGAAAAAACTGTGGATAAAAATGTGATTGCAATTGGTGACAAAGTTAAATATACATTGAAAGTTTCTCAAATCAAAGAAAATGCAACTGCAAGAAATATTTTCATAACAGATGCCTTTAACACAGACATGATGACTTATCCATCTGAGAAAAACATCAAAGTAAAAGACATGAATGGGAAAACTCTCACAGATGCAGAAGTTGTTGTTAATGGATCAACATTAAATATTGAAACAAATACAGATCTTCTGTATAACGAGTTTATTACTGTTGAATATACTGTAATTGTTGACAGCAAAGAACTTGCTGATGCAAATGTTGTAAATACTGCAAAATCAAAAGCAACAAATGCTGATGAAGTAAGTGCAGAAGCAACAATTTCCTTTGTAAAACCAGAATTAACAATTGAAAAAACTGCTGATAAACAAGTTCTTTCACTTGGAGATAAAGTAAAATATACTATAAAAGTAATGCAAACTGTTGATGGAGCAATTGCAAAAAATGTAGTAATCACTGATGCATTTGATACAGATCTTGTATCACATCCAAATACAATTACTGTAAAAGATTCGACAGGGAAAGAAATTAATGCAGATGTAAATGTTGATGGAAAGAATCTTACAGTCAACACTCATGCATATCTTGCAAAAGATGAGTTCTTAACCATAGAATATACCGTTAAAATTGATGATGCTCGACTTATTGATGCAACGATTGTTAACACAGCTGTAGCAAAAGCAGATAATGCAGAAGCTGTAGAAGCAAAAGCGAATGTAGGAACCATTACACCTGTACTTGCTATTGAAAAAACAGTAGATAAAAACCAAGCTTCATTTGGTGATACTGCTACTTATACATTGAAAGTTTCTCAAACTGTAGAAAATGCTGTAGCTAAAAATGTTGTAATTACAGATACATTTGATCATGATTTAACCGCAAAAGATGTTGTTGTAAAAGACAAAAATGGCAAAGAACTAAAAAATGCTGTTATTAAAGTAGATGGGAAAACATTTACCATTGAAACGAAAGCAAATCTTGCAAAAGACGAGTTCTTCACTGTGACATATCAAGCAGTTGTAAATCAAGTAGAAGATACAATCACAAATACCGCTGTAGCGAAAGCAGATAATGCAAATGAAGTTTCTGCAAATGCAACAATTCAAACTGTAAAACCAATTCTTACAATTGAAAAAACAGTGGATAAAGATCAAGTTGCACTTGGTGATACAGCTACTTATACATTAAAAGTATCTCAAACTGTAGAAAATGCTGTAGCTAAAAATGTTGTAATTACAGATACATTCGATCATGAACTAACAGCAAAAAATGTTGTTATAAAAGATATGAATGATAAAGAACTAAAGAATGCTGTTGTTAAAGTAGATGGAAATACATTTGCAATTGAAACAAAAGCAAATCTTGCAAAAGATGAGTTCTTTACTGTAACATACAAAGCAGTTGTCGATAATATAGAAGGTACAATTACAAATATGGCAATTGCAAAGGCTGATAATGCTGATAATGTCGAAGCAACAGCAAACATTACACCAGTAAAACCAGAACTTTCGATTGAAAAAACAGTGGATAAAGAAATTGCATCAATTGGTGATGAAGTTTCCTATACATTGAAAATTATGCAAGTATCCGCTGGTGTATCAAAGAATGTAGTTATTACTGATGCAATGGATCATGATAATTTAACAGCAAAAGATATTGTTGTAAAAGATAAAGATGATAAAGAACTGAAAGATGCAGTAATTGATGTCAATGGAACAACATTTACAATTGAAACAAAGGCAAATCTTACAAAAGATGAGTTTTTCACTGTAACATACAAAGTTGTTATGACTGGTGTTTCTTCTGTTGAAAACGTTGCGACTGTAAAAGCTGATAATACAGATGAAAAAACAACGACCAAAACAATTGAATCTGTACAACCATATCTTGCAATTGAAAAATCAGTTGATAAGCAACAATTCTCACTTGGAGATACTGCAACTTATACATTAAAAGTTTCTCAAACAGATGATGGTGTTGCAAAGAATGTTGTTGTTTCTGATACATTCGATCATGATAATTTAAAAGCAAAAGATGTTGTTGTAAAAGATATGAATGGAGAAGAAATCAAAGATGCTACAGTAAAAGTTGATGGTGAAACATTTACTGTTAATACAAAAACTGATCTTGCAAAAGGTGAGTTCCTTACAATCGAATACAAAGCAAAAATGACAGAAGAAGGAATTGTTGTAAATACTGCAAAAGCAAAAGCTGACAATGCAGATGAAGTAGTTGCAAATGCAACAGTCGAAACAGTAAAACCAATTCTTACAATTGAAAAAGCTGTTGATAAACAAGTATTTGAAGTTGGGGAAACTGCAACTTATGCAATCAAAGTATCACAAACTGCAAATGCAGTAGCAAAAGATGTTGAAATTTCCGATATTATGGATGCTGATTTAGCACATAAAGATATTGCTATCAAAGATATGAATGGTAATGATCTTGAAAATGCTGAAATTACAGCAAAAGATAGTGGACTTGTTGTAAAGACAAATGCAAATCTTGCAAAAGATGAGTTCTTCACAATTACTTATACAACTACCATTTCAGATGAAAAACTCGTTGGTAAAGATATTAAAAATACAGCAACTGCAAAAGCAACAAATGCAGATGAAGTATCAGCAAATGCAGTTATCAAAGTTGTAAAACCTGTTTTAACTGTTGAAAAAGCATCCGATAAAGATGTTTATGAAATTGGAGAAACTGCAACTTATACTATAAAAGTAATGCAAACTGCAGAAAATGCGATTGCAAAGAATGTTGTAATTTCTGATACCATGACAAATGCTGAAAACATTGTTGTAAAAGATATGAATGAAAACGAGTTAGGATTCGTTGTATCAAAGACAGATAATAATATTAGCATTGTTACAGATGTAAATCTTGCAAAAGACGAATACATTACCGTTTCTTATACTGTTGCATTAACTGATGAAGCACTTGTAAATAAAGATTTAACAAATAAAGTTTCTGCAAAAGCTGATAATGCTGATAAAGTAGATACTGAAAAAACTATAAAAGTTGTAAAACCAAATCTTGAAATTACAAAAGAAGCAGATAAGAAATATTATTCTGTTGGTGAACGTGCAACTTACAAGATCACTGTAAAACAAACCGTTGAAAATGCAATCGCAAGAAATGTTGTTATCACGGATACAATTGATAAAAACATTCCATTGGAAGACATCACAGTTATGAATCAAGATGGAACTGTAATTGGAGATGCAACTGTTGAAACAACAGACAACGGAATTGTAATTCATACAAACTCTAATCTTGCAAAAGATGAGTTCTTGACTGTTTCCTATACATTACTTGCAACAAAAGATTTTGTTGGTGATGTTTCAAATGCAGCTATTGCAACAGCTGAAAATACAGATGAAGTAAAGGCTGATACAACAGTTTCAATTGTTGAACCAAAATTGGAAGCAACAAAAACATCGGAAAAAATCTTCTACTCTCTTGGTGATACCATTACTTACAATGTAAAAGTATCTCAGACAGAAGAAAATGCAGTTGCAAAAGATGTTGTGATTACTGATACTTTTGATAATAATTTGATTACTATGCCATCTGAAATCGTGATTACTGATAAAGATGGAAATGCACTTACAAATGCACAAGTTGAAATCACAGATAATGGATATGTAATTCATACCAATGCGAATCTTGCAAAAGATGAGTTCTTCAATGTTTTATATAGTGTTGTTGCTGCAAATCCAGAATTAGCAGAAAAAACAGTTACGAATACTATAGTTGCAACCTCTGAAAATACAGAACCAGCAACAAGCAATGCAACTGTCAATATCGAAAAACCACAATTAGTAGTGGAAAAGACATCTGACAAAAAAGCATATAGAACAGATGAAGAAGCTACCTATACTGTAAAAATTACACAATCTGGCAAAAACTCGGTTGCAAGAAACATCGTACTTAACGATATCTTAAATACATCTGGTGCTACCATTATGAAAGATACAATTAAAGTATTTGACAAAGATGGAAATGAATTAACAGATGTTGAAGTACTTGCAGAAAATCAAGGTTATGTAATTAATACACATAAAGATCTTGCTACTGATGAGTTCTTAACAATTACTTATAAGGTCGATCTAAAACATGATGAACTTGCAGGTCTTACAATTACAAACACTGCAAAAGCTACCTCTGACAATACAGAAGAAGCATCTGCAAAAAATGAAATCAATATTGTAAAACCTGAACTTAAAGTGGAAAAAACTTCTGATCAACCAATTTACTTAATTGGAAGTACTGCAAAATATACTGTAAAAGTATCACAAACAACAAAAGATGCAATTGCAAAAAATGTTGTAATCACAGATGCTTTAAGTTCACAAGTTGCTAAATTCTTACCAGATACAGTTAAGGTACTTGATAAAGATGGTAAGGAAATGAAAGATGTTGAGATTTCAAAATCAACAAATGGATATATTCTAAATACCCATACAGATCTTGCATATAATGAATCGATTACAATTACATATAGTGTTGAAATGAAAGACAAAGCACTTGTCGGCAAGACAGTAGAAAATATTGCTAATGCAAAAGCTGATAATGTAAAACTTGTCTCTACTTCACACAAAGTAAAAGTATCTGATAACGAAAAAGAAGTACAAGAAGAACTTAAGAAAGCTGGTATCGATCCTGTACAAACAGGAGATCAAGCTCCAATTATTCCAATTGCACTTGTTTCTGTTGTATCATTACTTGCAATTCTTGTTGTCTTAAAACGTAGACATCATTAGAACAGATAAGGATGAGACTTAGGTCTCATCCTTATTTTGATTTGTTCATAAATGTGAATAACTACACCCCGCAAGGGGATGTAGCTTCACCAGACTCAGCATCAAGCAATTGAGATGCTACGGTAAGTGTTAATACCCTTGGTTGCCGCCTCAGACCATCGCTCTGTGCCACACTAAAAACTTAATGTTGATGCAACTTATGCAACAACTTATATCCGTGCATGGGACTAACACTTAAGCCCACCGTGAAACGGTGGGCTTTTCTTTCTCTTTTTCTTATATTCATTCAACGAAATTATATTTCATTATTTCATTCCATAATTTTTCAAAAAATTTATAGTTGACGCAATTCTGAGGAATAATTATTCTTGGAGTGCTTATATTCAATTAGCTTATGAAGAATAAGCAATAACAAATATTTTGGAGGTACAACAATGAGCGCATTTCTTGAACAATATGGAGTAGCAATTTTTGTACTTGTACTTATCGCAATTCTTGTTGCATTTGCAACACCAGTAGGTACAATCATTCGTACAGCTATTAATACTCAAGTTAGAAACGTTGATCAGATTGGTTCTGATGCTATTTCTAATAGAGCTAACTAATCTAAAAAAAATATTGAGTTGATGCACTTCTGAGGAATAATCCTCAGAAAAGTGCTTATTATGAATCATGCTTACAAAATGTAAGCAAATAATAAAAAATAATTTTGGAGGTACAACAATGAGCGCATTTCTTGAACAATATGGAGTAGCAATTTTTGTACTTGTACTTATCGCAATTCTTGTTGCATTTGCAACACCAGTAGGTACAATCATTCGTACAGCTATTAATACTCAAATTAGAAACGTTGATCAGATTGGTTCTGATGCTATTTCTAATAGAGCTAACTAATCTAAAAAAATATCGAGTTGATGCACTTCTGAGGAATAACCCTCAGAAAAGTGCTTATTATGAATCATGCTTACAAAATGTAAGCAAATAATAAAAAATAATTTTGGAGGTAATAACCAATGAGCGCATTTCTTGAACAATATGGAGTAGCAATTTTCGTACTTGTACTTATCGCAATTCTTGTTGCATTTGCAACACCAGTTGGTACAATCATTCGTACAGCTATTAATACTCAAATTAGAAACGTTGATAGTATTGGTTCTGATGCTATTTCTAATAGAGCTGCATAATAGTCCTAAACAAAGAAAACTAGACCTTGAAAAATCAAGGTCTAGTTTTTTAGATTGCTGACTACATTTTGCCAATTTCCATATTTTTTCAATAATTCTTCTACATTAATATCAAACTCTTCGGCATCGCTTATTTCAGGCATTTTTCCAATAATTTTTTCAACTAATTTCAGTTTCTTCTCTAATTCGTCTGTATTGATTTCATAATTTACATGAACCACTTTGATATCATACTTTTCTCTAAAGTTTTCAAAGCCATGATATTTCTTAAAGATTGCAGAAATATTCATGTGTCTTTCTTTCATTTCTTCAACCGTTGGAACGTATCCTAGCTGATTGCATAAGGTTTGGATATCTTCTGCTAAAATCTTTTCTTCTTCCAAATCTAATCCGAAATCTTTCAATGCATGATTCCAAGTTTTATATACTTTCAGTAGTGGTTTTTCGTCAAATCCTTGTTCTTTTAGATCGGCAAGGCTCGGTAATTTTCTTTGTTTTTCTAATTCTTTTCGAATCATATCTTTTGTTTTTTCTTTATCAAAAGTTGTAATATTCAAATGCTTGCAAGCATTGGTCCATGATCCATATTTTGCGACAATTGGTTTAATGTCAATGTTTGCATTTGATATCATTGTAAGGGAAGGTTTTTTATTATTTTGAATATGTAATTCTCTTACTTCTTCCACTACAATGCTTTCATAGATATCATACAATTGTAATTGTTCTTTTGCATTATTCCATGTTCCATATTTTTTAATGATTTTATTCATATCAACATGTTGATTGATTGCATCTTTTGCCGTTGGAATTTTTTTCTGTTGTTTTGTAAATGCAATCAATTTTTCTTCGTCTTTTTTGATCTTTTTATTAAAGATAGGTTCTTTTGTTTTTTTTACTTTATAAACTTTTGTTGTTTTTTCTTTCAATTCCTTCTTTACATTTCTCCAATTTCCGTAGAATTGAATTAATGCCTTTGTATCAATTCCAGCTTCTTTCGCTTCCAAAAGAGAAGGAGTTCCTTCTAACTCATCTTGCAAATCTTGCAATTCCTTAAACGCACTTTCTGGTGTTGATACTTTTATGTAACCAAACTCAAGTAATACATTTCTCCAATTCCCATATTCGAACATTAATGGTTCAATGGATAGATCTTGCATATCATTTTTTTGCGGAATCTTATGATGTTGTTTGATATATTCGTCTATTTTTGTTTTGATATAGTTTTTATATCCATTTGGTATCAATTTGTTCACCACCTTTTTTCTTCATTATATCATAAATCGGTCGATATATTATATTTTTTTTTGAGAGATGACGCACATTCTGCTAATAATTTTTCACTAATAATATATAATTAAAAAATAAGAAAAATCAAGAAAGGAGCAAAAATCTTGAACTTAAAAGATTCGAACCGACGTGCATCGTTCAATGACTTACAAGTACAAAGAGCGGTCCGTGAGCAAAAACAAAAAGAATTAGCAGAAAAAGTTGCAAAAGAAGAAGAAGAGAAGAAACAAGAAAGAGCAGAAGAGATCGAAGATTTCAAAAATACATCCCTTCGTCTTTCACAGATTAACAAGTTTTTATTAATTTCTATTATTTATTGCATTGTGTTTACCATTATCTCTTTGTTGAATGGTTTATTTTTGACTGGTATTTCGTGTATTATTTGTGCAATTTTTACATTGTTTATTGGTAAAGTTTCTTATCAAAAAAATGAAGATCGAAAGCTTACGAATACTTTATTATGGAACTTGAGCCAATCACTCTTTGATTTCATTGACTTAAAAATCCCATATGATGTATTTCCGAACAAAGATCGATTACTTGCGACCTTTACATTCTTTGGTATTCTTGTATATACAATTTTCCCATCATCCAATGTATTTTATGGAATTACAACAGCAATGATTATTGTATCATACTTGGTATCTTTTGCCATGAAAGATGTAGAAAGTATTCACAGATTTGTAAAGCCAATGATTACAGCTTTATTTATTGGATTATTTACAAAACCAATTCTCTATTATGTACTTATTGGAACACTTGAATTTGATGCAATGAATATGATACTCTTAAATATTTTTACAATCATAAAAATCTATACAGAAAAAATAGCAATCTATCATCAATAGAAAAGGTGGTGTGACACAATTGGACAACCAAAAGGTGTTTATCTATAAACTGATTATTAAAATTGTTGCGACATTATTGTTTAGCTTAAAATTACTATATCTTTATGTTGCATACATTATCGTTGCATATATTCTTCATTTGACTAGATTTCTATCTGTGTTGTTAATTGTGTTAGTTTGGACATCTTTTAATACTTTAACAGATTTTGTCGTATGCTCAATTATCGAAACAAATAAGGAGGAAGAACCAAATGGAGAAGAATTATGATTTTGAATGGGATGTTCATACAGATAATATCTCTGATTTCGAAATGCAAAAAGCAAAAGAACTATTGAACTTAAACATGATCCAAGATGTTTATGAAAATAACAACTATGTGACAATTGAATACTTATTCAATTGCAAGAACTCATTTATTGAAAATCTTTCAACAGATGCAGTGGTAAAGAAAATGAAAGTTCCAATGAAACTTTCTAAGAAAACAAGATGTGGCTATGCAGAATCTTACAACTGCAAGTTTGAGATGTGCATTGTCATTCTTGCTGCTTATCTATTTTATACCGACAGAAAAAATAATTATTACAACAATGTGATTGAAGATTTTGATGTTTGGGAAGAAGAAGATGAAGTTGAAGAAAAAGTGCCAGATCAATATAATGATTTGACTGAACAAAATATCTTAAATATTTTTACAGATCAAGAGAAAAAACAATATGAAACCTTGATTCGTGCAATCAATACGGATGATTTATTATCCATTAAAATCAAACAATCTTTCTTCAAACTCATCAAAAGCTTAATCAATTTCAAAAAGATTGAAAATACAAATATCAAACGTCCGAATTACAACTATTCAATCTCTGAAAATACAGATACCGTAAATAGTGTTTGTATGGGACAGCTCAAATGTATTAATACCATCAAACTTATTTTACAGACATTTGATATGATTGATGAAAGTAAAGAAATCAAGTATGTAAACTTTAGAGAACTTGGTACTTGTGATTCTTTGCAAAATCCAAAAAACTATGAAGCTGACATCATTGTATTTACAAATATTCATTATCTGACAAATAAGAACTTGATTCGAGGTGGAGAATCAACACAAGAAAATGCAATGGCGATTAAAAATAATATCGGGTCTTATATCATGGAGCATAGTAACGATAAGATCTTTATTATTTGTGATAAAGAGATCAACATTCGAGAATTTTTTACAAATAACCAACAATTATCGTTTCAATTTCAAAAGATTAAGATAAAAGATTTGAAACATGATCAAATTCAGACAATTTTCATGAATAGATTAAAAAAGAATAAACAAATCCGTGTAGATTCTGATTTTGAGAAGGATTTTAGTACATATATCGACAATAATTATATTTATTCTCCATATAAAAATCTTGAGTTTGTCGAGTTTATTTTTAATGATGCCATGAAACGTATGATTGGACGAAATGCAGATCTAACACTAAAAGCATCAGATTTACCTGTTTTTAAAAATAATAGTGTAAACGAATACGATGACTTAAATGAACTCGTTGGATTAAATAGTGTAAAAAAAGTAATCCGAGACTTACAAGCTTATTTGGAGTTTAAAAAAGAGAAAGAAGCATTTGGAGATAAAATGCCAGATACTGTACTACATATGGCTTTTTATGGGAATCCTGGGACTGGTAAAACAACAGTTGCACGCTTGATGGCAGGTATCCTTTTTAACTTGGAATACATTCGATATAACAAATGTATTGAATGTGAAAGCAAAGATTTGATTGCAAATGTAGCTGGTGAAACAGCGCTTAAAACTTCTGAGAAAATTCAAGAAGCGATGGGTGGTATTCTTTTCATCGATGAAGCTTATGCAATCGGATCAAGTGCATATGGTGCAGAATGTATTGCAACGCTCATTAAGGCAATGGAAGATTATCGTGATGATTTAATTATCATTTTGGCTGGATATCGCACGGAAATGATGCAATTCTTGGAAATTAACTCTGGTTTCAAATCAAGAATCTTTTATGAACTTGAATTTGAAGATTACGATAACGAAGAACTGTTGCAAATGACACAAAATTTATTTGCTAAATACAACATGACCGTTGCTGATTACAATGTTCTTGCAAAGATAGAAACGATCTATACCAATGAGAAGAGAAAAGATCAAAGAACATTTGGTAATAGCCGTTTTGTAAGAAATACAGTAGATAAGATTCTTCGTATTCATGCGATTAATGTACAAACGCTTCGTGGTATTGAAGATGAAGAAATTATAAATAAAAGACGTTCCTTAATTACACTCGATGATGTAAAGATCGATAGTAATGATTAAGAGGTGGGAAAATGAGAGAAACAATTACTAGCATTGCAATTACATTATTCATCAGTTTCTTCTTATGGAAATCTATAAGTCTTTTATACTCGAAATTCTTTAAGGAAAAGAAACAAATTCATTTAAAGTTTTTCAAGAACTTTTTACAAGCATCTATCATTATTATTGCTTTATACCAAGTTGGAATCAAGTTTGATACATTCAAGCATTTTTCCGAAACTCTTCTTGCAAGTTCAAGTCTTCTTGTTGTTGTGCTTGGTTTTGCATTTCAAACAAGTTTGGAAGATTTTATTGCAGGAATTTTAATTTCTATTTTTAAGCCATTTAACATTGACGATCGAGTATCACTTGTTGGTTTAAATATTTCTGGCTACATTGAAAACATTACAATCAGGCATACAATCATTCGTACATTTAATAATAGCCGACTTATTATACCAAATTCCATTATGAATAAAGAAATTATTGAAAATACACATACTGTATCTGCAGTCTCATCTGGCTTTCTTGATGTTTTGATTACATATGATTCGAATATAAAAAAGGCAAAGGAAATCATGGAAGAAGTAATAAAATCACATCCATCAGTTGTAGAGAAAGATAAACCATTGAAAATATTTGTGAGAGATCTTGCTGATAATGGAATTGCACTTCGTGTATCTGTTACAACTGCGAATATAGATCAAAATTTCGCAGCATGTAGTGATATTCGAGAAAAAATTGTGGAAGAGTTTAAGAAAAATAATATTAAACTTGCTTATCCTCACTTAACCATTGACAATTGTCAAGAAAAATGATAGAATAAAGATAGAAAATAAGGTATGTATCATTACATGCCTTATTCTTAAAAAAAGAATTAAAATGCGAAAAATGAGAGAAAAAAATATGCAAGAAAAAAGCATTGATTAAAGTAAGAATCATAATTGACTAGTGAAATATGATAGAAATGGAGGTTGAATCAATTTTGAATTTAGATGTATTGCAAATGCGAAATGATAAAATTGCACAATTCAATAAAAAGGGTATTTACACGATTGAAGATTTAGTGAATTTTTTGCCGAGAAAATATTACGACTTTACAGAACCAGAATATATTATGTATCTCGAAAATGACATTCCTGTTTGTACGATTGGTACTATTCAAAATATTAATTTAACAGACAAGGTACTACAATTTGATATAATGGATGATAAAGGATGGCATTTATATGTATGTTTTTTCCATATGGATTATATGGCGAAACAATTTGAGATAGGTGATCGAGTTTTAGTCTGTGGTGTTGTGAAACAAGGACGATTTAAGACCATGTTCAATCCAACTGTCTTTACAAGAGATATTGCAGAGAATATGAAAATCCATCCTGTATATTCAAATATCAAAGGAATGAGTTCTGAATTTCTCGAAGGAAAAATCAAAATGGCACTACAACTCATTAGCAAGGAAGATTTTATCGAGCCAGAATTACAGAAGAAATATGGATTGATTTCGAATTATCAAGCTCTCAAATCACTTCATTATCCAGAAACGATGGATGATGTAAAACAAGCGAAAAAACGTTTGCTATTTAACGATTTGTTCCTATTTAATTATCATATGAAAGAGTTTGAGAGTAAATGCTCGAAAGAAACGAATGTGAAGATTGAGAAACTTGATATTACACGTAAGATTATTGCATCTTTACCATATCCACTTACTGAAGGTAATGGTGTAAATACAAAAGGTCAAAAAGATGTATTGAATGATCTGACATTGAAAATGATGAATGGAGAACGTATTCAATCTATCGTACAAGGAGAGGTAGGAACAGGAAAAACGATTGTTGCACTATTATTATCTAGTCTAATTTGTGAAAATGGATATCAATGTGCATTTTTAGCACCAACTGGACTTTTGGCACAACAACATTATTCAGAATTAAAAGAGCGCTTAGAACCATTTGGATTTCATATTGCTTTTTTATCATCAGATCTGAAAAAATCAGAACAGAATAAAGTATTGAAGGAATTAAAGAATGGTGATATTGATGTAATTATTGGAACACATGCATTATGTAGTGATAATGTTCAGTTCAAAAACTTGGGATTATCAATCATTGATGAAGAACAACGTTTTGGAGTAGAACAAAGAGAAAAATTAGATCATGGATCAAACCATGTTATTAGATTTTCAGCAACACCAATTCCAAGATCACTTGCAATGGCAACAAGTGGATCACTTGTAAGTATTGAAACATTAAATGTCATGCCATCAGGTCGTGAAAAAATTGAAACACATGTTGTATTACCGTCTAAGAAAAATGAAGTATATTTCAAAATACTTGAAGAACTTGATAAAGGACATCAAGCATATATTGTATGTATGTTAAAAGATGAAAATGAGAAAATGTCAGATCTTGTTGATATTCATGAAGAATATAATTCTGCAAAAGCATATTTTGGAAGACATGGATATGAAATTGGTATGATATACGGAAGTACAAAAAAAACTGATCTTGAACGAAATGAACAAGTTCTAGCAGATTTTAGAGCGAAAAAAATTCAAATACTCATAGCGAGCACAATTATTGAAACAGGAATTTCAGTTCCTGATGCATCGATTATGTTAATTAATAATTGCGAAAGACTAGGTTGCAGTGTTGTACATCAATTGCGCGGTCGACTCGCAAGGCGTTCTGGTCTTAAAGGATATTGCTATTTAATGACAGATAATGTTGATAAACTAAAGTTTTTTGAAACTATGACAAATGGATTCGAAGTTGCAGAAATGGATTTGAAAATGAGAGGATCTGGTAGTTTTCTTGGAACAGAACAATCGGGAGAAAATAAATATCTGATGCTCATTTTAGGGAATAAAAAGTTAAATGATTATATTAAAAAAGATGTTGATGCAATTTTTGCAGATGAAAATCGCAGAAAGAAGTATCATGATTTGATTGAAATACAAGAAGTATAATAGACAAAAGAGAACCAATTCGGTTCTCTTTTGTTGTTTATTATAATAATAGTTTTCCACAATGTGGACAATAGGATTTCCTTCTTGTCATAGATCCAATACAACGTTCAAATGCTTCTCCGCAATGTGGACATTTCCAAAAAACTTTTTTATCTGATCCTGGTGATAAATTGGATGCTTTTAGTTGATTATTCAAGCTTGGATGTAATAATTTCGCTATATTTGGAAATAATGTTTCAAGATCATTAAATCCTTTATATAGTTTTTGCCCGCTCAAATATGGACATCCTCGATGCTCCTTCGTTCTATGAGCAATACTGTCTTTCCATTCAAATATAAATTTCTTTCCTGTTCTTTGATCATCAAAATGAACTATCCACCAAACTTTTTTTCCAGAACAAATTGTACAATCTTGTGGTAATAATCCGTTATTTTTTTTATAATTCCATTCTTTCACTAAATCTGGATATCGCGTTGCGAGATCATTAAATCCAACATAAACCTTTTTTCCACTTAAATATGGACAACCTATTCCCTTAGTTGTTCTAGATACTATAGTTGCTTCCCATTCAAATAAAAATTCTTTATTCAAAGTTGGATCAAAGTATTTTAAGTTCCAAATGATTTTTTTATTTGATCCATAAGAAACTTCTGTTGGTTTACATTTATTTTTAGAACTCCATTGTTCTACCAGTTTTGGATATCGTGTTGCGAGATCATTAAATCCAATATAAACTCTTTTTCCACTTAAATATGGACATCCAGATCCACTAGAACGCTCACTAACACTTGCATCCCATTCAAATTTAAATGTTTTTTTTAATTCTTTGTCATAATATTCTTTATACCACCATACAACACGATCACTTTTGGGTGTAATAGAATAAGGGGATAAATTTATATTTTTTGTTGGATGCCATTCAGATGCTAAATCTGGTCTAACAACAGCTAATGATTTTTCTTTTATATTAAATATTCTATCTTTTTCAATTTTTTGTCTATCTTTATTAACATCAACTTTTTCATTAACATCAAAAATATTTTTTATTAATTTTTCAATTGCACAATTTAGAGATTTATTATTCTCATTACATTTAATATCAATAGAATAATCATTTAATGCATCTAAATTTGCACGAAATCTATATAATTTTATTCCTAAATTTTTACATTTTTTATTTTTCTCTAAATCTTTATCTTTTTTATTTTTATGCCAATAACTTCCATCGTACTCAATACCAATTTTCAAAATTGGTAAATAAATATCTAATTCAAATCCAAAATCTGTAAATGATTGTTTAATATCTGTTGTATATTTCCTTAAATAATAAATGATTGCATATTCTGGAAACGAAGTCTTAAATTCTTTTGCACAAGTTGGACACCTTCTTCGATTTATTGGTGAACATTTATATTCATTCCCACAAATAGGACATAACCACCAAACTGATTTGTTGCTATGTTCTGTTAACATCGTTCCATCTAGTTCACCATTTAATGTTGGATGCAATTCTTTTGCTAACATTGGATTCCGTGTTGACAAATCATTGTATCCAGGAAGTATTTTTTTGTTACACAAATATGGGCATTGACAATTTTCAATGGTTCGACTATGTATAGTTGTCTCCCATTTAAATAAAAACCATTTATTCAATTCTTTATCATAGTAATTCATTTTCCAATGATATTTTTTATATGAATTATAAGCTACTGTTTCTGGTGTATCTGTTCCATTTTTCTCATAATCCCATTCTTTTGCAATATCTGGTCTTCGTGTCTTTAAATCATTAAAACCGACAAGAGCTTTTCTTCCAGATAAAAATGGACAGTTTCTATGCCCTCTTGTTCTATGCAAAATTGAATCTTGCCATTTTAGCACAAAATCTTTATTTAATTCATCGTCGTGATAATTCATTTTCCAAAACACTTTTTTGTTACTACCTACTGTAAAATTTTCAGGCTTTAAACCTTCATTTTTCTCATAATCCCATTCTTTTACAAGATTTGGATGTCGTGTTTTCAGATCATTAAATCCAATAAGTATAGCCTTACCACAGAGAAATGGACATTTTCGATGTTCTATGGTTCTATGTGACACAGAATCTTGCCATCTCAGTATAAAATCTTTGTCTAATTCATCGTCATGATATGGTAATATCCAATGAACAATTTTATTTGAGTTATATATTATATTTTCGGGTTTTAGATTTCCATTTTTCTCATAATCCCATTCTTTTGCAAGCTTTGGATATCGTGTTTTTAAATCATTAAAACCTTCTTCAAATTTTCTCCCAGAGAGTATTGGACAAGAACAACCTCCGTTCCTAGTTCTTACTTGTATATAAGCCTCCCATCTGAAAACAAAATCTTTATCCAATTCATCATCATGATAATTCATTTTCCAATATGCTTTTTTATGAGATCCATACGATACTTCATCCACCGTCATTCCATTCGCATCTTCGTCCCATTCGTCAATCAAATATTCCATATTATTTTCCATCGCATATTCTCGCAATGTTTTCCGTCGTTTTTTCTCCATTTTCCCATCTTATCCTTCTTTCTCTCATTTTTCTGTCCTTTATCTAAGACTTGCACATTTTATGCAATTATATAGAAAATATGAAAAGTTGGAGAGAATTTTTCTAGTATTTTCGCATATTTATCTATTATAAAAAAAGATGGAAAATAAGAGTGTGAATGAATATCAAACATACTTTCTATCATACTTGTTCCATGACCTCGACCATTCGTATCAACTTTCGTTAATGTAAATAAACCTTATTGATAGAAAAATGTATCAGTTGATACTTCATTGTTGTTCGTTTCATGATAAGAAACTTTCTATTATTTCTTCTATCGTCAATGCCCTTCTTGAGAACTGTTCATTTGTTGCATCAATTATTTCATTTCTTCTTCTTTTCCCAGGAAATGATATTGATTCAATCATTTATTCTTTCTTGTTTCTATCATTCATATTTGTATAAACAATTTTTTATTTTTTTTCAATCATGTTTCTTTCAGATTTCATTTATATTTGCAATTTATCAAATTGTGTATAATATCAACACAATTTACATTTGAAATATTTTGGAATAAATTGGAAACAAATATCTATAATGAACAAACGAAACAAAGTAAAGTTCAATAAGAACTTATATGAACAAGGAGGCGTTTGAATGTTAAAACAAAAATGGAAAAAGGTAGGATATTTCTTACTTGTCGTAATCAGTATCTTTTCACTCAGCATGTCAGCATTTGCTGCTAACTATGGAAATGAATGGGTATATGATGATGCAAATGTTATTTCCAAAGACACACAAGATTACATTAAGAATCTAAACGAGAATGTATTTGCGAATTACAAACAGAAACCACAACTTGCAATCATTGTAATTAATGATTTGCCAAATGGAATGGACATCGATTCGTACAAGATGGATATGTTCAATCAGTATGGTGTCGGGACAGCAGATGAAAACTGTGGAATGCTGTTTGTTCTTGCGATTCATGATCGACAATACGGTCTTGAAATCGGAGATGGTTTTACGAATGGAAGTCTTTTAAGACAAGATTTGGAAACAGATTTTATCACTGATGAAATGAAGAATGATTTAAGATCTGAAAATTATGATGGTGTTGTGCTACAAGTTGCAAAACATTTGGAAAGCCTTATGGCAGATGAAGAGAATGGTATATATGCACAAAGAGAAGCAGATCGAAAAGTGGAAAAAGAAAGACAAGCAAAAGCAATGGATAGTTTTGCTACAGTTATGATTATTGGGGTTCCAATTATTCTCATTGTAATTGCAATTTGGAATGTTCTTTTGAAATATGATCAAAAAAAATTTATAAATAACATGATGGAAAAATATCAGAAACAGATGAAAAATGCTGGAATTAATGATGACGAATTTCGAGATTATCATGAAAAGCAATTTTCGTATAGACCGAAAGATCAAATGCGAGAAGAATTTTTAAGAGTTTTGTATCAATTTTATTCTCAAAAAGAGATTGAAAAATTAAAAGAAAAGAATCCAAATCGTTTTTCACTTTATAAAGAGCATTTGCGAGAAGTTAATACATTCGAAGCATTTAGAAATTGTGAACTTCGTACCTTGGATGAAATCTGCGACGAAGTCGATGAGATAGAAAAAACAAAAGAAGAAAATCTGAAAGAAAATAAAAAGGCGATTGACACATTCTTGAAAAATCATCGAAATGAGATTGAGAATGCGAAGATTGTTCCCGACTTATTAAATGCATGCATTGCTGATTGCAGCTATAATGATCGAAAAATTACAGAAAACGAGATTGCACAATCTTTTGAACGAAACTTAAAACGACTAAATTTCGAGCGAGAAGTGGATGTATTTCTTTCAGAGAATCAAGGAAATATCAATTCTGAGTATTTTGATAAAACTGCATTCTATAATGAAATGGAACATACAGACGAGTATCGAAATTATGCATATTCGAGAAATTATAGTCGGGCATGGATGTATACATTTTTGATTGCACATGTCGCACATAATAAACAAGAGAAAGAAGAGAGAAAAAGGCAAGAAGAAATACGAAGACAGAAAGAACGAGAGAGACGTGCAAGAGAAGAAAGAAATCGAATGAATTCTTACAATTCGTCTTTTGGATCTGGCTTTGGTGGTGGACATTCATCTGGTGGAGGATTCTCAGGAGGTTGGTAAAAGAAGAGAAGTGGTGCAGAGTGCATCGCTTCTTTTTTGAATAAATGCGTGGTGCATATTTTTGTTTTGTATATACGATTCAATAATGCAGTTACAAATTATGAGACAGTAAGAAGAGTTGTTCATGAATTACATATAGTATATTTGTAACAAATGGGCAGTTTGCTCTGACTATTTTTATGAAATTTTTTTGGAATAAATGTAAGAAAAAAATACTATAATATTGAAAAATGATAGAAGAGAGGAGAGAAAAACATGATTTTAACAAATAACAATTATGTAGATGGATTTGCAATTCTTCGATACAAGAGTACATTTGCAAATACATGGTCCGATTGCTTGGATCTTATGCAAGTGTTTTTGGATGATATTCAATACCTCATTCAAGTCATCCAATATATAGAGAAACCAGGCGAGCCACCAATCGATGTGAATCGTATCACGGATGGTCTTTTGCATAAGACACTTGAATTTCAAACAGAACGAGCTGGGATTGTACTAGCTGGGCACTCTGAACAAATGAAATCAGATATCAAGATTATGATGTTTACAGGCATGAAGACCATCGATGTGCAAGTCATCTTGAATAATGATTACATTATTGGATTGTATAAAAACTCTGATCATGTTTTAGATGTTTATATGAATAGTTTGGAGCTTCTTGCAATGAAAAGAAAATCCATTCGAGATGGCATCCATCTTTATCGAGATTTCATAACAAATATAAAGAATGAAAATGCAGTACGAGATTTCATGGATTTCTGTGATGACATTAATGCAAAAGCATCGAATTAGAAAACGGTTGGATATTCTCCAACCGTTTGTTTTAAGTATAAATAGTATCCATGTCAAAATACACATCGTCAATGGTAATATTAAGACCATATTCTTTGTTAATATCATCGACAAGTTCAATTTCTAATTGATTCAGTGTCTTGCATCGAAGCATTCGTTCAGATAAGATAATACACAACCAACGAAGATCTCCACTATCGAAAACAGTATCAAGTCTTTCAACTTGAAACACATGTTCCCATAAGTCATCCTCATCATCTGATAAATGTTCCTTTTGTAATATTTGATCAACAACATTATCTTTGAGTGCAAGTACCATGTAACTACTGCTACTACTATTTGTAACAAATCCCATACGTATTTTCATTTTTTTATCCTCCTTTTATCCCATATGATTGCATCCATATTCACAGATATCCATCAATTCTGCCACAATTAAATCTGGAATATATCCACATTCTGAATAAATACAAACTTGACCTAAGAACTCATATAATGGATTCTTTGAACCTTGTACTTCTGCTCGTTTAATTGTGTCACGAAGATAATCATAATAGTACCAATCAAACACATTCGATTCATAGGTAAGATTCTGCCTTTGATCAAGTTCTGCAGTAATAAAATCAATACCATTTTCATCTCGTAAATCACAAATTGCGAATGGTGCTTCACTATAGATTCCATCCTTAATTTTCGTCGCAAAAAATGTTTCGTATTCTGTATATGTTTTGCATGAGAGCCATTCACTATCAATCGGAAGTGTTTCATAATTGAAATCAAATCCAAAAACATTGTTGTATGTATTTTGAATTAATTGCCTTCTTGAACGATCATAATCTCCATGAATAGAGAAAAACACAGTATTACCAAGAATGCGAGATGTACCTTTGTGATAAACAATTGGAATATTTGGATGCTCATTTACATATTCCATTGCTTTTTTTACCAAGTCATTGTATTTCAAATATAAGTCTCTCATGATACCATATACTATATCAACGGATACATCTGATTTGTTTGGCTTTCCAATGATAAAGGATGAACTACTTGAATTAGTCACGAAATCTAATCGATATTGCATAAATAAAATCTCCTTTCGAAATATGTGGCCAATTTCTTGACCACACAACTTATCTTAAATCTTTTTCCTTACGATCACATAAGACAATGCTTCTGCAAATTGGACAACCAGACATACAGCGAGTTCTGTCTTTACAATTTGGGCAGGAGCATCTGAAATGATCTCTGAAATTTTCAAACTGCTTACTATCCCAAGCCTCTTGAATGGTATGTGTTCTTAAATCCACAGCCCATTTCAAATCTTGATTATCAAATGAACATGGAATCATTTTCATATCGCTATCGATGTAGCAACTATGTCTTGCTGCTTCACATGTATCCATTGATTCTTCTAAGATGTTGCTTGTGAAATTAATGATACCTGGATTATTGCAAGTATCAAAGCCAATTGCAAACGGAAACTTCTCTGTATCAATAAGATGATAGAACTCTGTCACTCTTGGATCGTCTGTTTTTAATACATTGCTTTCCTTTCCAAGACCAATTGGTTTATGTAGTAAAAAAATTACTGCATTTAATCCATCGATAAAATCATGGTTCTTTAATCTTTCAATCGCTTCATCAATCGAATTGTTCCCAAGTACATAATGCAGATTGGTTTTTACACCAGCATCAATAAGCATTTTAAGAGCACGAGTTGTATGTGGTTGACGATATTCTGAAATTGCCACAGCACCACAATACTTCTTACATATTTCCACAATTTCTTCTGTAAATCCAAGCCCTGACGATGTGAAGTTTGGTGTAATACCATTTTCTACACACATCTTCATAATTTCTTCGAAGTGTTCGTGCTGATCAACATCCCCGCGACCACCTAGTGAAAGCTGAAAAGTTTTTCCCTTACATTCTTCCACAATTCTTCTAAAATCTTCGAGTGTCATATTTGGATTACATCGATGCAACCCATCTTGATAACACTGCACACCCGATTTCATACATAATCCAGAAAGTCCATGTTTGCAGTGTCCCATGATTCCGACATCGATGAGTTGTGGAAAATCTCTCTGAAATGGATCGCGTCCTGTATCAAGATTATTCTCAATCACACCTGTTCTGAAATAAAAACCAGTCTTGTGATTAAAGATTTCAATGAAGTGATTATGTATATCCACATATCCTGTCATATCTTCTTCATTTTTTTCTACATATTTCATTACTGAACGATATGCAAAAAGATCACTAAGATATTTCTGTTTTTCTTTTCCAGAACTTGTCTTAATTTTTTCAGCAGTTGCCTCCATTACCTTTTTTAACTCTTCTTTGTACATATTAACTCCTCCTGTCATAAACTTGAACATATTCCTTGTTCAATTCCTTTGTTTCATTTGATTGATTATAGAAAAAATAAAGAAAGATATAACGATTTTTGAGAATATTTTATAAAAAAAATTATATAATTTAAAAAGATGAAATTGACTATTGTCAATGGCTATGATATAATTTTAAGAAACGAAAAGATTGGAGCTGTTAAAAAATGCAGAAATATGTATTAACATATGAAATGAAAATACTATATTGTCCAGATATAGAAATGAATCTAAGCTGCAAAGAACTAAATCTTTCCACCTTGCAATTTAGATTATATGCTGGAAACAGGTCTGATTTATTTACAGGGTTTGAACTATCCGCAGAAGATGTCACATCGGTTGCAAGGGATATATTGATGGGGAAAATAGGGTATGAGTTAGCAGAGAAACAAATGACATGGCTGCAGAAGTTTGAAGAATTATTAAAAAAAGATATCTCCTTAATATTAAACAAAGACATTAGCTATAATTATTTTGTATTAAAATTACAATTACTTGGATTTGAAGAACAGATGGCAAAAGATATTGTCTATCATTATTACAAGCAATTAGAACAAAAACAAGAAGTAGCACATCCACAAGTATTCTTAAAAAAGATTAACACACTACTAAGGCAAAAAGCATTTTGGGTGAAGAAAGATTTATGGAAAGAGATGGATGCAGAAACTACATTTTTCCAAGGTGTGATTGGAACGAAATTGGAACAACAATACAAGTTTTCATTTGATAAGATGTATAAAGATGATTATATTGAAGTATTAAAAACAGGAATCATACATACATTATTGTTTTACAATTTGACACCTTCTTATTTAGTACGAAAAAAGCAAGCTGTGACAGATTTGGTTCCTTATGTATTGTCGGTATATAAATATTATATGAGAAATATTTTAAACAACATTTGTATTAATACCTTCCACATTACACCAAACAAAGGCTTTATTGATGATTTATTATATCAGATGGAAATGATTGTTCGTGTGTATGTGGCAATCTATTTCAAATAATGGTTAAGCATTTTGCTTTGCCATTATTTTTTTGTATAAAAATGCTCACGGGATTCTTAATTATTCCCGTGAGCAAATTTGTAATATTAATTTCTTTCCCAAAAAAATGTTTCGATCTTTTTTAATGCATGCTTTTTTAGTTCAATCACATCATCAACAGTTTTTCCTAATTTTTCTGCAATTTGATGAGTTGTCATACATTGATAATTAGCAATTCCATAGATTTTGGTAATGGTGAAGTATTCGTTTTCGGATAATAAATTCAATGCTTCATTTAGATCATTATTTGAATAGACAATGTTAAAGCGATCATCGGAAACATCGGTTTTCATTGGTACTCCAAGATATGGTATATCTAAAATGTAAGACATAAAACGATCTGTATTTGATAATTCACATTTTTTTAATTCCACATGATTTGTAATTGTATTTACAATTCCATAAATACGACTATTTTTTTTGAATCTTACAATAAATTCATTGGATTTATCAGTATTTTCTACAGAAATTATTTCAGTAATGTTTAATCCTAATCTTTCACAAGCAATAATAATAATATTATCTGTACTGTTTTTATCGAGATGATTATATTTTTCGTCTGCACCAAATGTATAATCTGAATTTTGGGATACAACAAGACTTTTTGTTTTTGCTTTATATTCATAATGATTTCTTTTCATAATCAGTCTTAATTTTTTCAGACATAATTTTTCAAGTTTTGAAACATTTGCTTGAGACATGTGAAGTTTTTGAGCAATATCACTTTGTGTTAAAATAGTCCCATTATCTAATCCATATCGATAAATGATTAAGAATTGTTCGTCATCTTCTAATCTATCAATACAACGCAATAAAATTTCTCGAAGCTCATTATTAAGAATCTTACTTTCTGTTGAAACAGTATTTGGTCTGGTATCTGCAATTAAATCTCCAACCGTCAAATCATTTCCATCATGATCGGTAGAAAGTGTTTTATTAAATGAAACGTTGTTTTGAATTTTTCTTTGTTCTTTCCTTAAATAGTAATACATTTCATTCAACATACATTTTACACAATAGGTGGAGAACTTAATCCCAGCTTTTTTATTGAATGTGGTTAAAGCTTTTGTAAATCCAAGAGTACATACATCTCGAAGTTCTTCAATTTCAACTCCATCAATAATGTTGATTTTTTTTAGTGAAAATCCAATTAGTCCTTGATTCTTAATCCAATAATCGGCTTTTTCTTCTTGTGTCAAGAACTTATCTTCATTTGGCTCTTTCTTATTAAATACTCGCATATCAAGTAGTGCATCTTTTTTCTCATCATAAATATAATTCTTAAAATCAGGTGTAGCAACTAGATATTGAGAATCTTCCTCTCGAACAATTTTGAGTGTTTTTGGATCTGTATCCAATAATGTAGCAATTCTGTTTTCAATGCTGCTGTTCATAAATGGTAAACCTCTCTTTTCTTAGTTATAATTTTTTGATAATGTAAAATAGTAAATATTGTTTTTGTTGATAAAAATTGATTTAGAGTTTTTAACCAATTCCAGTTCATTATTCTCCCTTAAATACCAATAAATATCTGAATTGGTATTTGCATAAGTTCTTCCCATTTTGACACACACATCTTTGAATATAGATCCATCTTCTAATATAATTGTGAATTTTGTCATGATTAGCACCTCAATGATGTCTTTAATTTTTGCATATTATATTTCGTTGTTTCTTGAAAAAACACAAAAATACACATGATATAAAAAATTTTTTGAAAATTTGTTGACAAAAGTCAACATTTCTGATACAATTGAATTGAAAAGGAAAAGTCAAGAAGGAATTCATTATGACAACAAGTACATTAAAATTATTGGCATTATTTTTTATGATATTGGATCATATTGGATATTTCTTTCCACAATATGATGCAATACGAGTTTTGGGTCGGATGTCAGCCCCTATTTTTTTCTTTTGTTTTGTGGAAGGATATAATCATACGCATGATAGAGAAAAATATAAGCAAAGATTGGCATATTTTTCAGTATTAATGTGTATCATTAACTTTCAGATGATTTATCTGTTTAAGTTCATTGGTCATCCATTGCCATCCTCAATCAATATTCTTGTACCAAATGTAATTTTTACATTATTTGTAATGTTTCTCATATTGGAAGGAGTTGATAATCAGCAATATTATAAATTGTTGGCAATTATACTCATTCCATTTACAGAATATTCGTATTATGCGTTTTATTCCGTTTTAATTTTCCGATATGTGAAAGATAAACGATTGAAGATGTATCTGTTTTGTATTGTGAATTTTATTATTTGTTTATTAACAAAGAATACATTTGAAATACCAATGATTTTTTCCTCTTTGCTATTATGGTTTTACAATGGAAAGAATGGAAAGTTTAATACAAAATTATTTTATATTTTATATCCATTGAACTTTTATTTCATTAAACTAATTTCAATTTTATAAAGAAAGGATTTTTTATGAAAGCATTATTAATTGCAGAAAAACCATCCCTCATGAGAGAGATTAAAAATGTATACGATCAAATCACCTATCCAGACACCATCAAGTTTAAATCATTTGCGGGACATGTAATTGGACTAAAAAATCCAAGAGACTATGGTGTGGTAAATGGAGTAGATTGGGCAAATAAACATTGGAATGAAGACATGATCCCAATGATTCCAGATAAGTTTTTATATCAAGTAAGTGCTGATAAAAGAGTGATGTATAAAGAACTTACTGATGAAATTAAATATGGAAATTATGATTACATCATTAATGCATGTGATCCTGATAGAGAAGGAAATCACATTTTTCAATTATTCTATGATTTTGCAAAGTGTACGCTTCCAATTAAAAGATTTTGGACCAATGACTTATCCTTTGGGAATATTGAAAATGCTCTTCGAAATCTTCGATATGAAGGAGATGGAAAAAAACCAGATTTGAAACATTTAACAGAAGCAGCGGTTCTTCGTGCTTGGTCCGATTGGTTATTTGGTATGAACTTTACCATTGGGGTCTCACTAAAAATGCATACAACCGTAAAAATTGGAAGAGTTAAAACAGCAACTCATATGCTTCTAGCACAAAGAGAAGATGATATTCGAAACTTCGTACCTAAAACAACTTATGAACTAGAAACTTTATATAAGGAAGGATTTTCTGGTGTACTTTTCGATGAAGAAGGCAATGTAAGATTTGAAAAGAAATCCGATGCCGATGATATTTTGAAAGAACTTGGACAAACCGCAGTTGTAAAGTCGATGACAACAAAAAAAGAATCAACCGCTGCACCACAGTTATATAAACTTTCTGATCTACAAACAGATGCCAGTAAAGCATATGGCTATAATGCAGATAAAGTTTTGGAAATTGTACAAAGTTTATATGAACAAAAATATCTATCTTATCCAAGAACCGATTGTCGACACATTGGAACAGAACTAACAAAAGAATTTCCAAAACTTTTAGCTTCTATTGCAACAGTTCCAGAACTTGTACCATATGTAAAAACAGTTGGAAAGAAAGAAATGGATGCAGTTGCGAAAAACAAAAAATATGTCAATGATGCAGAGCTTGCAAAATCTGGACACTATGCATTATCACCGACTACAGTGAAACCAAATCTTTCAAAGTTATCAAAAGACGAAAAGAATATTTTACTTATGGTCTATAAAAGATTTCTTGCGATTTTCTTACCACCAATGGTTTGTAATAAAACAACACTGATTACAGATAACAACAATCATTTATTTAAGACCAATGGGAAAGAACTTTTATCGAAGGGGTATACAGAAATCTATGGAACGAACAATGTTGATAATCTTTTACCTCCGCTCAAAAAAGGGGATATTGTAAATGTCGATAAGTTTGAATTGAAAGATAAAACAACGACACCACCACCTAGATATACACAAGGTACTTTGATTGCTGCAATGGAAAATCCAGCAAAATTTTTGGAAGACGATTCACTGAAAAGTGTAATTAAGGAAAAACAAGGAATTGGTACTCCTGCGACAAGATCTACCATTATTGAAAATCTTTTGACAGATAAGTATGTAGAAGAAAGAAAGGGAAAAGGGAAAGCAGCTCTCTTGTATGTGACAGATCTTGGTATGTCGATTTATAAAAATCTAAAGGGTGAAGATTTCGCATCGGTTGATATGACTGGTATTTGGGAGAAGAAACTTTCAGATGTTGCAGAGGGGACACTTCCATTTGATCAGTATGAAACTGAATTGAAAGCATATGTAAATGATCGAGTGAAGCATATCAAAAATCTCAATCTCAGTACCTATCGAAGTGGTGGTTTAAAATCTGGAGGAACTGTGATTGGAAAATGTCCAGCTTGTGGAAATGATTTCATGGAAGGGAAAAATGGGTATTATTGTTCCAATCAAGATTGTAAGTGTGGAATCTCTAAAATACTACTTGGTGCATCCATTTCTAAGACAGAGGTAAAAAAACTTCTTGATGGAAAAGAGACCAAAGAGTTTTCATTTACAAAAAAAGATGGAACAACTTTCAAATCAAAACTTCACTTTGAAAAAGAAGAATTGAAGTTTGGTAGTGGAAAGACAAAGAAAGAATCTGATGTGTTGTGTCCTGAATGTGGATCGAACATCATCGATACAGGTAAATATTTCATTTGTAAGAATTATAAAAATCCTTGTAATTTCTGTTTACCTCATGAACTGCAAGGTGCAAAGTTTACACTTGCTGATATCGAGAAATTGATCGATGGAGAAGAAGTGGAGAAAACATTCACTTGGAAGAGTGGGAAAACAAGTAAAAATAAGGTTATGCTTGTTGAAAATAATGGAAGATATTCCTATAAAATTATATTTGAAAAATAGATGTGAGACATCTGTGGGAGGACTAAATGAGTGATTTTGGAAATTATATAAAAGAATTAAGAACGCAAAAAAATATGTCAGCATGTAAACTTGCGAAAGTTGCAGGACTTAGTACAACGGCAATTTCAAGAATTGAAAATGGAGAAAGACAAACCCCATCTGTTTCAACTGTTTATAAATTATCAAAAGCATTAGATGTTGATGTGAGAGAACTTGTAGAAATGATTGCAAATCAAGAATAACAACAAAAGGCAAAGGTATTAAATATATCTTTGCCTTTTAATATTTCCTCAAACAGCCTAGATTCCTAGACTGTTTTCTTTATTTTTTTTCTAAATTATCCATCTTTCCTATACTATTCATGAAATTATGTATACAATTGACCATTATTGTACATCATTATGAGCATCTTTTGAGTTATATTTTTTTATAAAGACCATATAATATTTTAGCTATTTTAATTTTCAAAAGAAAGGATGTACAATCTATGCGAAAAAAAGAAAAAGATGAAGATATCGTTGTATTCAGCGAAGATGATCTTCATACAACTGAAGATGAATTAGAATTATCAAAAAAAATAGAAAAAGAAGAACATACAAGTGGTAACTCAAATGAAGAAGATAAGAAAGATATTTTTATGGAAGATATTGAAGATTACTCTGATTTTGAGGATTTCAAAGTTCTATCATTGTATGATGAAGAGAAGTCAGATTTTGAGTTGCAAAATACTGATATGGAAAATCATGATATTTTGAACTTTTCAAAAATTGAACAAGGACACAAAGAAACAAAGAAACCAAAAAAGAAAGATATTCAGTTCATGGAATATGATGATATTAACAAATACTTAAATCTTTCAGATGATCCATCCATGATTCGTGATACACCAATAGAAGATGTTAAATTAACAAAGGAAGAATCTGAAGATCTTGATGAGAGTTTGGAAGAGAATATTGAAGAAAAAAGAAATGAGAATAAAAAATTATCCGATCTAAAATATCATAAAATTTCTCAAGAATTAGATTTGAAAAAAGAAGAGAAAGAAGAACCAAAAGAAAATACGAAGATTGGGAAATTATTTGGATCAATCCTATCAAAAAATGAAGAAGATGATGATTTAGATATTGAATTAGATTTTGATGAGACATCAGAAAATGAAATCCCACCATTTGAATTGAAATCTATTGAAGAACCAGAAAAGAAGAAAGAGAAAAAGAAGGAGTCAAAGAAAGAAATTAAATTAGATTTAGATCGTCAAGAAAAAACAGAAGAAGAACCAATTGAAGAAGATGAGGTATTTATTAGTGAATATGATAAAAATAGACCGAAGAAAAAAACATCGAAATTAAGAAGGACAGATGGCTCATTAGATCTCGATTATGATGCATTGATTCCAAATTCAAAAAAAACACCAATGATGATTGACGAAGAGGAAGAAAAAAAAAAGGAAGAGAAATTTAGCTTTCTTGCATTTCTCAAAAATTTATTCTTTGGAGATAAGAAAGAAGGAAACGTGAAACCACACAAGGAAGTATCAGAACAAGAGATTAATGCATTAATTGATAATGGTAAAACAGTACCGAAAGATTTTGATAAGTTCGATGCATTTGCAGAAGATGAGAATGATACAAAGCAAGAAGAAATGCCAGAATATAGACAAACATTCTCTGATACACAAATTGATAAGGCAATTAATGAACAAAACTTTGAGCCAGTTGAAGAAAAGAAAACTGATGTATTAGACTTGAAAAAAGAATCAAAGAAAGAGAAAAAAGAAAAGAAAGAAAAAGAGCAAAATGAACAGCTTGAAAAAATGAAAGAAAAGTTTGGGAAAAATCCGTTCCAATATATTCTTATCTTGATTTTATGTCTCTGCATGCTATTCCAAGGAATCCAAATCCATAAATTGTCGAAGATCTCAAAACAATTACAAACAATTGTACAAACAGAAGAAAAAACAGCCCAAGAGTTTGGAATTAATTAATCATTTTTACACTCAACAGAAAAAAATCTGTTGAGTTTTTAATTTTTTTTGAAAAATGTATTGACAATTGTCAATTATTGTGCTAATATATACTCAAAGATAAGAAAACAACTAATGTATGATATAGAAAGGGATAAAATATGAGAAAAAGAAAAATAAACTTTATCGTTGCAATTTTATTTGCAATCGTGATGGTTGGATGTTTCACTATTCATCCATCAGCAACAAATCCAGAACGAACAGAAATTACAAAATGGCAAAGTCCTGATGAAGGAAGATTGATTGTATATTGGAATCAAAAAGATGTGGATGGTTATGAACTAAACATTGCACAGAATGGTGATTTTACGAAAAATGTAAAAACATTTACATATGATCGTGGACGATATCGTGTATCACTTGGAAATGTCCCAACCGTTACCTATTTTGTAAGAATGAGAACATTCGTAAATGTAGATGGTGAAAAAGCATATTCTGATTGGAGTGATGTTGTAAATATTGATATTCATTCACATAATTACACTAGAACAATTTCTGTAAAACCAACATGTGATAAAAATGGAACATACCTTTATACTTGTAGTTGTGGAGATACTTACACATTCCCAATTCGTAAGTTAGGACATAATTATCAATATGTGAAAACTGGAACTGCAGAAGAATGTGGAAAATCTGTTTGTACAAGATGTGGAAATGTAAATGAAGTTGTCCAACATAATTTTCAGCTTACAAAAGAAACTGAAGCAACATGTCAAAACGAAGGAACAAAAGAATATACTTGCACAAATTGTGGATATGTAAAGACAGAAAAAACATCAGATAAGACAGATCATCATTATGAAAAAAAATCTGAAACAGATAAAGAAGTTGTATATGAATGTACTGTTTGTCATAAGACATATAGTGAAGCAAAAAAAGTGAAAAATGAAGAAAAGACTGAAGAAACGAAGGATAAAACTTATACAATCGATCTTGGAAATGGAAAGACAACAACAGTTGTTGGACATTACGAACGAGAAATGGCATCTGAGATTTTCAATCAGTTAAATGCATATCGAAGAGAACAAGGCCTTGCAACTCTTGCAAACGGAAGTGATAAACTCCAAGTAGCGGCAGACATTCGTGCTTATGAAATTGTAAATAAGTTTGATCACTACAGACCAAATGGTGAACGAGCATTAATTTCGTTCAAAGATACAACTGGATGCTGTGCAGAAAATATTGCTAGATACCAAAAATCTGCAACAGAAGCAATGAATGGTTGGAAAAACTCAGCATCACATAATAAAAACATGATTTCAAAATATCCGAAATCTGTTTCGATCAGCGTATTTGCTGAAAAATATACAAATAAGCGTGGAAAAACATATTATAGATATCATTACGTTCAATTCTTTGGATGGTAGGGAATCCTACCATCTTTTTTTGCAATAATAAATCGTATCAATATAGTTGATGCATTTTACTATTTTCATATATTTTATTTTTTTTTGAATTTATCTATTGACAAGTGTCAAAAAAATGTGTATAATAAATTTGTAAATAATTAAAAAACTTTCAATATTTAGGAATAATTTAAAAAACGGATTATATACTAAATCATATTAAATAAGACAACAAATTAAAAAAGGTTGGATTTTTAGAAAGGGGTAAAGGCGAAACGCCTAGTTAGGAATATGACAAAGAAAAAACAAATGTTAGTCAGTGCAATTCTTGGATTGTCCATGGTTGTTGGTGGTTGTTCACAAGGGAATACAAATGATAAGTCTTCACCATCAACTGCAAACTCCATTGCAATTCCAGAACTCACATATTTCAGAAGTGAAGAAGAAGGAGAAATGACTGTAAAATGGAATGCTGTAAAAGATGCAACAGGTTATGAACTTGTGTATTCAACAGATGAACATTTTAAGGATAAAATGTCCGAGAAAACAAAAGATACATCTATTACAATTGATGATCTGAAAAAAGGTGAAACTTACTATCTGAAACTAAGAGCTGATAAAAACAAGAAACATAGTGGTTATAGTCATGTGAAGGAACTTACAATTCATGAACATAAATATACTGCAAACGTTTCGAAAAAGGCAACATGTACAAAAGATGGAGAAACCACATATAAGTGTTCATGTGGTGACACTTATACAAAAGGAATTCCGAGTATTGGACACGATTATGAACTTATAAAGACTGTAGATGCTACTTGTAATAAAAATGGTTATAAAGAGTATCGATGCAAAAACTGTGGTGATACAAAGAGAGAAGACATCGAAAAGACATCTCACTCTTTTAGTCTTACAAAGACAGTTAACGCAACTTGTTCAAAAGAAGGATACAAAGAATATACTTGCAGCAATTGTGGTGAAACAAAGAGAGAAACCATTGCAAAATTGGATCACTCTTATAAGCTTACAAAAACTGTAAACTCTTCTTGCAAAGGACAAGGATATCAGATTTATACTTGCGAAAATTGTGGAAAAACTCAGAAAAAATCTCTCGGTAAAATGGACAAACACAGTTTTGAACTTGTAAAAACTGTAAAACCAACTTGTGAAAAAGAAGGTTATAAAGAGTATAAATGTACAGTTTGTGGATACTCATACAAAGACAATATTGCAAAGATTGATCATGAGTATAAATTCTACAAAGAACAGAAACCAACATGTAAAGAAGAAGGATACAAATTGTATAAATGTGCAACATGTGATAAAACAAAGAAGGAAATTCTTCCGAAGTTAGATCATGAGTACGAACTTACAAAAACAGTTGAAGCAACTTGTGAACATGAAGGATACAAAGAATACACATGTAAGAACTGTGGAGATGTTATTAAAAAAGATATCGTTGATAAAACGGAACATAAGTATGAACTTACAAAAACTGTAAAACCTACTTGTGCAGAAGAAGGATATGAAGAATACACATGTTCTGTATGTGGAAAAACTTATCGAAAAACTCTTAAAAAAGTAGATCATAATTACGAATATGTAAGAACAGTTGATCCGACATGTCAAGAAGAAGGATACAATGAATACAAGTGTTCTGTTTGCGGTGATACTTACAAAGATACAATTGCAAAAGTTGACCATAAATATGAGTTTGTAAGAAAGGTAGAACCAACTTGTCAAGAGGAAGGTTATTCTGAATACAAATGTACAATGTGTGGTGAAACTACAAAGAAAGACATTACAGAAAAAGTTGATCATGATTTCAAACTTACTGAGACAGTAGATGCTACTTGTGCAGAAGAAGGTCATAAGACTTATACTTGTAAAGTTTGTGGTGAAACCAAAACTGAAACAATTGCAAAAGTTGATCACAAGTATGAACTTACAAACACTGTTGA
>ENA-USUG01000782-USUG01000782.1-human-gut-metagenome-genome-assembly--contig:-NODE-782-length-54833-cov-7.514811_pt1 | contig 54833 bp, 45 predicted proteins | sample MGYA00250059_ERZ773394 | MGnify/ENA primary metagenome ERZ773394 (study PRJEB29103, sample SAMN06111957) | human gut metagenome | biome: human gut; feature: ankylosing spondylitis patient; material... | reverse complement strand
CAGCTTTTTATCCTGAACCTTTCTTGGGAAAAAGATTCAGCCGGAGATGAACGTTAAGTAACCTGCTGAATGATTCCATCATTCAGGATAACTCATTCAGTATCAATATAAAATTGGCAAACTGAAGGATGAAACTTATAGGCAATCATTACTCTGAGAGTGCACAAAGAAATAGAAGCTATGCTTCCCCTGATAATTATCGGGTGAATGCAATTACTTTCTGATATTCCGCAAGCGCCATTTTATGAGCATAAAGGGCATTAATAATATTGCTTTGAGCTTGTGTCCATGAGAGTTGTGCACTAAGCACGTCTACGATGGATGCTTTTCCTTCATTATAGGAGAATGTTACCAAGTCCAGATTCTCCTGCGCCAAATTTGCATTATCTGTCGCTATTGCTACCTGTTCGTTTGTCTGCGTGATTTTAGTCCATGCGGCACAATATTCTTGATTGATTTGATCGGCTACGGTGCTTTGCTGTAATTTCTTTATATTGATGAGCGCACGGTTTTGTTTGTTGGTTTGTTTACGTTCGCCCCAACGCAGAATGGGGATGCTGAGGTTGATGCCTGCCATTGAAGTGAAGTCCGGATCTCCGGGGATGATTCCGGGAATCTTCAAGTTAGGAATACCCCAACCGCCATTCACATACATACTCAGATTCGGATTGTATTTGGAGATGGCGGCTTGGCGAACGAAATGTTGCCTTTCTATATCAATTTGAGTGCTGACATAGTCGGGGCGTCTGTTGAGCACTTCATCCAATGTCAAATTTATGGGTTTAGGGCATGGGGCGTTTATCTCCATTAAATCTTCCATCGGGGCATTCGGTTCCACTCCCATCAGGATATGAAGATTTTGCATTGCCAGCGTATAATTCTTATTTGCAATGAGTTGTTGTAGTTCGGCTTCTTTCAGACGAGTAGAAATCATCAGTAAATCAGTTCGGGAAATCATGCCATCCTCAAAACGGTCTGAGATAACATCATGCTGTCTCTTTACGATTTCGTAAAACTCTTTGGCTGATTTGTAAAGCGCAAGGTTTGCCGAAGCATTCCAATAGGTGGAATTTGCCTGATAGTAGATCTGGTCTATTGTCAGTTCCTGATTTAACTCATTGAGTTCAACCTCTCGTTGGGCTATTTTTTCCTGCGCTTTCAATGCACCACCTGTATATAATGGTTGAGACAAAGTGAGGTCGGCACCGTAAGTATGGTTGTAATGGTTGCTCCATTTATCTATATCTTTCAGGTTGAGGCTCGCGTCCGCCCCCAAATCCAGTTTGGGAAGGTATCCTTTGAAAGCGATACTTGCTCCTGCCTTTGCAGCCTGTATCTGTTCTTGTGATTGCTTATAAATCTGACTGTAATTCAATACTTTTTCTTTGTACTCCTCCAATGTGAGCGATTCTTGGGAATAAGTGGAGATAGAAGTAAGGAATACGAATACATAAATTATATTTCTTGATTTCATTGTTTTATACCTTTATATATCTATTGTCAATTACGTATTTTCAGTATGGTACAGAATGCTACGGGAAGAACAAATAATGTCAATACGGAAGCAATGAGCAACCCACCCATGATGGTTGCTGCCATTCCGCCGAACATGGCATCAAACAGTAACGGTAACATTCCGAGTATGGTGGTTCCGGAGGCCATCGCCACCGGAACGATACGGCTGACGGTAGCGGAGACCACTGCATCCATCGGAGATTTCCCGGCTCTCTTCTCTATGCCGATTTGGTCTACGAGAACGATGGCGTTTTTGATATTCATACCGATTAGTCCCAACAAGCCTAAAATGGAGAAGAAGTCAAATGTCTTTCCGGTTACTAACAGCCCGAGTACTACTCCGATAAAGATTAGCGGTATCATTAATAGTATGACGATAGGACGTTTATAAGTGCGGAATAAGAATAACAAGGTGACGAACATCAAGAAGAATGTCAGTGGCAGATTGGCAGCCAAGGCTGCATTCGACTCGTCTTGGCTTTCTTGCTCTCCAAAAAACTTCATTGTATACCCTTCCGGTACTTGCATCTCTTGTTTTACTGCGCTCCATACTTCATTAAATGCAGCTATGGCGTTATAACCTCGTCGAGGATCACACTGAGCCATCATAACCATTTGACGGTTATAGTCTTTCACATTACTGAACTTATAAGAGAAATCGAAATCACTGGTTACTTGTTCTAATGTTGTTGTGACATCTTTTGAGCCGAACACCGGAAGGGTTCTAAGGTCATTGATGTTGAACGAATCGATATTATTACCTTTCAGCAGAATAGGCATTAATACGTCGCCTTCGCGATATTCTCCAAGTGTCATTCCATTTGTGCCGATTTGTATGGATTGAGCCATTGACTGGCGGGTTACACCTAAGGTAAGAGCACGTTCTTGCGAAAAGACCGGATGCCAGATGGGTATCTTGTTGCCCCAACTGTTACGGATATTGATCAGATTAGGGTTACGGTGCATAATATCAATCGCCTTGTTGGTCAGCACAAGAAGTGTATCAGGATTATTGCCGATGAATCCTATTTCGATAGCAGCATCTACTGCCGGAGATAGTTTGAACAGGCTTGTACGAGCCAGTATATTCGGGTAGTTCTCTTTCATATATTTGTCGAAATCGGCTTCTGCCTCTTTTGTTTCCTTACTGTCATGCAGTTCTATCAGAATATTGGCAAAGTTAGGCTTTGGCCCTACGGATGTGCTGGCTAGGTAGTAGCGTAACGGAGTGCTGCCCATTGTTATGGAAACGTTCTTTACCTTGGGGTCTTGTAGCAGATGCCGTTCCACCTTCTGCATCTCTTTTTGTACTTCCAATATGCTATAACCATCGGGAAAGAAACAATCTGCACGATAATAAGGCTTATCCAGATTAGGAAAGAAATTTTGTGGCATCAATCCCATAGTTACCAGTGAGGCGATAAATAGGACAATGACTGCAGTTAGAGTTTTCCAGCGGTTATTGATTAATGCTACTAATATCTTTGCAAATTTATGGTAGAAAGGCTTGTCGTACGGATCTTTACCGGGATTACCGGTTTGGGCTTTCAAGATGAAATTACCGAAAGTAGTTGTTTGTGTAAGAGCGAGAATCCAACTCAATCCCAATGATATGGCAAGTACGATAAATAGCGGTTTTACAATTTCGGCTACTGCGGATGGGGCGAGATATAGCGGCAGGAATGAGCAGATTGCTATAAATGTAGCTCCCAATAATCCCCATTGCGGACCGGTAGCTCCGTCAATCAGTGCTTTTCTTCTGTTTACTCCTCTGGCAATGGCTATTTGTGCATTATCGGTTACAACGATAGCGTTGTCTACCAACATACCCATGGCAATAATGAATCCAGCCAGCGAAGTACGGTTCAGACCGACTCCAAGGAAAGACATGATAAGTAATGTTCCTCCGATGGAGAAAACAAGCGACGAACCAATTAACATCCCTGCTCGGAATCCCATAACAATCATAATGATAAAGATCACAATGAGGATGGATTCTATCAGGTTGACGATAAAACCGTTGTTTGCTTCTTTTGCAATCACATTCTCCGGATAGAGTGAGACAAGGTTCAGACCAATAGGCATCAGTGGTTGAATCTCCGCAAGTTTTTGGTCGACTAGATCTCCTGTTTTTACTACATCTTTTTGAGGGTCGGTAGATACACCGATACCAATGGCACGCTTACCGTTTACGTGCATGATTGTGCCGGGAGGGTCTAAATATCCTTTTTCTACCGTAGCAATATCGCCCAAACGAATCTGTTGTCCGGAGGAAGTCGTAATAAGTTGGTTGCGTATATCGTTCAGATTGCTATAAGTACCATTGGCTACAACACGTAATTGTAAAGCGTCAGCGTTGATTTCACCTGTATTGATAATCTGGTTTTGTGATTGCAGCAGTTGTGCCAGTTGTTTAGGATCAATACCCATACCTGCCAACTTATTGACTGACATATAAATGTTGACAACTTCTGTTTGAGTGCCGAAAAGTGCCACCTTCATTACCCCATCACTGGTAATTACGTGAGTCTTTATACGTTCAGCCCAATCTCTCATCTCTTCGTAAGAAAATCCATCATCGGCTGTTAGACCGTAGTATATGCCAAACACGTCGCCGAAGTCATCCGATATACTTGGAATAGATGCACCGGCTGGTAAACTGGGTTGTATGTTCAAAACCTTGCGTCTTAGTTCATCCCATTTTTGCGGAATAGAAGCGGCGGAAAGACTCGGCTGAAGTTCAAAAGTTATCTTTGAGATCCCATACATGGATTCAGACTTGATTTTATATACTCCACTCATAGACTGTATCTCTCTGGAGATAGGTTCTGTGATGAGGCGTTCTACTTCTGCCGGAGCAGCTCCCGGATAGCGTGTCATAATCACTGCTGATTTTATGACGAACGGAGCATCTTCTTTCTTTCCCAGATTACCGAAAGACAGAACTCCTCCGATTAGTAATATAGCCAGAAAGAAGTAGACTATTTTGGTGTTATCTAATGAGTATTTTGCTAAGTTCATTTGTAATGTCTGTTAGATTAGTTAATAGGTTTTACCGTTTCACCGTTTGTAATTTGATATACACCGGCAGTAATTACTTCTTCTCCCGGTTGTAGACCTTCGGAGATTAGAGCCTGACTTTCGCGGCTTGGTGAGAATACTTTCACGATGCGGCGTTCTACTGTGTTATCCTGTTTAAGTATCCATACACAGGTCTTATTGATTGTTGTATCCTCGAATATGGCACTTAAAGGAATAATGGTCAATCCTTCCGGTAATAAACTGTTGATATTTGCTTCTAAGTTTATACTACAGGTAAATCCCGGTTTGACATCGTAGACCGCTTTGTTGAATGCCGGATCGTCAATCGTAATGGTGACAGGAAGTCCGGCTCCATCTGTTGATATTTCAAGAAACTCTTCCAGTTTGGCATTGAATATATTGCCTTTGTAAGTATCAAATTCTACTTTGAAGTTAAGGCTGTCTGCTCGTAGTAAATAGAAGTAATTATCCGGAATTACAAACTTGATTCTCAAGTTGTTTGTGTTTACAAGTTGTACAACTGGCACACCGGAACTTACACGCTGGAAGTTCTCGGCTATTTTCTTCTCAATAGAGCCGTCAAATGGTGCATACAAGCGAGCATCTCGCATATTATTGGCTGATAATTCGTAAGCGGATTTCGCTTTCTGATATGTGGATTCGCTTATCTCATAATCCTGTAGGGAAATAGCTTGTTTGGATAATAATCGTTTGTTTCGTTCCAGTTGGGCTGTTGCTGTTTCGTATGCGGATTTATCTGCTGCATATTGTAAAGCTAGATCTCTTGTATCAATCTCCGCTATTAATTGTCCTTTCTTTACTTTTTGTCCTTCAATGACAGGCAAGTCTATGATTTGTCCACTTACTCTGAAAGCCAGTTTTACAAACTCAACGGCTTCTACGATTCCTGAAAAATCTTTTATAATTTTAGAATTGGATTCTACTATACCTGTTTTAACGGGACGTATGCTTTTACTTGATTGCTCGTTTTTCTGTTCACATGAAACAAAAACTGCTAATACTGCGATGAATAGCAAACCTTTCTTCATTGTAATATATTGTTTGTTTTATTATTAATTCTGTATTTTGAAGCCGTAAAGATGCGTTAAGTTAAATGGCTAAAGAAAGTACCTTGTCTTTTTCTTACGTTATAACAAAAAATAGAAAGTAATGTTCTCTCTTTAGGAGTTAGCAAAAGTGGCTATATTGAAGGATATAATTTAAAACAACCTATATACAGTTCTATATATAGTTTATATAGCGTTTGATTATCAATATATTATACTGAATACTTTTGAGAAGAAGGTGATTGTATTTAATTAGGAGAACGATATACATTTAATTTATCGGGTTATGAACCCGATTTAGAATCACCCTTTATTAAATCTGAAGAATTTAGTCGTGGAATTTGCAAATGATAAGTACAAAAAAATAGGGTGTCTTTTGGGGACACCCTATTCGAAAGATATAATTCTATATATTAGAAGAATAAATAGCGAGAGTCTTTAACATTAGCTTTCATATAAAGATCATTAACGAATCTGCTAACAGTACGCATTGACATGTTCTCAATATTTTCTTCTTCTTTCTTAGCATCAAATGTTTCATTCAACTTTTCCTTGTTATAAACTTGAAGAACATAAACGCCGGAATTTCCTTTTATCGGAGAAGACACTTTATTTATTTCTGTGACTGAAGCGTAAGCTCCAAGAACCGGTTCACTACCACGAGTCATTGCCACATAAGTAGGTGCATTAAACGTTACATGTTTAACAGAATCAGTCGTTACGTTAGCAATAGATTTGCATTGATCAAAACTGCTAATGTTTTTAGCTTTGATGTCCGTCATAATCTTTTCGGCTTTCTTGTCTTTTATGATTTCAGCTCTTAACTGGTCTTTTACAGCTTCTACCGGACGATAGCCTTCTTTATTGATACCGGTAAGACCGATAACCAATAATCTGTCGCTTTCTCCACATTCATATAAAGGAGAAACTTCACCCTCTTTAGCAGAGAATATCCATTTTAGAGCCTCTCTTGTACCTTTAATACCACCAATAGCATGTTCGGAACTATAGAAATCATTTCTTTCAAGTATTCTGTAACCGTTTTCTTCAGCGTTAGTAGTTAACTTATCCAATGTTCCGTTGGAAGCGATGAACTGACTGAAATCATTGTATGCTTTGTTGTAAGTCTCTTTGCTGAATTCGATAGGTCTTTTGATAACGGCTACTTTATATTTATCTTTCATACCTTTCTTAGCTAGAACTTGTAGGATGATATTGCCTTGTCCGATATTTAAGTTAGCCAATTCATTTACTCCTAAATTATTGATAGCGTTGATGTATTTTGTATTGTCAGCATCCAACTGAGTTTTTTCATAACTTTGTGAAGTCAACCAGTTTGATGCGCCATCAGAATTATATTTTTTCGCCAGTTCTACAAAATCTGCTCCGCCTTTAATAGCATTATAAATACTATCGGCTAAAGTTTTAGTCTTGTCTGCATCTTCCGTATAAACTTGAATCTGACGATATTGGATAGAATCCGGTGCAACTTGTTTTGCTATAACTTTGAAAGCATTGTAAGAATCGTCACTTTGATTGTAATAAGGTCCGTATACTCCACCGATTGCAACAGAGTCTAAACGACTTACAATATCAGAAGGATAAGCGGTCTTAGAGTACAACACATCTACATAGGGGAATGAAGAATCAGTAGAACGAATGAACGTTACATAATCTGAAGCATCTCCCAATTGATTGGTAAATTCGGTAACATCTTCTTTTACAGCTGTTCTGTCTGCATCACTTGGAGTGATTTGTACATCGATATACTTAAAGTTACGAGTTTCAACATATTGTTTGAATTGTTCTTTCTTCTTGTTATAAAGGTTTTTCAACTCTGAGTCAGAAACTGTAATTGTAGAATCTGCGATAGAAGTATATGGAACTGCGGCAAGTAACATATCGTATTGATTTACTCTTCCGTCAAAAGAAGCTTGTGCTTCAATCGGATTGGAAATTAAAGCTTTGGTAATCAAGCTTTGGTATTTTTCCATCAAACGATTTTGTCTCAAGTTCTTTTCGATAAATTTCCAGAAGTTACTCATTGATTGGTAGTATTGTACGTATTGGGCAGGCATTTGAGTCTTATCCATTTTGGCGTAGTCTACTAAGAACTTCTTTAGCATATCTTTATCGAATGCTCCGGTTTGCTGATTCCTGAACGGAGTTTGTTGCAACATAGGATTTGTTCCCTCATCAATGATTGCAGCGATTTCTTCATCGGAAACAGTTAATCCAAGTTTGTTTGCTTCGTTCTCAATCAATTTATTGTTTACATATGATCTCCAAACTTCATCTTTAAGTTGAGTCAGTTGATCATCACTGAGTGCAGACGTACCACTGGAGAATTTTACAATATCAGTGTATTCATCTAACATTTTCTGATATTCTTGCGCGGAAAGACTTTCTCCGTTAATTTCCCCTACATCCTGTTTCCCCTGATGTGGTTGAAGTACTTTCCATGCATCTCCTGCTATGAAAGCAAACAATGCAAGACCGATAACAACGACCAAAAGTGGTCCTTTGCTTCTAATTTTCTGTAACGTTGCCATGTAACTATACTATTTTTAATTGTTTATTATTCTTTTCGTAATATGTTTTAGCGCACGAAGATACAAAAAATGCTAATATGCATCTATTTATTATCCAAAAAAATGCGTTATCCTGTAACTTTAAGTCTAACAAGTTCTATTTTTGTTGCCGTAACCTTGATTATTTTAAACTGATATTGCTTTATTTTTATGATTTCGTGCAATTTAGGAAAACTTTGATATTGATTCAGAATTAATCCTCCGATGGTTTGGTAATCATCCGATTCGGGTAAATCTAAATTAAACATTTCATTTACCTTCTCAATTTCCAAACGTGCAGACAAAATATATTCATCTTCATCTATTTGTTTGGCAATGTAGGAAGTCGTATCGTGCTCGTCCTCAATATCACCGAATATTTCTTCAACCAAATCCTCTAAAGAAACGATACCGGAAGTACCTCCGAATTCGTCGACTACAACGGCCAATGATTTTTTCTTTTGCATAAATAATTGCATGAGTTTATGGGCTGACATAGTCTCGGGTACAATAGGCACTTGTTGGATACTTTTAATCCAGTCCTTTTTGTTTCGAAACATTTCGGATGAATGAATATATCCTACAATGTCATCGATATTGTCCTTATAGACAATGATTTTGGAAATCCCGGATTCAATGAATCTTGATTTTAATTCGTCAATGTTGGTTTCTTGTTCAACGGCTACTATTTCCGTTCTGGGAACCATGCAGTCTCTGACCTTAATATTAGAAAAGTCCAAGGCATTCTGGAATATTTTGACCTCAGTCTCTACTTCTTCCTGACTGTCGGAATTATCAATACTTGATTGAATGAGGTAGTCTAAATCCACTTTCTTGAAAGCCTTTGCAGATGCCTCTTTATTGATTTTTACGCCAAATATCCGTAATATGATGTTAGATATGCCTGATGCGAATTTGGAGATCGGGTAGAGTATGATGTAACAAATGAAGAGTGGTAATGCAAAAATATTCAGTGACAGATTCGGGTTGATTTTGAATATCGTTTTCGGCATGAATTCCCCTGTAACCAAAATGATTAATGTCGATATTATTGTCTGGATTAATACCAACAGGAAATGGTTATCAATGATGCCGCTTAATAGATTCTGTTCTATCAATTTCGCCATCAATATACCATAAATGACCAGTGCAATGTTATTTCCTACCAGCATGGTGGAGATAAACGTATTCGGGCTTTTGAAGAAGATGGAAAGAATGCGGGAAGTCATACTTCCTTTATTTTTATCCATTTCAAATCTGAGCTTGTTGCAAGAAACAAAAGCTATTTCCATCCCGGAAAAGAAACCGGAAAAGGCCATTGTTATTAATATTTGAATAATCGTAATTGTCATTTTAGATTTACTTCTTGATAGAATCTGTTCTCAAAGAATCTCTAGGATTATCTTCGACAGGGAATATTCCTCCACTGTTGTGGATGACATATTTGGTTAATTGCTGGTTTGATTCGAAACCATATCCGGTAATTATTTTATCTTCTTGCTCTATTTGGATATATTTATCGGAATAGACTTTTTGGGTACTCTGATTCCAGAAAAGTAGTTCTGTGTTGAATTTCTCTCCCTTTTGGTTTTTAATAAAAACATTTCCTCTGAGTTCCCATAACTTTTGTCTTTCGTAGTAGTAAGCAGTATCTGCCTTTATACTGGCATCTACATTATATAAGGAATCAAACTGTTCTAGATAGACACCTTTCTCAAAAGCCCAATAAGGGGGCTTCTTTTTGTCGAAAACATCCCATTCTTCTGCTATGAGTTTGTAGCGGATAACACCGGAATCGGAGATAAGCGTACTTACTCCCAGTGTTCGCATACCCGGTAGAGAGTCGCGTTCCAAAATAGCATCACCCAATTCTTTTTTTTGTGAAGAACAAGCCGGTAATAAAAGCAGCATAACAATTACCCAGCAGGTAATTGTTATGCTTATATTAATAATGTATATGTTATTTTTTCGCTTTAGAAGCATCTTATCTGATAACTGTCGATTCGCCAATCCATCCACCGATCGTTACAGAATCACCTTTCTTCAGATTCAAGAAGAATAGATCTTCCGCTTTCGGAGTGTGGGCGGAATATGTGTTGATTAACTTTTGAGCTTCTTCAGCAGAACTCGGATCTACATTTTTTGCACGTTGTAACTTATCGATTGCAAGGAAATAAGTACATCTGTTGAGTGCAGATTCATCGCTCCAGTTAGGACTTGAAGCATACATTTGAGCAATCAATATATAAGGAGCGCCATAATTGCCATTGTATTCAATTGCTTTTTGTGCATATTGTCTAGCTTTGGAGTAACTCTTTATAGAAAAAAGTACAACTGCTGCATTATAGGCGTTTTCAGCCTTCTTTACATTGTCTTCTGCCAGTTGAATTGCCTGATCGAAGAATTTAACTGCTGCATCCATATCTCCTTTTTTGTATGACATATAAGCGCAACCAACAGCCGTTTCAGCAGTCGGGGAAATCTGGTGTGCATATAAAGACGCATTGAAATAAGCTTCTTGTTCTGTGCATTTCAACATCTTCATAACAGAAACCACGTTCTTTAGGTACTCCAGATTAGTCTTGTTCTGTTCTACCTTATCTCCATAGATCGATTGAAGCATATCACAGTTCGCAGCACCACTATTAATAAAGAAAGCATCCAAGTTTTCTTTTACGACTTTATAATTGTTCTTGTCTTTTTCTTTGGTTGCTATTTTTATAGCCTCTTCCGTGTATTTACTTGCATCCAGATAATCTTGAATAAATTGTTCACGGTGTGCTTCATCATTTTTGAATTTCTGAGCGGATACATCCATAAATGTCTGCAGGATATAGAATTCAGAATTCTCTTTCATCTTGTTTACAGATTCGCTTAACCAAGAATAGGCTTGATTTATATCCGGATTTTTAGAATACTGCATATAATCTACGGCTTTCATTCCCAATACGGAAGCAGCCGGAGTGTTTTGATAGGTTGGGAAATACTGTATACGTTGGTCGTACACTTTCATCAACTCATCAAAATAAGTATTGTATTTAGCTGGGTCTTTTTCGTTTTCCAAGAACCATTTTACAATCTTCACACCGTTTGTGTATGTTTTTAATTGTGCCAGAGGGCATTCGTCGAAAGCTGCTTTCCAAGGTAAGTAAGCATCCTTGAAATTACCGGTCTTTACGTATTCGCTGTAAATACTCAAATTTTTCAAACAGTTGATACTGTCTGTTCCGTGACCATACTTAGATCCGTCTTCCACTCCTTTTTGGGCGAAAGTGCTTGTTGCTCCTACTGAGAGGATGAACAGGGCGGCGAACATCTTAATTTTCATCGTATATAATTTTAGTTGTTTATTAATTATTGTACCTTCCATTTTGCAAACCAACGTTCGTTGAATGTCAGCCCGATACTAATTTTCATATAGTTTTCTTCGAGTAATCCGCTAACTTGCGGTTTCACCTTTATATATTGAGCGGAAATGTTGAGAATGGATTTATTCATGAATATTGGAAGTCCGAATCCGGCAGATACGCCAAATTCATCGGCTCCTTTGCCATTCCTCACTTTTACGTATGGATCGGAGTAATATGCCCCCACCCGGTATCTGATCTTGGCAAAATAGTTTCTTGTCGTATAGCTGGGCAGGAATTCAATGCCCAATGCATACTTGGAGCGATCTTTAAGTTCTTCTCCCACTTTATCGAAGTATTTTACATCTCCCCATTTCTGTAAAGTATAGTCGAAACCTACAGTCAGCCGTTTGTCATAAACGTAAGTCAGGCCTGCCCCGAAACAATGTGGAAACTCAAAACCATCAACTGTTTCTACGTTGGCTCCTTGTGCTATATAATTGCCGGAACTGCTGATGCTTCCTCGTTGTGTGGCTTTATAGGAGTCATTATTCAGCTTGTGCTTTAATGAATAAACAGCTCCTAAAGTGACATTTTGTTTTTGACCTATTTTCTGCGTGTACTGTAATCCAAAGTCAAGTTTATAGTCTTGTACTCTAATCGAGTTCGTCTTATTAGACATATTAAACGAGTTGTCGGAGAAACTGACTTGAGATGAATGTGTGATAGTTCCGAATAAATAGGATGCATTGACACCGACTGATAATCCGTTAAACACCTTGAATCCGGCTCCTAAGAATAATTGGTTTAGACCGCCGCTACCATTATATGTACTGTAAGCTGTCAGATTTGGATTAGGGGTTCCGTTTATTTTTTCTTCCGTACTGATACTGTATCCTACGCTTGAAAATGGCATAAATCCGAGTGTCAGGGCAAGTCTGCGATGCAAACGAAATTGCATGGCAATATAGTCGAAACTTGAGTTCTTGGCATTTTGTTTTACCTTTCCCTCACTGAAATTTGTGTTTTGTATGGAAAAACCTCCGTCAAACAGAAATGTAAGTGAGTCGATGGCAGTGTAAGAAGCAGGATTCGCCGGATTTATCTGCGAACCGTCGCGCAGACCGTATGCTACTCCTCCCATAGCTTTACTATTCCCGAATGATTGATCGGACAATTGCCCGAAACCATAGCGGGTATAGGGTGAGTTAGTGCTGGGAGAGTTCCCGTTTTCACTACTACTTTGTGCCAAAACATTACCTGTTAGTAAGATGAAAATGAATGCACAAAGTATCTTTTTATATATGCTCATTGTAGCTTAATATTCTGTTTAAACCTTTTAGTACTAAAAATCTATCTGCAAAGATGATACTTTTTAAGTTTGTATCAAAAGAAAATTCATTCCCGCCCGTTAAAAAAACCAAAAGTCCGGGATATTTGTTTTTAAGTTGCGAAATATACCCGTTTATTTCGAATTCCATACCTTTTATTACTCCGGCACGTATAGCGGTATCCGTACTGTTTCCGAATTCGGGAATCGCTCCTTTTTCATTGATGAGCGGCAATTTGTCTGTGCATAGGTTAAGTGCTTTAAAGCGCATAGCCATTCCCGGAGATATATTCCCTCCGTGATATTGTCCTTTGGCATCAATTAACTCATAGGTAATGCATGTCCCGGCGTCGATTACAAGAATATCCCGTTCCGGAAATATCTCATTTGCTGCCACTATCGCTGCCAGACGGTCGCTACCCAATGTCTCCGGGGTGGCATACAAGTTGGTGATAGGTATAGGAGTTTTACTGTTTAAAATTAGAATTTCAAAGTCAAGTTGCCCGAGCTGCTCTTTTACAGTCTCAGACAGTTCTATGACTGTTGCCAGTATACCTTTGTCGGGTTTATATTGACGGCATATCTTGGGTAAGCTATCCAAAGAACTTTTGGAGTCATAAAATACTTCTTTCAGTTCTTTCCCCTCAAATACTGCGATCTTTGCGACTGTGTTACCGATATCGATTATTAAATTCACTTTTTCTCTTAATATTGGGCTGCAAAGGTAAGAAAAAAACTGATAAGATATGAATAACCGATGAATGGAATTATTAGCGAGGTGTTATTGATGTACCTTTTCGATAATTTACCGTAGAATCTGCATCAATTCCTTTTTCTCTCAGACTTATTGCAATTTGTTCAAAATCTTTTTTTTTAGTAAATAAGTTACATTACTTCTTATCTCTTTCCCGTTCTTTAATAATATGAATATGAAATGATAACCTCTACGAATCTTAAAGAATCCGACTTTCTGTATCTCTGAATACGGTATAACTTTCTTATTCCAAAATGCAAAGCGGATAATAAGATTATGGTTGTCTAATTCTACATAATGAAAAGTTACAATTGTTCTTAGACAAACTATTATAATAAACAAAAGAACTAATATAAAACCATATATAGCTTTAGATATATCGTGATAATTTATTTTGTATAAGGTGAAAACTATCAAACTAATATATGTTCTTCCGGAACCCCAAAACCATATAGATTTAATTATCCTCAGATTATACAATTAAATAAATATATGTTTATCTTTGAACCAAAATAAATTAGCCCAAATGAAAAGCATAAATAAAAATATAGTATTCATTCTTTTTATGATTCTGAAGTATCGTCTGATTTGCCTTGTTATTTTTATAGTCATCTCAAATAATTTATGGGCGCAAATCGATTCTGCTTATTATAGAGGTTATAATATATTGGATTCCATGCTGACCGAGAAAAAGGCAATGGACTTAAAAGAGGCTATTTTTACAGTTGAAAATGCATATTTTGATGAAGGTTTATCTTTTGAACATTTTGATTCAAGGCTTAATGAATTTGTTGCTTTTGTCAAGACACTTTCTTCAGACAAATTAATCAGTTACAACCATGCCGATTTTCATTCTGTAAATGTACATGCAGCTATTTTCCAAATGATGACTGATACAATCCCTGTACTTGCTCCGGATAATACATTATTGTATCATCTACCTTTTCAATACAATTTCGACGATTATGCCAGTAAAAAAGAATGGAGCAACATGTTTGTTTCCACTTTAATGGATACTAGGACAGGCAATTGTCATTCCTTGCCCTTATTTTATAAATTGCTGACTGAGGAATTAGGTGAAAAGTCATGGTTGGCACTTGCCCCTAATCACTCTTATATTAAATTGCATAATCAAGCTGACGGGTGGTATAATGTCGAACTAACATCCGGTCAATTTCCTACGGATATTTGGATAAAAGCATCAGGATATATTCATACCGATGCGATTCGACAAGGTATTTATATGGATACCTTGTCACGGAAAAATACGGTTGCCCTTTGCATGACCGATTTGGCAGAAGGATATAAACATAAGCATATATCGGATTATGACCCTGAATTTGTGTTGATGTGTTGCAATCGAACTTTGGTTGCTTTTCCTGATTATGTGAACGCCTTATTACTTAAAGCGGAAACATTACTTGATATTTTTAAGAAAACGGGAAGAAAGGAATATTATCAGGAAGTAGAAAAACTTTATTCATATATCCATAAAATAGGTTATCGTAAAATGCCCGAAAAGATGTATCTGGAGTGGTTGCAATCTCTAAGCCGGAATAGAAAAAATTCAAATAAAAAAGGGTTAAACCGTAATGGAAATTAAATAAATATATTTACCTTTGAAAAACATTCAATAAGTTTATTATGATTGAAGAAGTTTTTCATAAAGAGATTTTCTGGTGTATCATAGTAGTCATGTTGTTGCAGTCAACTATAATTTGGGGACAAGTACCGGAAATACCAACTCCACAACAGGGTACTATGGGTCGATACGATAATATGTTAAGAGGTTCTGAACCGAATTTTCCAGATATAATTTCATCAATTTCCATAAATAATTCCGCCCAGAGACGAAATGAAGCTATTATTCGGGATGTCATGGAGAATGAGCGTAAACGGAATGAAATCAGCCGCCAACTCGCTTTGCGGGAATTTTTAAAGTCCAATGATATTCCTCTTCCCGATTTCTCAACAAATCCCGGAACCGAATATTTTCATAATGCCCGAAAAGAAATAGTAGAAATGTTGGAGGGTAAAAGAAAGTTAAGCTTGAAACGGACCATATTTATTACAGAAAATGCATTCTTCCAAAATAAAATGAAATATGAAGAATACGATGCGGCAATCCAAAACCTGAAACGTATATGTCTGCTAAAGATGCATGAAGAGAAACTAGACACAAATGATGGTTTGGCAAAGTTGATGATGGCATTCCGTGTCATGACAGAGGTTATCGAGGTAAAAGAACCGGGAACTGAGAAAACAATTGTTCACCATCCTATGAAGTATGATTTCGACGATTATATGGCCCTAAACAATAAAAGTAATTATATGGTATCTAAACTTCTAAGCGAAAATACCGGTCAATGCCATTCCATGCCTCTGCTATTTCTTATTCTTGCCGAGGAATTGGGTGCAGAAGCTTTCTGGAGTTTTTCTCCTAGCCATTCATTCGTGAAATTTAAAGATAAAAAGAACCGTTGGTATAATTTGGAACTTACCCAAGGAGCAATCGTAACAGATGATTTTTATATGAACAGTGGCTTTATCAAATCGAAAGCGATTCAAACAGGTATTTATCTAAACCCTCAATCTACAAAACAGGCAATTGCCCATATGTTGAATGATTTGTCTTTTTATTATATCGCTTGTAATGGTTATGACCGTTTTGTAGAAGAAAATTCTAATTTAGTACTGAAATATACGCCATCCGATTTAACGGCTTATCAATTGTATGCCAACAATAAAACGGCACAGGCTTTATATTTGATCGATATTTGTGGCAGACCTTCTAAAGAACAGTTGCCGGAATATCCGCAAGCATACAGATTATATCAGCAAATGATCCAATCTTATGAAAGAATAGACAGTTTGGGATATGAGAAAATGCCGGCGGAAATGTATCACGATTGGTTGCAGCGTTTAAATAAAGAGAAAACATTACCAGAGAATCAATTATCACCGATTATTCAACTCAAGAAATAAAAGCGTATGGAAAAAAATATTCTGTCATTGCTATTCCTGCTCGCATGGATGGCGGGATATGCGCAAAATCCTTTTGCTGTTTATGGTTATCATCCTAAAATGGCAACATTGAGCAATGGTCGTTTTGACGAATATCATGATAAAGACCGCATTGTTGAAATCGGTACGGTAAAGTTCGATACAAAAACAGATAAAATTGTAGGGCTAGTTGAACCGGATACTTTGAATTCTGCAATGGATGTTCAAACGGTCAGCAGATTCATATCAATTGACCCCCATGCGGAAAGATATTATTCTATCAGTCCGTATGCCTACTGCAATAATAATCCTGTGAACTATATTGATCCATCCGGAATGGATTGGTATCAGCATAATGAAACGGGGAATTATTACTGGCAAGAAGGACACGATGAATTGGAAAATTATACAAATATTGGATCTTCAGTTTCAATACAGATGGGCGAAATGTATTTTAACGCCTATCAGAATGCCGGAATAATGGCGAACAAAGCGGTGAATGCATTTGATTTGATATCTTCGAATGCAGCTTTACAGAATCAGTATTTGGGTAAGGATAGTCCTTTGTCGGAAAATTCAAAGTCGGAATTATTTAACGGATTGGTCAATCGGGAAACATCAAAGATCGGGAAAAGTGTCGGACAAGCATTATTAACAGCCGAGATGATTTCAAGTGGAGCTGGTGCATTAGGGACTTTAGGAAGGAATTTGCTAATAAAAAATGTAACAAAGGGAGGAATGAGTCTTTGGCCGGCTGCCAGTGGAGGCAGAACATCCATTAATGGCATTGAATACACAACTCATGCATTGGAAAGGATGCAACCTGTAGGTACTATAATGAAAGGCAAAACATCATTCAGTCGGGGTGTTCCACCTTCTGCTGTTGAAAATGCCATTAAATACGGAAAAGTGACAAGAGGAAATACAGCATCTGAAGTTGTTCGAACTTTTGGAAATATTCAAGTAGTCACCAATCCAGGAGGGACACGAGTTATATCTGTAATCAAATTAGGACACTAAATGCTATTTAATAAATATCAATCAAAGCTTTTGCAGAGTATGTTAGACTCTATAGAGGCCTACCGTAAAGGGGAATTACCATACTATGACCTTGTGTATAGTCTGGAAGGTACTTTAGATGCAGGAGAATTCAAAAATGAAAAAATGGTTGAACAGTGGTATAGTTATTGGACACCTTTAGAAATTTGGAGTGCTACTAAAGGAAATAATGTAACAATAGAAGATGTCAATCAAAATTTGTCTGATATGGAATTATTTCTAAATAGACTTCTCTTAGAAGATGACAATTAAAATTGAAAGGATAAAATAATAACAGCAATGTATGACAAAGATAAAAAAAAGGTGATATGTACTTTTTTGCAGAAAGCCTCTTTTTTTTATAATAAGTGTTTGCTCTTAAATTGTCAGATTAAGTCGGAATTAATTAACCTAAATCATGTTGGAATTTTCATTTGTTGATTTCCTCCTTTCAAAAAAATAATTTCATCCTATGTAATGCTTTTAATACTTCTTTTCTTTTCTGTTCTTTTATCACCCTATTGGTTACTTATTTATATAATATAGTGTAACTTGCTGGTGACGTGTTGAACTTTGATTTAAGAATTAGGAGGAAAATGAAAATACTTTCTCTTCACCCCAACACTTGTAAAATAAAATCTCCCAACTTACACCCATATATATATCTATATAGATATATGGGTATAAAACACATCGCTATTTGTAGTGAAAACAGAATTAATATTTTAATCGGTTTTCATCAGGAAAACAAAGTTATTAACAAGCTATGGGAATGTCTGACAGGTACTTATCTATTGAAGAGGGCTTGAATGACTTAGGGGGACTTGACAAGCGCTTTTTTATGTCGTATCTTTGTAACAAGCAATCGGAAGTTTATTCCGTTCGGCTTCGGGCGATCTTGCGTTTCACCATGGGAAACCTGTCGTTTGAGCCGGGCTAAACGGAAGGATGAGCATGGTCAAACGAATAGAAAGATGGGAAACTGCCGTTCCGCCCTCGTGGAGGAGGCCCTCATTGCAGGAGCAATCAGGATAACCGAACGTGCCCGACTTGGTATATAAAAGGTGACGGGTTTTCACATATTTATTCTATCTTTGCGGCTGTAACAAAATCCGTTGTATATTATGTGTAAATGGAAAGTTTGGGTGCTGTCCGTATGTGCCTTATTCCTGCTGGCATCAGGAGTGAAATTGAAAGCGGAAACGTCTGATTCCGTGCGCATAAGTCTTTTGACTTGTTCGCCCGGTACGGAGATTTATTCGCTGTTCGGTCATACGGCTTTGCGCTATGAAGATCCTCGGAAAGGACTGGATATTGTGTTTAACTATGGTATGTTCAGCTTCAATACGCCTAATTTTATATGGCGGTTTGTGAAGGGGGAAACGGACTATCAGTTGGGAGTGACGGAATACCGTTATTTCGAGGGGGAGTACGCCATGCGCGGTTCTGCTGTTTATCAGCAGGCCTTAAACTTACTTCCTGCGGAAAAGGAGAAATTATGGCAGATTCTGGAGAATAATTACCGGAAAGAGAATCGTACGTACCGTTATAACTACCTGTTTGATAATTGTACCACCCGCGCCCGCGACAGGGTGGAGGATTGTATCGAGGGGAAAATTGTTTATAATGAGGACAACCGTCCGCTTACTTTTCGGGATATCATTCATCAGTACACAAAAGGATATGAGTGGTCGGAGTTCGGCATAGATTTGTGCCTGGGCAGTGGAATAGACGAACCTATCGACTATCGGAAAAAGATGTTTGCCCCGTTCTATTTGTTGAATGCGGTGGATGGGGCGCGTATATTGGGAAATGACGGAAGTGAACGTTTGTTGGCCGGATCTGTCACTGAAATTATCCCACCCGGAGCGCAGGACTCGGAACGCTTTCTGCTGACTCCGATGCAGGCGGGATGGTTGTTGTTCGTATTTACTTTATTGATAAGTATATACGGAGTCTGGAGGAGGAAGATGTTGTGGGGAGTGGATATCGTCTTATTCGGAGCGGCGGGGCTTGCGGGTTGTGTGATCGCATTTCTCGTGTTCTTTTCCGTGCATCCTGCGGTAAGTCCTAATTATCTGCTTTTATGTCTGAATCCGATACACCTTTTCTACCTGCCTTTTATGGTTTATTTTTCCATAAAAAGGAAAAAAGACTGGTATCATTGGGTGAATTTGGCGGTTTTAACACTTTTTATCTCGCTTTTTTGGCTTATGCCGCAAAAATTCAATCCGGCTGTATTACCTTTGGCCGCAAGTTTGTGGATACGCTCTGCGAGTCACTTGATATTGATGTATAAAAAAAGATAATGAAAGGATTACTTACATCCCTTATAACAGTTTTAACGTTTACCGGATTACAGGCGCAAACGGTGCCGTCCGTTCCCAAATTGGTAGTGGGACTGACCATCGACCAGTTGCGCACGGATTATATCGAGGCTTTTTCTTCCCTGTATGGAGAAAAAGGTTTCAAACGGTTATGGAAAGAGGGGAGGGTATATCAAAATGCGGAATTCAATTTTACCAATATAGATAAAGCATCCTCTGTTGCGGCTATTTATACGGGGACGCCTCCCGGTATTAACGGAATCATAGCGCAAGATTGGATTGACAGGGTGAGCACCCGTCCGGTGAACTGTGTGGAAGATAAAAGTTTCATGGGTATTTATACGGATGAGACGACTTCCGCTTCTGCGCTGCTTACTTCCACCATTGCCGATGAATTGAAAGTAGCTACGCAGGGGAATGCGCTGGTCTATGCCATTGCGCCCTACCGGGAAGCTGCGATTCTTGCGGCAGGACATGCCGGTAACGGCGCTTTCTGGATGAATGATGAAACCGGAAAATGGTGCGGGACTACGTATTATGCGGATTTCCCTTATTGGGTGACGCGGTATAATGACCAGAAAGGATTGGATTTCCGTATCGGAGATATGACGTGGACGCCACATCACCCGGTGGAAATGTATCGTTTTCTGAAATCGGAATGGCCGCAAGAGGGATTCAAATATCATTTTGATGACCAAAAGAAGAGCAAATACCGAAAACTGAAGACGAGTCCTTATATCAACGATGAAGTAAATCTGCTGGCTACCGAGTGTTTGTACAGTTGTCCGATGGGAGAGGATGAAACGCCCGATATGCTGTCGCTGACCTATTATGCGGGTAATTACGATCATAAGACAGCGATGGAGGCGGCATTGGAGATGCAGGATACTTATGTTCGTCTGGATAAAAGCATAGCCGATTTGCTGGATGTTATCGACAAGAAAGTAGGTCTGCATAATACCGTTTTCTTTATTACCTCTACCGGATATACGGATGGCGATGCGCCGGACTTGAATAAGTACAGAATACCGACCGGAGAGTTTCATACGAACCGTTGTGCGGCTTTGCTCAATATGTATCTGATGGCGATATACGGTCAGGGACAGTATGTGGAGGCACATCACGGTTTGCAGATCTATCTGAATCAGAAACTGATAGAAGACAAGCAGTTGAGCCTGCCGGAAGTGATCAGTAAATCGGCGGACTTCCTGATTCAATTCAGCGGAGTAAACGAAGTTTATACTTCTTACCGTCTGTTGCTCGGTGCATGGACACCGGAAGTGTACCGTATTCGTAATTCCTACAACCGTAAACGCTCCGGAGATTTGCTGATAGACGTTTTACCCGGATGGACGATTGTGCAAGAGAATCCGGCGAACAACAAGCTTGTAAGGAAATCATATATACCTGCTCCTCTCATCTTTTTGGGCGGCAACGTCAAACCGGAAATTATCCAGACACCTGTTAATGTTGATTGTATAGCCCCTACATTGGCTCATTTTATGAGAATAAGGGCTCCGAATGCTTGCCAAACTGCACCCCTGACAAATATCTGCAAGTAAAAATAGATGGGTTAAAATACTGATAAATCAGCATTTTAATGTAACTTTGCGGCAATTAATAATAACAGTAAAAACAATAAATTTATATACAATGGGATTTAATGAATTTTTAAGTTCAATATTCGGCAATAAGTCGACTCGTGATATGAAAGAAATCCAGCCTTGGGTAGAAAAGATAAAGGCTGCTTATCCGGATGTTGAAAAACTAAGCCACGATGAACTTCGTGCCAAAACTCAGGAACTTAAAAAATATATTTATGATTCGGCTTCCGAAGAACGTGCCAAGATTGAGGAATTGAAAGCGAAAGTGGAAGCTACCGAATTGGAGGACAGAGAAGATTTATTTACTCAGATAGATAAATTAGAGAAGGACATACTTGAAAAGTATGAAAAAGCATTGGAGGATGTACTTCCCGTGGCTTTCTCTATCGTAAAGGAAACAGCCAGACGTTTTACGGAAAATGCCGAAATCGTAGTTACCGCTACGGACTTTGACCGTCACCTGGCTGCAACAAAAGATTTTGTGCGTATTGAAGATGACAAGGCGATTTATCAGAATCACTGGCTTGCCGGAGGTACTGAAGTGACTTGGAACATGATTCACTACGACGTACAGCTCTTTGGTGGTGTGGTACTGCACCAAGGTAAGATTTCGGAAATGGCAACCGGTGAAGGTAAGACTTTGGTGGCAACCCTTCCGGTATTCTTGAATGCGTTGACCGGCAATGGTGTGCATGTGGTTACGGTGAATGATTATTTGTCAAAACGTGACTCCGAATGGATGGGACCTCTTTATGAGTTCCACGGACTGAGCGTTGATTGTATCGACAAGCATCAGCCGAACTCGGAAGCACGCCGTCAGGCTTATTTGGCGGATATCACCTTCGGTACTAACAATGAATTCGGTTTCGACTATCTTCGTGATAACATGGCAATCAGTCCGAAAGATTTGGTACAGCGCCAGCACAATTATGCGATTGTCGATGAGGTGGACTCCGTGTTGATTGACGATGCCCGTACACCGCTTATCATTTCCGGTCCGGTGCCGAAAGGTGAAGACCAGTTGTTTGAGCAGTTACGTCCGTTGGTAGAACGTTTGGTCGGGGTTCAGAAAACATTGGCAACCAAGTTCCTTACGGATGCCAAGAGATTGATTGCATCCTCTGATAAAAAAGAACAGGAAGAAGGATTCCTTGCATTATACCGTAGCCATAAAGCACTTCCGAAGAATAAGGCGTTGATTAAATATTTGAGTGAACCGGGTATTAAGGCCGGAATGTTGAAGACGGAAGAGATCTATATGGAACAGAATAACAAACGTATGCCTGAGGCGGTGGAACCTCTGTACTTTGTTATTGATGAAAAGATGAACAGTGTGGACTTGACGGATAAAGGTGTCGATTTGATTACCGGAAATGCGGAAGATCCTACTTTGTTCGTACTTCCCGATATTACTTCTCAGCTATCGGAACTGGAAAATGAAACGAACCTGACACCGGAAGAGCAGTTGGCGAAGAAAGATGAATTGCTTACCAATTACGCTATTAAATCGGAACGTGTACATACCATCAATCAGTTGTTGAAAGCATATACCATGTTTGAAAAGGACGATGAATATGTTGTCATTGACGGACAGGTGAAGATTGTGGATGAACAAACCGGCCGTATCATGGAAGGCCGCCGTTATTCCGACGGACTTCATCAGGCAATTGAAGCAAAAGAGAATGTGAAGGTGGAAGCTGCTACGCAGACATTTGCTACCATTACTTTACAGAATTATTTCCGTATGTATCACAAGTTGTCCGGTATGACCGGTACGGCAGAGACGGAAGCGGGAGAGTTCTGGGATATCTATAAGTTGGATGTGGTGGTAATTCCTACCAACCGTCCGATAGCACGCCATGATATGAATGACCGCGTTTATAAGACGAAGCGTGAGAAATATAAAGCGGTGATCGAGGAAATAGAAAAGATGGTTCAGGAAGGACGTCCGGTTTTGGTCGGTACGACTTCTGTCGAGATTTCCGAAATGTTGAGCAAGATGCTTACCATGCGTAAGATAGAACATAATGTATTGAATGCCAAGTTGCACCAGAAGGAAGCAGACATCGTGGCACAGGCAGGACAAAAGAGTATTGTGACGATTGCTACCAATATGGCAGGTCGTGGTACCGATATTAAGCTGAGTCCGGAAGTAAAAGCTGCCGGCGGTTTGGCTATCATTGGTACGGAACGTCATGAATCTCGTCGTGTAGACCGTCAGTTGCGTGGTCGTGCCGGTCGTCAGGGTGACCCGGGATCTTCCGTATTCTTTGTTTCTTTGGAAGATGACTTGATGCGTTTGTTCTCTTCAGACCGTATCGCAAGCGTAATGGATAAACTGGGCTTCCAGGAGGGTGAGATGATCGAACACAAGATGATTTCCAACTCCATCGAGCGTGCCCAGAAGAAAGTGGAAGAGAATAACTTCGGTATCCGTAAACGTTTGCTGGAATATGATGATGTGATGAACAAGCAGCGTGTGGTTGTTTACACCAAACGTCGTCATGCCTTGATGGGTGAACGTATCGGTATGGATATTGTTAATATGATTTGGGACAGATGTGCCAATGCCATCGAGAACAATGATTATGAAGGAGCCAAGATGGATTTGCTCCAGAACTTTGCGATGGAGATTCCGTTTACAGAGGAGGAGTTCCGTAATGAAAAGCGCGAAAAGTTGGTAGATAAGACATTTGACCTTGCCATGGAGAACTTCAAGAGAAAGACGGATCGTATGGCACAGGTTGCCTATCCGGTTATCAAACAAGTATATGAGGCGCAAGGACACATGTATGAGAATATTATGATTCCTATTACCGACGGAAAACGTATGTATAATATTTCATGTAACCTGAAAGCCGCTTATGAAAGTGAATGTAAGGAAGTAGTGAAAGCATTTGAAAAAGCAATCCTGCTGCATACTATCGACGAATCATGGAAAGAAAACTTGCGTGAGCTGGACGAACTGAAACATTCCGTACAGAATGCCAGCTATGAACAGAAAGATCCGCTTTTGATTTACAAACTGGAGTCTGTCAACTTGTTTGATAGTATGGTTCATAAGATTAACAACCAGACAGTTTCCGTATTGATGAGAGGTCAGATTCCTGTACAAGAACCCGAACAGGTGCGTGAAGCTGCGCCGGAACCTCGTCAGCAACGTCCTCAATATCATGAAGAAAAACGTGATTTGAGTGATCCGAATCAGCAGGCGGCTGCTCAACGTGATACACGTGAAGTAAAACGTGAGCCGATGCGTGCGGAAAAGACTGTAGGGCGTAATGACCCTTGTCCGTGCGGTAGCGGAAAGAAATTTAAAAACTGTCACGGGAAGAATATGTAAGTAATCTTTTGATGAATTGATATAAAAGCCCCGGAGATATTTAATCTTCGGGGCTTTTCTGTAATTATTCATAGCTTTTAACTTTGTGGTATGATCAAAAATTGTATTTTTGTTGAATAAGAATCAGGCAATTATGAAAAAGATTTTATATATCTCTTTGTTTTTGGCGTTCCTTACCTCGTGTACGGTTGTCAATACGGTTTCAATTGACTACCTGCAACCCGCTGACGTTAGTTTTCCTCCCGGTGTGAAAGTGGTTGGAGTAGTTAATAATACTCCCCAAGGTGATTATGTCAGTAAGTTGGAGGAGTTGAATAGTAATGGTTCTCCTGCTTCTAACTTGATAGGTGCCATTGAGGGAAATGGAAAGACTGCCACTGAGGAACTGGCGAATAGCGTGTATGAAGGTAATTATTTTGATGAAGTGATTATTTGCGATTCGGCTTTGCGGTCAAAAGATTACTTTACCCGTGATACTAAATTAAGTCAGAGTGAAGTGAAGGAACTGACGGAGAGTTTGGGAGTCGATATGATTTTATCTTTGGAGAAAGTGAATTTGTATTTAAAGAAAAGTGTGATTTATTATGAGGATGCTCCTTTTCCGCAAGGAGTGATAGATGCCACCGTACGCACAATGACTCGTGTGTATGTCCCAACCAAGAGCGAACCGATTGTAACCTTGTCGGATACGGACAGTATTTATTGGGTGACAGGTACATGGAATGTGGATAAGAGTATCATTGAGGAAGGTTCTTCGTTTGCGGCGACACTTCCGGTAAAGCATATTTTACCGACTTGGAAGAGTGTTACCCGTTATTATTACGCCAGCGGTGCTGTGGAAATGAGAGATGCCGCCGTATATGTACGTGAGAATAATTGGGATGAAGCGAGGAAATTATGGGAGCAGGTGTATGGACGGAAGAACGAGAAAATGAAAATGCGTGCGGCTTATAATATAGCCCTTTGCTGTGAAATGAAAGATAACTTACAGGAAGCAAAGGAATGGCTGGATAAAGCGGCGGAGATAGCGGAAAAGAAAGTGACTAAAAATGAGAAGGGAGAGGTAGAGACTTCTACCGGTGACTATAAGCTGATAGCGTATTATCTGGCGGATTTGACTACCCGATTGAGTAATATTCAGAAACTAAAGCTCCAAATGATGAGATTTAGCGGTGATTTTTAGTCAATAATAGTTGCTTGATTGATTTTTTTTGTACTTTTGGATTGAATTAAGTAAAGAAGTAGATAAAATCGGATTAATATGAAGTTGAGTACGCAGTCACATTCACTTATTGAGTCAGCCCTGAAAGAAGCTGTGAGTAGATTCGCCATGGGATGCGAACAAACAGTTGTTACGGATATTCATCTTTTACCGAAACAGGGTTCCGGTGAGTTAATCATATTCGATGATGACGATGAAGAATTGGCAAGGGTTATCATCGAAGAGTGGGTGGATTATGATAATGATGACTTTTATGAAAATGTAGAGCGTATGCTTCGTGCCGCTGTCAATCAGCTTCAGGAATGCGGTTGTATCCGTAATCTTCCTCTTTTAAAGCCTTATTCTTTTGTATTGGTGGATGAAGACCGTGAAACGATTGCCGAATTGCTTCTGATTGATGATGATACTCTTTTGGTCAATCACGAGTTACTGGAAGGATTGGACGAGGAATTGGATGATTTTCTGAAACAGTTATTGGAAGACTAAAATCTGTTGTTTAATAGAATATAAAGAGACTACTAAAAGTCTCAATAAAGAATTTACCCCTGTTACAACTAACTGTGACAGGGGTAAATTTTATAAAGGGAGACTTTTCTGCTCCCTTTTTAGAAATCGGTTTATTTCCTGTAGTAAGCCAAATCGTCTTTGTCCAAACGGAAGATAAACATGGAGTGTTTGTCTACTTCGGCTTCTGCATAGCGCACGAATACTTGTGCGGATTCTGCGAACAAATCGGATTTACCGGCATCCTGTACAAGAAGATGTCCCATAATGATATATCCGGCCATCTCTACCAAGCGACGAGCTGTGAAATCAAGAAGTTCCTGATCTTTAGCTTCTGTAATTTTGGCAACGGTAGCCGCATATTTGTCTGCCATATCTTTCAAACGGTTCTTCAAACCTTCATATTCCGGAGCGGCAGGTATTGCTTCATATTCCTTGATGCGGGCAAGATATGCACCGGTAGTAACGTAGCGTATCGCTGCAACTACTTGAAGTTGTGTTGTACCTTCATAGATACTGGTGATACGGGCGTCGCGGTAGATACGTTCACAGGCATAGTCTTTCATAAATCCGGAACCGCCGTGGATTTGGATACAGTCGTATGCATTCTGATTGGCAAACTCACTTCCCAAACCTTTAGCCAACGGAGTGAAAGCATCCGCTAATTTAGCGTAGGTCTTCTGTTCCTGACGCTCTTCCGGAGTCAGTTTACGTTCTTTGGCTATATCATCCAATGCTTTGTAAATGTCTACATAGCGCGCTGTCTCATAAAGTAAAGTGCGTGATGCATCTAATTTTGCTTTGATAATAGATAAGATTTCTGCTACGGCAGGGAACTCGATAATAGCCTTACCGAACTGCTTACGGTCTTTTGCATAAGCGAGCGCTTCGTTATAGGCAGCTTGTGAGATACCTACGGATTGAGCGGCAATACCCAAGCGTGCACCGTTCATCAATGCCATAACGTACTTGATAAGACCTAATTTGCGGTCGCCACAAAGTTCGGCTTTGGCATTCTTGAATACAAGTTCACAAGTAGGAGATCCTTTGATACCCATTTTATTCTCGATACGGCGAACGTTTACACCGCCATTGCGCTTGTCATAGATGAACATAGACAAGCCACGACCGTCATGTGTACCTTCTTCGGAACGAGCCAGTACAAGATGTATGTCGGCATCACCGTTTGTGATGAAACGTTTTACACCATTTAAATACCAACATTCATCCTTTTCGCTGTAAGTTGCTTTCAGCATAACGGCTTGCAGGTCGGAGCCGGCATCCGGTTCGGTCAAGTCCATAGACATGGTCTCTCCCTGGCATATACGGGTAATATAACGTTTACGTTGGTCTTCATTACCGAATTCATAAAGGGTTTCGGCGCAATCCTGCAATCCCCATAAGTTTTCGAAGCCTGCGTCACTGCGTGAAACCATATCGGCAGCCATAATATAAGGTACAATCGGGAAGTTTAAACCACCATAACGACGTGGCATGGCAACCCCCATCAGTCCGGCTTTAGTGACAGCATCGAGGTTTTGCTTGGTACCATTGGCGTAGGTGACGCGTCCGTTGGCTACGGTTGGACCTTCATGGTCAACGTCTTCTGCATTCGGAGCAATGATATCGCCGCAGATTTCACCGACAATCTCGAGTACTTTGTCATAGCTGTCCTGTGCATCTTCGAAATCGACAGGTGCATAGTCGTACTCATCTTTATCTCTATAGTTGCGCTCCTTGAGTTCAACTATTCTTTTCATTAACGGATGATTCAGATGATGTCTGAGTTCCGGAGTATCTAAATAAAAATTAGCCATTTTGTTTTAATTAATTAAGTTTGAATGTTACCGGCATAGTGTATTTTACCTTTATAGCTTCTCCGTCTTGTATTCCGGGGATCCAGGTAATGTCATGTGCCATTTTTCTAACTACAGCCAATGCTGCATTATCCAATTCTTCATTGACGCCTCGTAATACTTCGGGTTGTATGATACGTCCCTCCTTGTTTACTACGAACTGTACTATAACCCTGCCTTCCTGTTTTTGTTTGGCAGCTTTAGGCGGATATTTAAGATTTGCTCTAAGGTATCCCATCATGAGTTCCTGTCCACCGGGAAATTGGGGCATAGATTCTATCGGTTTATAAACCGTTTCTTGCCCTTGTTCATCATATAAATGTCCTTGTTGCAATTCTCCGTTTTTATAAACCTCGTCTCTCCAAACAGTGCCGTCAGGATAGTACATCATTAGTTTACCTTCACGTTTCCCGTTTACATAACTACAAAGGAACTTGTTTTTTCCATCTTCGTAAAATTTCCGATATTCTCCACTCCTTTGATTGTTTTTATAGTGACGAACGGATTTAGTATTTCCATTTGGATAAAACTGGGTAAGTACTCCTTCTTTCTTGCAGTCATTACTCTTTTCACCAAAAGCGGAATAAGTTCCTGTACTCCTGATTGTCCCATCTAATAAATAGTCACTTACTTTTATCAGATTCTTTTCGTGAGTAAGTACAAGGTATCTTTCTGCCTTTTTAGCCTTCTTGACCCATTTGTTGTCTTTGCTGACGTAAATGGTGTCTTGAGCTTGAAGAGCAAGCGAAAACCCGAATAAGGCGGCAATAGTTATGAATTGAATAAGCTTCATGTTGCTATTTGCTGTTTTGCTTATAATACTTAATCATTTTAGGTACAATTTCTTCGACGGTACCATTGATTACATAATCGGCGATTGTATTAATCGGAGCATTAGGATCGTTATTGATTGAGATAATCATGGAACTTTCCTGCATACCGGCAATATGTTGGATTTGTCCGGAGATACCGCAGGCGATATACAATTTCGGACGAACCGTTACTCCGGTCTGACCAATTTGGCGGTCATGATCAGCAAAACCGGCATCTACGGCGGCACGGCTTGCACCTACTTCTGCATTCAGAACTTTTGCCAAATCAAATAAGAGTTGGAAGTTTTCTTTAGAACCGACTCCGTAGCCTCCTGAAATGATAATAGGAGAGCCTTTCAAGTTGTTTTTGGCTTTTTCTACGTGACGCTCGATTACTTTTACTACATAATCAGTGTCGGCAACAAACTTTTTCACGTCGTGGCGTACAACTTCACCTTTATAGTCGGCGGAAAGAATTTGCTTTTTCATTACGCCTTCCCGTACTGTTGCCATCTGCGGGCGATGTTCCGGATTGACAATAGTAGCTACGATATTACCTCCAAATGCCGGACGTATCTGGTAAAGTAGGTTTTCGTAAGTCTTACCTTCTTTCTTGTCTTCGTGATTACCTATTTCAAGAGCTGTACAGTCTGCTGTTAAACCGCTTGTCAATGCAGAGGACACGCGAGGACCGAGGTCACGACCGATAACGGTAGCACCCATCAGGCATATCTGAGGCTTTTCTTCTTTGAATAAGTTGACGAGGATTGATGTGTGAGGTAAGGAAGTGTAAGGATATAAGCCCGGAGCGTCGAATACATGAAGTTTATCAACTCCGTAAGGCAATACCTGTTTTTCAATATCTTTTAAATTTGATCCGGCTACGATAGCTTCCAATTTACAGTTTAACTGATTAGCTAACGAACGGCCTTTGGTTAGAAGTTCCAGGCTGACATCTGCTACGTTGCCTTCTTCTATTTCGCAATATACAAATAAATTATTCATAATGTTATCCGATTGTATGGTTAGCTAAAAGTTCAACGATAAGCTCTTCAATGTCACGGTCTGAAGCTGATAAAGTTTTACTTTCTTTAGCTTGAAACACGATATTCTGAATTGCTTTTACTTTGGTCGGAGAGCCGGAAAGACCGCATTGTGCCAGATCGCCGTTTACGTCGGTTACGCTCCATTCTGCAAGGTTCAGGTAATCACGCTTGTCATACAGGTCTGTATAATCAAGATTACCTTGTTGTTTTTCTGTTATGGTCTTGGCATGTTTATATTTCTGCACCAGTTTTGCATTACGCGGACGGCATGGAGCTGCAGAACCGTTTACTGTGATTACAATCGGGAGTGGACCTTCTACAGTTTCTACTCCACCGTCAATGTGGCGTTTAACAGTAATACGTCCATCTTTTATGTCGAGAATTTCTTCTGCATAAGTAATTTGGGTAAGTCCCAATTTTTCTGCAACCTGTGGACCAACTTGAGCTGTGTCACCGTCGATAGCCTGACGACCTCCGATAATGATATCGAAGTCTTTGATTTTACGGATAGCAGTTGCAAGAGCATAAGAAGTGGCTAATGTATCTGCACCGGCAAAAGCTCTGTCTGTTAACAGGTATCCGTTATCTGCACCACGGAAAAGTCCTTCACGAATAATATCAGCAGCTCGTCCCGGACCCATAGTCAGGATAGTTACTGTTGAGCCGGGATGTTTATCTTTCAGACGAAGAGCCTGTTCTAAGGCATTCAGGTCTTCCGGGTTGAAGATGGCCGGCAACGCCGCACGGTTTATTGTTCCGTCAGCTTTCATGGCGTCTTTCCCTACATTGCGTGTGTCAGGTACTTGTTTCGCCAATACAACAATTTTCAAACTCATGTTTGTTAATTTTGGTATTAGTAATTCATTACTTAGATTAATAAGGAGCTTTCACGTTTGAATGCTTCTATATCAGTCCGCAAAGTTAAATAAACGATTTGTTTTGCAAAATAATCGAGCATTAAAAATGCACAAGTATTGGAAAATTGAGCAATAATAGGGCGAGAAAAGCTACTTTTTTCTATTTATGCCGTGATATTAATTCAAATTTGCAAGAGAATGATTTAATAGATGTCATGACTGCTTGATAGGTGGAAGATGGCTTTGTAATGACGAAATGAAGATAATATGTATTTATAGTTACTACTGGATTGAATTTGGCTAAAATTATTGATAAAATGAATATAATTGCTATATTAGCGGAAATTTGAAGATGCTCGATGCTTAAAATCTTGAAAAACATTTAGAAACTCCAAATAGAAAGTCATGTTGTTATCTGAAAAATTATACTATTTTGCACATGGGCTGTGTTGTATGTTTTTTCTTTTAGCCGGTGTTTATCTGTTGAGAGATAGAAACACTTCCCGATTGCGTAATGTACTGGGAGGAGTAGTCCTCTTTTGGTTTATATTGGAAGCGAAGGATCTGTTGCTTTATTCTTCTTCTATTGATAGAGATTCTTATTTTTCTACTTTGCTGATAATGGTTGATATGTGGGCTGTTCCTGCTTGCTCCTTTTATTTGTTTGAATTATTGTCTCCGGGTTGGATAAATTGGAAAAAGGTTTTTATGCTGGAAGCTTTTTTCATCGTTTGTACGTTGGGATATGCCATAACAGCTTCGGTTGTATGGTCTTGGTTGATTGAAGGATATGCTGTCTTATATTCATTTGTTGTAATCGTAATTCTTTATTTTGCCGTAAAGCGTTATAATAAATATGTACATGAGAATTATTCTTATATGGAGCATTTAAACGTTCGGTGGCTTCGGCAGGTAACCTTTTTGATGTTTATTTGTCTTTCTGTATGGATGTATTCTTGTTTGTATAGTTCATGGAATGCAGATTCTATTTATTATTTTTCATCTCTGTTACTTTGGGCATGTATCTTATATTACAGTGAGTCTCAGGAGACTGTACCTATTACCGGTAATATAGTTGTGAGAAACCTTTTCTCCGACGGATTAGCAGAAAAGAAAGAAGAATTTATTTTAAATGGAAATTTGGCGTTGGCTTTGCAGAAAGCTCTTGAGGAAGATGAACTTTTTTTGAATCCTAAATTAACACTGACTGATTTGGCAACGGCTATCGGAACCAATCGCACTTATCTTTCCAGCTATCTTAATACCTGTCTGAATGTTTCTTTCTATGATTATATAAATTCTTATCGCATGGAAAAAATGCGGAGAATATTGTCGGATACTACCTGTGCGATTACCATGAACGAGGTTGCCGAAATGTGTGGTTTTAATTCCTTATCTACATTCCGGCGAACTTTTGTGAAAGAACATGGAATGACTTTTTCCGAATATCGAAAGAAAAGCTCCGAAAGTGCTTCAAAAGCATAATTTTGTTAGATTGATACTTATTTTTTGATGCAATGGTAGGTTTGATAGATATATTCAAGTTTATATTTGTGAACAAATGTTAGAAACGTAAAATGTTTCAGGATTATAAACTAAGGACTGTTAGTGTCATTTGGATTGTTTTCTTATTCGTCTGTTGTGTGGATAATAAAGAAATAAATCTTTTTCCGGAAACACTTCTCCATGAGGGAGACCTCGTTTTCAGGAAAGGTACAGGTTTGGTAAGTCGTGCAGTATTGAGTGCTGACGGAAAAGGGACATATTCCCATATAGGTATTGTGGTGCGTGATGGGAATGAATGGAAAGTTGTTCACGCAGTTCCCGGAGAACCGGATTATGAAGGAGAACCGGACCGTGTAAAAATAGAAAATGTACAAGAGTTCTTTGGAAAGGAAAAAGCAGTTGCCGGAGCATTAATGCGTTTTACTGAGGACTCATTAGTTGCAATAAAAGCTGCGCGTAAGGCAATAGAGGTCTGTGACAGACGTACGTTGTTTGATCATACTTATAATTTGGAAGATAGTACAGCGATGTATTGTACCGAACTTGTTTATTTTGTCTACAAGTATGCCGGGGTGGATTTAGTGGAGGGTAGGACAACGAAAGTGAATATTCCGGGTTTCATAGGTTCTTATATATTTCCTTCTGATATAATGGAATACAAACGCTTAGTATTGATATATAATTTTTAAACTATTAATTAAAAAGAATTTATTATGAGAAAATGTATTTATTTGAGTTTCGTCATGTTGTGCGTAACTTTAATCGTTGGATGTTCTTCTGGTAATACTCCGGGTGCTGCTGCAAAAAAGTATGCAGGTTATATGCAGTCAGGTAATTATGAGAAATTTGTAGATGGAATCGCTTTTAGTGATGAAGCATCTGCAGAAGATTTAAAACAGGCAAAGGACATGTATGTTGCTATGTTTAAAGAAAAAGGAGACAAAAAGTTGCAGGAAAAGGGTGGAATCAAGTCTATTGAAGTAGCTTCTGAAACTATTGCAGAGGATGGAAAAACTGCTGTTGTAGAGTTGAGTATGACTTATGGTAATGGAGAAACCGATACGGATAAGGTGGATATGGTGCTTGATAATGGGAACTGGAAAATGTCGATGAAGAAATAATTATGGCTAAATCCAAGAAAATACCTAAAGGAAATAAAGCTTATGAGCAGGGATATGTCTCTTTCTCCCCGGAAGATTTAGAAAATCGGGCGAAAGATGATACCGTCAATAGTGAGGCCTATGAGTTGTTAGATAAGGCAATGTTTACTTCATCTCATGTGTCTGTCAGAGATAAAGAGCGTGGCGAAGTTGAAATTGACGATATTTATCCTATAACACTTGAGGAAGCGAATGAAATGGAGCATTTGCTCGATCAAGCGGAATCTGTGGCAGGTAATCCTCGTGATACTTTTTTCCAAGACAGGCTCCGTGAACTACGTGGCATCGTGAATTGGTCTAAGAAAAGACATTGGAACTTCTCTTGGGTGATTGTTGTCGGCGTTATTGTTTCCGTATTTATCTTGTCGGAATGTTCTGATCATAGAGAATCTAAGGTGAAAGAAGTTGAAAAGAATGTTTCTATAGTTGAGAATTGGGCAGAAAAAGATACGACAATATCCATTGAAGCTTTTAAGAATAGTGATACTTATCAAAATATAGATCGTTTCAGAGATCCTAATTATTATAAGGAATCTATGCTTAAAAGAATTGCGGCAAATTACTATGGCTATGTGAGAGCCGCCAAAGAGTTGCGTGCGAAAGCCGATACGGCATCTACCGCCCAACGGAAAGATGAGTTCTTGAAATGGGCTGAAGAAAGAGATGAATCGGCAGGGAAAAGTCTAGTGGAATTTGAACAAGCCAATAAATTATCTTTCAAGGATGTAAAAGAGATGGCCTTGAAGGATGTAAAAGCCGATGCAAAAGAAGCCAAAGGTTCAGCTCGTTGGATCTGGTTTTGGAATATATTCTTCTTGATATTAATACCTGTCTATATATTTGCAGAACGTCCCTATGGATATGCAATTAGTCGGTATCGTACGGAAGCTAAAATATTGGGTGGAATTAAAAAAGGAGGCTTGGCTTTTGCCGGTGGTCTTGTAGGCTTAGCCGGAAGTATCGGGTTTGTGGAGATTGTAACCAAATGGAGTGACGGATCGACCACTCGTGAAGATGATGGTACGGGGCCTCTAAGATTAGGTTTAAAACTACTCCTTTTAGCTGCGGCGGTTGTGGTGGTGTGTGCAGTATCATGCCTACTTATGCTTTATAGTACTATTATGGGATTGACACGAAACTATAATTGGAAAGCAATTACTGCCGGAATGAAGACGTAAAAAATAACTCTGTAATAAATAAAGCCTTGTTTTGCAAGGCTTTATTTGTGTAAAGGCTGGAGAACGTAATGATTTAGCTCTCAATATATCGGATGATAAAAAACTAAACCTTAATTTGTAACAATACCATAATAAACCATATCATCTATACGTTTCTGATAAATTTTATCACCCTGAATCAGATAACCTAAAGCTAAGCATAAATCTACATCTTTGAACTTCGTTATTTTTTGCAGATCAAAAATTGTACATTTCTTAAGAGCGCATAAAACAGAATATACCAATTTCATATTACCGGTTGTCTTTTCTAAATCTTTCATATTATATTGTCTTAATATTATATTTATCCAAATATAGAATTTAAAAAAGTAAATGGTGAATATCTGCGTTTCTTTTCATTATAGATAACATCCTTTGATTTATATGTTCTAAAATTATACAACTTTATAAATGGATGTCATTTGATAATGATTGGGAATACGCATAAATAGGCTTTTCATAAGATCATGTATTTATCTATTGAGCTCATCTCCTTATAGGCAGATAACCCTTGCTATTCAACATACGGTCGATCGTCTGCAAACGATAGGAGTTTGTAAACAAAGGACCGTACGTTTGTTTTCAATCGACCGTATGTTGATTTTCAAACATTATAAGAGGGGAAGTAGTGAAAAAGAAAATCCCTTGAAAAGTATCTTACTTCAAGGGATTTTCTGTTGATTCTGTGGACCTGGAGGGAATCGAACCCTCGTCCAAACGAGGAAACCATACGCTTTCTACATGCTTATCTTCGCTTAAATTTTCGAGTATGAGCAAGACCGAAGCCACCAACTCAAACCTTATCCTCTAAATTTTCATTCATAGTGCGAGGCAACTATAAACTATTTCCGATTTTACTGCACCACTATGTCGAAATGCTTCGGAACAACAGCTTTCGAGTGATGTCTCGTTTCTACACCTAGTGAAGAAATAAAGCTAATCTACTATACTTCGATTAAGCAGCAAGAGCGTAATTGTTTTCGCCAGATAAAATTTTGATAACTGAGATTATAGTGCAAATCACCGACGCACTGCATGCTTACATACCATTTCGTCCCGCTGTCAAATCCAGTCAAGCCCATACTGGTATATTTCTGTCTGCAAAGATAATCAATGTTCTATAAGATCGGAAATAAATTTCCATATTTATATTACTATATTCTTTATTATGATAAAGAGGACATCTATTTTTAGATGTCCCCCTTTGACTAGCCTTGGATTTTATTCTTCCCAAAATTCTTTTCGTCTTGAATAAGCTGCCACACCATTGTGCCCTTCTTTCTTTGTCTTGAGGGAAGTTGCTATTATTTCTGTTTCCAACTCGATAATTTCTATTTCAGGCTTTTCGTATTTGCCTGGTTGAGTAGTTTCCATGTTTTTGAATTAATAGATCATTCTTGAATAGAAACTTTTTGGTTGTTGATTATATATAGCCCATTGTTTAAGTCTTCTATGATGTTTTCACCTTCATGCAGATTTACCGTCTTTACTCTGCGTCCGTCTACGCTGAATATCTTAGCGTCAGTTTCTTTGTCGGCGATAATAAACAGTTTACCTTGGTAGCCGTATGCATTGAAACTATTGTCTGATAGTGTGTTCTCAAGATGAGAAGGATTATCATGTTTGACCGTAACTCTCAAAGTCTCGTTGCCATCTTTTGCTTGTAAGTAGGCACGGAAAGCAGGTATACTGTTTGTGTCATTAGCCTTGATAAATCCAGAACCATCGCTGGAATCCAGTATATAGAGATCGGTAGCGTCATTTCCGGTAAGCAAGGAATAAGTACCCTTAAAAATAAAGCTCCCTTGTTCCACATTACCTGTAACGTTGCTTTCTTCTACTTGTACGTCTATAGCACTAAATGTTTTTGTATCGCAAGAGGTTATCTCTGCAAGATAAGGGATGTTGGCTTCGATAACCGATGAGACTATAGGTGTGAAATGCGCGGTGTTATTTTTGTAGTCCGAATAAGATTCTATACGGATGCCTTTGGGAAGTTCAGTTGCTCCGAATGGCAAATACAGCGATGACCATCCTTCTTGTGGATAATTACGGGTGTAGCTGATTTGCTTTGCTGTGAATGTTTTGGTATTACAGAATGCATAGCCGTCTGTTAATGTCACTTCTTCCGCTTCATTTCCTTTCACTACATTTTTCCACGTAGTAGGTACTGTGGCTATTTCACTAACATATATCAGACAGTTGGGGTTTGCGGGAGTTATTTCTGGTGCATCTTCCGGTATCTCAATGGCAGACATATCTATGCTTGTTATTGACTCATCAGCTTTCGAATTAACTTGATCGAAATCTGTAGCATTCCAGTCACCTTCCAAAACAAGACTGCTTCCTACATTTGTAATTGTGGCTGTACTTGGAGGGTTATATGTGAATTTTACAGTGATAACTATCGGTTCCTGCCCTCTTATAGAGGATTTGAATGTATAAATAATGGTTGATGTACCGGGGATCCCTTGAGGATGATATGTTGTATAGGTCTCATCAGTACGGCTTACCTTACCATCGAATGTTTGACTGATTATCTCTTGATCAGGGCTTACGCAAACTCCCCAGCACATATCATTCTGTGTTCCGGACAGAGTTCCGGTTTGATCTTTGCTTAGTGTTATTGTTGTACTTTTTTGTGTATGAATATCCAATGTAAATGGGAATTTCATAGAGACAGATAGACCATTATCTTCATATTCCGTTATTTCTATTTGATTATCCGCACCTGCTATTAGTTCTTCGCCTTGATAGTATACTGTAAAATTATTATCAGCATAACAGATGCCAATGCCCACGCCCATCCATAAAAACAATAGGCTTAGAATATTTTTTTTCTTCATCTCTTATCTTTTGATTAATTTATTTTATAATTTAAGATTGTGTCTTTCCTCTTTTTTGTATCTTACTCTTTCCAGAAATTTCTTCTGCGTGAGTAGGCTGCAACTCCATCTTCGTCAGTTTCGGTAGTATTCATGTCTTTAACAAACGAATCGGCTATGACGCAATTTATTTCTATTTCGATAATTTCTATTTCCGGTTTTTTATATACTTCTTTTGTTATCATATACTTCTTAGTTTCTTTTGATTATTATTGAATGCACACTTTATGATTTTTCACTAAATAGAACCCCTTAGTCAACCCCTCGATAATATTCTCACCGGAAGTTAAACTGATATTTCTAATTGTTTTTCCGTCTATACTGAATATTTCTGCCTGCATTTCTTTGTCGGTGATGATGATTAACTTGTCGTTGTTTGTATAAACTCTGAGGTCGTTTTGAACAGTTCCACTTTCTACATTTGTAACAGCAGTATGGTCCACTAATATATTCATTACCGGGTCGATTCCCATATTTTCCAAATAAGCCCGGAAAGCGGGAATAGTTGTTTTAGCTCCTCCTTTTATAAATCCTTCTCCTGTAGGCTTGAGGATATAAAGCCCTTCGGCTTCTCCCGGAGCAAACTCGGTCAGTGTTCCTTTAAATACAAGGTCACCTTCATGTTTTATATCTTCCTTGTCACTACTTATTTTCACAATAGCTTCTTGTGCACTGAAAGTTTTTTCATCGCAAGACGTAATTTCTGCAATGTAAGGAGTATTGGCTGTTGTGGATAGTGCTTGTAAAGGACTAAAACGTACTTCAGAACCGTTACATGCAGTATAACTTTCTAAGTTGATGCCGTCAGGCAATTTGGTGACTCCGAATGGTAAATATAGTGAAGACCAACCTGCCTGCGGATATGTACGTGTATAACTGATATTGGCGGCTGTAAATTCTTTGGTATTGCAGAAAGCATATCCATCTACTAAATTAATTGTTTCTGCTTCTGTCCCGCTTATTACATTTTTCCATGTGGCGGGAACTGTTGAACTTTGGCCGACATATAGCAGGCAGTTTGGATTGGCAGGTATCAACTGCGGTGCATCTACAGGTATAGTAATGGCGGACATATCCACACTTGTTATCGAATTGTCAATCGGAAGGATACGGTTGAAATCAATACCATCCCAACTACCGTTTAAGATAATGCCCGTTCCTTTACGGGTGACAGTCGGTTCTTCTTCATCAGTCAAGACTTCTACATCAATGAAATAATATCGGTTTACATCTTTTAAAGTATATATTCCATCTGCATCAGGGATTAAAATAGTTGCAGCTTCCGTTTCACTCTTTCTTACTGACAACCGTACTTTTTTATTGCCTATTGTTGCCGGATCTTTCTCAATATGAAAGCGGAAATCGTTTTTTGCCATAACGGTGGAGCGCATTCGTCTGATAGATTCAAACTGACCTACTTCCCGTGACTTTTCCTTCACTTCCAAGATTTCTTTAAACGGATCGCATTCCGGCTCGGCAACAAAGGTTAAGCCGTTTGTCTTCGGGATACGTACATAATAACAATTCAAGGATGAACTATCAATCGTTCCGCTCGGAGTGAATAAGACTCCAATCACCTGAATATTATCTTTATTCACATTCCTGATATCACCTGTTTCCCCATGTGTTTCAGGTACGTCATAAGTAAATTCAAATACATAATCCTGATCATTAATCGGATTTTCAATCGTATAAGGACTTAATTGTCCCTTTGCACCTTGGGGGGCTGCTATTGGCAAGTGGTTTTTAGTATGGCCTCCGGCAGCTAAGCTGGCATTCAGAATCTGGAAATCATTAGCCAATACGTTGCTCTCTATAATAAATACGCCTACTTTATACGTCCCTGTCATTGGCATGGCGAAACGGCTGGTTAATTTTATCTTTAATGTACGGCTGTCGGCACTGATATAAGATGCATCCACTTTCGTATTAGCTACTGGACTTTCTTTTAATAATTGATCTCCCGTGTGGCGTATAATCTCGTCTGTAGTGTGAAAATTAACGTTCTTATTGTTCAAGGTTATAGACGGTGTGCTGCCACTATAAAAATCTTTGAAATCATCGCAGCCGTATTTCAAATGCGTAGGCTGTCCCGACCATGGTTCCCAAAGCTCGACAGCTGCAAAGCATTCAGGATAATATTCTTCCAGCCAATCCATGTGTGCATACGTGAGCATACATGCTCCGCAAGCTCCCCGGGATGTTTTATAGACAACCATTGTCTTATCCGGTTGAAAACTCATTGCCTTGCAGGTGGCACTTCCTGTGTTATTATCCAATAAATTCTTATCTTCATCTTCCATAGAAAGAGTGACTCTTACATCCAAGTTATCTCCCGGTTTTCCGGTAACTGTTGCTTTTGTAAGTGTGAATTGGGTAGGCGTATCATAAGGCAATCCCTTATGGGTAAACTCTTCTGTAAATGAATTGCCTGTTACGGTATAAGTCGCCGTGAATTTGGTAATCGGGAAAGGTGCTTGGTTGTTTACGGTTATCGTTATAGGCAAAGGTTCACCAATAGCTTCTCTTACAGGAACTTCCACTTTGCTTAAGGCTATATCATGCGGAGAAGCAATATTCAAAATTCGTATTTGCAGGAAATTCAACATAGAATTGGCACCATTACTATTCAAACTATGTTTAAAAGCGATGTATATCTTTTGATTGGCATATTTATACAGACTCTCTCGCATAGTATGTACACCGGATGCTACGTCTATGGAGTCCCGATAGAATAATGAGTTCTCTCCGTCGAAATCTTCAAGTGAGTTTCCTTTGGTAGAAATGTACACATCAAATGGTATCGGGTTTTCATAATCTCCTCCCATTGGCTGTAATTGCCATTCCAATACGCCGTTTATATCTTTCACCTCAATAGCATCGGTGATAAGAGTGTTGGATAAACGATTCTGATCAGGTCTTACTACGCTAGTTGCTTTAAAAAGAGGAAATTTATTATATACCCACGGTGCTAGTTGATCATTTTCAGGTGTATTAGAAATATATATGTTATTTCCAGTCAGATCTTCTTTATATTGCTTATATCCTTCAGGTAAACGAGTTAAAGCTGTGAAATCCATTTTATAATCTTCTGTTTCCGCTGGTACCTCATAGGCAAGTTGGCTCTCCTTGATTGGTACTGCTCCTAACCACGAGCCATCAATATTGTCGATAGGGTTGTAAGCCACAAAATAATGATAGCTCCCCGATTTCATATGCATGCCCGAAATAACAATCTCTTGTTCTTTCGCTGGTAATATATCTACTTCCGCACTGCCGAACAATTCCATTGTAGCTGTATTATCTTTATAACCAATTACAAAAATTTTACCGGTATAGTTATAATCGGTATCCGAGTTTTTTAATGGGATCGTCGCTTTTCCTATTCCACCATTGACCGATAGATTTATTTTATTTGATACACCTATTTCTCCCTGTTCATCACCTAATCCATAAGAAAAAATAGTTGTACCGTCATTTCTCTTCTGAACTGTAATCACTTTTTGCACATATTCGTTTCTTGCCAATAGCGGATAGATAGAATCATCACCTCTAGGTGAAGCAAAACATTTTAAATCATATATACCATTGGCAATTTTTGGTATTTTAACTCCGGTGAACTTTACTTCCTGATATCTGATGTTATCCGGTCCGGCATCATAATTATTGGTCGGGATAGTCAGTGTTGTTTCGCCGTTAGTTAAATAGGCAGTTATTTCATCTGTTCCCTTTTTGCATAAAGCAAGTTTTACTTTACCACTTTCGTATGTGTTCCTACCGTAATTCGATATACGGAAAGATACATTGAACAGACTATCTACTTTAGGAGCTAAATTGGAAACATTCAATACGGAAAGCTGCGCCAACTGTGGCTTCACGTTAATTGCTGCAGGATCTGCACCGATGATGGCATCTACTGAATAAGTATATTTGCACACCGTTCCGCCCTCGGCAGGAGCAACTGTCGGATACGCCCATGCATTATATGTGCCACTCCAGCCATAATTGTAATGCAAGCGCCCTGCGTCATCATAACCATCGCATACAAAAAAGTGTCCTCCTGTTTTGCTTGTACCGGAATAGAGAACCGGACGTCCATGATCCAATTCGTTTTTTATCAAAGCAAACCATTCGGCTTCTGTATATACGAGCTTTCTTGCTATTTCCATTCCTTTATTATACTTGAAATAAGAAGCCAAAGCCCTGGCAACCGGTAATGAACCTGTACCACTGCCATTCGTAGAGTATATCATGTCCGTAGCTACTCCAGCATGATGCATGGCCAATGCTACAGCATTGCGGTTTTCCACATTTCCGTAATTTGCATTATTCTTATTATTCGAATAGTTGGGAAGCATCAAGTCCCACCGATAGACAGCCTTGCTGAAATCAATCGTTGAATCGTTGGCATAAGAGATATTTTTATGGCTACCTTCACCGCTGGAAGGATATCGGTGAAAACGCATCAGCTGAACCATTGCCGTAGCACCACATCCGGTATAGGCTCTTCCTCCGTTGATCATCGGGCAAAAATTATGATAAGGTTCGGACTGGTCATATTTAATTCCTGTAAGAATTTTCTCAGTACCATCCGTTTTAGTAACTTTCATGCTGACTGTATCTAATAGAGCAATACCTACACTGTTGGTAAGTGTTTCTGCGACTGCTTTTTTGCGAATAAGTGACGGCTTTGTTTTTTGGCTTTTGGCAGAACGTATTTCTTCCGTTTGTTCGGAATAACTTTGCAACAAATCCATAAAACCTTCCGGAGCTGTTGCTAAATCGAAACGTCCTTCAGTGGAATAAGCCAATATGGTGCGCATACGTTCATCGCCACCAACTACCATAAATCCTTCATTCTCTCCTACATTATATATATAGAAGTCCGGTTGTGTAAAATTACCTCCGATATAAACTAATTCCATTTTAGTGCTTGAGGTAGATTTTGCAGCTTTGGCACGTTGTGGTGAAGAATAGTTTCCCCAAAAGGCTTTTGCAGATTCCAAAGCTTGAGTGCTTGTAATTTGTTGTGCTTTAAGATTGAATATATTCAACATAATTAAGCCTAGAACTAATAAAGTAAAGCGTTTATTCATTTTATATTTCTGATGTATTAATTAAATTTCTGCAAAAATACAACTAACTATATAATAGGAGGTTAACAAATAAAACTGTTTATTGCAAAATCTATTCTTAACTAAGGTTGTATTGTTAAATTATAATAATAATTAAGAGCGTTGCCATATTGTCTCTTTGTCTTCATTGATTCTATATAATAAAGATTGTTGCTATGATGAGTCTCTTAAATTAAAATCGCATAGGATTATCTATTGGTCATGCATTTCTTTTAATATAGCACTGTGCTGCTCGTGAATTGATTTTGAATTAGTCTGATTTTATAGAGAATAGATTGTAAAATGTTCCTAAACTGGCATTTATGTATGAATTAAGTTCTTAAATAATTAGATACGGTCGATCGTCAACAAACGATAGGAGTTTGCAAATGATGGACCGTATTTTCGTTTTCAATCGACCGTATGTTTGTTGGCAATCATCCTAATGACTTCAAAAAAACATTAGGTTGTTTTAAAAGCATTAAGATAATTATCAAAAAGGGAAAACGAACTGAAGGATGAAACTTGTACTTGCAACTTATGAATGGGAGCTGTATAAATGGATATAATCTTAATTTTCTATTACTCTTGAGGCTGTATAATAAAATAATTAATTAAGTGTTGGTTTTATAATAAATATTTGCATATTTGTATGGTTGGCTTTGCTATGCTCAGTATTGTTGTGTTGTTGGCTTAGGATTGCGGTTATATTTCTTGCGTCTTGAAACAGATAATATGGAGTAGTATCAGTATAATTAAATAATTGAATATAGTACTATGAAACAGTTGCTTCTTGGGGTATTATTAGTTGTTCTGTGTCAGTTCTCGACACTCAAAGCAGCGGATACGTTGCAAGTTCGTGAACCTCGTGTCCCTATTCTGATTGAACGTCAGGATAATGTTTTGTTTTATCTTCGGTTAGATTCCCGGAGTTGCCGGACATTGGATGAGGTGGTCTTGGAATTTGCCGAAACGACGAATATGAAAGATATAAAAGCTGTGAAACTTTATTATGGCGGAACGGAGACAGTCAAACGTGAGGGTAAAACATTCTTTTGTCCGGTAGAATATATTCCTCGGGATATTCCGGGTAAAACACTTGCTGCTCATCCTTCTTATTCTGTGTTAAAGAAAGAAATAAAATCTCCTTTACGGCAAGTCGTTTTTCCGGTTAACCAGTCTTTAGTTCCGGGAATTAATTATTTCTGGGTAAGTATTCAAATGAAACCTAAAACTCCTTTGTTGGCAAAAGTGGAAGCTGATATCGTTCGGGCATCCGCTGATGGTAAGATTCTTGTACTAAGAAAGGAATCACCTTCCGGTATAGAACGTTTGATGGGTACAGGGGTTCGCCATGCCGGAGATGACGGAGTGACTGCATTTCGTATTCCGGGATTGGCTACTACTAATAAGGGCACATTGTTGGGCGTTTATGATGTTCGTTATAATAGTTCGACAGATTTGCAGGAACATATTGATGTCGGTTTAAGCCGCAGTACGGATGGTGGTCAAACTTGGGAGAAAATGCGTATACCTATGGCTTTTGGTAAATATGCCGGATTGCCGGAAGGTCAGAATGGAGTAGGCGATCCTGCTATACTTGTGGATCGGCAAACCGGTACGGTATGGATTGTGGCGGCATGGACACATGGTATGGGAAATGCACGTGCATGGGTCAGCTCACGTCAGGGGATGGATATGAACCGTACGGCTCAACTGGTTCTGGCATATAGTAATGATGATGGTAAAACGTGGTCGTCACCTATTAATATTACCGAACAATTAAAAGATCCTTCCTGGTATTTCTTACTCCAAGGTCCGGGAAAAGGGATAACGATGCAAGATGGTACGCTTGTGTTTGCTACGCAATATATTGATTCCACAAGAGTACCGAATGCCGGGATTATGTATAGTAAAGATCATGGCAAGACATGGCAGATGCATCATTATGCGCGTACAAATACGACAGAAGCCCAAGTGGTAGAAATAGAGCCGGGCGTACTGATGCTGAATATGCGTGATAACCGTAAAGGTAGTCGCGCTGTTGCTGTAACGAGAGACCTTGGTAAAACATGGATAGAGCATCCCTCTTCCCGCAGTGCCCTTCGTGAGCCGGTGTGCATGGCGAGTCTTATTAAAATAAATGCAGAAGATAATGTCTTGAATAAGGATATACTTTTGTTTTCCAATCCCGATACGGTGAAAGGCCGTAATCATATCACGATAAAAGCCAGTCTTGACGGAGGATTGACGTGGAGCAAGGAACATCAGTTACTATTGGACGAAGCTGAAGGGTGGGGATATTCTTGTATGAGCATGATAGACCGTGAAACAGTTGGAATACTTTATGAAAGCAGTGTGGCACACATGACTTTTCAAGCTGTTAGACTAAATGATATAATCAAATAAAAGGGAAATGATGAAGAGTGTATCTGTGTTTTGTTTAAATGTCATTTTTGCTTTTCTTTCAGTAATGGTTTATGCCGAAGAGCTGAACCTTTTACCGCGTCCGCAACGGATCACTATGACGAGCGGTCGGTTTGATGTAGGGGAAATAGCCGTTTCATCTCCGGTGCAGATGGAACTATTAGGTTCTTTTATTGAAGAATGCGGCGGTAAAGTTAGGAAAGATGCATCGCTTAAATTGGAAGTGCATCTGGTAGATAAAATTGATGGAGTTCTGTTAAATCAACATGAGGCCTATCGTCTAACGGTATCCCGTAAAAAGATTCAGATTGAGGCGCTGACGGAACAAGGTGTTTATTGGGCTGTTCAGACTTTGCGTCAGCTTCGTATAGGGGAAAAGAGATCGTATTTCCCTGCTTGTACGGTAACTGATTGGCCTGCTTTCCGTATTCGTGGATTTATGCAAGATGTAGGCCGTAGTTATATTTCGATAGAGGAGCTTAAACGTGAGATTGCTATTCTATCCCGATATAAAATAAATGTGTTTCATTGGCATTTAACTGAAAATCAGTCATGGCGTTTGGAGAGTAAGGTATTTCCAATGCTTAACGATAGTGTGAATACGACACGTATGCCCGGAAAGTATTATACGCAGGAAGAAGCAAGAGATTTGGTTGAATACTGCAAACAGCATAATATGATGCTGATTCCGGAATTTGATATGCCCGGACATAGTGCGGCTTTTGTTCGTACATTTAGGCACGATATGCAAAGTAAAGAAGGGATGGCGATCTTAAAGTTACTGATGGATGAAGTCTGTGAAACTTTTGATGTGCCGTATATCCATATCGGTACGGATGAAGTGAAGTTCACCAATCCCCGGTTCGTTCCTGAAATGACTGCTTATATTCATGCAAAAGGAAAGAAGATTATCTCTTGGAATCCGGGATGGCATTATGAACCGGGTGAGATTGATATGACTCATTTATGGAGTTATCGAGGAAAAGCGCAACCCGGTATCCCTGCTATTGATTCCCGTTTTCACTATTTGAATCATTTTGATACTTTTGCTGATATTGTGGCACTTTATAACAGTCGTATTTATAATGTAAAGCAAGGAAACGATGACATTGCCGGAGCAATTGTTGCCGTTTGGAATGATCGTTTGGTATTGCCGGAACGTGATATTATTCTTCAAAACTTTCTTTACCCGAATGCACTAGCTCTTGCTGAACGTTCTTGGCTGGGAGAAGGTTTTGAATATTTTGATAAGAACGGTACAAACTTAGTGGCTGATACGGAGCAATTCGATGCTTTTGTTGATTTTGAACGACGTATGCTGTGGCATAAAGAACATAATTTTAAGGGTTGTCCTTTTGCTTATGTGAAGCAGACAAATGTGAAATGGAGAATAACAGAACCTTTTCCCAATGGAGGTGATTTGACGAAGCCTTTTCCGCCGGAAGTGTCTTTGCAGTCGGAATATAGCTATGAAGGTAAAGAATATACAACCAAAGAGGCAATCGGTGCAGGTATTTATTTACGTCATGTGTGGGGTAAACTTATTCCGGCGTTTTATAAAGAGCCTGAAGAAAATCATACAGCGTATGCTTATACGTGGGTGTATTCTCCAAAAACGCAACAAGTAGGTTTATGGTTGGAAACGCAGAATTATGGACGTTCGGAGAAAGACCTTCCACCCCCTGCCGGGAAGTGGGATTATAAAGAAAGTCGTATCTGGCTGAATGATACGGAAGTGCTTCCTCCGGTGTGGACGGCTTCACATAGAAAAGCCATGAATGAGATACCTCTTGGCAATGAGAATATGGCAGTTCGCCCACCGATTATGGTAAATCTGAATAAAGGATGGAATAAACTCTTGCTGAAGTTGCCCGTCGGTAAGTTTACTACTCCGGAAGTAAGGCTGGTTAAGTGGATGTTCGCAGCAGTGTTTGTGACTCCCGATGGTGAAAAGGCAGTGGATAATCTAATCTATTCACCGGATAAAATATTACGTCCATAGAGTTTTTAAGCCAATTCATTTAATTTCTTGAAAAATATTTTTGTAATATCATACTAAACTGTATATTTGTGTACAATTTTGGTATAGAGATGACGGAAGAGGATAAAAAGTTATTGGACGTCTTTGAGGCGAGAGTTCGGCATTTAATGTATTTGCATGATGAATTGAAGCGTGAAAATGCAGAAATGAAGCGGCTTTTGAAAGTGAAAGACGATAAGATCGTAGAGATGCAAGATAACTATAAGGCCTTGGAAGCCAGCTATACGAATTTAAAACAAGCGAGGATAATCAGTATTAATGACAATGAGGTTAAAGATACGAAGCAACGATTATCCAAATTAGTGCGTGAAGTCGATAAATGCATCGCTTTATTGAATGAATAATGATAATGGGGTAGATGTATGGACGATATAAGAACAATAATGCTGTCGATTGCCGATCTGGATTATCCCCTTCAAGTTCAATTAGGAGGAAAACAAGAAGAATTTACCCGAGAGGCGGTTAAACAGATAAATGACAAATTGAATACGTATCGGAGCGCTTTCCCGAATTTGCCGAAAGAACGTTATTTGGCAATGACAGCTTTTGATTTTTGTTATAGAAATCTGGAGTTGGGAGAGATGAAGGATACGGTGCCTTTCATGGAAAGAGTGAAGGTTCTTACGGAAGAATTGGAGGACTATTTTAGAAAGGAATAGAGGATATCATATTATAGTTATAGTTTTAGGAAATTCACGCACTGCTTTACTTACGGACTGATTCCGAGAGGTAAGTGGTGCGTTTTTATTTATAATAAATTTAGTTACAATGAGTAGTTTAACAGTGATAATAGTATCAATAGTCTGTTTCCTTGTGGGAGGACTATTATCTTATTTGATGTTAAGGTTTGTCCTGAAATCAAAAGCGGAAAGTATATTGAAAGAGGCACAGGCTGAAGCGGAAGTTATTAAGAAGAATAAGCTCTTGGAAGTAAAAGAGAAGTTCTTGAATAAAAAAGCAGACTTGGAGAAAGAAGTCGCTATCCGTAATCAGAAGATTCAGCAGGCTGAGAATAAATTGAAACAACGTGAGTTGGTATTAACACAGAAACAGGAAGAAATTCAACGTAAACGTTCGGAAGCTGAAGCTATCAAGGAGAATCTTGAGGCACAGTTGGTGGTAGTGGATAAGAAGAAAGATGAATTGGATAAACTCCAGCAGCAGGAACGTGAAAAGCTGGAAACTCTTTCAAGTTTGTCGGCAGAAGAAGCAAAAGAACGTTTGGTGGAATCTTTGAAAGAAGAAGCAAAAACGCAGGCAGCTTCTTTTATTAACGACATTATGGATGACGCTAAGTTGACGGCAAACAAGGAAGCGAAGAGAATCGTTATCCAGTCTATCCAACGTGTTGCAACTGAAACGGCTATCGAGAATTCGGTAACAGTATTCCATATTGAGTCTGACGAAATTAAAGGCCGTATTATCGGACGTGAAGGACGTAATATCCGTGCGCTTGAAGCTGCAACAGGTGTGGAAATTGTAGTAGATGATACGCCGGAAGCAATTGTTCTTTCTGCATTTGACCCTGTTCGTCGTGAGATTGCGCGTCTTGCTTTGCACCAGTTAGTAACAGACGGACGTATTCATCCAGCCCGTATTGAAGAGGTGGTTGCTAAGGTTCGTAAGCAAGTGGAAGAAGAAATTATCGAAACCGGTAAGCGTACGACGATTGATTTGGGTATTCATGGATTGCATCCGGAACTGATTCGTATTATCGGTAAGATGAAATATCGTTCTTCATACGGACAGAACTTATTACAACATGCTCGTGAAACGGCTAATCTTTGTGCAGTGATGGCTTCTGAACTGGGCTTAAATCCGAAGAAAGCCAAACGTGCCGGGTTGCTTCATGATATAGGTAAGGTGCCTGATGAAGAACCGGAATTGCCACATGCTTTATTAGGTATGAAACTGGCAGAGAAGTTTAAGGAAAAACCGGATATTTGTAATGCCATCGGTGCTCACCACGATGAAGTTGAAATGACTAGTTTGTTGGCGCCTATCGTACAGGTTTGTGATGCAATATCAGGAGCACGTCCGGGAGCACGTCGCGAAATTGTTGAGGCTTACATTAAACGCTTGAATGATTTGGAGCAACTGGCAATGTCTTATCCGGGAGTGACGAAAACTTATGCTATTCAGGCAGGTCGCGAACTTCGTGTAATTGTAGGCGCGGATAAGATTGATGATTTGCAGACTGAAAGTTTGTCCGGAGAGATCGCCAAGAAGATTCAGGATGAAATGACTTATCCGGGACAGGTAAAGATCACAGTTATCCGTGAAACTCGTGCTGTAAGTTTTGCCAAGTAATTGAAATAGAAAATAGAGATAGAAAAGAGAGTGCTTAAACACTCTCTTTTTTTTGTCTTGTCAGTATCTGTTTGGTTTCCTTTCCCTTCTCTCTTGTATACGCATAAGGGAGAACGAGTAGTTTCATATTTTGTGGAACTAATGTTCCATATATTATGAAACAACAGTTCCATATATTGTGAAACTAATGAAGCATACGGTCAATTAAGAGAGTGAGGGAGGCTTTCTCCTAAATTGGTTAGGTTTCCGGTAAAAGACAAAAAAGAGGATAACCTGTGGGCTTCCTCTTCTTAAATATCTTTGATTGGATAGAGTTATTCAATGTATTTCTTCATACCGCTTGTAAACCATGTCTGCGTCTTTCCGTTTTCATCTTCGTAGATAAAGAAGGCATCTATACCCGGATTTGCTTCCGCAAAAGCCTCTGACTTCTCTAATCCCATCACCATAAAAGAAGTGGCGTAAGCATCGGCAGACATACAGTCCGGTGCTATGACAGTTGCGGATAATAAACTGTGTTGTACCGGATAACCAGTTTTCGGGTCAATGGTATGAGCATATTTTTTCCCGTCTTTATAATAGAAGTTGCGATAATTGCCGGAAGTTGCCATGCCTACATTGGTAATTTTTAATACGGTCTGCAACTCTTGGTTCACAGACAGAGAATCGTCTACCGGCTTGCTTATCCCGATATGCCAAGGAGTTTTCTTGGGATTATTTCCTTTTACTACAACTTCTCCGCCAATCTCGATCATATAGTTTTGGATTCCTTTGCGGTCAAAATAACGGGCTACAACATCACTACCATAACCTTTGGCTACGGCACTGCAGCTAATCATGATGCGAGGGTCGGATTTAATGAACTTCCCGTTCTCCAATTTTATCTTTTCGTATCCGGTTATTTCCAATAAACTGTCTACCGTCACGGAGTCGGGGAACGCTCCTTTCTTAAAGCCGAATCCCCAAACATTGGCGAGTGGTGCGATGGTTATATCGAAAGCGCCGTTCGTTTCTTGGGATATTTTCTCAGAACAGCCAATAACTTCGGTAAAAAGGCTGTCCGGTGTCACATCTTCGTTCCGGTTAATCCGGGAGATGATTGATGCCTGATTGAAAGGAGATAAGGAGTTATCTACTTTCTTTAGTTCCGCTTCTATCTCTTTTTGTAGATTTTCAGGATATTGATAGGTAGCGTGATAGATTGTGCCGAAGATTTTTCCTTCGTTCTCCTGATAAGGCGTTTGTTTTCTCACAATGAACACAGTGGCTATAATGAATAAAAGCAGTACCGGTAGCTGCCATCTTAATTTTTTGTTTCTCATACCTTATTATATATATCAATTAAAGAATAAATGTTCGATCAATATTTTGATTCCGATAATAATTAGGACAATACCTCCCCACAGTTCCATACGTAGATTATGACGGCATCCGAAGAATATCCCGAATAATAGCCCGATGAGTGACATGGCAAAAGATACGAATCCGATAATAAGGATAGGGGAGAGTATTGAGTGGATGGTGTTCATTCCTAAAAAGGCGAAAGTAATGCCGATTGCCAATGCATCTATGCTGGTTGCTACGGATAATGCAAGTACCACTTTGGGACTTGATGGGTTGTATTCATGTCTGCAGTCTTCTTCTTTAAAACTTTCCCAAACCATTTTCCCTCCGATAAACAGTAATAAGATGAAAGCTATCCAATGGTCTATATTTTCTATCTCATGGCTGAAACGACTGGCACCCAGCCAACCTAGAAAAGGCATTGCTGCCTGAAAGAAACCAAATGAGAAAGCCATGCACAACATTGTTTTCCATTTTGTTTTCTTTAAAATAATGCCACTTGTTATGGATACAGCCAGACAATCCATTGCTAAACTGACTGCTATCATCCATATTTCCAGATTATTCATGATTTAAAAAGGTAGTTTATAAATAAGATTATATGTTGCGCCGAAGTTGCCGGATTTGTTGCTCCCGTATCCGGGTATGTACCAAGGTGTGGTATTCAGACTCTCTTTGGCGCTAAGTCTGGCTTTGTATCGTAGCGTCCATCCCATCTGAAAGTTCTTGATGATTTTTACTTTGATTCCGACCAATAATTCAATCCAGTGTGCGCTGGATTTTACACCATCATATCCGAAGGGTACTTCGCCTTTCCATATCGGGTCGTATAGTGGTGGTGCTTGTACATCATATTTGAACTTGGAGAATCCATAACGTATGCCTGCGTATAGAAAACTATCGGATTTCTTTTTTGCCATTGTGTTGTAATTTAGTCCGATACGTGCATATGGAGCAGAAGATTTATAGTGAATATTATATGTGTCTTCTGTGGCATCCGTAGTGCCGTAACCTATTTCTACTACGGGAAAGAAACGATTTTTCAGGTTTACATCTATGCTAACCTCCGAACTAAGGAAGTCTCCTCCGAAAAGTTTATTACCAATGCCGAATACATCCACACCGATAGAAGTGCCATTGTACAATGGTATTTTCTCTTCCTCTTTCGTGTCCGTTTGTGGACTCTTTTGGGCCATGACGGGTAGCGCAGGGGATAGCAGACTAATTGTCAGGAGTATAATATATATGGTAATTATCTTTCTCATTATCGTTTATATCAGGGTTTACCAAAGTGATAGAATCCAGAAGATAAGTAGTGTATTGAACCTCTTTTAAAGTATAAAACATACTGATGCCACAATCCATAGAGATAAAATGCGGATAATTCTCATGTTTTACCCATATGGTATCTCGTAGGAATCTGCTATAGTGTAAGACAAATGTTGTTTCCTCGTTTACATAACTTAATGGTAATGTGATGTGGTTTATGCCTTTACCTCTGTTTAGCAGGATTGAATCTGTGTCCAAGGCTGTGACGGTTAATGAATCAAACAGATTCACAATAGCATGAGTCTTGCTGTTCATGAAACTGAATCTGACCGAAGGGCGCCCTCCCAATGAGCAGTCATTTTCGGAACAAGAAATAAAATTAAAAATGAATAATAGAAGAAGAACTGTTCCCCATCCGCAGACTGTTTTCTTTATTTTATATATCGTATTCTTCATTTTTAATTGTTTCTTCGGAGTTAAAACTCTTTTTCTATTTTATAGTTATTACGTTCAGGAGCATTTCTAGCAATGAGTTCCCCGATAAACCCTGCAAGGAATAGTTGTGTTCCTAATATCATCATTGTCAATGACAGATAAAAATAGGGGGAATCCGTCACCAGTCTATATGGTAATCCATGTGATACGGCATACAACTTGGAAGCTCCTACGATAATAACCGCAATAAAACCGATAATGAACATCAAAGAGCCTAGAAAACCGAATATGTGCATCGGCTTAATGCCAAATTTAGATAAGAACCATAAAGAAAGTAAATCCAGATAGCCATTAAAGAAACGGTTCAGTCCGCCGAATTTAGTCTTTCCGAACTTACGGGCTTGATGCTGAACTATTTTTTCTCCTATTCGGTTGAATCCGGCATTCTTTGCCAGATAGGGGATGTAACGGTGCATCTCGCCGTAAACTTCGATGTTTTTTATTACATCTTTTTTATAGGCTTTTAGTCCACAGTTAAAATCATGCAGGTTATTGATACCGGATACTGCACGTGCCGTAGCGTTAAACAGTTTGGTCGGGATGGTTTTAGATAATGGATCATATCGTTTTTGTTTCCATCCTGATATGAGATCGTATTTTTCTTGGGTTATCATTCGATAGAGTTCCGGAATCTCATCCGGACTGTCTTGTAAGTCTGCATCCATCGTGATAACTACATCTCCTTCCGCACGCTCGAATCCGCAATACAATGCTGCGGATTTGCCGTAGTTCCTGCGAAACTTGATACCTTTTACCGCGTCCGATTGAGCCTTCAAGTTTTCGATGACTTCCCATGAATGGTCAGTGCTGCCGTCGTTTACAAAAATAATCTCGAATGAAAAACCATTGGCTTTCATTACTCTTTCAATCCATGTATACAATTCTGGAAGTGATTCTTCTTCGTTGTACAAAGGAACGACTACAGATATATCCATTGAATAATAAGTTATTAATTATACTATTGTTTATGGCTGAATTGTATGCTCATCCATATTCGTTTTCTTCTTTTTCATTACAAACAATGCGGTAGGGATCGCTAAAAAGCTTCCGTACAATACATTTTGAGAAATAAGTTGCATGGTTAACTCTATAGGGGTTAAATTGCCTAACGCCATAAAAGCTTCTTCCATTTGCTTGAATGTATCTCCCATTGAACCGATGTTATTCATGTTTTTCAGCTCTTCAAATAAGTTAAGGTAGTAATTTACGATAAACCCATGGTCGATAAACTGAAAATATACATAATGTGCAACGGCTGTGAGCAATGCTGCAAACATATACATGAAAACTGTGAAAACCCATGCTTGAAAGAAACTAATGCTTCCTCCGCATACTTTATTTCGAAACATACGTGCATAGTAGTATCCAAGGAATGGAACGGCTATAGTTAGTACGAGAAATAAAAGTTGAAGGAAAGGTATTCTGAGACCGGCAGGGAATAAGATGAATTTGAATATCCAAAAAAGTCCCATATAAGTACCGAACTGCATGGCATATTTATGTAAACTGTTTCTGCTTTCTGTCATTTCGATTATGAATAAGTGTACAAAAGTAGTATTTTTACCTTAATGAGGCTATCATTTCAATTGAAAAAAACTAAAATCGATTGAATAGTTACTCTTTTTCATCTTTTTCTTGTAAAAGGTCTGTTATAAGTCGTTGTATTTCAGTGTTCTGATAGATATGTATAAAAAAAGTTCCTTTTGACTATTGCAGGATTCTAAAAAATGTCTACCTTTGCATCCGCAAATGGGTAAGTCCTATACGGCCAGCTCCCTTCGAATCCTCCAGGGCTTGATCGCAGCAAAGGTAGTTGGTTGTAGCGGCG
>ENA-USUG01000773-USUG01000773.1-human-gut-metagenome-genome-assembly--contig:-NODE-773-length-55097-cov-19.443984_pt1 | contig 55097 bp, 46 predicted proteins | sample MGYA00250059_ERZ773394 | MGnify/ENA primary metagenome ERZ773394 (study PRJEB29103, sample SAMN06111957) | human gut metagenome | biome: human gut; feature: ankylosing spondylitis patient; material... | reverse complement strand
CGACTTTACGGAAAAGGAAATCGATGACGATGCCCTTTTCGATGAGGAGTACGAAAACGCCTGCGAATTTGAATGGGAATGCATGACAGGCAGATAAGCCTTCCTTTCAACCCCCACAAACCACAGCCTTGGAAACAGGGCTGTGTGGCTCGTACCGAAGAAATATAGTACACAAAATAGCCCTGCAATGTTTGTGCAGTATATTTCTCCGAATACCGTTGACTATGTTCCTGAAATGCGGTAATATACAGTTACCGCGAGGGAAAAACAATAAAACGGAGGAATACACAATGGCAAAAACATGGAAAGTAAAAGCGTTGACGGTAACAGGAACAGCAACCGAAAGGGTGGAAAATGGGATTCACATTTACGACCCCGGCAAACAGGAATGGCTGGTGATCAAAGAGTTTGATGACTTTGAAAAAGCCGAAAACTGGATGGCGGATTACATCAGGAAAAACCACTTCTACTACGGCGATTTCAAAATCACACGGTAAGCTTTCCTGCACGTTCCAAACAGCCCCTGAATCAAGGGGCTGTGGCTCGTACAGCCGCCGTGTTGCCCCTGTCTGGCATAGTTTTATTTCCTCCGAGTGGTTTTCCCTTTCTCACAAATGCCCCACACAGGGCAACGTGGGGCTTGCTTTTTTGGTTGGTATCATACACAATTTTCTGCTTTCATCTTTGTGCAGAATATGCCGGAAATTTCGTTGACTTCTCCTTTGGTTTATGGTAATATACATCATGCTGAAAGGCAAAAACAACGAAAACTGGAGGAAAAAACAATGTGGACAGAAGGAACAATTCAGGTAGGAACAAGCATTTTTCACTACTGGGTGAAACATTACGAGGAGCCTTCTACTTTTGGATATGAGGAAGGCAGAGCCTCGAAAATCTCCCTGCGACGGAATGGCAAAACGGTGTTCAATTTCGACCGGGGCATGGATATTCCGCCGGAGGATGAGGAAACTGAAACTGCACTGGCGATTTTGCTGAAACAGTACAACTGATTCTTCTAAAACCAAATCCCACAAGCCGGAGCCGAAAGGCTCTGGCGGTCGTACACCTGATTTGGGTTCGTGTATGATACACAAGAAAGTGCCGAAATTCCATCGCTTTTTCTGTATATTTAGCCGCTTGCTATCCTTGAATTTGTATGGTAATATGGTTACAATGGGAATGGAATCTCGATTACAAAACTGCCCCTTGAGGGCGTTAAAATAAACGATGCAGACTTGCTTTTGGCAGGTCTTTTTTGTTTGGAGGTGATGGCGTGGCAAAATTCAAACCGACCCGTTTTATGGCGGAGGATTCCAAGTATAACAAAAAGGCGGCAGACTATGCCGTCTCTTTTATTGAATGCCTCAGCCACACCAAAGGCACGTGGGCAGGAAAGAAATTTGAACTGCTGGACTGGCAGGAGCAGATTATACGAGACCTGTTCGGAATCTTAAAACCGAATGGCTATCGTCAGTTTAACACGGCTTACATCGAGATTCCCAAGAAGAATGGCAAATCAGAGCTTGCCGCTGCGGTTGCCCTGCTGCTTACCTGCGGTGACGGCGAAGAACGTGCCGAAGTCTATGGCTGTGCCGCTGACCGCCAACAAGCTGCCATTGTATTTGATGTGGCTGCCGATATGGTACGAATGTGTCCTGCCCTTTCCAAGCGGGTGAAAATTCTAACCTCACAAAAGCGTATCGTGTACATTCCGACCAACAGCTTCTATCAGGTGCTTTCGGCAGAAGCCTACTCCAAGCATGGCTTCAACATCCATGGGGTCGTGTTCGATGAACTTCACACGCAGCCGAACCGAAAGCTCTTTGATGTTATGACCAAAGGCTCCGGTGATGCCAGAATGCAGCCTTTGTATTTCCTGATTACCACAGCCGGCACAGACACAAATTCAATCTGCTATGAAGTTCACCAAAAGGCAAAGGACATTCTGGAAGGCAGAAAACATGACCCAACTTTTTATCCCGTTATCTATGGTGCTGATGAATCGGAAGATTGGACTGACCCGAAGGTTTGGAAAAAGGCAAATCCATCCCTCGACAAAACCATCGGAATAGATAAGGTGGTGGCTGCGTGTAATTCTGCAAAGGAGACTCCCGGCGAAGAGAACGCTTTCCGACAACTAAGACTCAATCAATGGGTAAAGCAGGCAGTGCGTTGGATGCCAATGGAGAAATGGGATAAATGCAAGGTATCATTTGATGAAGAGAGGCTTGCCGGGCGTGTTTGCTATGGTGGTCTTGACCTTTCCTCTACAACAGATATAACGGCATTTGTGCTTGTCTTTCCGCCAACGGAAGAAGATGAACATTATTACATTTTGCCTTACTTCTGGCTGCCGGAGGAAACTTTGCCCCTTAGAGTAAGACGTGACCATGTTCCATATGATATATGGGAACGGCAAGGCTATCTGAAAACAACTGAGGGAAATGTGGTTCACTATGGTTTTATCGAAAACTTCATCGATGAGCTGGGACAGAAATTTCATATCAAAGAGATAGCATTTGACCGTTGGGGTGCGGTGCAGATGTCGCAGAACCTTGAGGGACTGGGTTTTACAATGGTACAATTTGGACAAGGATATAAAGACATGAGTCCACCGACCAAGGAACTGATGAAACTGACTCTGGAACAGACCCTTTCCCACAATGGTCACCCGGTTCTTCGGTGGATGATGGATAACATTTTCATCAGGCGTGACCCTGCCGGAAACATCAAGCCGGACAAAGAAAAATCCACAGAGAAAATTGACGGTGCGGTTGCCATGATCATGGCTCTTGACCGTGCAATTCGCTGTGGATGTGTGTCTGATGAGTCGGTTTATGATATGAGGGAGATGCTGGTGTTTTAATTATCTCGATTTAATCCATTTCAAAGCTTCAGTACCACATTCATAATCCTCAGCAACATCTTTAGCATACAAATACTCAGAATCAAAAGAACCTGTTTTTAAGTTGTATGTATATTTAAATACAACAGGTATCTCTCTATTGTATCTTTGGCAAATTTCATTCAATTCCGGCATTATTTCTTCTGTTATAATATTATAGATCTTATTATCGATTTCGTCGGATACACCCGCTTTTACATTGCCAACTACTTTTTCATCAACACGGTATGCACTTGCAATTAAAGACTGGGAATCATCATTATAAATGTATACGTATAGTAGTTCCGATTTAGCACTTGCTGCTTCTTTGTACAAAGAAATAATTTCCGACTGCTTATCCATGAATTCATCTTCAAAACACATTTATCTTACTCCTAAGCTATATGACTTAATCGAAAAATTTACTCGATTTCATATTTAAGTATACCACATCCACACCAAAAAAACAACCCTCTGAAAGGAATTGATTTTTATGGGAATTTTCAGCGGGCTCTTTAAGTCCAGAGATAAGCCGACCAACAGCTACGACAGCCCGTCATACACATATTTTTTCGGCAGAAGCAATGCAGGAAAAAGAGTCACCGATAGAACAGCTTTGCAGCATATTGCGGTCTATGCCTGTGTGCGGGTTCTGTCAGAAGCAATTGCACAGCTGCCGCTTCATGTGTACAAATACAACGATAGCGGAAAAGAGCGAGTGCCACAGCACCCGCTCTATTTTTTGCTCCACGATCAGCCAAATCCCGAAATGACATCCTTTGTTTTCCGAGAAACCTTAATGTCCCATCTGCTGATTTACGGCAATGCCTATGCACAGATCATCCGAAACGGCAGGGGTGATGTTTTAGGACTGTATCCTCTGATGCCTGACAAAATGAAGGTTGACCGTGATGAGAAAAACCGCCTGATATACATTTACAGCCGTTACGATGAGGCAAATCCGAATCTGAAAGAACAGGGTGACATCATTCTTTACGCCGATGAAGTTCTGCACATTCCGGGTTTAGGATTTGACGGACTGGTTGGATATTCGCCGATTGCACTTGCGAAAAATGCAATCGGCATTTCTATTGCCTGCGAAGAATATGGAGCATCGTTTTTTGGAAATAATGCAAATCCAAGCGGTGTATTGGAGCATCCGGGAGTGATTAAAAATCCCGATAAATTAAGAGATGCATGGCACAGAGCATATGGAGGAAAAAACTCACATAAAGTTGCCGTTTTAGAAGAAGGCGTAAAATTTACACCAATCTCAATTCCAAATAACGAAGCTCAATTTCTGGAAACCCGAAAGTTTCAGATTGAAGAAATCGCAAGAATGTATCGTGTACCGCTTCATATGATTGGCGACCTTGACCATGCAACATTCAGTAACGTAGAACATCTGTCATTGGATTTCGTGAAATACAGCCTTGACCCATGGATTGTCCGCTGGGAGCAAGGTATGATGAAAGATCTGCTTTCCGATTCAGAGAAAGGCAAGTATTTCATCAAATTCAATGTGGACGGATTACTTCGTGGCGATTATGCATCAAGAATGCAGGGATATGCAACAGCAAGACAGAACGGCTGGATGTCCGCCAATGATATTCGTGAATTGGAAGATATGAATATGATTCCTGATGAAGAAGGAGGGAATCTGTACTTGTGTAACGGTTCGATGAGCCGCCTTTGTGATGCAGGAATTGCGTATGCAGATAAAAAGGAGGAATCAGAAAATGGATAAATTCTGGAACTTTATCAAAAATGAAGAGACAGAAGAAACCGAATTATACTTTGAAGGCCCCATTTCCACAGAAAGCTGGCTGGGTGATGAGATCACACCTGCCTTGTTCCGTGATGAACTGGCAAAGGTCAGCGGTGATCTGACTGTCTGGATCAACAGCCCCGGTGGGGATTGCATCTCAGCAAGTCAGATCTATACCATGCTGAAAAATCATAAAAGCAAAGTTACCGTAAAAATTGACGGCATTGCTGCCTCTGCTGCTTCCGTGGTAGCAATGGCAGGTGATGAAACATGGATCAGTCCCACCGGATATCTGATGATCCATAATCCTATGACTTGTGCTTCCGGAAATAAGGCAGATATGGAAAAAGCCATTGCCTTGCTGGACGAGATCAAGGAAGGCATCATCAACGCCTATGAGGAGAAAACACATCTCAGCAGAAGTAAAATTGCAAAGATGATGGACGAGGAAACATGGATCAATGCGAAAAAGGCAAAACAGCTTGGTTTTGTAGACGGAATTCTGTTTTCCAAAAAAGAAACAGAGGAAAAAGAACCTGACAAAGATGAACCGGAAGAAGAGCCTGATGAGAAGCAGAAACCGAAAAAAGCACCGGAATCTATGCTATATTCCACATCAGCGACCAATGCATCTTTGCTGCAGAAAATATCTGCAGCAACGCCAACAGGTGTACCGATCAATCAGCTTGAAAAAAGACTGGCACTTTTGAAATACTAAGGAGGATTTTATTATGACAATGACAATTCAGGAACTGAGAGAAAAGAGAAACAAGGCTTGGAACGAAGCAAGAAATTTTCTGGATTCCAAGCGTACTGAAAGCGGTGTCCTTTCTGAAGAGGATTCCGCTGCTTATGATGCAATGGAAAAGACCATTGTTGACCTTGGCAAGGAAATTCAGCGTCTGGAACGACAGGCTGAAATTGAGGCTGAGATGAACAAGGCAACTTCTGACCCTGTTCTCGGTAAGCCTGCAGCACCGACTGTTACTGAAAAGACAGGCACAGCCAGCGATGCCTATAAAACAGCATTCTGGAACAGCGTCAGAAACAGAAATTATATCGATGTCCGTAATGATTTACAGGTTGGCACAGATACAGAGGGCGGCTATCTTGTGCCAGACGAGTACGAAAAGAAGCTCATTTCTGCACTGGAAGAAGAAAACGTATTCCGTCCTCTTGCTACCAAAATCCAGACATCCAGCGGTGACAGAAAGATTCCTGTAATCACGCAGAAGGGTGAGGCATCGTGGATGGAGGAAGAAGAGGCATATTCTCTCTCCGACGATGCCTTTGGTCAGATCGCACTTTCCGCTTACAAGGTAGGTACAGCAATCAAGATCTCGGAAGAACTCCTCAACGACAGCGTTTTTGATCTGCCATCCTATATTGCAAAAGAATTTGCAAGAAGAATCGGTTCTAAGGAAGAAGAAGCGTTTCTGATTGGCGACGGTAAAGGTAAGCCGACCGGTATTTTTGCTTCTGTCGGCGGTGCGGAAGATGGTGCAACGACCTCTACTGCAAACATTTCTTTTGACGATATGATCGAACTTTTCTACTCTGTCAAGTCGCCTTACCGAAAGAAAGCAGTATGGGTGCTGAATGAACAGACAGTAAAGGTACTCCGCAAATTGAAGGACAACACAGGAAACTATATCTGGCAGCCCGCCGTCAGCAGCGGACTTCCTGATACCATTCTCAATCGTCCATATGTGACTTCTGTATATGCTCCTGTTTCTGCGGCAGGTGCAAAGCCGATCGCATTTGGTGACCTCTCCTATTATTGGATCGCCGACCGTCAGGGCAGAAGCCTGAAACGTTTGAATGAACTCTTTGCCATGAACGGACAGGTCGGTTTCCTTGCCTCTCAGCGTGTAGACGGCAAGCTCATTCTTCCGGAAGCCGTCAAGACACTTACCATCAAAAAGGCGTGATATTATGATCACGCTGAAAGAGGCAAAAAACTATCTCAGGGTAGATTACGAAGAAGATGATAAACTGATTCAGAATCTTCTTTTTACGGCAAAGAATCTGGTTATGGACGTTGGCAGAATGGACGAATCGGAACTTGCTGAAAATGAAGATACCGTGCGGACAGCAATGCTTTTCGCACTGGGGTATCTTTATGAAAACAGAAGTTCTCCGGATTATCAGAAACTGACCCTAAATCTTCGTTCAATTTTGTTTGCACAGAGAGAGGGTGTGATGTAATGGAAATTGGAAACCTGAATCAGAGAATCACAATACTTGAACATCGAACGGTTGTTGATGAGATCGGCAACCATACTACAAAATGGGAAGAAATATTCTCCCTATGGGCAAAGGTAACTGTAAAGACGGCAACGGAAACCACGGATGCAGGGATAACCAAAGAGGTGCAAAAACTGGAGTTTCTGGTTCGACAGAGTCCTGCATCGCTGAACATCAACAGCACCAATTTTCGCATTCTTTTCCGAAACAGCATCTACAACATCACAGGACTGATTCCGCTTTACGACCACAACAATTATCTGAAAATTGAAAGTGAAATCAGAAAGGCGGGTGTTTCTGATGACTTCCGTTGATAATCTTGCAGCCGAAATTATGAAGGGGCTGACAGAATATGCAGACCTTGCAGAAGAAGGCATGAAAAAGGCGGTGAAAAAGACTGCAAAATCTGTAAAAGACGAGATCTCCGCCAATGCTCCAAAGCGAACAGGTGCATATTCTAAAAGCTGGTCGGCAAAGAAAACCAAGGAAAACAGCCATTCTCTCGAAATGACTGTGCATTCTAAAAACAGGTATCAGCTGGCACATTTGTTGGAAAAGGGATATGCCAAGCGTGGCGGAGGTCGTGTATCTGGAAAACCGCATATTGCTCCTGCAGAAGAAAACGGTGTGCAGTTGTTAGAACATTTGATCGTGGAGGCGTTGTCATGACTTACGAACAAATCAATGAGATGATGCAGGAGATGGGGCTGCCTTTCGCCTACCATCATTTTGCCGAAGGCGAAAGTCCTGAACCGCCTTTTCTGCTGTTTTTATCCCCCGGAGAAAATACATTTTCGGCGGATAACTCCATGTATTTCAGCTTTAAAATGCTGGATATTGAACTCTATACAGATGTGAAGAATCCTGAACTGGAAAAGCAAGTTGAACAGGTTCTGAAACGTCACAAAATCTATTACACAAAATCAGAAGTATGGATAGAGTCAGAAAAACTCTACGAAGTGCTTTACGAAACGGAGGTATAACCTATGGCAACGAACAAGAAGAACAAGGTTAAATTCGGTTTGCAGAACGTCTACTGGGCAAAAATCAATGAATGGGGCGAAGACCCTGACGGCAACAAAACTGTTCCTGCATATGGTCCGTCAAAGCACCTCCCCGGTGCAGTGTCGCTTTCTATTGACGCAAATGGTGAGAGTGAAAATTTTTATGCGGATAACGGTGTTTACTATGTCATCAACAACAATGCAGGATATACAGGTGACCTGGAAATTGCCCTCATCACCACAGAATTTGCAACTGAAATTCTGGGTGAAATCCTTGATAACAACGGCGTTCTGGTGGAAAAGAACGACACAGAACTTGCCCAGTTTGCACTGATGTTTGAGTTCTTAGGCGATAAGCACCATATCCGTCATGTGATGTATTGCTGCAGTGCTTCCCGTCCTGCAACAGAATCTGCAACAACGGAGGAAAGCACGGAAGTCAAGACGGAAAAGCTGTCGCTGAAAGCTACCCCTTTGCCGACAGGTCTTGTAAAGTCCAAGACAACGGAAAGCACCACAGAAGCGGTTTACAACAACTGGTTCAAGATGCCGTATAATCCTGATACGGTCGTGAAATCTTCCGCCAAAACATCTTAAGGAGGTACAGCATGGCTATTAAAAAGAATATTACAATCGATGGTATTGAAGTTCCTTTCAAGGCAAGTGCGGCAGTTCCAAGGCTGTATCGTCTGAAATTCAGACGTGATATTTACAAGGACTTTTCAGCCCTGAAAACGGAGGTCACCGAGGGCGATGAAAGCAAAAGTGAGATTGGCATTGAAAGCCTTGAAGTGTTTGAAAATATCGCATACATTATGGCAAAACACGCTGATCCGGAGAATGTTCCTGATAACCCTGACGACTTTCTGGAACAGTTCAACACATTCAGCATCTATGAGATTCTTCCGCAGCTGATCGAATTGTGGGGACTGAACACAGCGACACAGGTTGCGTCTAAAAAAAACATCGCCAAACTGACCGCCCGATGACCACTCCTTTATTTCTCCTGAGATGCAAACAGCTCGGTCTTTCGATGACCGAGCTGGATCTGCTGACGATAGGACTTATCAATGATATGTTTACCGAACGGGAAAATGATGATTATACAGGGTGGAATGAGGTTGCCGGACAGGCGGATTTTGATGCGTTTTAAGTCTTTACTTTTTTGACAAAATATGATATAATATGCTGTGTACAAAACTATGGCAATAAGGAGTGAAATTCTATAGCTACATATCATATTATTATCAATAAAAAAGTTGAAAAATGCTTTAGTGAAAAAGAAATTACTTGTGCAACAGGTCAAGGACAACCTCGCCCTTTTTCGTTTAAGATTCAAAAAAATGCAATAGAAATTGTGTATGAAATGTCTAAGACGAAATCATTAGAGTATACAATAGAGAAATCTGTTGTTTTTCGTGAAGCACTTACAAAAGCTTATTTATATCATGCACTTTTATTAAATTCTGCACTTATAATAAATCAAATTACAATTCAAATTAATAAAAAAGAACACCAACCACTTAATAAAGAAAAAAATAACAATTTTCCATTCGTCTTTTCTTTACTTACAGAAGATAACTTACATTTGACAGAGGCGTTCAAAGTTCTTCCAGATTATATTATTGTTAATAGTATAAAGCACAATCAAAAAGAACTTCGGTTTGTATCATTAGCCTCATATTTGGTTGCTAAGAGTAAAACATATCAAATTGAGAGATTTAATTCATTATGGACTTCTATGAATGCTTTATATAATTATGTTGCGTTGTGCTATGAAAATCGAATTGTAAAAGATTGTAGGGAAATAACTCGCAATGATATTAGTTCCAATTTACGTATGTATGGGAAAGATACTAATGGTATAAGTGCCTTGATGTATCATATTAAAAATAATTGCCGTAAACCATCACGCAGCGATGAAAGTAATATAAAATCAAGTAATAAAGAGGCTTTCCAACAATTAGCATCATTGTTTCAGAGGCTTTCTGAAGATGAAGTATCTGAATTATGTGAACTTTGTTTATCCGATTTACAAGCTGACGGTATTGTTCATAGGTTGCCACCTAAATATAAGGCATTGGATGATGTATCTAAGCTATATAATTTTCCTTCATATGTATTTGTCATACTTCAATATGCTTACTCTCTTCGTTGTGAATTGTTTCATGGTAATAAAGCAGCTCCTATTTTTAGTTTTTACAATGACCGAAGTATTGGAGAACTAAAAGTTGTCAACTATTTCTTAGATTCTTACTTGAGCAATGAAATACCTCTTTTGTTTACTACTAATTATTACGACTCAATGCATAATGATGTTGTTGCTTTAATGAACATTATTGCAGCAACAAATAGCAATCCAAATCCATATACTACTTTTATAAAAAACAACAGCTAATATACACTAGGCACTTGCTGACAAGCAGGTGCTTTTTTATGCCCTTTTGCAGGAGGTGAAACCACAGTGGCAAACAGAATCAAGGGCATCACCGTTGAGATTGGCGGTGATACGACCAAGCTGTCCAAGGCTCTGGAAAGTGTCAATAAGAACATCAAAAACACTCAAATACAGCTAAAAGACGTAGAAAAACTCCTGAAGCTTGACCCGAAAAATACAGAATTACTCTCACAAAAACAGAAACTTCTTGCTGACAGTATTTCTGCCACAAAGGATAAACTTGCAACGCTGAAAACTGCCGCAGAACAGGCAAACACTGCTCTTGCAAATGGCGACATCACACAACAACAGTATGATGCCTTACAGCGTGAAATTGTTGATACGGAAAACGAACTGAAAAGACTTGAAACGGAAGCAAAAAATGCAAATTCTGAACTTGCAAAAATTGGTGAGGCAGGACAGGTTCTCCAAAATGCAGGCGATAAAATTTCAGGTGCAGGTGAAAAACTTCTGCCTGTTACCGCAGGTGTGACAGCTCTTGGAACTGCTGCTGTAAAAACTGCCTCTGACTTTGATTCTGCAATGTCAAAAGTTGCTGCTGTTTCCGGTGCAACGGGTGATGATTTACAGGCTTTGCGTGATAAAGCACGTGAAATGGGCAGCAAAACAAAGTTTTCAGCAAGTGAAGCTGCCGAGGCTATGAACTATATGGCAATGGCAGGCTGGAAAACAAATGATATGCTGTCGGGTATTGACGGCATTATGAATCTTGCTGCTGCATCAGGCGAAGATCTTGCCACAACATCAGATATTGTCACAGATGCACTTACAGCATTTGGTCTGACAGCACAAGATAGCGGTCATTTTGCTGATGTTTTAGCGGCTGCAAGTTCCAATGCCAACACAAATGTATCTATGCTCGGTGAGTCATTCAAATACTGTGCTCCGATTGCAGGTGCTTTAGGTTTTTCTTGCGAAGATACCGCTGAGGCACTTGGCTTAATGGCAAACGCAGGTATCAAGTCCACGCAGTCAGGCACTTCCATGCGTTCCATTATGACCGCACTTTCGGGTGAAGTCAAATTCTGCTCTGAATCCTTTGGAGAAATGGAAATTGCAACTACCAATTCAGACGGCTCTATGCGTAGTCTTTCTGATATTTTAGCGGATTGCAGAGTGGCGTTCGACCAGATGTCCGAATCCGAAAAAGCAAGTGCTGCACAGTCGCTTGTAGGTAAAAATGCAATGTCAGGCTTTCTTGCTCTGATGAATGCTGCTCCTGCGGATATTGATAAGCTGTCCGGAGCCATTGCAAACTGTGACGGCACATCTTTACAAATGGCAGAAACCATGCAGGACAATCTTGCAGGACAGCTTACCATTCTAAAGTCACAGCTTGAGGAACTGGCTATCTCTTTTGGCGAAATTCTGATGCCAGTTATCCGTGACATCATCACCAAAATACAGGGATTTGTGGACAAACTGAATGCCCTTGACCCTGCAACAAAACAGAACATTATCAAAATTGGATTGATGGCAGCGGCTTTAGGTCCTCTTTTGATTGTGGTAGGTAAAACGATTTCTTCTATCGGAAGCATGATGACATTCATTTCAAAAATTCCGACAATGATTGCAGGTGCTAAGACTGCATTTTCAACGCTTGGTGCAGCAATCGGCGGCATTTCTGCTCCTGTGGTAGCTGTCGTTGCAGTTATTGCAACGCTGGTTGCTGCTTTTGTGCATTTGTGGAACACCAATGAGGACTTCAAAAACAGCATTCTTTCCCTCTGGGAACAAATAAAGTCTACCTTTGAACGTCTGACATCAGGCATTGTTGACCGAATCAACGCTCTCGGATTTGATTTTCAGAATTTCGGTGAACTGCTAAAAGCGATGTGGAATGGATTATGCAGTGTGCTTGCACCTGTGTTTGAGGGCGTATTTCAGCATATTTCAGATATTTTCACCTTTGTGACAGATACCATTCTGAGCGTGCTTGATGTATTTATCGGTTTGTTTTCGGGAAACTGGGAACAGTGCTGGAGCGGTATCAAGGGCATTTTTACAGGTATCTGGGATTTTGTAGTCAACCAGTTCAGCAATATACTGAACACGCTGAGAGGTGTAGCAGATGTATTTCTCGGTTGGTTCGGAACATCATGGAATGAAGTGTGGACATCAATTAAGGATTTTTTTGTTGGCATCTGGGACAGCATTTGTTCCGCTTTTCAGGCTGTCGCTGATTTTTTCACAAATATCTGGAACGCAATATCCGCGTTCTTTACCACAATAGCAACTGTGATCTATACCACAGCGGTTACGGTTTTTACCTCTGTCTACGACTTCTTCGCAGGAATCCTGACCGGTATCCACGACTTCTTTTCCACGATTTTCAATGCAATCTGGGCGGTTATTTCAACTGTCTGCACAGCCATTTACGATACAATTTCAAGTATCTGGAATGCAATTTACAGCTTTATTTCTCCGCTGTTGGAGGCGTTCCAATATCTGTTTGAAACGATTTTTCAGGCGATCCACATCATTATCAGCAACGTGATGGATTGGATCTCGGAAAAGATACAGACCATCTGGAATGCGATCGTCGCCTTTCTTACGCCACTGCTTGAGGGGATTAAAACGTTCTTTGAAACGGTCTGGAATGCCATTTATACCACGATTTCAACGGTTTTAAGCACCATTTCAAGCGTGATTTCTACCGTCTGGACTGCAATTTCAGGTTTCATTTCCGGTATGATGAACACGATTCATTCCATTATTTCGAGTGTGTGGAACGCCATCAGCGGTGCTGTTTCAAGCATCGTCAATGGAATTAAAAGCACTGTATCTTCCGTCTGGAACAGCATTTCTTCCACGATCTCGTCTGTGATGAATACCATTCATTCTACAGTGACGAACATCTGGAATAATGTGAAATCCTCTGTTGCAAGTGTCATCAGCGGCATTTACTCCACGATTAAAGGTGGATTTGACAATGCGGTAAACTATGTCAAAGGGCTTGCATCGGATGCGTGGAATTGGGGCAGAGATATCGTTTCCAACATCATTGATGGTTTGAGAAGTATGATCGGCAGTCTTGCTGACAGCGTTTCCGGAATTGCGGATACGATCCGCAGTTATCTGCATTTTTCTGTTCCTGATGTAGGTCCGCTGACGGATTTTGAAAGTTGGATGCCGGACTTCATGAACGGCTTGGCTGACGGCATCAACAAGAGCAAAAAGGTCGTAGCAAAGGCGGTTTCCGGTGTTGCAGATACCATGAAACTTTCGCTCAATTCTGAGCAAAACTACAACCTTGACGGCATGACGGGTGCAATCATGAACGGCAGTTCTGAAAGTTCCATTGTCAATAATTACTATAATAACGACAACAGCCGCACAGTGAATCAAACCAACAATAGCCCGAAATCACTGTCACGGCTGGAAATTTATCGGCAGACGAAGAATGCGTTAATATGAGTAATGTCATTAAGGTAAATCGTTGAATAGATGCCCTTCTTCTATTTTATTCTTTATATTATCTGGTAAAACATCATTTTTGTAGGCATAATATAGGCAATTTTTTTCAGATTCAGATAAGCATCTACCTGAGTGAATCTCTTCTGTTTTCATTTTTTCAACCTTGTTAAACAGTTGGAAAATGTACACTTGTTTTATGAATTCATCTGTTGAAGAAATCTTTTCCAATTTTTCCAATGTTGCTTTGCTTGCAGAAACAACAAATGCGGAATTGTTTACATATGCTGAGAACAACGCATCTTTATTGAGCGAGTCTACTAAATCATTTGATTCAATAACTTGCAAATTATTCAATGAAGCAGTAGAAAAAACAAGAAGTATTTTTGGAGTAATAGGAAATATTATCGCAGGTTTATTTGAGAATAAATCCATATTATGCAATGGACTATATAAGCAGTTTTCAGGACAGATAAAGTTTTCGTCAGATTTGTTTATAAAAAAATACAGTTTGTAAGTATTAAGTATTTCTCCGTTTGGATAAATTTCATATGTCATATTTATAGCATCGCTTGGCGTGATTTTAATTCCAAATAGATCACACAAAAGGCTCTGACGTTGGATGTCACCCGCCAAGGTTCGATTTCTTGAAAGTAATGTTGTTGTAAAGAAATACAGTATTCTTTCCTCATTTTCTGAGAGCTCAACACATTTGCAATTTTTAATCATTGTAACAATTTTTTTCTTTATCTCTCCGAAAGTGGTTTCAGATTTCGCCAATGCATTCTCGGTTTCATCGCTATAATAACCGTGCTCTGTTCCATGTTCCTTTATTACAACTTCATCAATTGAATTTGTTTTAATATTAAACGAATACGTTTCTTTTGTTTTTCCTTTAATAAAAAAACCACGCATTATAGATGCTGGCATAGTGATATGAGAATCTACGGGCATAATTGAGCCTCCATTTAAAAATTAGCATTTAATAATCATTTCTAAATATTGTATCACATTTTCACTCAAAAAGTCAATGAAAGGCAGGTGAAATTTTGTTCTACAAGCTCATTCTGGAAAACGAAACAGGTCAGCAGATCGACCTTTCCAAAACCGCAAACCGATATATGTTCTCCAAAATCAAGGGGCTGAACCCACCAACGGGAACGGTCAGCACTTCAAGCTATGCAGGAATGAACGGTTCATATCTGAATAATGCCTTCATTGAAAAGCGAAATGTGGTCATTCCCTTTGAAATGCGTGGGGTTGATGTGGAACTCCGCAGGCACGAACTTTACAGAGTAGTCAAGCCTTCACGCTATATCAAGATATACTACTCCACAAAAAATATTTCTGTGTATGCTGAGGGTATCGTGGAAACCTGTGAGGTTGAGAACTTTGAAAAGCTGACCATTGGGCAAATCTCCATTCTCTGCCCCGACATTTATTGGTACTCCACTGAAACGCAGATTGCAGAATATTCCCGTGTCAGAGGTGCATTTCATTTTGTCTGCCCTGATAATGATGAGCCTTTTCCAATTGGTATCTACAATACGCAGGATATGATGACCATCAATAACAGCGGTGATGAGGTCGGATTCACTCTTGAAATCAGCGGTGGACCTGCGAAAAATCCGACTATTTACAACGCTCTGACGGACGAATATATGCAGATTTCAGGCGATATTCAAAAAGGCGACATCATCACGATCACCACGAAAACAGGCAACAAAACCGTTCTTCTGGAGCGTGAGGGCGTTGTGACCAACATCATCAACCGCCTTGTTTCCGGGTCAACCTGGCTGAATCTGAAAACGGGCGAAAACAAATTTTATGTGACGGCATCGGAGGGACTGAACCGCATCAAAGTCCGCCTGATACACCGCAATGCATACTTAGGGGTGTGAGAAATGCAGATTGAAATTTACAATATGACTGTCTTAAATGATAAACTGAATATTTCACTTGAAGCTGTCTGTGACAGCTTTTCTTCTCTTTTATGGGATATTGAATACTACAAATGTGGTGCTTTTGAAGTGTACATTGCTGCATCTCCTCGAAATATTGAGATTTTTCAGACTGGGAGAATTGTTGGCCGTGATGATGATAAGGAACATTTCGGACTGATTGAATCTGTAAAACTTGAAACTGATGCCGAAGATGGAGATTATCTCATCATCAAAGGCAGATTTCTGATGTGCTTACTTGAACGCAGAATCATCTATCCCACATTCAACTTTACAAAACTTGTTTCATATTCTCAGATTGCAATGAATGTGGTGCAGCATAATGCTTGTACATCGGGTATCAGAAAAATTCCGGGACTTGTTGTCGGCTGTTCGTCAGGTACTTGTTGGGATGCAAAAACAAAATTGCAGGTCAGCTATGAAAATCTGATGGAGTGGGTTTACACCATTTGCGAAAAAATCGGTGGAACTGCAAATATTCGTCTTTCAAAAATAGCTGATGAGCAGTATGAAATGATTTTTGAACTTTTACAAGGTACTGATAGGAGCATATTACAGAAAATCAATCCGCACATCATTTTCTCTGACAGATACAATAATCTGCTGTCTTTCACCTACTTTACAGACACTTCCGTCAAGAGAAATTTTGCCTATGTTCTTGGAAAGGGCGAGAGTGAACAGCGTAAAAGAACCACTTGTTTTACAAATTCTGAACCTGCCCTGCTTGATAGATATGAAGTGTATGTTGATGCAAAGGACATTTCAGATGAAGAACAGATTGCCAACGAAACAAAACCAATTTCTGAAATCGAATATGAGGAACTTCTGAAAGAGAAAGGAAAACAGAATCTTGTTCCCACAAAGACAAAATCAGAATCACAGATTGCAGTGCAGTCCACACAGTTTCAATACGGTGTGGACTATTTTGTTGGCGATTTTGTTACCGTAGAACATCACAGGTTTGAAATCAGACAGAATAAAATACAGCTTATTGGAATGATTGAGAGTTTTGACCGCAACGGCAGAAATTTAACACCGACATTTAAGGAGGCTTAACATGGCATTTTCATTCGGATTTTTCAATTCTAAAAATCTTGACAGAACATATACTGCTGAGAACTTCAACGACTATCTCGGCAGCATTATCTGTGACGGGATTCAGGATAATTTCGGGCAGTGTTTCAAGCTGTCAAGTTCTAAACTAAAGCTGACAATTGGCAGCGGTAAGGCATGGATTCAGGGGCATTACTTCATCTCAGATACGGCTTACACTTACGACCTATCCCGTTATGTGGACGAATCCCTGCCGAGATATATGGCAGTCGGAATTTGTTGTAATACTTCTGAAAATGTAAGAAATGTTGCATTTGAAATCCTTGCAGGAACACCTGCAACAAATCCTTCTGTTCCAAAACTTCTGAACACCGATTATAAGAAATATCTCACCCTTTGTATTATCAGACTTGATGCAGGCACATCTGAATTGAAAATCACAGACTACCGGGAAAACGGCAATTTCTGCGGATATGTTCGCTGTATCCTTGGCAAATGTAAAGTGACGGATATGCTTGCCCAGCTCTCTGAAATTCAGGAACAGATGAAGAATTACAATACAACAGTCAATCAACTCACCACAAAAATCAACGAATTAACGCTGAAAATTGATGAAATGACAGGCGATGTGGTTTCTATCGGGAAATGCGGGCAGAACGTGGATTTTGTGCTTTATTCAGACGGCAGACTGCTCCTCAAAGGCACCGAGGCAACATTCGATTATTCTACTGACAGTAATCCGTCACCATTGCAAAACAATGCAAATATCAAGTCGGTTATTGTTTCAGAGGGTGTGACAGGCATTGGAGAACGACTTTTTCAGTATTGCGACAATCTGAAAACAGTATCTCTTCCGACAACGCTTACGGCAATCAAAAAGGCTGCATTTCTGCCGCATATTGACGGTTATATTTATCATCAGACTCTAAATGGTTTAACAGAACTGAAGATTCCGGAACGTGTTACTGAACTTGGCGTGAATGCATTTGCAGGAACGGCAATAAAATCTGTAACTGTTCCATCCTCTGTTACAACTATTGGTGCAATGGCGTTCAGCGAGTGTCAGTATCTTGAAACTGTGAGATATGGCGGCAAAGTCATTAGTGACAGAATGTTTGTACGATGCACAAAACTGAAAAACCTCACGCTTACCCGAAATGTCAAGGAAATTGTGGGCGGCTGTTTCAACTACTGTGAATCTTTGAATACGATTACTTATGAAGGTTCTCTTACCGACTGGAACGCTGTGAAGAAAAATACAAACTGGGACAGCCGTGCAGTTGATATCGAATCTCCGCTTAAAAAAATCCAATGTCTTGACGGATATATGGAATATGTTGCAAACACAAAAACTTGGAAAGAAGTGAAGTCATGATAAAATTTCTTGTAAAAGGACAGAACATCGAAACTTTGGAGCATGAAGTCATTGCTGCTGACCAGATCGCTTTTGTAAAGATACATTTTGTGTTCGATAATAACTGGAAACCACTGCATAAGGTGGTGCAGTTCACGCAGGACGAAATAACCTATAACAGGGTTCTCGGAACAGAAAATACAAGTTGTTTTTTGCCTGCTGAACTAACTGCAGGGACTGTGAAAATGTCATTGTTTGGTTATGATGCAGAAGCAACTAAAACAGTCAGAGCAACAACGATTGTAAAAACTTTGCACATCAGACAATCGGGATTTGAGGGCGAAAACAGTAATGTTCCGCCTACTCCTGATTTATATCAGCAGCTTTTGCAGAAGATACAGTCTGCATCTAAAGGAACTGACGGCAAATCAGCATTTGAAATTGCTGTAGAACATGGATTTGTTGGAACAGAGGCTGAATGGCTTGAAAGCCTGAAAGGTGTTGATGGCAAGGATGGAGTAAATGGCAAAGACGGATGTGACGGTAGAAATGGCGTTGATGGTTTACCGGGTAAAGATGGAAAGGATGGTGCAGACGGAGTCCCCGGTCATAATGGTGCCGATGGGAAGAATGGGGGTGACGGAATCAATGGTTCTGATGGAAAATCCGCCTATATTATTGCCGTAGAACATGGTTTCACAGGTACAGAAACTGAATGGCTGCAAAGCCTGAAAGGTGCTGACGGCAGGGACGGCATTATTCCTGATATGTCAAACTATGCAACAAAAGCTGATATTGCAGAATTACAGGAGCAAATCAGGCAAATATCCGGTATCAGCTATATCTCTGTATTTGAAAGCGGTTCTGATGCCTTGCAGAAATACGGTGACAGCATCTACACTTATTACAACGATGGCTACCGTTCTCTTGCTGGATTTGCAGAAAGTTATCCTCACTTTTGTTCTGCTGAAAACAACTATGCTCTGTATTTCAATCAGAACGATTTCAGCTGGGCAGGAACTGTGTTTGTGATGTTTCTGACACCTGTTGCAATTACTTCAAAAATGAAACTGATTTTAAGCTATCTGGTCGGTGCATCACAGGACACTGAATTTTATCTTGTAAAAAAGACAGATAAAACAGGCTCTGAACTTGCTCAGTATATTTACGAGGAAATCAAATCAGAAAATGCTTCGAAATTATCATTCAAATGGCTTTATTCCGATACTTTCATTTCTGTGATGCAGTCGTTGGAAAACGTATTGGATGGAGAATACTACCTTGCTTTCAAAGGCACATCGGATAATTCACATCCGATGGTGAAGTCTATTAAATTTATGAAGGAGTGATTTTATGAAAGATACCATTTGCCTGATTGCAGGCATTGTCGGCGGATTTATCGCAACGCTTCTCGGTGGCTGGGATTCTGCTCTTGCAACTCTTATAGTATTCATGGGCATTGATTTTGTGACAGGTATCGTGACTGCGGCAATGGGCAAATCCAAACACAGCGAAAGCGGCACACTCAACAGCACAGCAGGCTGGGTTGGTCTTGCGAAAAAGTTTTGTATTCTGCTTATGGTAGTGGTCGGCGTGAGAATCGATATTCTCATTGGCACAAACTACATCAGAGATGCAGTCTGCATCAGCTTTTGCCTGAACGAACTGCTTTCCATTATCGAGAATACAACACTTATGGGAATCCCTTTCCCGCCTGCATTCAAAAAAGCAATTGATGTTCTGCAAACCAAGGTAGGCAGAACCGAAGATGAAAAGGAGGACAAATAAATGGCTATTTTAAGACCTGATACATCAACTACTCTGAACGGAGTGAAAATCAACGAGTATTTACTCACAAAACATAACCCCAATAGAATCGATATGCCCTCTGTTTCAATGGAGGGCAAAGTTATCGGCGTAACAGTCCACAATACCGACTGGATTTCTGTGGCAAGCGGAACAACCCCTGCGGAGCAGTATACAAGAGCAACCGTCAATGGAAATATGAAAGATGTCAGAGTGCATTATTACGTTGACAATACTTGTGCATGGCAGAATCTGCCTCTATCCTTAAGTGGCTGGCACGCCGCTGACGGAAGCGGTAACGGCAATCGCAGAACAATTGCGATCGAGTGCATTATGTCATCTGCGTATAACGACAGAGATAAGAAATCCGAGGACAACTGTGCAAGACTTGCCGCAGCACTTCTAAAGAAATACAATCTTGACATCAATCACCTTTATACCCACACGCATTGGTTAAATGTCCGTGACGGAAAGTCCGGCAGCGTAGACTACCTTAATACTGCAAGAAATCCCTACAAGATGTGTCCCGCATACATTCTGCCTCATTGGGCAGCTTTCAAAGCTAAGGTGCAGTCTTATCTCAATTCGGGTTCTACACCGACAACCCCTGCACCTGCAAAACAGCTTTATCGAGTAAGAAAGTCATGGACTGATGCTAAGTCGCAGATTGGTGCTTTCTCTTCTCTTGAAAACGCAAAGAAAGCCTGCAAGGCGGGATATGCTGTTTTTGACAGTAATGGCAAGCAGGTGTATCCTGCAAAGAAGTCCGTTGATGAGGTTGCCCGTGAAGTCATTCAGGGTAAATGGGGTAATGGTGCGGAACGTAAGAAACGTCTTACCGAGGCAGGTTATGACTACAATGAAGTGCAGAAGTGTGTCAATGCTCTCATGAAATAAAATATCTCTTGATTCAAAGAAAGCCATTGTATCCTTGACGAATTGTCCCGGATGCAATGGCTTTTTTATTTTTCACAAAAGGGTACGAATTCAACGCATTTATTTAGACTATATGGTTGAGGTGAAATGATCATGAATATCAGACAAAAAGCTCAGATAGAAACAATGAAAAAGCAAGGATGTACAATCCGGAAAATCAGTAATGAATTAAATGTGCCTGTCGGAACAATCAAATCGTACTTATCACGCAGGAAATCTTTTCGACAATGTGAGTGCTGTGGAAAATCACTTTCCATTACAAGTGCTCATATAAAACGTTTTTGCAGTGACAAATGCCGCATGAAATGGTGGCGTGAAAACAAAGAAGTTTCACTGAAAATGACAAAAAAAGTTTGCCCTGTTTGTAATCAGATATTTCTTTCTTATCCGAGCAAGCAACAAGTTTATTGTTCCAGACAATGTTCCGGAAAGGCAAGGTGGAAAAATGAATCGTAATATCATCATCTATCAGGTTATGGTTGAAATTATCAAAACCTGGCTTCGTTCAGGAAAGATCTCAAGAAAAGATTATACGGAAATGAACACAAAAATGGCTGAAAAATACGGCATATCTTTGTCGGGTATATTCGTTGATAAATCTGAAAATCCATGCTAATATGGTATCTGAAAGGAGGAGGTTTACATGGAACGTTTGATACAAAAAATAGAACCTTCTGTTGATATTTCACATAAATTACAAAACGTTGCCGCTTATGCACGAGTATCAAGTGGTAAAGACGCCATGCTGCATTCCCTTTCTGCTCAGGTAGGATATTATTCCGAACTGATTCAAAGCAATCCGGAATGGAGATTCTGCGGCGTATTTGCAGATGAGGCAATTACAGGAACGAAAGAGTCAAGACCTGAATTTCAAAAAATGCTTGCTGAATGCAGAAAAGGTAAAATTGATCTTATCATTACAAAGTCTATCAGTCGATTTGCAAGAAATACCATAACCGTTCTCGAAACTGTAAGAGAGTTAAAAATGTTAGGGATCGATGTCTATTTTCAGGAGCAAAATATTCACAGCATTTCAGCTGATGGCGAACTGATGCTTTCCATTTTATCTTCCTATGCACAGGAAGAAAGTTTTTCTGCTAGTGAAAATCAAAAATGGAGAATCAGAAAAGATTTTGAACAAGGCAAAATCTGCAATATACGAATGTTAGGTTATCGCAGAACGACAAACGGCAGTCTGGAAATAGTGGAATCAGAAGCTGAAATCGTCCGATTTATTTTTTTAAACTATCTCAGTGGAAATGGAAAACTATTGATTTCCAATAAGCTGAATGAAATGGGAATTGCTACGATCAACGGCTGTGAGTGGACTACTGCAGATATCCATAGGATTTTGCAGAATGAAAAATATGCCGGAAATATGCTTTTACAGAAACGTTTTCGGGAAAATCATTTGACAAAGAGAATGATAAGAAATGACGGTCAGCTGCCAAAGTATTTTGTAGAAGAAAGTCATCCAGCAATCATAGAAAAAAGTATTTTTGATGCTGTTCAAAAGAAACTGGAAGAACAGCATCAGCGATTTTCCTCTTCAAAATCTGTTGCCTCATATCCGTTTACAGGAAAAATACAATGCACCTGTTGTGGAAAAAACTATCGGCATAAAATAACCGCAACAGGTAATGTCTGGATCTGTGCAACTTACAATACAAGAGGTAAAAAATATTGTCCCACAGCAAAGCAAATTCCTGAAAGTACGCTGATATCTGTTTGCTGTGAGATACTAAGCATTGCTGAATTTGATGCAAATATCTTTGAAAATCAGGTTGAAAAAATTCTTGTTCCCGCACCAAACAAATTGATTATTCAATTAAAAAACGGGAAATGCATAAATACCACATGGAAAGACCGTTCACGTTCTGAAAGCTGGACAGAGGAAAAACGGGCTGCCGCTGCTGAATCATCAAAAACAAGGAGATGGAAAAAATGCCAAAAGTAACAAAAATTCCGCCAAGATTAAATCCTGCCACTTTTGCACCTTTGGAGAGTGTTGAAAAACGAAAAGTTGCAGGATATGCAAGAGTTTCAACTGATTCAGAAGAACAAAAAACTTCCTATACTGCCCAAGTGGATTACTATACGAAATTCATTAAAGAACGGATCGATTGGGAATTTGTCGGAGTTTATACAGATGAAGGCATCAGTGCAACAAACACCAGGCACAGAGAAGGATTCAACAGAATGATTGCAGATGCTCTTAATGGCAAAATTGATCTGATCGTAACAAAAAGTGTCAGCAGATTTGCCAGAAATACTGTAGATTCTCTTACAACGATTCGCAAACTGAAAGAAAAAGGCGTTGAAGTATTTTTCCAAAAAGAGAATATTTACACGCTAGACTCCAAAGGAGAATTACTGCTTACTATTATGTCAAGCTTATCTCAGGAAGAAAGCCGATCTATTTCAGAAAATGTTACCTGGGGTCAGCGAAAGCGTATGGCTGACGGCAAAGTATCTCTTCCTTATTCGCATTTTCTTGGCTATCGAAAAGGAAAAGACGGTATTCCTGAAATTGTTCCTGAAGAAGCTGAAATTGTGCGATATATCTACCGTTCTTTTATGGAAGGGAAAACACCAAACCATATTGCAGAATGTCTGACATTCAAACATATCCCAACTCCGGCAGGAAAAGAGATATGGTCACCATCCACTATAGAAAGTATTCTGACAAATGAAAAATATCGTGGTTCAGCATTGTTACAAAAAAGTTTTACAGTTGATTTTCTAAGTAAGAAAAAGAAAATCAACGAAGGCGAACTGATGCAATACTATATTCCTGAATCACATGAAGCAATTATTTCACCGGATGAATTTGAACTTGTTCAGGCAGAATATACACGCAGAAAAAGAATTGGAAGAGCCTACAACAGCAAAAGCATTTTCTCTGCCAAACTTGTATGTGAATGCTGTGGCGGATATTTTGGTTCAAAAATATGGCATTCGACAAGTAAATACCGCAGAACAGTATGGCAATGCAACGGAAAGTTTAAAAATGGTAAAAAGTGTATGACTCCGCATTTATATGAATCACACATCAAAGAAAAATTTTTAACTGCAATGAATCAGGTTCTTGCAAACAAAACTGAAATCATTGAAAACTGCTTGTTGTTTAAAGAAACATTTTCCAACACAGCTATGATTGAAGAGAAAATCGAAAATATTCAAAAGCAAATGGAACGGTTGACAAAACAAATCAGAATGCTGATCCAAAAACAAAGCATAACGCCAATAAAAAGTGAAGATTACTACAGACAATATGATGGGCTTGTTATATCGTTTGAAAAACTAAAATCCAAACAAGATACTCTTATTCAAAAACAGGATGAAATGGAAACCAAACTGAAATTCATCATGGATTATATAGAATTTCTAAAATCACAGGAAAATCTGATCACCGAATTTTCCGAAACACTTTGGTTCAGAGCAGTTGATCAGGTAACCGTCTGCACAGATGGCAAAATGATCTTTGCTTTTAAAGATGGTTCAGAAATCAAGGTTTAATGCATATAAATTAAAAAGTCTGCTGTCGGGTATATTCCGATCGGCAGACTTTTTTCTGTAAAGAAACGCTTTTTTGACCAAAGAAACGGCAAATCTAAAAAAATGCAACCATAGCAAAAAATGCAACCTTTTGATATCCGTTTCGTTGCTCTCACTCATTCGTTTCTTTGCTTGATTTCTGCTCTCCAAAGAAACGGAAATCCATTTTCCAGATGCTTCTTTTCATAGCAAAAAGTACGTATTTTCATCATTTTATGGGTATAAAAAAACGGAACGACTTTTGTATCAATCGTTCCGTTGAGATTTGGTGGAGGCGACGAGAATTGAACTCGTGTCCGAAAACAAATCCACACAACTTTCTACGAGCGTAGTTTATCTACATTGATTCCCGTTCAAAGCTGCCGGTAAACAGGCTGCTGAGAACGGTAGTTCAAATCCGATCCTGCGGTGTGAACAGGCCGCCGGAACGTTCACCACTGCAATGATGCCGCAGCGCAGACCGTGGTACTTCTGCGGGCGACAGTAGCTGACTTAGGCAGCTACCTGCAGGCTCTTGTTAAAGCTTACAGTAAAGTTCTTTTTAGCGTTTAATTTTAAACGTGCCGCTGTTTTAAGAGATGCAGCAATCTCTGCTCGCTTATCATGCTTCGTTGTCCCCGTCGAAACCGTTACGCCCCCATTCTGCCAGCTGTTTTGTCACTGGTTGTGTTCTTTGACTGCACGCCGGATCTGACGCTGTGCATCAGCTTTCGCAGCCGTCTGCCGCTTGTCGTACAGCTTTTTACCCTTGCAAAGTCCGACTTCCACTTTCACACGGGAATCCTTGAAATACAGAGAAAGCGGAACCAGCGTCAGACCGTCCTGCTTGACCTTGCCAAACATCCGGTTGATCTCCTGGTGGTGCATCAAAAGCTTTCTGACACGCATCGGATCTGTCCGGAACAAGCCGTCCTTTTCATAAGGTGAAATGTGCATTCCTTTCACGAACAACTCGCCGTCTGTAATGTCACACCAGGCATCTTTCAGATTGACATGACCCAGCCGAATCGACTTCACTTCATTGCCCTGCAATGCAATTCCAGCCTCATAGCGTTCCAGAATGAAATACTCATGCCGTGCCTGCCGGTTGTCACAAATTTTTTTGGTTCCCTTTGTCTGCACTGCACGCACTTCCTTTCTGTATTTCGTGTTAAAATAGTATAGCACATTTTTCACGTCTTGTCAAGCTTTTTTCAGAATATCTTTCATGTCCGAATCTCAACTTTCGTGCAGAAGGCAAGCGAAAAAGAGCAGCTTTTTCATCTTTTTCGCATTTTCCAAACCATAAAGCAAAAAACGACTGGAATTTCTCCCAGTCGTTTTCTTTCAGCATTTGCGGTCAGTTCCCTTCCATGCTGATTTTTATTCTACATTTTTCGTTTCGTCTGCCTTATATTCAAAAAAGTCGAAGTCGGCATAGTGCTGATGCTTTACCCGGTCTGCACAGGTGATTCCCACCATAGTCCCTGTAAATTCGCCGTACTTACAGTACTCATCGGAGAACTTTGTGGTATCAAACGGAATGCCGATCTTCTCGTAGTTCTCGCCGTCATAGCTCCAATAGAACTGAGAATGTCTGCCGTTTATCACTAAGCGGAAGTAGATCGGTACATCATCCACTGGAATCCGGGTGTTCACGAATTCCGTCTTTTCGCCGTTCTCCAGCTGGATGATCGAAATGGCACTCTGCCCCAGCGTTTCGCTGTAGTACTTCCGGAGATTGATATAGTTCATGTTGTCGTAGTAAAGGATCAGTCCTGCGCTGTGCTGATGCACCTCCGGAACAAATTCCATTTTTGTGGTGATCTGTGCATAGACACTGGTCAGCTTTCTGGCAAGAATGCTGGTCTTGTTCAGAGAAGTTCTTGCCTCCTGTCCACGCAGTCTCACCCAGCCCGGACGAGCCGTAACATCCGCAAAGCGCTGCGGCATGATTCTCGGCGCATAGTACCAGTTGCCCAGGGTGTCGCTGTCGAAGTCGTCGAAATTCGGGATCTGCGGCACAGGATACTCCGGCAGCCTGCTCTCTTCGCAGTATTCCTTTGCAATGTTCGTGCCGTCTGCCATGCGCAGCCAGCCATCCTCTGTCCACATCATTTTCTGGATCGCTGTTTCTCTGCCCAGTGTGCAGCGCAGCTCCGGTGTAAAGGGACGGGAGCAGAGATGCACCAGATATACCTCACCCAGGGAAGTTTCCACATAGCTGCCGTGGCCAGCCTTTTGCAGCACCACATCCGGGTTGTAATACTTGGGCTTGAGGTGATCCGGGTCATGGCGCTCGTTGGAGACCGCCGGATTGGATGTGACAATGGGATTCTTCGGGTCACCCACATAGGGACCCCACACATTTTCAGAACGTCCCATGGTCACACAGTGGTTATAACCGGTTCCGCCCTCGGCGCACATGATATAGTAGTAACCGTTGCGCTTGGTCAGATGCGGTGCCTCGATGCAGCCTCTGTCCGTACCGCCTTTCCAGATGCGTTTCGGATAGCCGATGATCTCTTTCTTCTCCGGGTCATATTCCACCATGCAGATTGCGCCGGGCTTTTCATAGCCGGCACGGGTTTCCCAGTCCAGGGAAACGATGTACTTTCTGCCGTCATCATCGTGGAGAATGGAGGCATCAAAACCGGAGGAATGCAGATATACCGGCTCGCTCCACGGACCTTTGATGTCCTTGGCAGTGATAAGGAAGTTGTCCACGTCAAAGTATCTGGCATTCATGGAGTTCATCACGCCATAGACTACATAGAACTGGTCTTCCTTTTCGCAGTAGGTCATACACGGCGCCCAGATGCCTTTGGCAGAGGGCAGCTTTTTCAAGTCAACCTTTTCGTCATCGGTCAGCACATGGGTGTACAGTTCCCAGTTCTTCATATCCTTGGAATGGTAGATGGGAATGCCGGGAAACCATTCAAAAGTGGAAACTGCCATGTAATAATCATCGCCCTTGCGGCAGATGCACGGATCCGGATTAAAACCCGGGAGAATCGGATTTTTAAGCATTTTCATTTCCTCCTTCGTTTGCGAGTTCCTTTACGATGCCGTCATATTCCTTGTCCAGCTTGTAGAACAGCATAACAACAACCTGTGCGACACAGAGGATTGCCGGGATCCAGATAAAGGTGATCTCAGAGCCTGCGCTTGCGCCTGCTGCGCCGATGACCCAGCCCAGGATAGCAGAACCCAGACCGTTTCCTACCTTAAAGCCAAAGCTGGATGCAGAGTTGATGAGACCTTCAGTACGATAGCCGGTTTTCCATTCGCCGTACTCGATGGTGTCGGATACGATAGCGAACATACAGGAAGAGATGCCGGCGTTGCCGATGCCCTTGAGGACGCAGGCGGTGATGATGCCAGCCATATTTGTGCCGACAAAGCCGAACATTGCAAAGCCGATGCCATAAACGACTGCGCCGATAATCAGCATATTCCGCTTGCCGATCTTCTTGATGAGGAATGCGGTGAAGAACATAACGCCGATCTGCACCAGGTTTGCAACCAGATTCATGGTGCCGACCATATTCTCATTGTGGAGAATGTTCTTTGCGTAGTAAACGGCTGCACCGCCGTTCAGCGAGTAGTTGATGAAGATGAATACCAGAGTCACGGTAATCATGATCCAGTACTTGTTCTTGAACAGCAGGCCAATGCCTTTCAGGAACGGCACTTTCTCCTGCTTGGTCTCCTTTGCCGGTGCAACACGTTCTTTTGTTCCGGTAAAGGTAATCATAAATACGATCACTGCCAGGATGCCGAACACAGCGAATGTCTTTGTCCATGCGGAGAGGTTATCGCCGAAGAACTGTACCAGCGGCAGGGTCAGATTGGTGATGAGCAGTGTGCCGGTAGTTGCCAGGATCATACGGAAGATGCTGAGGACAGAACGCTCGTACTGGTTCTGTGTAATCAGTGCATTCAGTGTGGCATAAGGCACATTGATCGCCGTGTAGACCACAGAGGACACCAGGTTATACGTAATAAAGATGTACACCAGTTTTGAGGTCTCCCCCAGTCCGGACGGCACGGAGAACAGCAGGATTCCGGCAAGGGCAAAGGGAATTGCCATGCGCAGAATCCACGGACGGCACTTGCCGAACCGGGACTTGGTTCTGTCTACGATAACGCCCATGATAAGGTCGGTGACGCCGTCGAACACTCTCGACAGCAGCATGATGGTACCGATGGTAGCGGCACTGACGTGAACATAATCGGTATAATAAAAGAGCAGGAATGCGGACATTGCGGAGTAGATGATGTTACAGCCCAGATCTCCGCAGCCATAGGAAAAACGTTCCCAAAAGCTGATTTTTGTTTTTGAAGCGGAAGCCATGGTAGGTTTCCTCCTTTCGTGTTTTTGTTGTCTCTATTATAACCGATATCCCGACAACAGAAAAGGCGGTATTCAGACAACAAAATAGGGCAAATCCGATATTTATGCAGATTTGCCCATAGATATCCTATTTTAGGCATCGCTGTATCAAGCCAACTCAAGCCCCTGTTCCGTGCTGTTTTATTTCCGAAACTCCCGGCGTTTTTCCTTTGGCGTACAGTGATAGCGCTCCTTGAACAGCTGCATGGCGTACTTATAATTGGTGCAGCCGTGATCTTCAAAAATCGTTCCGATACTGTGATCCGTTTCCTGCAGATCCCGGACAACTTTGTGCAGGCGTATCTCATACAGGTACTGCATCACCGTCAGCCCCAGCTGTTTCTTGAAAAGCTTGGACAGATAGTCGGGATTGTAGCCGAAATGCGCTGCAATATCCTCCATCACGATCTTTTCGCTGTGGTGATCCTCGATATACCGCATGATGTTCTTGACCTTGTTGATGGAACGATTCCGCTTATTGACTGCCTTGTCCGTCAGCCGGATGGAATAGGAATGCACCAGCGTATACAACAGGTCATAGAGCAGGCTGTTGAACTTGAGCAGATACGCATCCGGACGCACATCATAGACGATATACATATCCGTGAAAATTTTCTTGATGCGTTCCAGCCGTGTGACATCCACCGGATGTTCGGGGTGCATATCCACGTGAAATTCCAGCAGGTCATACGCCGGAATATACTTTTCCAGCACAGCGCTGGGGATCAGCAGCACCAGCGCCTTGTTTTTCTGCGCCGTCACCGAATGGATCACTCTGGGGTTGACGATGGAAAATTCTCCGGGGTGCAGCGTCTGGCGCACGTTGTTTTCAAACTGTGTCACCATGCTCCCCTCGATCATGTACACCAGTTCCAGGCTGTTGTGCCAGTGCGGCGCAACATAGCCGCCGCTGTCCTCGGACAGATAAAACCGCACATCAATATCGGGGTTGCTGGACACGATCTCATGCCGAATGCTGTTATTTTCCATACTGCACCTCATTTCTTTCCGGGTATCGCTTTCCATTTGATTATAGCATATTGTCTGCACTTTTGCAATGACAGCAGAAAAAAAGTATTTTCCACAAAATTCAAATTATAGAAAAGTCCCCCTTGAAAAGGGGGATGTCAGCTTAAGCTGACAGGGGGATCATCACAATCTATACTCACTTATGGAATATCCACACAAGGCACGCCTTTTCAAATAAAATAACGATAACATTTGTTTTGCAAGGGGTAATCCTCTGTCAGACTTGCATTTCTCGTCCCAATATGTTAAACGATTGATATCCCCTTTTCAGAGAAAGTTCAGTCTCTGAAAAAACACTTTCCAGGAGATCAAGACGTATGAGACTATTTTCCAATCTCTTTAAGTCAAAGGTCGGCGCTGAAAGCAAGCAGTCTGACCTTTGAAACAAAAACAGCCCCGGCAGTACCGCTTTTCCACGGTATGCCGGGGCTGTTGTCATTTCCGGAAACGATCAGTATTTCCAGCTGTTTGTCTTGACCTGGGTGTCGATCATGTGCTTGTAAATGCCGTTTTCCGCACGCAGCGCATCCGGGCTGCCCATTTCCGCAACCTTTCCGTCCTTCAGCACAACGATCTTGTCTACGCCGTCAACGGTGCGCATTCTGTGTGCAATGATGAGAACGGTCTTGTTCCGGATCAGCTTGGAGATGGACTCCTGTATCAAGGACTCGTTGTCCACATCCAGAGATGCCGTCGCCTCATCCATCAAAATGATCGGCGCATCTTTCAGAAACGCTCTGGCGATGGAGATACGCTGCCTTTCGCCGCCGGAAAGCTCAGAGCCGTTTTCACCGATCATGCTGTTCCACTTGTCCGGCATACGCTCTACAAAGTCCTCACAGTGCGCCAGCTTGGCAGCCGCCATGACCTCTTCGTCTGTTGCATCCTTTCTGCCGATCCGGATGTTTTCCAGAACGGTGTTGTTGAACAGCGTGACATCCTGGAACACGATGGCATACATGGAGAGCAGTTTCTCCGGGTCGATCCGGGAAACGTCCATGCCGCCGACTGTGATCTTTCCCTTGTCGTTGTCCCAGAAACGAGCCGCCAGTCTGGAAACCGTAGTCTTTCCGCCGCCGGACGGACCGATCAGCGCCGTTACCTCGCCCTGCTTTGCCGTAAAGCTGACATCCGAAAGCACCTGCTCTCCGCTCTTGTAGGAGAACGCCACGTGATCGAAACAAATGTCATATCCCTGGTTGGTCAGAACGTCGCTGCCGGTCTGTTCCTCGTGGGACAAAATCTCATCCATCCGCTTACAGTTCACGTCTGCACTGATGATTGCGGAAAGGTTTTGCAGGGAGATCTGCAGCGGTTCGTACATCCGAGTCACCACCAGCAGGAACATAAAGAATGTGAGAACATTGATCTCGCCGCTTACCAGAAGCATACTGCCTACAACTGCCACAGTTCCCATGCCCAGTTTCAGGATCATCTGTGCTGAGCAGACAAAAGCCGCATTGGTGAATTCTAGAACGGCGGCGTGCTTTTCCACTGCCTTTATCTTCTTGGTCAGCCCTTTCATGTACGAGTCGGTCATGTTGTACGAACGCAAATCACGCACGGTCTCCAGTCCTTCCTGGATACCGTCCAGGCAGTTCACCTTGTAGACCGATGCCTTTTCCAGCATATTTTTCAGAAACTTCTTGGAACAAAGCACGATCAAAAATGCCACCGGCATGACCCAAATCGCCGCCAGCGCCATCTTCCACTGGAAAAAGAACAGGGAAAGCACGATGATCGTGGTGGAGATCATAGCGCCGATCAGTTCCGGAATCCAGTGAGAGGACGCTGTCTCCAGCAGAGCGCAGTCTGCCATAATGGTATTGGTCAGATCGGCAAGATCTTTCTTGCCAAAGAAGGAAAGCGGAATCTTCCGCAGCTTTTCCGCAAGGGTTCTTCGCCGCACGCCGCTCTCTACATAGGTGGAAAAGAACGTGGAACGATACTGAAAAATCGTTGTCAGAGCGATCAAAAGCAGAATGGCCACGATTGCCGCAATGAAAAACGGCAGCTTTTCTCTCGGCACTTCCCCGTCCAGCAGATAGGACGCCAGAAAGTACAGCAGTCCCACCGGCATCATCAGCACCAGATTTGCAAGTGCAACGGCAAAAATTGCTCTGATCATATCCTTTGCGCCCTTGTCCGAAAGCGCATATTTATGCTTTAATTTTTCAATCATTGCGCAGCACCTGTCTTTCCGACCTGCCAGTTGACAGATCTATTGTATTCATTCCACATATGCGTATACACGCCGTTTGCGGCAAGCAGTTCTTCATGTGTTCCGCTCTCCGCAATTTTGCCGTCTGCCAGCACATAAATGCAGTCTGCATTGGTGATGGTCGAAAGCCGGTGGGCGATCATGATGACAGTCTTGTCTTTGGAAAGCTTTTCGAACGCCTGCTGTACCAGCATCTCATTATCCGGGTCTGCAAAAGCCGTTGCCTCATCCAGAATCAGCACCGGCGCATTTTTCAGAAAGGCTCTTGCAATGGAAAGCCGCTGTGCCTCACCGCCGGAGACATAGACACCCTTTGCCCCGATCTGGGTATTGACTCCATCCGGGAACTTCTCGATGATATCCATGCACTGTGCATCCCGCAGTGCCTGCATTACCTCTGCATCGCTGGCATCCGGTCTGCCCATTCTGACATTTTCCAGAATGCTCATCTTGAGCAGCTTGCTGTCCTGGAATACATAAGAGACCTGGTTCATCAGTTCCTTTCCGTCAATCTCCTTTACATCAGTGCCGCCGATGCGGATAGAACCGCTTTTCACATCCCAGAACCGTGCAGCCAGTGAGGCGAGGGTAGTCTTTCCGCCGCCGGACGGCCCCACAAGGGCAATGTGCTGTCCTGCCGGAATCTCCAGGGTAATGCCGTCGATCGCATTCCGCTCAGAACCGTCATAGGCAAATACCACATTTTCCATGGAAACGCTGGCGTTCGCCGGGCTTTTCGGCTTTTCTGCCTCTGCCAGCGGAGAAAGATCCAGGATGCTGTCCATACGATTCAGCGCATCCGTTACGATCATATTGGACTCCCCGGCATAGGCAATCTTCATCAGCGTTACGGTCAGAATCGAACTGATCAGAATATAGAACAGCAGATTCAGAATAAACGTATCGGTCACGCCGTGTCCGGTGAACAGGTATGCCGAAAGAATCAGAACGGCAAACACAGCGTTTACCGCAGTGGTGAATCCGACCATGGGCATCATCATGCTCTTGGTATAGGAAACCGTCCACTTTTCATACTCGTCAATAGCCTTTTTGAACCGACGGAACGAAAAGATGGTCTGCCCGAAAGTCTTGACCACCGGAATGCCACGCACATACTCGACAGCCTCGGACGACATGGATTCCAGTGCATTCTGGTATTCCTTCATGTCTGCCGCCAGCTTTGGCCCCATCATCGCCGAACCCATCAGCACAAAAGCGATCGCCGCCGGAATCAGACACATAAGCCCCAGCCGCCAGTCAAACACTGCCATTACCGCAAGCAGCGCAATGGGCGTTGCGATGGAAACCGCCTTGTCCGGGAGGTTGTGCGCCAGATACGTTTCCGTGGCTGCGCTGGAATCCGAAACAATTTTCCGGATCTTACCCGTTCCCTCGCTTTCCACGTATCCCAGCGGCAGCTTCATAATGTGTTCCATCATGGCAATCCGCATATTCGCCTGCACCCGGAACGCCGCCAGATGGGAACACATCAGCGCCGCAATGTAAAACAGCATGGAAAGCAGAGCGCCTCCTACTGCATACCAGCCGTATGTTTTGATATGTACCGCCTGGCTGAAATCCGGCCGGACTTCCAGCACCTCTTTGATGATGCGCCAGATCTCATAAAACGGGATCAGAGCGATCACTGCACTCACTACCGCAAGAGCCAATGAAAGGTATGTCAGATACTTTCGCTTTCCGGCGTACCCCATCAGTCTCTGAAACGAACTTTTTCCCTTTTGTTTCAATGTGATTCCTCCTTTAGAATTATATAGTTAGATTTCACTAACCTATATGCAAATTTTAGAACTTGCTCTCATAAAATGATTTTGCTGAAAAAACATACAACTTCATTTTTATGCGAACAAGTTCCTGTAACCGCAGTTCCACAAAAACAAGCACAGGTTACGTAAGACCAAGCACCGCTTTCCAGCCGGCATAGCTGTACTTGCGGATATCATCCATAAAAAGCTTTGCCTTTTCGAAGTCCATATTGTGGGACACGAGTTCATAGACATACTGCCAGCCTGTCCGGCAGATCACATGGATGAAGAAGTCATCCACCTTTTCCCCTGCCGAAAACTGCACGGCAAACTTCTTGTAATAGCTTTCTTCGATCCCTGCCAGCCTGTCGAAATAGGTCTCGTATTCCGTCCCGGCAGAACAGCAGAAAATGAGCCGGAATGCGTTGAAATTCTCGTAAATATACACCAGGACATCGTCTGTTCCCCGGTTCCCGCAGGCAATGGCATCGGTGACTTCCGAAACATCTGACGCTGCCTGCACAGAATCCATATAGATCTGCATCAAGCCATCTGCCGCCGGCTTGACAAGCGTTTCAAACAGTCCTGCTTTGTCACCGAACCGGGTATAGATGGAATTGGTGCTGACGCCGCTTTCCGCAGAGATTCTCCGGAGGCTGGCATCGTGAAATCCGTGCGCCAGAAATTCCTGTTCTGCACTTTTCAGAAGTGCCTCTGTAACGCCGGCTGATTCTTTTCTCATTTCGCACTTCCTTTCTATAACACTGTTATTATAACACTGTTATTCTAACTTGTCAAGAGAAAATTTGATACTTTCCAAAACTTTTTTCAGCGGAATCCTGTATCTGCCAAAATCGCATGAAATTCCGTCGGTTTCGTTGACTTTTCCGTACAAAACATGGTATAATGAGCAAAAGACAACGGAAGGATGAACCATATGAAGAAAACACTTGCTGCTCTGCTGTCGTGCCTGTTCCTGGCGGCAGCGCTGCCCCAGCCGTCACTGTACGCCGCAGAAACAGACGCTCCAGAGGATTCCCGCATCACCGGAGATGTCAACGGAGACGGAAAACGAAACGCCGCAGATATTGTGCTGATGCAGCAGTGGCTGCTGCAGGTTCCGGATACCACACTTGCTGACTGGCAGGCAGGCGACTGCAATGCAGACGGCAGACTGGATGGTCTTGACCTTTGCCGGATGCGGCAGCTGCTGACCGCACCAGCACTGCAGAATCCGCTGGAACAGCTGGTGGGAATGTCCTATGCAGATGCAGTGAAAAACGGCTATATCTCCAGATCAGAATACAACTATCAGATCTCGGGTAATCTAAAGAGTACCATTGAAACCCAAATGGAACGTCCCCTGGACTACTCCATTGACCGGTTTTATCTGGTAAGCAATGAAACGCTGGGGCTGACCGGTGACACAAAATACCTGTACAATTCCAGCACGGCGGATGTTTATCCCATCACAGAAGAGACAAGCATGAACTGCGCCACCTGGTATTGGAAAGGCAAAAAGGCGGCGCTCTACGGCATTGATGACGACGCCGACACGCAGAGCAAGTTCCTGGATGCCATGGAGTTCTACGGTGTCACCGAGATCTACTACTCCATCGGTGCAAACAAGCTGGTAAACAGCGTGAATATGGTGGAAACCTTTGTCAGGAACGCCTACGCCAGAAACATGAAGGTCTATCTGCTGACCGGTGAAAAGACCTGGCTGTATGAGGACAGCTATCAGACCGCCATCTATCGGGTATTCGACCGGGTGGCAGAGTATAACAGCATGGTGGATTATGATGCCCGGCTGGCTGGCGTATCCTACGATGTGGAGGTCTGGACAAATTCCGAATATAACTGGAAAAACAATGACGCCGCACGGTATCAGCAGGTAAAGTTCATCGAAACTGCACAGCAGTACGCCGAATCGAAGGACTTGTCCGTCTCCTACTGCCTGCCGTTCTGGATCGTCCGCTATGACTACACAGATGATGCCGGCGAAACACATAACGTATACGACTCTATCACCCAGATTGCCAACGAGACCATTCTCATGGCATACCGTGACAGTGCTGCTGCCGTGGAAAAGCTGGTGGCAGAGGTACAGACCGGTGCATCCCGGTCTGTCTACGACTACAACGAGAAAAACGACTGCAACCTGGAAATCGCAGTGCAGGCGGACGAGAACAGCGAGGGCGACCATGTCACTTTCTATGAAGAGGAAAAGGAACATCCCGGCTATCTCAATACAGAAATTGCAAAAATCAAGTCCGACCTGGAGACACATCGTTTCCACACCACATTCGCCATTCACCAGGCGATTCCGCTGTATGAGTACTACCTTTCTCTGGAATCATAAATGCCTGCTCTGTCTCTGACAAAAAGGAGGATTTCTCATGCCCAACCGCTGCAAATGGTGCAATCCAAACAACCCGAAGTACATCGCCTATCACGACAGGGAATGGGGTGTTCTGCGGACAGACGACGCCTATCTGTTTGAGATGCTGCTCCTGGAATCATTCCAGGCAGGGCTTTCCTGGGAGTGTATCCTAAACAAACGGGAAAATTTCCGAAAGGCGTTCGATGATTTCCAGGCAGAAAAAATCGCCGCCTATACAGCGGAAAAGTGCAGTGCTTTGGCTGCGGACAAGGGCATTGTGCGAAACAGGCGCAAGATCCAGGCAAGCGTCCGGAATGCGGCGATCTTCCTTGCCATTTCCGCCGAATTCGGCAGCTTTTATAACTATCTGTGCCAGTTCACACAGGGCAGGATCTTTTACGAAACCGGAAAAGCCACAAGTCCCCTGTCCGATGCCATTTCCACCGACCTGCAAAAGCGTGGCATGAAATTTGTCGGCAGTACCATCATCTATGCGTATTTACAGGCGGTTGGCATCCTGTATTCCCACGATGCAGGCTGCGATCTGTACAGGCATTCTTAAAATGCAAAAAAGCATACAGTATCCGTTCCCGGAAATACTGTATGCTTTTTCATTTTCCAAAAATTATCCGGCAATGCCACGAATCGCAGACACCGTCTGCTGATACCGGGTTTTCACTGCCTGGAAAGCGTCTGCGTAGTCCACCGAAAGGTCTCGCCCACGCAGTTCCTCGGTCAGTTCCGAGCTTGCCTGCCGCAGCGGTTCAAATCCCAGATTGAGGCAAATGCCTTTCAGCGTGTGCGCCATGCGAAACGCCTCTTCGGCATCGTGCGCATCCAGCGCATCGCAAAGACCGGAAAACGTCTTATCCTCCAAAAAGCGCAGGGCGAACTTCGTCACGATCCGTTCGCTGCCCAGCCGCTGTAACACAGGCGCATAATCTGCACCCATCTTTGTATAACATTCCTGTATTGTCATATGATCTCATTCCCTCGATTTCACAACGCAGCGTATTCATAGGCGTTCTTGCTCTGTTCCACCAGTTCCCGTTTCAGCGTGTCCTGTATCTCCAGAAGGCACTCCAGCAGAACCGGGTTAAACGCACCGCATTCCCCGTTCAGAATCATCTGAATGGCTCTCTCATGGGAAAACGCCTTTTTATATACCCGTTCGCTCACCAGTGCATCATATACGTCTGCCAGCGAAACCACCTGTGCCGAAATGGGGATCTCATCGCCCACAAGCCCGTCCGGGTATCCCTTTCCGTCGAATCGTTCGTGATGCCACCGGCATATGTCATGCGCCACACGAACCAGCGGCTCGCTCTGGTAGATCGCCAGGCTCTCCAGCATATTGGCGCCAATTACTGTGTGGGTTTTCATGATCTCAAACTCTTCCTTGGTCAGCCGTCCCGGCTTGTTCAGAATCTTCTCGTCAATGCCGATCTTGCCGATATCATGCAGCGCAGCCGCCAGCGGAATCAGCATCTGATCTGCACTTGTGATCTCATACTTTGTGTCTTTCCGTTCCAGCTGATCCAGCAGCAGTTCTGCAAGGCGCTTGATGTGGATGACATGGCTGCCGCTTTCTCCGTTCCGGAACTCTACGATCTGGCTGAGAATGCTGACCATCATGCTGTTGTTTTTGTCTTTCTCCCGTACCTGTTCGCTTATCATGGAGATCAAACGCCGCTGTTTGGCGTAGAGCTTGATGGTGTTGAACACACGGCGGTAGACAACTCTCGCATCAAACGGACGGCTGATATAGTCTGAAACGCCCATTTCATAAGCTTTTTTCACAGAGGAGGAAGAATCCTCGCTGGAGATCATAATGACCGGAATATCGTCGATCCAATGATTTTCTGCCATATGATGCAGCAGTTCAAAGCCGTCCATCACAGGCATGATGATATCCAGCAGCACCAGGGAAATGCTTGTCCCCTGCCGTTCCAGCAGATGCAGCGCCTCTTCGCCGTTGACCGCCTCGTGAATGATATACGAGTCTCCCAGCATTTCTGCCAGAATCGCACGGTTCATCTCCGAATCGTCCACGATCAGAATTTCCTGCTTGCTTTCCTTGTCCGCAACAGAATCTGCCTCAGAGATAATCACTGCATTTTTCTTGTTCTTCGCCTGGTACATCAAAACATCCGCACGGTGCATTGCCTCATCCAGCAGGGTATTTTCGCAGTACACGCCGCCGATGCTGACCGAAAGGTGGATACCGGAATACCCCGGAACCGGAGCGTTGTGAATCTTATGGCGAATGTGGTGCAGCTTTCGGTAAAACTCCTGCTCATCCGCATTTGCCGACAGCAGTACAAACTCATCGCCGCCGTAGCGGATCAGCACATCATTGCTGTCAGAGCTTTCCCGTATCACCTTGACCACCGTTTCCAGCACCATATCCCCGGCATCGTGACCGCAGGTGTCGTTGTACACCTTAAAGTCATCCAGATCGATCATGGCAGCGCCGCCGGTAAACTTCTTCTGTTTGGATCTGTCTTCCAGATACCGCCGGTTATACGCTCCGGTCAGTGCATCCCGGTACAGTTCCACATGATACTGCGACAGCTGCCGGATCAGCTTGTCCCGTTCACTTGCACCGATCAGCGAATCGCTGTCCAGTTTCCGGATCAGTTCCATCACACAGGGCTTTCCGTCCACTTCAACATAACGGGAAAAGACCTGGTAGATATCTGTCCCCAGAAATTCCAGTTTCGTGTGCTGCTGTCTGTCCTGTAATGTCTGCATGGAGATACAGTTTTCACACGGCTGTCCCTTGCCCCAATAATCGTAGCATTCGCAAAAAGACGCATCTTCTGTGCTTTCCCGGATGCCTTCCAGATCTTCGCCCTTCAAAAGGCGCACCACGGTAAACACATTCCGGAAAAAGCGCATCTGCTCTTTTGCCTGCTGTGAAGTCAGCTGATAGTCGGACTGTGTCTCATGGTCTGTGCTGAATGTTTCTAAGATTTCCACTGCTGTATCTTCCTTTCAGATCGGATGGAAAAGGCAAACCGCAAAGAAGTGCCGCTGCGAACCCCGTTTCATTTCTTCACATACCCTAAATCATAGGCAATACCGTGCAAATCCGACAGGCGGACTTGGTTCGGTTCTGCCTATAGTATACCATAATTTATCATCATTTGTCAATCATTGTTTTCTTCTGTCATCAATATCCCTGCACGCCGGATCTGAAACCGTTCCCGGCGAGTGAGCGTCTTTCGCTTTGGATCAGATATCTTTTTCAGAAACGATGTCAGCACACGGACTTCATAGGGCTGAAGCGCCGTTTCCCCGTAGATGTACTTTTCCATCAACTGGTTGACACGCTCGTATTCTCCGTCACGCAGTTCCGGGATTTTTTCTTTCATCCGCTGTTCCGCCGTTTCCGCCTGCCAGCCGATGTGCATTTCCACGCCCATGCAATGCAGCATTTTTGGGATCATCATGCAGAGAATATCCTGTTTTTTTCGTTCATCAGCTTTCCGGTACCGGTTCTGAGAACGAACCTGCGTTACCGTAATGCGCACTTCCAGGACAGCAGTTCCCACAGCCGCCAGAATTAGCAGCAGCGCAGCGATTCCCAACAGCAGCACCGCCGCATTTTCCACCGTATCCAGGACACTTCCTCCGGAAGTATCCCGTTTGCTCTTGTTCTGCACATTGCCGGTCTGTGTCTCGCTGTCATCGGCGATCTTCACCTTTTCCACGTTCTGCGGCTGCTGTACCATCTGCATCAGGGTATAGACATCGTGATAATACCCCGGTGTCGCATCAATGGGAATCCAGCCCATGCCGTCCATGTAGACTTCTGCCCAAGCGTGGGCATCCTTTGCCGTGAGCTGTGCGCTGACCTTGTCCCGCACCAGCGTACCATTAACGTAGTAGCCCTCGGCATACCGTGCCGGAATGCCAAACGAACGATACGCCAGAACTGCCGCCGTTGCATAAAAGGCAGAGTTTCCCGTTCCGCCGTTCAGAAACTTTTCCAGCGGCTCTTCGGAATCGGTTCGCCCCGGCTCCATCTGGTAGGACGAGGTGTTTTCCAGAACGTCATGGATGTGCTGGGTCACCTGGTAGACGGTGTTATCCGTCTCCGTATAGGATGGATCATGAAACTTTTCCTGTATCACAGAGCGCAGTTCTTCCGGGATATCCAGGTAATTCTGGTACACGAAACTGCGGTAGATCGCCTCGCAGTCCAGATACGCCTTTTCTGCCTTTGTCTCCGGGTGCATTGCCCAGTCGTCCACATAGAGCAGTTCTCCCGGATAGTCGTTGGCGTATTCCGTGAAATCATACTGCTTTGTGCCGAACAGCCCGGCAGACTGCACCGCCGCATCCCGGTGGACTCTGGTGGAACAGTCCGGCTGGCCTGCCGAATAGGGCAGGTAGACATACCGCCGGTCTGCGCCGTTGTTTTCGACGGAGACACGGTTTTTCGGGAACTGTTCCCCGCCGGCAGTGCCGTATTTGCAGTACTGCTGAGACGGTGAAAACTGATGTTCCGCAAACCAGGACTCGATGCCGTCATTTTCTCCCCGGAAGTCCGAACGGTTCAGTTCCTGCCATTTGCCGTTGTCGTAGTCTGCACCCACAAATCCACGCAGGTACAGATCTTTCGACTGGGTCTGGCGCACCATGAGCCGATCTTTATCACCCCGGTTCATCCGGTACGCCTTGGACAGATCTCCTTTCGGCAGTGTGTCCTCGCCGTAACGCACCCGTGTGATCGCTGCACGGACATTCTCACGCAGCACATTCACCGTGTGGAATTCCCGGCTGCCGGACACCACTGCCGCACTCAGAATCACCGCAGACGCTGTGACGAACCATCCCACCTTTTTCCAGCTGAAAGAACGCTCACAGTGACAGATGCGCTGTAAGAGCCAGCCGGTCAGATACAGCCCCACGCCGATGCCGGAAAAGCATTGCAGGAGCAATGCCGGCAGCGTCAGAACCAGCAGAACGAAAAAGCTGACAGTTGGTTTGTTGATCTGCACCAGGAGATATCCCCAGGCGGCGATCAGCAGAATGGTAAAGATCAGAGAGAAAACGCCGGCTGTGCCTGTGCCGCCCAAAAGCGAGACTGCATCATGGCTCACCGTGTTCCATCTGGAGATCACGCTGTTGAGAAAAAGGATCGCTCCGTTTTTGCAGTCCGAAAAACCGATCAGCAGCACCAGCAGTGCCAGCCCGTTCGGAACCAGCAGCGCCGTTTTGCGAAACGGTTTCCAGAGGGACAGCGAGCGGCACAAAACCGCCGCAGCTGCACACAGCAGTACCCAGAAAAGCGGCACCTCTGCCGTTCCGTAGCGCAGGAATGACACACAGAACCCGGCAGAAAACAGTCCGGCGCAAATACACTCCAAAATCATATTGTACACAGGAGGCTGCTCCGTAAAAACTGGCATGGTCTCCGGTTTCTTTTTTGGTTTTCGATGCAGCTGCATCTGGATACACCTCCTCAGCACAATGTCCGGAAATGGATTCTTATAGTATAATGCGGAAACTCCGGTTTTTCCGCAGATATGTCACCGGTACTTCGACCAGCACTTTCGCCCTTGCCGGCTGTGTCACAACAGGTACGCCATCCTTGTCCGTGACCACTACGGCATCCAGGTTCACATCCGCCGGGATCAGCGCCAGTTCCTTGGGAAAGCTGTGTATGGTAAAGTACACCATGCTCTCATAGTTCTGCTGGATCTGCCCTGCCAGGAAAAACTGACAGGCGATGCCGCTGTTCTCCGCCAGCGGATAGGACAGCAGCGTGTAGAGGAACTCTGCGGCATCTGCCTCCGCTGCAATGGGTGCGGAAATAATGCGGCTCTGAAAGACAAACGCCGCCATATGCGGGATTCCGGCACGCACCAGCGCACGGCTCAGACTTTCCACTGCGCCGATGGATGTGGAAAGCAGTGTCTTGTCCACGTCCTCGCCGTTTGCCTTCAGCGCAATGTCATACAGTACGATGGTGTCATACCGGGTGGAATCGCTGTATTCCCGCACGATCAGCCGATCCATCTTGCTGGTCAGTTTCCAGTGGATGGCTTTCAGCTCATCGCCCTCCTGATACTCCCGCAGTTCGAACACCTCTGCGGTATCGTTTCCCTTTTGGTAGACCCGGAACGAACCGACTTCCGGCTTTGCCCGGGATGCCTGGTCGGTCATGATGGTGATGTCATTCTGTTCCGGCATCACCTTAACACGGCAGAACAACTCGCAGGGTACTGCGGCGGCACAGAACCCAAAGACGTCCAGGCACTGCACACCAGATGCCCGGATAAACCATTCGCCGCACATATCCGGCGTAAACTCCACATGAGAGCTTTTCCGGGAAGAAAGACCGATCCGCAGCCAGCGTTCCTCCTGTGTGTGAAACAGCAGGTTCTGCATCTCCAGGGTCATTTCCACTGCAGACACCGAAAACAGCGGACGCTTTGCCTTATAGGTGATATCCAGCGCAAGCGGCGCATTGACATTGCTTGTCACCGGTGCTTGTAACGAAAGGGTCATTGCAGCAATATCCATCCGGAGCAGAACGAGTGCCAGGAGCGGCAGGGCAATCTCCAGAAACAGCACTGCCAGCAGAATCGGTTTCGGGAAGAAGAACAACAGCACCAGCACAACTGCGATGGACAAAAAGTAGCTCACCTTGTGCCGGATCATGACAGCTTTCCTCCGATGGTCACCGGCGGTTTCACCTTTTCCAGGATTCCCTGCAAAATCTGCACCTTGTTCACGCCCTCGATCAGTGCCTGGGGACGCAGGACAAGACGATGGACGCAGACATCCAGATACACGCTCTGCACATCCTCCGGAACTACATAGTTCCGCTGTTCTACCAGAGCGTTTGCCTTTGCCATGCGGATGAGTGCGATCACACCTCTAGGGCTGATGCCCAGTTCCACAAAGGGATGCACCCGTGTCTCCTCGCACAGGCGGATGGCATAGCGCATGATATCCTCTGTCACCTTGATGGCGGAGAGATAGTCCTGCACCTGCATCAGACTCTTGGCATCGCAGACCGGCTTGATCTCATGGAGCGGATTGGTATAGCGTCTGGCGTTCAGAATCTTGATCTGATCCTCGCAGGACGGATAGCCGATGGAAAGCTGTATCATAAAACGATCCAGCTGGGATTCCGGCAGCGGATGCGTACCGGATGCGCCCAGAGGGTTCTGCGTTGCGATGCAGATAAACGGACTGGGCAGCGGATGGGTCACGCCGTCTACGGTCACGTTCTTCTCTTCCATGGACTCCAAAAGCGCCGACTGGGTTTTCGGTGAAGTACGGTTGATCTCATCTGCCAGCAGCAGATGGCACATTACCGCACCGCTGTGATACTCGAACTGATTGTTCACCCGGTTGAACATGGAAAAGCCGGTAATGTCTGACGGCGTGGTATCTGTGGTAAACTGGATACGCTTAAAGTCCAGCCCCAGCGCATTGGCAAACGCCAGCACCAGCGTAGTCTTTCCCACGCCCGGACAATCCTCCAGCAGAATATGACCGCCGGCATAAATGGTCATCAAAACTTTCCGGATGATCTCATCCTTTCCCATAAATGCCTTTTTGACCTCTGTAATAATATGTTCTGACTGTTCGATCACCATTGCCGCATATCCTCCTCTGCCTGTTTTAGTTTTTCCAGGACTTCCTCCCGGTCCGGTTCCGGTGCTGTTTCGCTGCACCCCAGCAGATCCCAAAGCGTCTGCCACTTGGGCAGGAATGTATCTGTGATCTCCTGTGCGATCTCCTCGATGGATGTACCGTCTCCGGCTGACTCTGCGTAATATTCGCTGCAAAGACTTTCCAGGTCGGAAAAACCTGCATAGGGATACTGCCACGCCGCCGCATAGGTTTCCCGGCAGCCGTCCGGCACAGCCAGCGGCACTGTGTTGACACTGCCGTCTGACTTGGACTGGAACACAAAATCACTGCCCTGTCCGTATCCGATCAGATTCGGCGGTGTTTCTCCGGCAAAGCGAATCTCTTCCAGCGCATCACAGCCGCCGAAAATATTGTAATAGACCTCGTTTGTGGTCTCCGGGAACGTAAAGCTGTGCAAAGCTGTTTCTGCAAATGCACCGTCATGAATGGATTCCACGCAGCTGTTTGCTCCAAAGGTCACCTCAGAAAGCGCTGTACACCCGGCAAACGCATTGGACGGAATGGAACGCAGTGTAGAACCAGTCTCAAAATGCACGGCAGTCAGATTGCTGCAATCCTGAAACGCATTGCTGCCCAGCAGTGAAAAGGCATCTGAAAATGTCAGTTTTCCGCTGATACCCGAATTTTGGAACGCCGCATCGTCCACAAACATGACTGACGCAAAGCTTTCAGGTGCAATGAAAAACGCATTCTGACACCGGGAGAATGCACCCGATGCAATTTCCACGGTGTTCGGTGCTAAGGTATATGTTCCGTTCAAGTTGCCGGAAACGGACAACAGGTAACTCTCTTCCCCGGAACTTCCGTAGACACCGGCAACACCGTCTGCGCCGGTCTCCATTCGGTACCGATAGGTAAATTCCGCAAAGCAGCCGGCGTATCCATAGGAATCATACGGGCGGTAGAAAAAGCTGTTGTTGCCGGGCGCATAGTTTCCCTCCATCACCGCAGATGCCGCATTGCAGGCAACGCAGTAGAGCATCATGCAGTTGTCGAATGCGCCGTCGCCGATGGTCAGTTCATCCTCAGACAAGGACACCACCGATTCCAAAGCACTGCACCCGGAAAAAGCGTTCTGCTGAATTTCTTTGGTCTCCTCCGGCAGTTCTGCGGTCATCAGCCCGGAACAATTCCGGAACGCACGGCTGCCGATGGTTTTGATGGAAACGCCCGGCAGACTCTCCGCACTGAAATGCACAGTATCCGGCGCAGCGGTCAGAAGTGTTGCACCGTCCTGTTCCTGGAAATAGACGTTGCCGTCCGTTTCACAAATGGCATACGCCTCAGCGGCGATGGGAATATCATAGGTATTCCACTGTTCCGTATCAAACTCCATGCTGAACGCCGGAATGTGCAGACCGCCGATATTCTCAGAAAAGCTGTCCGCCTGCGCAGCCGGAGCAGTCTCACCCTGGAAGTAGATCTGCGTGCCGTCCAGCCCGTTGAATGCACCGCTGTCCAGCGTTTGCAGGGATGCAGGCAGAATCAGCGCTTTCAAGTCTCTTCCCTCAAATGCGCCCTTCCGAATCTCGGTCACTCCCTCCGGCACGGCATAAGTACCGGCTACCTGTTCTGTCAGACCGTACAGCACAGTGCCGTTTTCTGTATTTAGCAAAATGGCGTCATCCTGGGTATAGAAATCCGTGGGATTCTTGTCGCTCTGGGGAACGAGCTGGTTTGTGCCAAGACGCATTGCCCACTTTTTCAGATAGTCGAAGTAGGCATCATCCGGCACATAGATTTTTGCATGATCCAGCCGGCGTAGTTCAATTTCCGGCGGCTCTGCGGACTGAAAAGTTAGGCTCTGAATCTGATTTTCTTCCGGAAAAGTCACCTTTTTCACCGTCTCCGGAACGGTGATCTCCGTTTTCGCATACGGCACTGCATACAGTTCCGTGCAGGCTTTGTTGTACAAAACGCCGTCCCGGGACGTGAGCGCCGGATTCTTTTCTGAGACATCGTAGGAATCCTTTACCTTCAGCGTGCTGGTGATTTCCAGAACGGATGCCGGAACGGAAACACGGTCTACGTCTGCCTCCAGGGCAACCTTTTGCAGCCCTGCCGGAATCTCCAGATCACGGCTGGAACCGGTATATCCGGTCAGTGTCTGAATGAAATAGTAGTGGTCATCCTCCGACCACATGGAACTGATCTCCGCCATAAACTCCTTCGGGAGTTCTGCCGTTCCCAAAGGATACAGGATATTCAAGCCTTTTTTCGTTGGGGTATAGCGGTAGTAGACGGGGTCGCCGCCGTTGTTCTCCGACCATCCCAGGAAGATCTGACGGATGGATTCTCCGAGTTTAGGGAACGAATGATCCGAATGATACATTTTCCCGTAGTAATTCAGCAGATCGACAGACTCGTTTTCTGCCGGATACTGGTCACTCTTGGGATTGATGAAATCCGCATGGTTATAATCCGAAAGCACCGTCTTATAGGGATACACTTCAAAGCTGACATCTTTTCTGACCCAGTCACTGTTGGCATTCAGCCGGAATGCAAACGATGCCGTGAAGTCTTTCTCTGCCTTTTTAGGGTAACCGGTAATTTTGAAATTGTCGTTCAGCGAGGTAATGCGGTAATATGTGCCGTTGTACTTCACGTGAACATTGCAGGCACACAACAGTTTCCAGGCGTCCAGTTCTTCCCCGTAATAGATCATATCCGCATCGAACGTCTCATTCAGCGGATTTACCATCAGCTCCGGCACTTTTGCGCTGTCGGCATTTTCCAGTCCCTCTTCCGGCATGGGACGTACCGGAATCAACAGGTTTTCATAAATATCGCTGGGCTGTTCCGGCGTTTTTTCCGTGTAATTGTTGTCATAGGACGGTGCGGCGGGCTGCTCCGGCTGTGTATCTGTTCCAGGCGTGTCCGTCTGACCGCCGCCGTTATTCTGGCTGCCGCCGGAATTGTTTCCGTTTCCGGAAGTTCCGCCTGCGTTGCCCTTTCCGTTCTGATCGCTTTTCCCGGCTGTACCGGAGTTTCCGGATGTTCCGCCGGAAATCACTGTACCGCTGCCGGATGCAGACGGAATGACTGCGACCGGACCGGATGCACTTCCGCTGCGGTCTCCCACCAGGTAGGACGTCACATTCTGTGACGCCTGCTGCGGAGAGACAGCGGCGCCGTCTCCACTGCCGCCGTCGGTATCCTGGGTAATCAGTGCCGGCACATTCAGATTCTGCGGCGTCTGGTATTCAAACAGAATGGCATTGTCACGCTGTTCTGAAGGCGTCTGCGCCTGGTCAGCATTGTCATCCTGTTCCAGCTGGCGGCTGTCCTCTGTGGTATCATCCTGCTTTTCACTGTTCATGTATTCATCGTCTGTTTGATCGTCGTCAAACGTGATCTGATTCCGGTTCCAAGCCGAGTTTCGGGTGTATTTTTCCGGATCAAAGGAATTCCCCGAATACCGCAGATAGGTAGCGATGCCGGAACCCGTAATTGTCAGCGAAACGATCACGGTCAGAATCCGTTTCTGCACTTTTTTCATTTTTTCCACCTCCACAGGCTTTCTGTGCAAAGCCCGAAACACTTACCGCTTTTTCTGCCGGATGATTTCGCCGATCTCGGTCTTCATCTTCTGAAAATCCACCGGCTTTGCAAAATGCCCGTCCATGCCGTAAGAACGGGACAGCCGCTTGTCTTCCACATAGGCATCCGCAGAAAGGGCAAAGATCAGAACCGTTTTTGCATCCGCTCTGTCCAGGCGGCGGATATCGCTTGCCGCCTCTCTGCCGTTTCGCTCCGGCATCTGCACATCCATCAGAATCAAATCGTAGTGATTGACCGGGCTGTTTTCGAACATCTCCACGGCGATCTTTCCGTTTCCGGCAACATCGACGGATGCACCCTCCTCCTCCAGGATGTCCACGGCGATCTCCGCATTGATCTCGTTGTCTTCCGCCAGAAGAATCTGCTTCCCTGCAAAGGTATAGTCCGCACTTTCCTGTACCTCCTCCGGCATCTCTTCCACAGGAATCTGCCGGATCTGCTCCTCTGTTGCCAGCGGCAGGGACAGGAACACGTTAAAGTCCGAGCCGTTTCCGGGCATACTATTAATGACGATCGTTCCGCCCATGATGCGGACGATGTTGTCCGTAATCGCCATGCCCAGACCGCTGCCGCCGTACTTCTTGGTGATATTGCGGCTCTCCTGCTCAAAGGGCAGGAAAATCTTTTCCAGAAACGCCGGCTCAATACCGATACCGGTGTCATGCACTTTAATCAGAAAGTCCATGCGTTCCTTTTCCTGGAGCATTTTCTGAAAGGTCACTGTGATCTCGCCTTTTGCAGTAAACTTGACCGCATTGGAAACCAGATTCGTCAGCACCTGGCAAAGGCGAATATCGTCTGCAATCACATAGTACGTGTCAAAATCCTGGAACGTCACGGAGAACCGGACGTTTTTCGCCTCCACAGTCTCCTGGAACATATTGCGCAGCTTGTTGGCAATACTGCGCAGATCCAGCGGCTTTTCTTCCAGTTCCAGCTTTCCTGCCTCGATGCGGGACAGATCCAGGATATCGTTGATGATCGACAGCAGATACTGAGACAAGTTTTCCGCCTCGCCCAGATATTCCAGCGCTTTCGGATTCTGGCTGCACTGTTTCTTCGTCAGAGAAAGCATTCCGATGATGCCGTTCATGGGTGTCCGAATCTCGTGGGACATCCGGGAGAGAAACTGCGACTTCGTAAAGCTCTCCTTCTCGATTTTCCGCATCTGCTCTTCCAAGGCAAAGCAGGCGTTTTTATAGGTTGTGATCTCATGGAACAAAAACAGGTCACGCCGGGCAGCCTTGTCCCGTATCACATTCAGACAAAACCAGCGTTCCTGCCCCGGCAGCTGAAAGTCATAGGAAAATGCCGCCGTGCCGTCCCACTTCCGGTACTGCTGAAACAGTTTCTGGTTTACGTCCAGCTGATTCAGCAGGGAAACATCTGCACACAGCGCCGCATAGGATGTGCCGAACAGCGTCTCGAAATTATCGGACGCACCCACCGGCAGCTGGTCGTCTGTCCGCAGTATCAAGACAGCCTCCTGCACATCGTGAAACGAAAACTGCGTCATGGGGAGTTCCGATTTTTTCTCTTTGCCGCATCCGCTTTTTCGCCGAAAGCCGCTGCAAACCAGCACCACTGCAAACAGGAGTTCTGCCAGCAGAATCAGAATGAGCCAGAAATGTTCCCCGATGGTTGTTAAAATATCCCGAATCATACCGCACCCATACCTCCATGACTTCCCGGCACCTGTCTGCCTTTTTCGCAGTCGTTTTGACAAAATAACATTTTTCTCTACTTTTATTATACTATTTTTTATCTGAAAGCGAAATGATTATAAAGTTTCAAAAAAATTAATTTTCTACTTTTTTCCTTTTTTATTTCTGACAGAGAAAGCACCTGCCCGATGTTTCCATCAAACAGGTGCTTTTCCATATGGTTTCGTCAATTTTGCAAATGTAAAATGTTACGTTTCGGATGTCCGGACAAACTCCGCCGCCTGGCGAATCGCCATGGAATTCGACGGTCTCCCGTAGACTTCCGGGAAATAGTGGTTCATCTTGTTTTTGGTGTAGGCGCTCTCGATGGCATAGCGGATCAGATGCTCCACGCTTTCTGCGTTGCACCCATGCCGCAGTCCGACCAGCTCATAGAGTTTCATCATAGAAACGATGGGATTCTGCACTGCAATCTCGATCGCCTCTTTCAAATAAGTGCATCCTTTCAGATGCTTTTCGATGCCAAAATGATTCTCTACAAGGTCTGCAATCAGTTGTTCGCAGTCTGATCTATGCTCCACAAAAAACTCCTTTCACAAAGCCACAGGTTCCATATGTTCTATCGCAGCACGATTCCGTGCATGAAATTCAGGCGGCACACTTTCGTATGCCGTATTTGGGAAGATTTGGGTGAAAATGTTTCAACATTGCCGCACCCAGAGCAAATATTCGCCCGGTGCAGTGCTGTTTGTTACTTTTTCAGATTCTGCAGTGCTTTCGGTTCTTTCGGCTGATGGAAACCAGCGCAGGAAACGGAACCTGCTGCCTTTACTGCTGCAAACTTGCTGACAGATGCCAGCTTGTCCAGCATAGACTTCTGAATTTTTTTCATAACTCGTTTTCCTCCTCTCGGCTTGGATTTGCTATGACTGCCATTAGCGCTATGACAAACAGCGTAAGGGCAATTGTTGCCGATATCAATACCCATTTCTGATAGGCAAAGCAGCTGATCCCGGAAAAGATCACAGCTACAATCATACTGATTCTGTGATTGCGGACTTTCTGTTCTTCCGACAGCGGCTTATTTTCATTTTCCACCGGAGTTTTGAACCATATTGCTACAAGGGAAAAAAGCAACAACATCACATGAAAACTAATGGGATAAGTTCCATATGCTACAATTTTTGCCATACCGAAAATAAACGTCGTCGATGCAGCAAAAATCAAGTTGCACTTCAAATATGTATTCGCATGATAGCCGCCGGTAAACTGACGCAGTGCAACAAATGCAAAATAATACACCAGCGAAACCAGAAACATTCGAAAAACAGCGCCGATTGCAATGGTGATAAAGAAACCGATCAGTGTGGAAAAAATGATTTCAAACCCATACTGATAGACCTCTGCCATTTCCTGCTCAACGATTTCCTTTTTGCATAAAAAAAGCGACATTCTTTTACTAAGTTCAGCGATCATTTCGCTCACCATCCATGTAAAAAGAATATCGCATTTTATATGGGAAGTCAATTATTTTGCCCCCACCGTCTCTTCTTTCGTCCCCAAGTTCCCGAATTCATCATTTGCTAATAAGACGCTTACAACAAACATTCCGTTTTTCTCGTAGATATCCAGCCCTCCGAGATGCCTTTCGGCAATTTCAGCGACAGAACGCAGTCCCCAGCCGTGCAGTGCCTTGTTTTCTTTGTCCGATTTCAATTCCCTGTTCTTTTGCAAAACGGATTCCCGAATCGTATTCTTCACCACAATGCGGTAATATCCATGTGTTTTCTTTATCAGCATCATGATCTGTGTGGGAGATTCCTCTTTGGCACACGCCTCAATTGCATTGTCCAGCAAATTGGAAAGCAAAATGCTCAGGTCATATTCCAGGTACTCCGGTATCGTGATCAGAATCTTACAGGTAGTTTCAATTCCTTTCTTTTCCGCCGCCGTAAACTTTTCATTTATCACAGCGTTCAAAACGGAATTGGAACAGTGAATATGACTGGAAAGGATATCGCTCTGACTGCCGATGATCTTTCCCAGATACGCTTTTGCCTCGTCAAAGTTATTTTCTTCGATCAGCGTCCGCAGACAGTTCAGCTGGTTTTTATAATCGTGGCGCAGCATGGACATTCTCTGATACTGGGATTCGATCTGCTGGATCTCATTTTGCTGGTGTTTCAATTGTGTTTGCAGCTGCTGTTGTTCCAGTTCTTTTTGATTGGCACGGTTCATTTTTCCCATGAATACAAAAATGATAATGTCTAACAGCGATAACAAAACAGAAACGCTGATATATATGTATTCTTGATACACATTTCTCACAACTAAAGTATAAACACTAAAGCCAATCACTAATGTAATGACAAATGCAGATATAATTACAATCCATTCATTTATCTTGAAACGATAATCCTCTTTTTTCCGAACCAGCAAAATCACTTGCGTTGACACAAAGTAAAGCAGCTTGGTAATAAAAATTCCGAATACACGACTTAACTGTTGACTTGAAATACTTACGATTGCCGCTGGTGCAGACTCTGAAAGCGAACTGAGAACTGTTAAAACCGGAAGGTTGATAAAATAGAACAACATATAAGAAATTGCGGCTACCACCATTTTTTCAAAGAAGTTTCCCCGCAGCAATATGGCAGCATAAATAAAATTGGTAAGCACAAATCCGGCGACCAGAATTATCTCATTCTGAATCAAAAAACTCCCCAGGGCATCAATGCAGACGAGTATCCCCACCAGGATGCCCCATTTCAGCAGACGTTTTTCCGGAGAACGAAAGCCGAAATACCGGATCATAAGCCGTGCCACCATAAAGCATTCTGCCAGAATTGCGATCCATTCTATCACTGTCCAGATCATGTATCATCTTCTCCTCTCATAAAATACTGATACCGTTTCCGGACTGCCGCACTTCTCCTGTGGCTCAGCGGCAGTTTTTTCAAGCGGTGCGGCGTAAGTTCTACTGTGTCATTCCCGATGTGGTAGACATAGCGGTAATTCAGCAGATACGACTTGTGGATGCGCAGGAAACCAGAGCGGCTGAACTGCTCTTCCAGCTTTTCCAATGTGTACTCTCTGGCGCTGAGTTCTGCGGTCTCCTCCAGCGTCACCAGATAGATGTGATGGCGGATGGAAAAGAAATACACGACCTCCACCAGCTTTTTGGTGACGATGCGCTTGTCGTCCAGCACAAGTCTGGCGGTCTGTCCGCTTTTGGCGTAGTTTTCACAGTACGCCTTTACCGCATCCGGCAGTTCCTCGGCGAGCCATTCCTTCCGGAGAAACCGAAACGGCTGAAACTGAAACGACTCAAAGACAAAGTCGCTGTGACTGGAAACGAAAATCAAAGCTGCCGCAGAATTCATGGCTCTGATCTCTGCGGCAAGTTCCATGCCGGACATCTCCGGCATATCAATATCCAGAAACAGCAGCTGGAATTCTTCCTTGCGGTGCGCCCGGATCAGCACCGGCGCACTGGTGTAGACAAAGCATTGAAACTCCATGCCCTGTTTTTCGAACAGCGCCTCCACCATGTCACGCAGACAGCGCACAAAAATAACTTCATCATCACAAACTGCTATCCGTATCATACACATTCGCCTCCCGGTATCATCATACCACAAATTTTGCCAAAAAGCAAGAAAAAACCTGCCGCCTTGCCAAGCCGCCGGAATCATGGTATAATAGGTTGCAGACAACGACACTGAACAGGAGGGTGTTTCCATGACATACCGCATTTTTCTGGTGGAGGATGACCGCAGCATTGCAGAGGGACTTCAGCACCAGCTGGAACAATGGAACTTTGAGGTTCGTGTGGTGCAGAATTTTCGTGGCGTTCTGGGCGAATTCACCGCATTCGATCCCCATCTGGTTCTGATGGACATTATGCTGCCCTGCTACGACGGCTACCACTGGTGCCGGGAGATACGCCGTGTCTCCGAAGTTCCCATCATCTTTCTCTCTTCCGCATCGGACAACATGAACCTCATCATGGCAATGAACATGGGCGGTGACGATTTCATCCCTAAGCCCTTTGACTGGAATGTCCTGCTGGCGAAGATCCAGGCGCTGCTGCGGCGCACCTATGACTTCGGCGGACAGGTCTCTCTCCTGGAACACCGGGATGCCATTCTGAACACCGCCGATGCCGTCCTCACCTATCACGGCGAGCGCATCGATCTGACCAAAAACGAATACCGGATTCTCCAGGCGCTCATGGAGCAGAAGGGCAAGGTCGTCAGCCGGGAGACGCTGATGGAACGGCTCTGGGCAACGGACAGCTTTGTAGACGAAAACACCCTCACCGTCAACGTGAACCGCCTGCGGAAAAAACTGGACAAGGCAGGGCTGCACGACTTTATCCGCACCAAAGTCGGCATGGGATACCTGGTAGAATAGGAGCTGTGACCCATGAAAATATTCCGGAGTTTTTTCAAGCTGCATCAGAGCGGCATTCTTGCATTTGTGCTGTGCAGCATTGTGTTTGTTTTGATTTTCTCCCTGTATGACCTGCCGGTCGGCGCCGTGCTGTACAGCGCCGTGCTTTCCGCCGTCATCTGTCTAGCGCTGTTTCTGGCAAGCTTTATCCGCTATTGCAAGCGATGCCGTATGCTCCAGAAAATGCAGCAGGAGATCACTGTGACCATACAGCATCTCCCCCAGCCCCAGGACTGCAAAGAACAGGCATACCAGGAACTTCTGAAACGCCTTTTTCAGAAACAGCAGGAACAGGCGCAGGCGTGGCAGGTGCGGTGCAGCGATATGATGGAGTACTACACTGCCTGGACACATCAGATGAAAACGCCTATCGCAGCCATGCAGCTGCACTTACAGGCGGAGCATTCACCGGAAAACCGTGCCTTGCTGGATGACTTGCAGCGCATCGAACAGTATGTGGAAATGGTGCTGTGCTATCTCCGTCTGGATTCCGACTTCACGGACTATCTCTTCGCCAAATACGACCTGGACAATATTGTCCGGCAGGCGGTGCGCCGTTTTTCCTCCCAGTTCATCCACCGGAAGATTCGTCTGGAATACGAGCCGCTGAACTGCGAGGTGCTGACAGACGAAAAATGGCTGCTGTTTGTACTGGAACAGGTGTTGTCCAATGCGCTGAAATACACACCCTCCGGCGGCACGATCTCCATTTTCCTGGAATCGCCGAAAACGCTCTGCATCCGGGACACCGGCATCGGCATTGCCGCAGAAGATCTGCCACGCATTTTTGAAAAGGGCTTTACCGGATGCAACGGCAGAACGGACAAAAAAGCCAGCGGCATCGGACTGTATCTGTGCAGGCGTATCTGCAGAAATCTGAACCACACGATCACAGCGCAGTCCCAGACCGACCAGGGGACAACCATCCGCATCGGAATGTTCCGGGAATCACGCATGATCGAATAAAGGCAGCACCGAAACACAGCAGTGTGACAAAAATGTAAGACTTCAGCGGGAAATGTAAGCCAAATCCATGGCGGCGCATTTCCCGCTTGTGGTATAATATCATTGTCAACAAAATATTGAAGGAGGTCATTGCAATGGCAATGCTGGAAGTATCACATCTGAAAAAGGTTTATACCACACGTTTCGGCGGAAACCAGGTCGAGGCACTGCGGAATGTTTCCTTTACGGTGGAACAGGGCGAATATACGGCGATCATGGGAGAATCCGGTTCGGGAAAGACCACCCTGCTGAACATCCTGGCGGCTCTGGATAAGCCGACCGGCGGCACAGTCCTGCTGGACGGAAAGGATTTGACGCAGATCAAGGAGTCACAGATCGCCGCATTTCGCCGGGACAACCTGGGCTTTGTGTTCCAGGACTTCAACCTGCTGGACACCTTTTCCCTGGAGGACAACATCTATCTGCCGCTGGTGCTGACCGGAACGCCTTATGCGGAGATGCAGCGCCGGCTCGCACCCATTGCGCAGCAGCTGGGCATTACAGAACTGCTGCAAAAA
>ENA-USUG01000771-USUG01000771.1-human-gut-metagenome-genome-assembly--contig:-NODE-771-length-55164-cov-7.512226_pt1 | contig 55164 bp, 54 predicted proteins | sample MGYA00250059_ERZ773394 | MGnify/ENA primary metagenome ERZ773394 (study PRJEB29103, sample SAMN06111957) | human gut metagenome | biome: human gut; feature: ankylosing spondylitis patient; material... | reverse complement strand
CTGAGTAATTTCTTATTCAATTAGTGCGGGGGTTGTTTACCGCTTCAACCGGGCTCCCAGCTGAGCTATACCCCCATCGGCGAGAATTATTCTAACAGATTGCGGCGGAAATTGCAAGTGTTTTCTTCGAAAAATTTTAAAAAATCCGGCAGGGGCGAACGACTGGCATTTTGGCAGAAAAAACGGGCGCGATTTTGTGAAATCAAGGTCTGCCAAACGGCGCGCGTTTGTGATAAAATACAGAAAACGGCCATAGGCTGTTGGGTGTAGCCCACAAAACTTAAATTCCCGGTGCTTGCACCGGCGCAGGAAAAGGAAGACGACTATGAAAACTTTACTCAAGGGCGGTATCGTGGTGTCCGGCGGCGGCTCGGCGCAGCTGGACGTGCTGGTAGACGGCGAGAAGATCGAGCGGGTCGCGGAACATATCTCGTGCGCGGAAGCGACCGTGGTCGACGTGACGGGAAAACTTCTGTTCCCGGGCTTTATCGACGCGCACACGCATTTTGACCTCGATGTGTGCAATACGACGACGGCGGACAACTTTGACACCGGCACGCGCAGCGCCATTCGCGGCGGCACGACGATGGTCATCGATTTCGCCTGCCCGAACAAGGGAGAGAGCCTCCAATACGGCCTCGATCTTTGGCACAAGAAGGCCGACGGCCGGTCGAGCTGCGACTACAGCTTCCACATGACGATCGATGACTGGAACGACGAAATTATGGCCGAAGTGCCCAAGATGTTCGAGCAGGGGATTTCTTCGTTCAAGATGTACATGACGTATCCCGCGATGATGATCGGCGACAAGGACCTGTTCTACGCATTGGAGGAGATCAAAAAATACGGCGGCATCGCGGGTGTGCACTGCGAAAACGCAGGCGTGATCGACGCGCTCATTGAGCAGCATAAGGCGGATGGGAAGCTTGCACCGGGCTCGCATCCCGAGTGCCGCCCGAACGCGACGGAGGCTGAGGCGGTGGCGCATCTGCTGCGCATCTGCGAGGTGGCAGATACGCCGGTCGTGATCGTCCATTTGAGCACGAAGGAGGCGCTGGCCGAGGTCATGGCCGCGAGAGCCAGAGGACAGAAGGTCTATGTGGAAACCTGCCCGCACTATCTGACGCTGGACGAATCCGGTTACTATGAAGCGGACTTCCGTAAAGCGGCGGGGTACATCTGCGCGCCTCCGCTCCGGACAAAGGACGACCAGAATGCGCTCTGGAAGGGACTTTATAACGGCGCGATCCAGACCGTCTCGACCGACCATTGCAGCTTTACGCTCGAGCAGAAGGAAGCAGGCAGGGGAGACTTCACAAAGATTCCCGGCGGTCTTCCTGGCGTGGAGACAAGGGGCGTGCTGCTTTATACCTTCGGCGTGGCAGCCGGTAAAATCACGAAAGAGAAGATGGCCGAGGTCCTGAGCGAGAATCCCGCGAAGCTCTATGGCGCGTGGCCGAGAAAGGGTGCGATTTTAGCCGGCAGCGACGCGGACATCGTGGTCTATGACCCGGAGGCCGACACGACGATCAAGGGCGAAGACATGATCTCCAAAGCAGAGTACACGCCCTATGAGGGCATGCGCACGCGCGGCTCGATTGCGCAGGTTTATCTGCGCGGCAAGCTTGCCGTCGAACACGGTGAGGTGAAGATCGGCGCGGCAGGTACGTTCATCCCCCGCACGACCGGGATGCTGTAAGACGTATTTATAAGGAAAGGAGCCTCCCGGGTGTTCCGGGAGGCTCCTTTTATGGCTCGGATGAATTATTTGCAGAGCGCTGCGGTATCCTGCGCGATCATGAGCTCCTCGTTGGTCGGGATGACCCAAACGGTGACTTTGGAGTCGGGCGTGGAGATGATGGCTTCTTCGCCGCGGGTCTTGTTCTTCTCGGGATCGATCTTGATGCCAAGGTACTCGAGACCCTCGCAGATGGAGGCACGCATCGTTGCGGAGTTCTCGCCGACACCGGCCGTAAAGACGAGGCAGTCGAGGCCGCCGAGCACGGTGGTGTAGGAGCCGATGTACTTCTTGACCTCATAGGCGAACTTGTCGAGTGCCAGACGGCAGTCTTCGTTGCCTTCGTTGGCTGCAGTCTCAATGTCACGGAAGTCGGAGGAGACACCGGAGAGCGCCAGAACGCCGGACTTCTTGTTGAGAATATTGAGGCATTCGTCAGCTGTCAGGTTATCGTGGTTCATCATGTACTGCGCAACGCAGGTGTCGATATCGCCCGCGCGGGTACCCATGGGGACGCCTGCAAGAGGGGAAAGACCCATGGAGGTATCCTGGCACTTGCCGTCCTTCACTGCGGACAGGGAAGAGCCGTTGCCGAGGTGGCAGACGATGACACGGCTGGCCTTTTCAGCGCCCATGAGCTCGATGCAGCGCTTGGAGACGAAGCGGTGGGAGGTACCGTGGAAGCCATAGCGGCGCAGATGTTCCTCAGTGTACCACTTGGTGGGGATGGCATAGCGGTAGGCTTTCGGGGGCATGGTCATATGGAACGCGGTATCGAACACGGCGACCTGGGGCTTGCCCGGCATGGCTTTCTCGCAGGCCTCAATACCCATGAGGTTGGCGGGGTTGTGGAGCGGGCCGAGGGGGATGCAGTCGCGGATGGCCTGCTTGCAGGCCTCGTCGATGAGGCAGGAGGCAACAAACTTGTCGCCGCCATGGAGCACGCGATGGCCGACCGCGTCGATCTCGTCAACGGACTTGATAACGCCGTCCTCGGGGTCAACGAGAATGGCCATGACAGCCTCGATGGCTTCCTTGTGAGTGGGCATGGGAATGTCCTTCTCCACCTTCTTACCGGTTGCGGGAACCTTGTGAGTCAGCCGTCCGTCAAGGCCGATACGCTCGCAAAGACCCTTTGCGGTAACGTCGCCGGTGGCGGGATTCATCAGCTGATACTTCAGGCTCGAGCTGCCCGCGTTGATGACCAGAATGTTCATGGTAGATTCACTCCTGTATCTTTCATTATTTTTGAAACCATGATAAAATGGTTTTGCGCACCAGATGGCGCAGTCACTATTGCATATCATACAATAAAAGCCAGAGGGAAACAAGGGCTTTTGCGGATTTTTTTGAAAACGGAGGAAATCGCATGCGAATTTGCGGCGTGATTTGTGAATATAACCCGTTTCACAGGGGGCATGAGAAGCAGCTGCGGCAGATTCGCGCGGCGCTGGGAGAGGATACCGCGGTTGTGTGCCTGATGAGCGGGAACTTCGTGCAGCGCGGAGAACCGGCCGTGTTTGATAAGCGCGTGCGCGCGCAGGCGGCGGTTCTGGCGGGGGCGAACCTCGTTCTGGAGCTGCCGGTCACCAAGGCGCTTTCCTCGGCGGAAGGGTTCGCGCGCGGGGGTGTGGAGATTTTCTCAAGGCTCGGCGCGGTCGACACGCTGGCCTTTGGCTGCGAGAGCGGGGACGGAGTGGAAATCCTGACGGCGGCAAGGGTCATGTGCGAGCCGGCGTATGACACGGCGCTTCGTGAAATTCTGAATACCGGCGTGAGCTACCCTGCGGCGCGGCAGCGGGCGCTCGTAATGCTGGGATTTGACGGCGGCGTGCTGGAGCGGCCGAATGACATTTTGGCGCTTGAATACTGCAAGGCGATTTTGCAGACGGGAAGCCGTTTGCGGCCGCTGGCGCTTTTGCGGGAGGGGGACTATCACGCGCAGGAGGCGGATGCTGAGAACCCGTCGGCGACGAGTCTTCGGCAACGGCTTTCGCGCGGGGAAGAAATTCGGGATTTTATACCGGCGCAGGCGGCGGAAATTTATCACGACGCGCGGCAATATGATCTTCTTTCGGGCGAGCGGGCGATGCTGGCGGGGCTGCGGCTGCTGCCGGAGGAGGCCTGGAGCAGAATTGCGCACGGCTCGGAGGGGCTCTGGAGCAAGGCCATGAAGGCGGCGCGCGAGAAGGGGAGCCTGGAAGCAGTGATTGGAGCGACAAAATCGAAACGCTACCCCAGAACGAGAATCCAGAGACTTCTTTTATGCGCGTTTCTCGGTATCACACAGGAGGATTTGAAAAGACCTGTTTCCCATGTGCGCGCGCTGGCGTTCGATGAAACCGGGCGGCGAATTCTGCGCCGGATGCGGGAGACTGGAGAACTTCCGATTGTAAACGCCGGAGAAAAACCGAAAGATGGCGCGCTGTATGATTTAGAGCTGCGCGCGGGAAGGCTCTATCCGCTCTTTTGCCGGGACGACACAATCCCGGACGGAAATGCGGAAGAAAATTTGCGGATTTTTCTGAAAAAATAGCTTGCAATTTTGGCTTCTTCGTGATAAAATACTCAGGCGTTTGAACCAAGGGAAGGGCATTATGCCTTTTTACAGAAATCTGATGAGAGAGGTGAAACTCATGAAGGAAGGTATCCATCCCAAGTACGAACAGACTACTATCAGATGCGCGTGTGGTGCAGTTATTGAGACTGGTTCTACCAAAAAGGACATCAAGGTTGAAATTTGCTCCAAGTGCCACCCGTTCTACACCGGCAAGCAGAAGCTTGTTGACACCGGTGGACGTGTCGACCGTTTCAACAAGAAATACGGCCTGAAGTAAGAAGCAAGTCCGCACCAGCGTATTGGTGCGGGCTTTTTTCATATCTGCGAAACTTGTCGCAAACAGGGAAAGCCCTGATTTGCGCAGCAATTGGGGACTTGGGCAGAGATTCCCCAGAATTCGGAGGAAGTATGGAACAGACCAGACAGGCGGCGGGCGAAAAGGCAGTCTTAGCGGGACTGGACGCCGCCTGCTTTACAAGAGAAGAAACAGCGAGCGAAACGTCGCTCGAGGAATTGCAGGCGCTTTTGGAGACGGCGGGCGGCGAGTGCGTCGGAACGGTCTTGCAGTCGCGCCCAACGCCGGACCCGCACAGCTTTGTCGGCCAGGGCAAGGCAGAGGAGATTCGCGATCTGGTCAAGGAAACGGGCGCAAAGCTTGTGATTTTTGACAACGACCTTACGCCGTCTCAGATCAAGGCGCTTGAGAGCATTACAGGCGCGTCGGTTCTCGACAGAAGCGCGCTGATTCTCGATATTTTCGCGCAGAGAGCCAAGACCCGCGAGGGTAAATTGCAGGTCGAGCTTGCGCAGTACCAATACTATCTGCCGCGGCTCACGGTCTGGAACGAGACGATGGGCAGACTTGGCGGCGGCATCGGCACGAGAGGCCCGGGCGAGACGCAGCTCGAAACCGACAAGCGGCACATCCGCTCGCGCGTGGCGAAGCTCCGGCAGGAACTTCTGGAGGTGCGGCAGGTGCGCGGCGTGCAGCGCAGGCAGCGGATGAAAAATAACGTTCCGGTCGTAGCGCTGGTCGGCTACACGAACGCGGGCAAGTCGACGATTTTAAACGCGCTCACGGGCGCGGATATTCCGGCAAACAACCGGCTTTTTGACACGCTCGACACGACGACGAGGCAGCTGACGGTGTCCGATACCTGTCAGGTGTTGCTGTCAGATACGGTCGGGTTTATCGCGAAGCTGCCGCACCATCTGGTGGAGGCGTTCAAGGCGACGCTCGAGGAGCTCGAGTACGCGGACGTTTTGCTGCATGTCATCGACGCGTCCGACCCCGAGCGGCAGGAGCATATGGCGGTCGTGGAGCGGCTCATCGAGCAGCTGGCAAAGCCCGGCGTACCGGTCATCCGGTGCTACAATAAGTGCGATCTGCTTCCGGACGACGATCTGCCGCGCGAGACGGGAAGCGTCTGCATCTCGGCCAAGACCGGCGCGGGTGTGGACGAGCTTCTCAAAAAGATCGAGCAGGAGCTCGGCAAGGGGCTTCAGCAGCAGGTATTTCTGCTGCCGTATTCCATGGCGGGCTTTTTGGACACGCTGCACCAGAACGCGAAGGTGCTCAGGGCCGAGTATCAGGCAGGCGGCATTGAGGTCGAGGCGATTGTCGACGAGGTGCTTTTCGGCAAATTATCCGCATACCGAAAGGAGTAACAGATGGAAGACTATCTGGTGCCCCGCAGCGTGGGGCAGGCGGAATATATCGAAAAAAAGTCGCGCTTTTTGGGCGGCGTGTACCCGGTAACATCGGAGCAGGAGGCCAAAGAGATTTTGGAGCGCGTGCGCAAGCAGCACTATGATGCGCGGCACAACTGCTGGTGCTACATTTTAAAAAGCGGCCAGAAGCGCTACAGCGACGACGCAGAGCCCCAGGGTACGGCCGGGCAGCCGATGCTGAACGTGTTTGAGCGCGAGGGAGTCGTGGACGTGCTGTGCATTGTGACGCGCTATTTTGGCGGTATCCTTCTTGGCGCTGGCGGGCTTTGCAGAGCGTACACAAAGGCGGCGAAGGACGCGCTGGACGCGGCGGGAATTTCTAGAATGCAGCCGTGGCTCCGGCAGCAAATCACCGTTCCCTATGCGCTTTTTGAGCGGGCGAAGCTTCTCATCGCGGCGCAGGACGGCGCTGTCGAGGACGCGCAGTATGGCGCGGACATTCTGATTACCTACCGCATCCCGGAGGGCGCGGATGAACGGCTCCGGACGGCGCTGCGGGAGGCCTCCAGCGGGAGCGTCGTACCGTCGCTTCTGGAAGAGATTTTCTGCGCCGGTTAAACAAAACATACAGAAAATTCAAAGTTTCGACATTTTTCTATGCTATCGTGTAAATGAAGAGGTGAGCGTATGACCATCCGCGAACGACTCGAACAGCAGGAATACATGCTCCTCGCGCCGAACGCGCAGAAGGCGGCGGAGACGAAGGGCAGGCTCTATCCGGCGGAGGAAAACGAGGTGCGCACATGCTACCAGCGGGATGCGGACCGGATCGTCCACAGCAAGTCCTTCCGGCGGCTCATGCACAAGACGCAGGTCTTTCTCTCACCCGAGGGGGACCACTACCGCACGCGCATGACCCACACGCTGGAGGTCAGCCGGATTGCAAGAACCATCTGCCGCGCGCTGCGGCTGAATGAAGATCTTGCCGAGGCCGCGGCCTATGGGCACGATCTGGGGCACACGCCGTTTGGTCACGCGGGCGAGGCGGCGCTGTCTGACATGATGGGAACGCCGTTTCACCACAATGAGCAGTCGCTTCGCGTGGTGGATAAACTCGAACGCGACGGCGACGGGCTGAACCTTACCTATGAGGTGCGCATGGCGATTCTCGGGCACACGGGACCGAGAATTCCCGAGACGCTCGAGGGGCAGGTCGTGCGTACATCCGACCGCATTGCGTATATCAATCACGACATTGACGATGCGATTCGTGCGGGGATTTTGTCTGAAAGCGATATTCCGCGCGAGATTGCGGACGTTCTGGGCGCGTCGCATTCGGCGCGTATCAATACGCTCGTGGAGGACATGATTTCGAACACGCAGAACACGGGCGTTTTGTCCATGCACCAGGAGGTCTCCGACGCGATGGACGCGCTGCGTGCGTTTATGTTTGAACGGGTCTACACCAATCCTGTTGCCAAGGGCGAAGAGGCCAAGGCAAAGGATATCATGCGCAAGCTCTTTGACTACTACTATTCGCATCCCGACAAGCTGCCGGCGGATTTTATTCCGCAGCTGGATTTTGACGGCATCAGCCGGACAATCTGCGATTACATCGCCGGGATGACCGACAAATACGCGATTTATACATATTCTGAAATTTTCATCCCCACCGCTTGGCAGGTGCGATGAAGAAGGGAGACAAGCATGCCGTTTCCGCCTGCGTTTCTGGACGAACTGAATAACAGAAACCCGATCGAGGACGTGGTGGGACAGTATGTGACGCTGACGCGGAAGGGCTCGAACCTGTTTGGCCTGTGCCCGTTCCACTCGGAGAAAACGCCGTCTTTTTCCGTCGCGCCGGACAAGGGAATTTACTACTGCTTTGGCTGCCACAAGGGAGGCGGCGCGGTCAATTTCATCATGGAAATTGAATCGCTGAGCTACCCCGATGCGGTGCGGTTTCTCGCCAAGCGGGCGGGACTGGAGGTGCCGGAGGACGAGGGGTATCAGTCGCAGTACCAGAAGCAGGAACGGCTGTGGGCGCTCTGTAAAGATGCGGCGCGGTTTTTCCACCAGAAGCTGTTAGAGCCGTGCGGCGAGCAGGCGCGGGCCTATATCATAAAACGGGGCCTGAGCAAGGCTACCGTGACCAGATTTGGACTTGGGTTTTCGCCCAATGAATGGTCGTCGCTGTTAGATACGATGACAGGGAAGGGGTACTCGAGGGAGGAAATTCTGGAGGCGGGGCTTGCCGTCTCGGGCAAAAACGGCGGCATGTACGACCGATTCCGAAACCGCCTCATGTTCCCGATCATCGACATCCGGGGCAACATCATCGGCTTCGGCGGGCGCGTGATGGACGATTCCACGCCGAAATATTTAAACTCTCCCGAAACGCTGATCTTCAACAAACGAAAGAATCTGTTTGCCCTCAACATTGCAAAAAAGAGCAAGCAGGGGAGAATCATCCTGACGGAAGGCTACATGGACGCGATTTCGCTGCATCAATACGGCTTTGACTGCGCGGTCGCGTCGCTTGGCACATCGCTCACGGAGGAGCACGCGAATATTCTGGCAAAATACACCGATCAGGTGGTGCTCACATACGACGGAGACGAGGCCGGACAGAACGCGACCCGGCGCGCGATCCCGATGCTGGAAAAAACGGGGATCCAGGTGAAGGTCCTCCGGATGCAGGGGGCAAAGGACCCCGACGAGTTTTTGAAAAAATACGGCGCAGATCGGTTTGCGCTCTTGCTTGACCAATCGGAGAACCAGGCGGAATACCGGCTCGAGAGTCTGAAGCGGAAGTTTGATCTCACGCAGGATGAGCAGCGCGTGCAGTTTTTGCAGCAGGCGGCCGAGCTCGTTTCAAGCTTCCCTAGCGCCGTGCAGCGCGAGGTCTATGGCGCGAGAGCCGCCGAGGCGGCGGGCATTACGACGCAGGCGATGAAGCTGGAGGTCGACAAGGCATACAAAAAGCGCCGCCGGCAGGAGGAAAAAAAGCAGCTTGCGCAGGATCTGTCCCCTGCGCGCCAGCTCTCGCCGCAGATTCAGGGCATTCGGTACGACAATGTGCGCTCGGCGATGGCGGAGGAAGGGCTTTTGCGGCAGGTGCTGAAAGAACCGGAGCTTTTGCGGGATATTGGCGTAACGCCGGAGCAGTTTTCCTCCCCGCTTCTGGGGCGGGCGTTTGCGGCATTGCAGCGGCAGCACGCACAGGGGCAGACGGTAACGCTTTCGAACCTCGGCGAGGAATTTACCCCGCAGGAGATGTCGCACCTGTCTCAGGTCGCGCAGCGGCGCGACACGACGCTTTCCGAACAGGCGCTCAAGGATTACATCCGCATCATCACCGAGGAGTACGCAAACGCCAGGCTGTCGGGGCCCGAGGGGTTACTTCAGCTGGCGCAGAGGAAAAAACGAATGGAACACGGAGGTTAGACGATGACAAAGGAACTGGAACTGCTGGGCAAAATGGATCTGACCGAAGAAAACCGCGCGAAATTGCAGGCGCTGCTCGAAGAGTCCAAAAAGACGGGCAAGGTCGCGTCCAAAAAGCTGGTCGAGACGCTTGACGCCGTGGATGCGACCGAGGAGCAGACCGAGAAATTCTATGACGTTCTGGAAGCGGCGGGTGTGGAGATCGACGTTTCAGACGTGCTCGACCTCATCGGTACCGCCGAGCTCGATAATCCGACGCTTGGCGAAATGCGGGCCATCGAGGATGAGGGAATCGACGTTTCCAATGAAAATATCGAGGATATTGACGACTCCAACGTCAAGCTCGACGACCCCATCCGGATGTATCTCAAGGAGATCGGCAAAATCAAGCTGCTTTCTCCGGAGGAAGAGCTCGAGGTCGCGAAAAAGATGGTCGAGGGCAGCGAGCAGGAGAAGGACGCGGCGCGCAAGCGCATGTCGGAGGCCAATCTCCGGCTTGTTGTGTCGATCGCCAAGCGCTATGTGGGGCGCGGGATGCAGCTTCTGGACCTCATTCAGGAGGGAAACCTCGGGCTTATGAAGGCAGTCGAAAAATTCGACTACACGAAGGGCTATAAATTCTCGACCTATGCCACCTGGTGGATCCGGCAGTCCATCACGCGCGCGATCGCCGACCAGGCTAGAACCATCCGCATCCCGGTACATATGGTCGAGACGATCAACCGCGTGCTGCGGACGTCTCATTCCATGGTGCAGAAGCTCGGCCGTGAGCCGACGACGACGGAAATTGCGCAGGAGCTCCACATGGAGGTCTCCAAGGTCGAAGAAATCCTGAAGATCGCGCAGGAGCCGGTGTCGCTGGAAACGCCGATCGGCGAGGAAGAGGACAGCCATCTGGGCGATTTCATTCAGGACGACGAAGCCTCCCAGCCGTCGGAGGAGGCGTCCTATACGCTTCTGCGCGAGCAGCTTGAAGAGGTGCTCTCTACGCTCACGCCGCGCGAAGAGCAGGTGCTCCGCATGCGCTTCGGACTTGTGGACGGTAAGCCCCATACGCTTGAGGAGGTCGGCAAGGAGTTTGACGTGACGCGCGAGCGCATCCGCCAGATCGAGTCTAAGGCGCTTCGCAAGCTCCGGCACCCGTCGAGAAGCAAAAAGCTGCGCGATTTCCTCAATTGATCGCGGCCCAAAAGCGCCCGGCTGAAAATTTTTCTTGACATTGCGGAAAAATTCCGTATCATAAGACGTGTCTTAATTACCAAATTACCGTTTTACGGAGGCATTTGTCATGTTTGAGAAAATCCAATCCTATCTGGCCAACCAGCTGGACATCTCGCCCGACGATATCACGCGGGACACGACGTTTGAGAGTCTGGGCATCGATTCTCTGGACACCGTTGAGATGGTCATGGATCTGGAAGAGCAGCTGGGTGTTGATCTGGAACTTGAAGAAAAGCTCACGACGGTGGGCGAGCTGGTCGAATTTGTGGCAAGCAAGCTCGACTGAGCGTTTTTAAAAACCGGAGATCCGGTACGCAGTCAGGCTGCACTACTCGGGGAGATAGCGGTGCCTTGTTACCCGCAATCCGCTACAGCGGGGAGGAATTCCCGACGGAGGGTGCGTATTGTGTCGTCTGACCCATATAAGCGGCGTTGAAGATTTGGTCTTACGCAATAGGGCTCTGTGAACCGTGTCAGGTGGGGAACCAAGCAGCACTAAGCAGTCCACCCTGTGTGCCGTGAGGCAGCCGTTTCCGAGCTGGCTGTATGGGTAACGGATGTAGTGCGTATTCGATGGAGGGTGTGCAGTCTGACTGTGTACCGGAAAAGATCCCTCTGACACAACTGGGTTGTGTCAGAGGGATTTATTTATATCAGAAAGCGCTGGAATTAACCTGCCGGGAAGTTCGTAGGGGTCGATGCCCACATCGACCCGGCAGTATGCACCATTTTTACGGAACTCTTCGGCGAATTCGTTCGTGCCCAACGGGGCGATGTGGGCATCGCCCCCTACGCAGGACAGGAGTCTGGCTTAACAAGCCCTACTTTGGTGCTTCCATTTTTCTTGGGAATTGTGTATAATAAATTCTGTATGACAGAAGGTAGGTGACTGGCGTGTATCAGGCTTTGTATCGGAAATACCGGCCGCAGACGTTTTCGGACGTGGTGGGGCAGAAGGGCGTGACGGATACGCTGCGCGCGCAGATCGAGACGGGAAAGCTCAGCCACGCGTATCTGTTTACCGGCACGCGGGGCACGGGCAAGACCTCCTGCGCGAAAATTCTTGCCAAGGCCGTCAACTGCCTCGACCCGCAGGACGGCAATCCCTGCAACTGCTGCGCGGCCTGCAGGGCCATCGACGACGGAAGCTGTATGGACGTGCTGGAAATCGACGCAGCGTCGAATAACGGCGTGGACTCGGTGCGCGTTTTGCGCGACGACGCGATCTACACGCCAAGCGAGGTCAAACGGCGCGTGTACATCATCGACGAGGTGCACATGCTGTCCATTGCGGCATTCAATGCGCTTCTGAAAATCATCGAAGAGCCGCCGGAGCACCTGATTTTCATTCTGGCGACGACGGAGCTCAACAAGGTTCCGGCGACGATTCTCTCGCGGTGCCAGCGCTTTTCGTTCCGCCGCCTCCGCCCCGAGGACATCGCGGGCAGACTCAACTTTATCGCCTATCAGGAGGGCATTCAGATCGCGCCCGCGGCGCTGCGGCTGCTGGCAAGGCTTGCGGACGGCGCGATGCGAGACGGCGTGAGTCTTCTTGACCAGTGCGCGTCCGCGTGTCAGGGAGAGCTCACGGAAGAGCTCGTGTGCCAGACGCTGGGGCTTGCCGGTGTGAAGCGCACGGGAGAGCTTTTGATGGCGGCCGGAAAGCAGGATACGGCGCAGGCGCTTTCGATCTTTGAGGCGCTATACGCGGAAGGAAAGGACCTGGGTGCGCTTTTTGACGAGCTGTCGGCGCTGTGCCGGGATCTGCTGGTGTTGAAGGCTGCGCCCAAAAGCGGCGTTTCGATGTTATCCGGCATTGCGGACGAGTCGCAGGCCGCAGAGCTCGAGAAGCTTTTTACTCCGGCAGAGCTGCTGCGGGATCTGACGCTTGTGCAGGCGGCCAAGGGCGCGGTCGGAAAAAACGCGGACGCGCGGGTCGCGGCGGAACTCTGCCTGATGCAGCTGTGCGAGCCCAGTTTGAAGCTGGACGCGCAGTCGCTCGGCGCAAGGGTATCAAAGCTCGAAGAGCGGCTGGCGACGGGGAATTTCACCCCGGCGAAGCAGACTGCAAAGGCGGAAAACGCGCAGGATGACAATGAAGACGACGACCGGCCTCCATTCCCGGACGACGCGGACGACCCGCTGGCAGGGCTTGCCCCGCCGATGGACGCGCGGGAGATAGAAAGAGCGCCGGAGAAGGCCTCTGATGGCGCGCAGGAGGAGCTGGACCGGCGCTGGCCAGAATTGACGGCGAGTCTCAGAGAAGGACTCGGCGTGCGCGAACGCGGTTTCTTCGCGCCGGGAGGGCCTGTGCGGCCAAGGCTGAAGGGCGATACCTTGATCCTGACCGCGCCGTCGCAGTTTGTGCTGGATATCATCAAGAGCCCCAACGTGCAGAAAATCGCGGCGGAGAAGGCGAGCGCGTTTTTTGGCCATCCCATGCAGGTGCAGTTCGCGCTGGCGGGGCAGCTGGACGCGTCGGGGAAGGACCCGATGGATGCGCTGCTCGCGCTCGGAGAAGAGCACAGCGACATTATGACGATCAAATAATTTTTACGATTTCGATAAAGGAGAATTTGACATGGCAAAAGGCGGATTTCGCGGCGGCATGCCCATGGGCGGCATGAACCAGATGCAGATGATGAAGCAGGCGCAGAAAATGCAGCAGGATCTTCTCAAAATGCAGCAGGAGATGGAAGAAAAGCAGTATGAGGCCACGGCGGGCGGCGGCGTGATCACGGCGGTCGTGAGCGGCAAGCGCGAGCTTGTGCGCGTGACGATCGACCCCGAGGCGGTCGACCCCGATGATGTGGAAATGCTGCAGGATATGGTCGTCGCGGCGGTCAACGAGGCGATGCGCAAGGCGGAGGCAGACTCCGCACAGAACATGAGCAAGCTCACGGGCGGTCTCAATCTGGGCGGTCTGTTCGGATGAGGACGTTTCCAGCCGCTTTGGAGCGGCTCAGCGAACAGTTTGCGCGCCTGCCCGGTATCGGAAGCAAGACGGCGCAAAGGCTCGCGTTTCAGGTGCTGTCCATGCCGCAGGAGCAGGCGCAGGAGTTTGCCGACGCGATTCTGGACGCAAAGCGCTCGATCCACACGTGCCCAGTGTGCCAGAATCTGACGGACGAAGAGATGTGCCCCATCTGCGCGGACGAGACGCGCGACCATTCGACCATCTGCGTGGTGGCAGAGCCGCGGGACGTCATTGCGATGGAGCGCTCGCGGGAGTATACGGGCGTGTACCATGTGCTGCATGGGGTCATTTCGCCCCTTAACCACGTGGGGCCGGATGATATCCGGATCCGCGAGCTCTTGGCGAGACTCCAGGACGGCAGCGTACAGGAGGTCATCATGGCGACGAACCCGGACACCGAGGGCGAGGCCACGGCGATGTATCTGTCGAGGCTCCTTCGGCCCATCGGCGTGAAGGTGACGCGGTTGGCTTACGGAATTCCTGTAGGAAGCCAGTTGGAGTATGCGGATGAGGTGACGCTTCTCCGGGCACTCGAGGGGCGCAGAGAGATGTAAAAATACCCTGACTCATTTTCGTATGGGTCAGGGCTTTTTTATGCTCAGACCGGCGCGGCGGCTTTCAGCGGCAGGACGATCTGGAGGCAGAATGTGCCGCAGCTGGCTTTGAACTCGCACAGACCGCCGGAGCGGGCGGCGATGGTCTGGATGCTTTGGCAGCCGTAGCCGTGCCCCTTGCGCGCGGTGACGGGGCGGCCATCCGGCGAGAGGGTGAGCTCCCCGGCGTAGGGGTTTTTGACCTCAATGAGGAGTTTTCCGAGTCGGACAGCACAGTAGAGTGAGACTGTACGCTCTTTTTTCGGTAGTGCGGCGACGGCGTGCAGCGCGTTTTCCAGTGCGTTTGACAGCACGGCGCACAGCTCGGCGTCCGAAATGTCAAGCGCCTGCGGAAGCCTTGCGTCTACGTCGAGCCGCGCCCCCGCATGCTGCGCCTTTTCCGCAAACGACGAGCACAGCAGACTCACCAGCTCATTTTCGCAATAACGCCGGGGCGTGATGGTTTCGATATCGGACTGCACCTTGCGGATATACGCCGCCGCCTGCTCGGGCTTTCCCGCCGCAATGAGCCCTTCGAGCATGGACAGATGGTGGCGCATGTCGTGCTGGTAGATGGCCGTCTGCGTCTGCACGCGGCGCAGCGTGTTCATCTGCGTCTGCGCCTGCGACCATTTGACCTCCAGCATGGAGCTTTGAAGCTCTGCCTGATAGCTGCGCTCTGCCTGCGCGTGGTAGGCAGTGAGAAACGCCACGTAAAACGCAATGAGCAGCGCCGGGAGCGATTCGTTGATGGCGCGGACGCCGGAATAGAGCGCATTTGAGTAGATGGTGGTGGCGTAATCAAAAAAATAGTACGCCACGGGAAGCGCACCAAACAGCCACAGCGCCGCTCTGGAGCACGTCATCGCCTCATGCGCAGCGCGGACAAAATAGCGCCGGAGGATGAAAAACAGCGGGACGATGAGCGCCGTGTAGCAGATTTGCCCCGCAAGCTCGGAGCGCGCCGCCATCGCGACGACCATGCGCACCCAGTTTGGAAGCTCGCAGCACAGATACGCCGTGTACACGCTTATGAGCGCCACGCCGATCGTCCGTTTGAGCGCAAACACGAGCAGCAGCATCAGCGGCAGGTGCACGATCACGGGGTAGAGCTTTTTTACCGTCTCCAGCCCAAACACGCCGTGAAGCAAAACCTGCAGCGCCAGAAACACCGGGCATAAAAACACGACCAGCCGCTTCTGGCGCGGCGTTTCGCAGCCGCCGGAGATTTCCGCGCTGAGAAGAATTCCGAAAACAAGAACGCAGCCATAGTTTACGGAGCTGAGAATCCGAAGCACCATGAATCAGCCCTCCCGCTGCTCGAACAGCAGCGCCATATAGTCCTTCTGAAGCTGCGGGTACAAAAGCCGCGATACCGGCAGGCTCTGCCCCGAAAAGGTCTGCACCCCGGCAGAAGACAGCTCGCGGATCTGCAGCATATTGACGATATACGACCGGTGGATGCGCATAAACTCAGAACGCGAGAGCAGCAGAGGCTCAAATTCCCGCAGCACGCCCACGACCTCGCGCACCTGACCGTCAATCATATTGAAATAAAGATGTTTGCCGCTGACCTCCACATACGAAAGCTCCGAAAACGGCACGCGGATGAACGTGCCGTTCGACTTGAGCGTCAGTGCCTCCTGCGGCTTTTGCTCGCGTAGGTAGAGGCGGCTGAGCAGCGGAAAGAGCTTTTTCGCCGTGATGGGCTTGAGCAGGTACTCGAGCGCCTGCACGCCGTAGCTCTCATACGCAAAGCCGGGAGAGGAGGTAAGAAACACGATGTCCGCCGCGCTGTCAAACGTGCGGATTTCGCGCGCAGCCGCCATGCCGCTCGTTCCGGGCATCATCACATCGAGAAGATAGAGCGTGAAGCGCTCCTTCCGCGCCGCCTCCAGAAGCTCCCCGGCGTTATGAAACAGATGCAGACGGATGGCCGCGCATTGCTGCTCCTGCCATGCGCGCAGAAGAGACTCAACGGCTTTCAGTTCCTCGAGCTGGTCGTCGCATACCGCAATGTTCACAGCCTCACGCCCCCTTTTCCGGCAGAGTTTTTCTCTCAGTAACATTCTATCATAAGTCGCGGCGGCTTTCCAGCAGCGTTTTGCATTTCATGCCGCAAAAACCTACATTTCGTGCCGCCGGCTCCAAAACGCCGCGATGCGGTGCTATACTCAAAGCGTAAGGAATTGGACACTTAATGGGGAAGGAGGCGCGGCAGATGCCGGGATGGTTCGGATGGCTCCTTGCGGTCGTCAGCACCGTGGGATTTGTTTCTCTCTGGTTCTGGGAGGTCCGGCGGGTTTTGCGGAACTATCGGAGCATGGTGCAATGCGCGGCCGGTCAGCTCGTTTCCTGCCGCAAAAGGCTCGCGCAATCTCAGCAGGATGCAGCGCTTCTGGAGGTCCTGCGGCGCAGCGAGAGCATTTACCGGCAGGCGGCAGAGCACTACAATACTGCGCTCTGCAAGCCATGGGCGTATTTGCCGGGGCGGCTGCTCGGCTTTCGGAAAGCGCCCACGGATATCCCCATTCCGCCTGCGGCATAATGCGGCGGAGCGAAAAAAGAAAGGAAAACAGCATGAAAAAACGTATTTTGGCACTTTTACTGGCACTGTGCATGATCGCGTCGCTCGCGGCATGCGGCGGTGCGGACGATACCGAAGAGCCGGAGGAAACGGTCTCCGCGGCAGACGAAACGCTCGAACCGTCCGAAGAGGCGGCCGAACCGGCTGAAGAGACAGTTTCCGCCGACGCGGGAAGCTGGTCGATCTACTGGTACCTGTGCGGCAGCGATCTGGAGTCCGGCGGTGGCTTTGCCACGGGCGATCTGAGTGAGCTCTTGGAGGTGCAGCTTCCCGAAGACGTGAACGTGGTCATTGAGACCGGCGGCGCGTCCGTATGGCAGAACGACGTGGTGGACGCCTCCAAGCTCCAGCGCTGGGTCTATAACAGCGAGGGCTTGCAGCTCATCGACGAGCAGCCGTCTGCCAGCATGGGTCAGGCGCAGACGCTGGCGGACTTTTTGCAGTTTGCCAAGACAAATTATCCCGCCGAGCGCACGGCGGTGCTGTTCTGGAACCATGGCGGCGGCTCGGTCTCCGGCGCGGCGTTTGACGAGCTGTATGATCTGGACTCTTTGACGCTCGATGAGATGTACGCGGCATTTTCCAGCGTCTGGACGCCGTCGGCAGACGAGCAGCCGCTCGAACTCATCGGCTTTGATACCTGCCTCATGGCGACGGTAGACGTTGCGTATACGTTCTCCGACATTGCAAAATATCTGGTTGCATCCGAAGAGACCGAGCCCGCAAACGGCTGGTACTACTCGCAGTGGGTCGGCGCACTGGCACAGGACCCGAGCATGGATGGCGCGCAGCTTGGCGAGATTATCTGCGACGCGTACATGGCGGGCTGCGAAGCGGTCGGCACGCAGGACAACACGACGCTTTCGGTGACGGACCTCTCCAAGGTCGGAACCCTTCTTTCGGCGTACGAGACCTTTGGTGCGGAAGCGCTCAGCGCAGCTTGCACCGACCCGGCGTTCTTCTCACAGTTTGCGCGCGCAGCGCAGCGCAGCGAAAACTACGGCGGCAACACCAAAGAGCAGGGCTACACCAACATGGTAGACCTCGGGCACATGGCGCGGCTGACGGTCGATACGCTGCCGTCGGCGCAGGCGGTGCTGGATGCGCTGGACGATTGCGTGCTGTATCAGGTGAACGGACAATACCGCACCGAGGCGACAGGCCTTTCGTGCTACTACTCCTATAACGGTGACGTGGGCGACCTCAACGGCTTTATCAGCCTCGGCGCAAGCACGGCGTTCAAGTATTTCTATTCCTATGAGCTGACCGGAGAACTCGATGAGAGCGGCATGGAATACATCGCCGACATGGACATTACCGAGCTTCCCGAGCGCAAGACGCTCGACACCATGGGCTGGGACGGCAAGACGCTGGACCTCGATGAGACCGGCAGCGCCGTGCTGACGCTCGGTCCCGACGCGGCGGACGTTCTGGCTTCGATCGGCTTCTCGCTTTACTACGTCGACGCTGACAATGATCTGATGCTCCTTCTCGGCACGGACAACGACATGAACGCCGATTGGGAAACCGGCGTGTTCTCCGACAATTTCCGCGGCGTCTGGGGCGCGCTGGACGGCAGCCTTGCATACATGGAGCTGAGCTATGAGGGCGAGGATTACAACCTCTACTCCGTGCCGATTCTGCTGAACGGCGAGGAATACAACCTCCAGATCGCCTACGACTTCTCGAGTGAGCAGTGGAGCATTCTGGGCGCACGTCAGGGCATTGACGATTCCGGCATGGCGGATAAGGAGCTGCGGCTTTTGCAGCCGGGTGACGAGGTGACGCTGGTATGGTACATGACAGACCTTTCCACCGATGCAGACCCCGAGGCGTATACGGCCGATACTGTTGTCATCAGCGAAAATACAGCCTTCGGCGAGATGCAGCTTCCCGACGGGCAGTACGCGATGCTCTTTGAGATGTACGATGCGACCGGCGCGAGCGCGCTTTCCGATGTTGTGCTGTTTGACTGCGCAAACGGTGAGATCATGACCACCGTGTTCTGAAATCGTTTATTAAAAAATAGAAATATAGAAAGAGAGAAAAATCATGAAAAAGAACCTGAAAGCCATCGTATCCATCATTCTGGTGCTGGGACTGCTTGTCTGCCTGACCGGCTGCGGCGAAAATGAGAAGAAGCAGGAAGCCATCGATGAGTTCAACACCACCGCTGCCGCGTTCAACGAGGTCAAAGATCTCGTCAACGCCAACGCCTCCGAGATCCCCGAAGACGTCATCGCCGACTGCCAGGACATGGCGGAGCTGCTGAACCAGTATCAGGGCTTTCTCCAGGGCGACGAGGAGTACAGCGATGATCAGTATGACCAGATGATCGAATGGTTCCATTCTGTGCAGGACTGGACTGTTGAGATCGGTGACGCCCTGAATGCGGAGTTCGGCGGTTAAGGACCCTTTAGCGCCTGTTTTCTTCGTATAAAAATCTCTGGCCTATTTTGCATAGGTCAGAGATTTTGTATATCAGTGGGAAAGATAGACGCTTTCCAGAAGCTCTTTTCCGGTTCTTGTTTTGAAAATTGCGTCGTTCATGTGACGGATGTTGCTTTCCGGAAGATTGCTTTCCTCGGCGTTTACGAGATAGTCGGCCTCGATTAAAATTTGATGGTCCGGGCCCTCGATCGGGCGAAGCGTGTGGTGGTGCGCGACCAGCCAGACGATGCGCTCGAGCTGATCGGCGGGAATATCGGTACCGGCAAAAAAATCCCGTGTGAGCGGCGCGCCTTCGAGCTGCTGATAGTTGCCGTTCGTGTTGCCGTATTTTTCGCGGCACAGGGGACAGGCAATATCGTGGACGATTGCGGCAAGCTCCAGCGTTTGAAGCGTATCTTCTGGCAGACCTTCGCACGCGCCGATGGCGGCGGCGTAGGCGTGGACCTTCAGAAAGTGGTTGATGTCGTGTTGGTTTCCGTTCGAGAGAAGAATCATCTTCTTCATGGCTTCCGCGACGGTCACAAAAACTCCTCCTTACGATACGGTATCCGCGCGCTCCGGCGGGGTCAGGAACCAGTCGATGTAATCCGTGGGGTGTGCGATGGAGCCGCGCGTGGTGTAGACGGCGAGGTGCTTGAAGAGAACGGGGGTAATGTAGCCGCGCTCGCAGAGCCGCTTATAGAGGTTGTAGCTGTTGCCGTTGTTGGCGAGCGCCTGATTGCAGAGGTTCAGCATGACGCTGTCGTCGAGTCCGCCGTAGCACATGGAGCCGTAGACGGAGAAGAATGGGGAGAGGTCAAAGTTGCTGGACAGGCGGATTTCTCCGTAGTAGAGGTCAAAATTGCCGGTTTGCAGCGCCTGCCGGTATTCAGACAGCTCCATCGTCTTGAGCGTCAGCTTGAAGCCGAGGGCGTTGAGGGCGTTCACAACCTCCGTCGCCGCCTCGACACGCTGATAGCTCGACGAGCAGACGATCATCGTGCCGGAGACGGGGACCGCGTAGCCGAGCGATGACACGTACAGATCGAGCGTCCCGTCATGGTCCATGTCCTCTACCGACGCGCTCTCCAGCTGCTGCTGGAATTTTGTCAGGCTGTAGCTATACGTATTGGCGAGCTTCACATCGTAGAACGGCGCGTCGGGACTTGCGGGCAGAACGGCCGCCTGCGCAAAGCCGCCCATGATGTCGGTCGCGATGTGCTCGCGGTCGATGGCGTAGGTGATGGCGCTGCGAAGGCCGTAGTTCGAGAAGACCTTGCTGTTGATATTATAGCCGACGTACTGCATGATGGGGCTTTTTGCGTCCCAGAGCTCATAGTCGTTGTGGAAGCCCGCAAAGGCGGCGGAGTTCGGGTCGGTGAGGACGAGGTTCACGTTTTCGTACTCAAAGTTGTCTCGCACCTCGGAGGTTTTTTCCACGAGGGTGAGCGAAATTTCGTCAAAGTCTACGATGGGAGCTGCCGTCTGCCACCAGTTGGCGTTCCGGACAAGGCGGGTGTCGCTTTCCATGACGTAGGGCCCCGAGCCGAGGGGGGATGCCTCGTCGGCGGAGCCGTCTTTGATGATCGGAATGTCGAGAAGCAACGGCAGACACTCGTAGGCCGTGTCGGTGGCGAGCGTCAGGGTCGTCTCGTCGTCCGCGGTGATGGACAAAACATGGCGCAGGCGGGAGCCATAGTAGACCGTACCGCGTGAGGAAAGAAGCGAATACGCCGCGTCCTGCGCGGTGACGGGGCTTCCGTCGGAGAAGCGGGCTTCGGGCCTTAGATGGACGGTTGTGGTGAGGCCGTCGCCAGATACGTCGTAGCTTTCGGCCAGAACCGGGGAGACCTCGAAGGTTTCACTGCCGACGACAAACAGGGGCTCATAGAGAAACGAGAGGATGCAGCGGTTATTGAGGCTCTCGCAGTTATACGGGTGCACGCCGTAGCTTTTCTGGTAGGCAAGGCCAAAGGCAGAGATGTTGTTGAAGACTTCGGTCACAACGGCGGTTGTCTCCGGGGCGGCGGCTTCCTCCGCGGCGGCAGCCTCCTGCTCGGCCTGCGTTTGGTCGGCGGTTTTGCCGGTAAACTTGCTCGTGAACCATGAAAAATCCAGCTTTCCGCCCGAGCAGCCGGTGAGCAGGCTCAGAAAAAGTGCAAAGATGAGAAGAACCGAAACGCGTTTTTTCATGTCGCGGCCTCCTCGGGGAGCTTGATGATGCCCGTGTGCGAGCCGCGATGGCCCTTGGTATAGCGGTGGGACCAAAACCGGTCGGGCTGGCACATGGTGCAGGCCGGACTCACATCGATTTTTGTTACGCCCATGCGCGTGAGCCAGAGCTTATTTAAGCCCTTGTTGTCGACGAAGTACTTTTCTCCGCGCTTTTCGATAAAGGCGTTTGCCTCGTCTCCGAACGCTCGCAGCATCGCCTGCGGGACATCAATGTCCGTTTCAAAGCAGCACTGCGAAATGCTCGGGCCGATGGCCGCACAGATGTCTTCAGGTCTGGAGCCGAATTCCGCAATCATTTTCTCGACAGCCTTGCGGGCAATGCCGTTTGCCGTGCCGCGCCAGCCGGCGTGGATAGCCGCGACAACCCTTTGCACCGGGTCATAGAACAAAATCGGCGTGCAGTCGGCGGCAAAGCACACGAGCGCTACACCGGGTTCGTTCGTAATGAGGCCATCGCAGACGTCCGGCTGGTTGCGGAACAAGCCCTTGCCGCAGTCGCTTTTTCCCACGCGCAGGATGATATCCGTGTGCTCCTGCCACGTGTGGACGACCTCCTCGGGCGAAAAGCCCACGGCGGCTCCTAAAATTTCGTAGTTCCGGAGCACGTTTTCCATGCTGTCGCCGCGGCTTGTGCCGAGGTTGAGCGTGGAGAACTGCCCTGTACTTACGCCGCCGTAGCGCGTGGTGAAGCAGTGCACGCTTCCTTCCAGCGCGTCGGCAGTTAAGTATTCAAGACTTCCTTTTTGGATGGTATGAAACATAATGATCCTCAATCGGTGACGCGGCGTGTGCCGAGCAGGTCTCCGGTGTCCGCGTTCAGATATAGATACAGATTGTTCAGGGGGTCTTCCGTCTCGTGCAGATGCACACACCAGATGCGCATATCGCAGGTCAGGTGACCGAAGTCCTCGTCCCGGAATTCGCCATCGTACCAAGTAAACGCCTGCACGCCCGCTTCACTCATCTGGTTCCACGCCGGGCCGCCGGGCGCGGGGAGCGTCGCACCTTCGTCCAGATCGTAAAGCGCCGTGTCGGACGCCGCATAAACGGAAGTCTCCGTGCGGCGCGGAAAGACCGGCAGCGTGGACACTGCCTCCGCAACGGCAATTGCGCCTTCCTCCGTCAGCGGGAGCGGCTCGTTTGGGAGCGTGACTTCCGCGGGGGAAGCTGTTTCCGCCGCAGACGCAGCTTCTGCGGTATCCGGCTCCGGTTCTAATTCCGCGGGCAAAACGGTCGCCGGTTCTGACTCTGCGGGAAAAGTGGGCGCTGCTTCTGATACCGGCGCGCTTTCAGCCGGCTGCTCGATGGCTTCCGGCTCCGGAGAAACCGCAGGTTTTTGCCTTGCGCAGGCGCAGAGCAAGCTCAAAAGCAGTAGCGCGGTCAGAAATTCTGCGCGGCGCGTCATGCCCGTTTGCCCTGTTCGGCGGCCAGGTCCTTGTCCCGGCAGCACTTTTTGTATTTCTTGCCGCTGCCGCAGGGGCAGGGGTCGTTCGGGCCGACCTTGATCTTCTTGACGACGGGCTGGCGCTTGACGGTTTTGTCTCCGCCGCCACCCTCGCCGGTGATCTTTGCGACGCGCTCGCGCTTGACCTCTTCGTTGGTGCGCAGGCGGACGAGGAAGACGCGGCGGACAATCTCTTCCTTGATGGCGTTCGTCATGGCCTCGAACATCTCGAAGCCCTCGCGCTTATATTCGATGACGGGGTCGGTCTGTGCATAGGCGCGCAGACGAATGCCCTGCCGAAGGTCGTCCATCGCGTCGATGTGATCCATCCAGTATTCGTCGACCACACGAAGCGTCATCACGCGCTCAAGCTCCCGCATGACGGCAGAGCCGTACTGCGCTTCCTTTTTCTCATAGGACTTGCGGAGCATGTCGGAAATGCGGTCTGTCATCTGCGCGGCGTCCATGGTTTGCAGCTCTTCGTCGGTCGCGATCCACGCGCCTTTGGGGAAGCAGATATTCTCAAAGTGGCTCATGAGCGAGAAGAACGCCTGCCGGTCCTCGAGATGCGGCTGGCCCGCAAAGGCGTTTGTGACATAGCTCTCGACGTAATACTGCATCATGGAGGCGATGCTCTTCTGAAGGTCTTCTCCGTCGAGCACCTGCCGGCGCTGCTCGTAGATGATCTTACGCTGGGTGTTCATCACGTCGTCGTATTCAAGCACGCTCTTACGCGCCTGATAGTTGCGGCTTTCGACCGTCTTCTGGGCGTTTTCGATCGCGCCGGAGAGAATCTTTGCGTCGATCGGGGTGTCCTCGTCGATGCCGAGCGTCTCCATCATGCGCATGACGCGCTCGGAGCCAAAGAGGCGCATGACGTCGTCTTGCAGCGACAGATAGAACTGCGTTTCGCCGGGGTCTCCCTGACGGCCGGCGCGGCCGCGCAGCTGGTTATCGATCCGGCGCGACTCGTGGCGCTCGGTGCCGATGATGAAAAGGCCGCCTGCGTTTCGCACGAGCTCTGCCTGCTTGTCAACCTCCACCTTATATTTGGCGTAGGCCTCCTTATACGCAGCTCTTGCGGCGAGAATTTCGGGGTCGTCCGTTTCGGCAAAGGAGTTGGATTCGGCGATGAGTTCGTCGGAAAGGCCCTGCTTTTTGAGGTCGCTCTTGGCCATGAACTCCGCGTTGCCGCCGAGCATGATATCCGTGCCGCGGCCTGCCATGTTGGTCGCGATCGTGACCGCGCCGAGATGACCGGCCTGCGCGACGATTTCGGCTTCCTTTTCGTGGTGCTTGGCGTTCAGGACGTTATGAGGAATTCCCTCGCGCTTTAAAAGCTGAGAAAGAAGTTCGGATTTTTCGATTGAAATTGTGCCAACCAGAACAGGCTGCCCCTTGGCATGGCATGCCTTGATCTTCTCAATGACGGCGCGGAACTTGCCGGCTTCGGTTTTATAGACGATATCGGGGTTATCGATACGGATGACAGGCTTGTTCGTCGGGATTTCGACCACATCGAGGTTGTAGATGCCGCCAAATTCCTCTTCCTCGGTGAGCGCCGTGCCAGTCATGCCGGAGAGCTTGCCGTACAGACGGAAGAAGTTCTGGAATGTGATCGTTGCAAGGGTCTTGTTTTCGCTCGCGACGGAAACGCCCTCCTTGGCCTCTATCGCCTGATGGAGGCCCTCGTTGTAGCGCCGACCGTACATAAGGCGGCCTGTGAACTCGTCGACAATGATGACCTGACCGTCTTTGACCACGTAGTCGATGTCCTTTTTCATCAGGCCGCGCGCCTTCATGGCCTGATTGATGTGGTGAGAAAGCGTGGCATTCTCCGCGTCAGCTAAGTTCTCGACGCCGAAAAATTCTTCGGCCTTTTTGATGCCCGTCTGTGTCAGAGACACTGTGCGGTCTTTTTCGTCGACCACGTAGTCGCAGTCATACTGGTCTTGCAGCTCTTTGTCGTCAGTGGTGGAGAAAACCTGCTTTTTGAGCCTTGCTACAAAGTAGTCCGCCATCTCATAGAGCTTGGACGACTCCTCACCCTTGCCGGAGATGATGAGAGGCGTTCTCGCTTCATCGATTAAAATGGAGTCGACCTCGTCGACGATGGCAAACGAATGGCCGCGCTGGACCATTTCTTCTTTATAGATGGCCATGTTGTCGCGGAGGTAGTCGAAGCCGAGCTCGTTGTTGGTGCCGTAGGTGATGTCGGCAGCGTAGGCGGCTCTTCGCTCGGCGGGGGTCAGGTCATGGACGATCAGGCCGACGGAGAGGCCCAGGAAGCGGTAGACCTTGCCCATCCACTCCGAGTCACGCTTGGCAAGGTAGTCGTTGACGGTGACGATATGGACGCCTTCGCCGGTGAGGGCATTTAAGTACGCGGGTAAAATGGCGACGAGGGTTTTGCCTTCGCCGGTCTTCATTTCGGCGATTCTGCCCTGATGGAGCACGACGCCGCCCACGACCTGCACGCGGTACGGGCGCATGCCGAGCACCCGGCTTGCCGCCTCGCGGATGGTTGCGAAAGCCTCGGGGAGAAGATCGTCGAGCGTTTCGCCGCCGGCCAGGCGCGTTTTGAATTCCTGCGTCTTGGCTTTCAGTTCTTCATCGGAGAGCTTTTTATACGGCTCTTCGAGCGCCATGACCTTGTCGACCGTGGGGGCGAGCTTTTTGACCTCGCGCTCCGAGCGCGTTCCGAACATTTTTGTAAACAGTCCCATGTTGTATATCTGCCTTCCTGCGCCCAAAACGGCGCGAAGTAATTTTATCAATTCCTGAAACTGCATTATATCATACCGGGCAGGCTAAAAAAAGAAGAAATTGTGAATTTCCATGTGTTGATTTACCGACCGGATGCTGATAAAATAGGGCGCGAGGAAAAAAGTCGGTTTTTTAACAAAAAGTGAGGTTTTACTATGGCAATTCGTTTGGCGGCGCTGGATGTGGATGGGACGCTCCTTGCGCCGGACAATTCCATTACGCCCGCGACAAGGCAGGCCATCCGCGAGGCCAAGGACGCGGGGCTCGAGATCGTGGTGTGCACGGGGCGCTCGTTCGTCGAAGTGCAGGACATTCTGCGCCAGCTTCCCGAGGTGCGGTATTTGAGCTGCGGCACGGGGGCGTACGCGCTCGACGTGTGGACGATGGAGATGCTCTATGAATGCAGCATGCCGTCTGAACTGGGAAAGGCGGCGTATCGCGCGGTCGCGCAGGCGGACTGCATGGTGCATTTTTACACGGGACTTTCCGTGCGGCACTCGCGCTGGTGCATGGACCATTTCTCGGACTATATGGAAGAGAAAATGCGGCCGCTGATGGAAAAGACGCATATCATCGAAGACGACCTGGACGCGTATGTCGAAAACAGTCACGACCCGGTCTATAAGCTCTATGTGACATTCCCGCGGAAAGAGGAGTATGACAAGGCGTATAACGCCGTGAAGGACCTGCCGGTTTTCCTGACGGACGGCGGCTGGGCCATTGACCTGGAGGTCATGAGCCGGGACACGGACAAGGGCGTGGCGCTCAAGGCCTTAGCCTCCCGGCTGGGGATTCCCCGCGAGCAGGTCCTCGCGATGGGAGACAGCGGCAATGACTGCGCGATGCTCCGGTACGCCGGGATTGGCGCAGCGATGGGAAACGCGAGCGAGCTGGCGAAAAAAGCGGCCGACGTGATTGCGCCCAGCAACCGCGAAGACGGCGTTGCATGGATGCTCCGGCGCGCGGCAAGAGGAGAGATTTAAATGGGAATGGGTGATTTGACGCTCCGGATGGCGCTCATTGTAGCCGTCGGCGTATTTCTGGCTTCCTTTACCGACGCAATTGCGGGCGGCGGCGGGATTATCTCGGTGCCGACGTATTTGCTTGCGGGACTTCCGGCGCACTATGCGCTGGGGACGAACAAGCTTTCTGCCGGACTCGGCACGATTGCGTCCACGGGGCGGTTCATCAAAAATGGCTTCGTCGACTGGAAACTCGCCGTGCCGTCGATTGTGCTGGCGCTCATCGGTTCGCATTTTGGAACAAAATTGCAGCTGATGATGGAAGAAAAATATCTTCAGTATCTGCTTCTGGTGGTGCTGCCGGTGGTGGCGTTCGTCGTTTTGCGGCAGCGGGAGCTTCCGGAGGAAAGAGGGAGCATTGAGCCCAAAGCGCAGATGGCGATCGTGTGCGCGGCGTCTCTGGTCGTGGGCGCATACGACGGGTTCTATGGCCCGGGGACGGGAACATTCCTGCTTCTCATCTTCTGCAACCTCGCGAAAATGGACGTGCGCACGGCAGGCGGCAATGTGAAGCTTGTAAATCTGGCTTCCAATATGGGTGCGCTCTTTACGAGTCTCATGAGCGGGAAGGTGTTCCTCGCGCTGGGGCTCATCGGCACGGTGACGAGCGTGCTCGGACACTACATCGGCTCCGGGCTTGCCATCAAAAACGGCTCGAAGATCGTCAAGCCCACGGTCATCATCGTTCTGATTCTGCTTGCAATCAAGGTCCTTCAGGGGCTGATTTCCGGATAAGGAGGAACATTATGAAAAAGACCATCGGAATACTCGGCGGCATGGGGCCGCTGGCCACGGCGGATCTGTTCCGCAAGATCACGCTTTTCACAAAGGCGGGCTGCGACAACGATCATATCCGCGTCTACATTGATTCCAACGCGCAGATACCCGACCGCACGGCGGCGATTTTAAACGGCGGGAAGGACCCGCTGCCCGAGATGCGCTCGGCGCTGCATTCGCTCGAGGCCTGCGGGGCAGACTGCGTGATCATGCCCTGCAACACGGCGCACTATTTCCTGCCCAAATTGCAGGCGGAGACGAAGCTGCCGTTTCTGAGCATGCTGGAGGCGACGGCAAAGGCCTGCGCTAAATTTTACCCCGGCAAGACCGCGGCCGTGCTTGCGACAAAGGGCACGCTTGCAACGGGACTTTATGAGAAGGCGCTCGAAAAAGAGGGCGTATCGTTCGTCATTCCGGACGACGGGGAAAAGGACATCTTGATGCACCTCATCTACGATGTGGTGAAGGCGTCAAAGCCGCTTGCGCCGGAGGAGGAAACGTGGAGAGAGCTTTTAGAGGGGCTTCGCAAAAAGGGCGCGGATTACTTCATCCTCGGCTGCACGGAGCTTCCAATCGTGGCAGATACCCTCCCTGTGGAAGGACCCTTTATCGACCCTACGGCGGAGCTTGCCAAGGCAGCCATCCGCTTCTGCGGGTATGAAACAACGCAGGATTGACTGCAAATCACGGAAATACACATGCGCGCATCTGGAAAACACAGGTGCGCGCATGGCTTGTTTTGCAGGATAACTTGCAAAATAATAAACGAAAATTGTAGAAAGGTTACAAAATCAAACGGAAGAAAATCGACTAATTTGTCAAAAATATAACAGAAAGTTTGGGGGAAGTTCACGAAAAATTAACATGATGCAAAAAATCCTTTACATGTCTTTGCACGGATGGTATAATCAGGATGTGGAAGAATGTGAAAGCTTCCAAAATATTTTTTGAGGAGAAGTGAGTCTATGAAAGAAAAGAAAAAGCTCAGTCTCGGCGCATGGATCATGATCGGCCTTGCTGCCGGTATCGCGGTCGGTGCGATCCTCTGGGCGGCAATGGGCGCGGAGAATGCGACAAACTTTACAGCCAGCTATCTCAAGCCCTTTGGCGATATCTTCGTTAACTTGCTGAAGTTCATCGTTGTGCCGCTGGTTCTGCTCTCCATTATGGACGGCATGTTCTCCATGGGCGATATCGGCAAGGTCGGCAAGATCGGCTGGAAGACCGTTGTGTACTTCCTGGCGACGACGGCTGTTGCCTGCGTCATCGGCCTCGTGGTCGCGAACCTCTTCAAGGGCAGCTTCCCGGTTCTGTCGCTTGCAGAGGATGCAGCCTATGAGGCCAAGGAAAGTGACCTTATGACGACCATCAAGAACATCTTCCCGTCGAACGCGGTGCAGCCGCTGCTGGATGCGTCGATGCTCCAGATCATCGTCATTGCGCTGCTGTTCGGCTGCGGCGTTCTGGTCGCAGGCGAGAAGGGCAAGCCCTTCGCAACGTTCGTTTCCTCGTTCAACGAGGTCACGCAGACTGTCATGTCCTTCATCCTGAAGGTCTCTCCGATCGGCGTGTTCTGCCTGATGAGCTGGGTCGTCGCAGCGCAGGGACCGAAGATCCTCGGCTCGCTCGGCCTCGTTCTGTTGGCCGCCTACATCGGCTACATCATCCATACCGTTCTCGTCTACAGCCTGTCTGTCAAGGTCTTCGCGGGCATGAGCCCCTTTGCGTTCTTCAAGGGCATTCTTCCCGCAGCTGTGTTCGCCTTCACGTCCACGTCCTCCGTTGCGTCGCTGCCAGTTTCCAAGGAGTGCTGCGATGAGATGGGCGTTGAGAAGGACATTTCTTCGTTCGTTCTGCCGCTCGGCGCGACAATCAACATGGACGGCACGGCAATCTACCAGTGCGTGGCCGCCATCTTCCTTGCAAAGTGCATCGGCATGGAGCTTGGACTCGCGCAGATGGTCACCATTGTTGTCACCGCGACCCTTGCCTCCATCGGCACGGCCGGTACCTCCGGCGCGGGCATGATCATGCTGGCGATGGTTCTCGAGGCTGTCGGTATCCCGACCACCTACATCGGTATTATCTACGGCATTGACCGCCTGTTTGATATGGGCCGTACCGCGCTGAACGTTGTCGGCGACGCGTCTTGCGCGATCTGCGTCAACCATTGGGAATCCAAGGCTGCTGCGAAGAAGGTCGCAAAGTAAGAGCACTTTCCAAAATGCCCGCCGAATTCCGGCGGGCATTTTTTAGGGTGTATCTGAAAACTCCCAACGCACCCGGACAGCGGGTCTTTTTGCGGTGTGCCGCGCCATTTTTCCTTGAAATACGTCGGTATTCCTGCGAAAAAATGTCTTGCTCAACGCAAAAATCCCTCGCTGCCGGTCACATCATGAGTTTTCAGATACACCCTAAGGAATGCAGGCATTATTTTGGGAAAAAGGTGTGCCCCGACTGCGCGCATAATTTTTGCCCCATCGGGGCGGAACTCTGTAAGGCATGACTTGCATTTCGGAAAAGAACTGGTATACTGTAGGATAGGATGAGCGGCGCGGGTCGCGCGGCTTGCGGATCAAATTCAAACAGAAAGGTTGCGATGATATGAGCGTTGCATACAAAGACCGCACGCAGGAGGAACTGAAACAGGAGCTGGCCAGCGCGCAGGCAGGCTATGAGGCGCTGAAGGCGCAGGAGCTCAAGCTCAATATGGCGCGCGGCAAACCCGGAAAGGAACAGCTGGACCTGGTATCCGATCTGCTGACGGTTTTAAATAACCCTGACCAGTGCATGTGTGACGGCATGGACGTTCGCAACTACGGCGAGCTTTCGGGTCTTCCGTCCGCGAAGCGGCTGTTTGCCGAGATTCTAGGTTGTAAGCCGGAGGAGTGCTTTATTGGCGGCAGCGCGTCGCTGACGCTCATGTATGACGCGGTATCCAAGGCCGTGACGCACGGGATGCTGCATTCGGAAAAGCCGTGGTGCAAGCTCGACAGCGTGAAGTGGCTCTGCCCCGCACCGGGCTATGACCGCCATTTCAAAATTACGCAGTCGTTTGGCTTCGAGATGATCACGATTCCCATGACCCCGACGGGACCTGATATGGACATGGTCGAAGAGCTGGTGAAGGATCCGGCAGTCAAGGGCATGTGGTGCGTGCCGAAGTACTCGAATCCCGACGGCATCATCTACTCCGATGAGACCATCCATCGCATCGCAAATATGAAGCCCGCGGCGAAGGACTTCATGCTGATGTGGGACAACGCCTACTGCGTGCATGAATTTGAGGGCGAGTTCGTTCCGTTTGAGGACATTCTGACGCTCTGCCGTGAGGCGGGCAATCCCGATATGGTCTTTGAGTTCGCCTCGACCTCCAAGATCACCTTCCCGGGCGCGGGCATTTCCGTCATGGCCTGCTCGGAGGCAAATCAGGCCTACATGCAGAAGCTCATGGGGATTCAGATGATCTCCTACGACAAGGTCAATGAGCTGCGCCACGTGCTGTATCTCAAGGACAAGCAGACGACGCTCGCGCTTATGAAAAAGCACGCGGCCGTTCTTGCCCCGAAGTTCCATTGCGTCCTCGAGATGCTGGACCGCGAAATCGCGCCGCTGGGCATCGCGACCTGGCAGCGGCCGAAGGGCGGCTACTTTGTCTCGGTCAACACCGAGCCCGGTCTTGCCAAGCGGACGCTTGCGCTTTGCAAGGAAGCGGGCGTTGTGATGACCGGCGCGGGCGCAACGTTCCCGTACGGTGTCGACCCGCAGGACTCCAACATCCGTATCGCCCCGAGCCTGCCGCCTGTTGCGGAACTTCAAAAGGCGATGGAGGTCTTCTGCGTGAGCCTGAAGCTTGCGGCGCTGGAAAAGCTGCTTGCATAATTTGGGCAAAACCTTTACAATAATACACAAGGCGTCCGGAGCCATCGACGGCTTCGGGCGCTTTCCTTGTCAAAAAAGCAGGATGCTTTTTTGACAAAAGGGTTGCGCCTTGACTGCGCGCATAATTTTGCGCCAGAGGCGCAAAATTCCACACTTGCAAGGCGAGCGGTATGTTTCCGGTCAGCAAAGCCGCCGGATAACATGGATTCACATTTTATTTCGCCCTGTGGGGCGAAACTCTACGAGATTTCGGCGGCGGGAGGTTTTTTATGAAGCATATTTGCATCGGCGTGATGGCGCATGTGGACGCGGGAAAGACGACGCTTCTGGAGGCGATGCTTTTTAAAGGCGGCGCGACGAGGCGGCTTGGCCGGGTCGACCATCAGAACGCGTTTTTGGACACGGACGAGCAGGAACGCGCGCGCGGCATCACGATTTTTTCCAAGCAGGCGGAGCTGGCGCTCCCGGAGGCAAGCATCACGTTCCTGGATACGCCGGGACATGTGGACTTTTCCGCCGAGATGGAGCGGACGCTTCAGGTGCTGGATTTTGCGCTGCTGCTTGTGAGCGGGACAGACGGGGTGCAGAGCCACACGAGAACGCTCTGGCAGCTTCTGCGCCGCTACCGGATCCCGACATTTTTGTTTGTCAACAAGATGGACCTGCCCGGCAAGGGGAAAGACGGCATCATGGAGGAGCTCCGGCGGGAGCTTTCGGAGGGGTGCGTGGCCTTTGACGAAGAAACGGCGGCGCTTCATGAGGAGCTGGCGCTGCTTGACGAAGGGCTCATGGAGCAGGTGCTCGAAACAGGAAAATTAGAGGATGCGCAGATTGCGGAACTGATTGCCGGCCGACGCGTGTTTCCGTGCTTTTTTGGCGCAGCGCTTCGGATGGAGGGCGTGGACGGGTTGCTTTCTGCCTTGCAGCGCTATACGAAGGAGCCAAGGTACCCGGCGGAATTTTCGGCGCAGGTCTATAAAATTGCGCGGGGCGAAAAGGACGAGCGGCTGACGTTTTTGAAGGTCACGGGCGGAACGCTTGCGGTCAAGCAGGTTCTGCGCGGGGAAGACTGGGAGGAAAAGGCCGACCAGCTCCGGCTCTATTCGGGAAGCAAATTTACCCTCCTGCAAGCCGCGCCCGCCGGGACGATCTGCGCGGTGACGGGTCTCAGCCAAACGCAGGCGGGCGAGCATCTGGGGAGCGGCAAGGGCGCGGCCGCGCCGGTTCTCGAGCCGGTGCTCGAATACCGGATGCATGTGGACACCGACGATGTGCAGGGCGCGTATTTAAAGCTTCGCAGGCTCGAGGAGGAAGATCCACAGCTGCATCTTCTCTGGGACCATCAGCTGCGGGAGATTCGCGTGCAGCTGATGGGCGCGGTGCAGATGGAGATTTTGCAGAAGCTGATCAAGAGCCGGTTCGACTTATCCGTCAGCTTTGACGAGGGAAACATCGTCTATAAAGAGACGATCGCGGCTCCGGTTGAGGGCGTGGGGCACTATGAGCCTCTGCGGCACTACGCAGAGGTACATCTGCTTTTAGAGCCCGGAGAGCCGGGGAGCAGGATCGTGCTGGACACCATGTGCAGCGAGGATGTGCTCGCGCGGAACTGGCAGCGGCTTATTTTCACGCATTTGCAGGAAGCCGTGCAGCCGGGGGTTCTGACGGGAAGCCCCGTGACCGATCTTCGCATCACGATCATCTCCGGCAAGGCGCACCTCAAGCACACCGAGGGCGGTGATTTCCGGCAGGCGACGTATCGCGCGGTGCGGCAGGGACTGCGGAAGGCACAGTCGGTGCTGCTGGAGCCGTGGTATTCGTTCCGGCTGGAGGTTCCGGCGAATTTTGTTGGCCGGGCGATGACGGATTTGGAGCGGATGCACGCGGTCGTTTCTGCGCCGGAGGTGGAAGAAGCAAGGGCGGTTGTTTCGGGTGCGGGACCTGTGCGGCTTCTGCGGGGATACACGGCGGAGGTCACGGCCTACACGAGAGGGCAGGGGCGGATCTCGTACCAGCCGGACGGATATAAACCGTGCCCAGAGCAGGATGAGATCGTGCAGAGAATCGGCTACGACCCGGAGCGCGATCTTCTGCATCCGACGGGCTCGGTCTTTTGCGCGCACGGCGCGGGGTTTGAGGTCAAGTGGGACGAGGTCGACCGGATGGCGCATCTGCCGCTTCTGGATTTCCGGGAGAAGGAGGAGAAAGCGGAAGCGCCGAAGCGGATCGTCCGTTCGATTGCCCAGGGCGGCGCACCGGAGCTTGAAAAGGAGCTGCTGTCGATCTTTGAACGGACGTATGGGCAGATCAAAAGACGGGACGTGCTTCCCATGATGGCGCTTCGCTCGCAGGATAAGCGGGAGCTTTTGGCGCAGATGGAGCCCGCGGAGGAGTTTGTGCTGGTCGACGGGTACAACATCATTTTTGCGTGGGACGAGCTCAAGGGAATCGGACGCGACAGCCTGGACGCGGCGCGGCACGTGCTGATGAATTTGCTCTGCAACTACCAGGGTTACCGGGGCTGCAACCTGATTCTGGTGTTTGATGCGTATAAGGTGCCGCAGAACCTTGGAACGGTCGAGAAGTACCACAATATATTTATTGTGTACACGCAGGAGGCCGAGACGGCGGACTCGTATATCGAGCGCGTGACATATGAGCTGCGCGGGCGGAAAAAGGTGCGTGTGGCGACGTCCGACAATTTGGAGCAGCTCATCATTCTCGGCCACGGCGCGGTGCGCGTCTCAGCTAAGAGCTTCCACGACGAGGTCATGCAGACCCAGCAGGAAATTGCGCGCATCATTGCGCAGAACAACCAGAAAGGCAAATAGAGCGTTTCGGCGGTACGTATCTGGCGTGCCGCCGGTTTTTGCGTTTGTGCGGCAAAATGCGGCCGGAAGCGATATGATGCGTGATATGACCTGCGCGGCCGGATGCGCTCCGGCAAGCCGAGGAGCCCCGAAGGATCGGAAAATAATCCGCGCACGTGGCCGGGGATTTTCCTGTTTTTTACGGACAAAGCAACAAAACGAATCAGGACGCGCGTGAAAACAGAACGGCGGAAAACGGAATATTGCCATATGAAAAAGAATATATCATACAAGGAATATGAGATTATGCAAATAGTGATATATTCAATAAGGAAAATTATATCGATAAAAAATTACTAATATTTTGACGTATTTTTAATGGATTTCTTCGTTATATGCAAAAGAAAACTTGATTTTTTCGAGAAAATGATTTATGCTTATAAGCAAACGGAACGAATGTGAAAAACAGTTTTTTCCGGCAGAGCAGTAAAAAGGAGAAAACTGGATGGTAAGAAAGCGTGACGGCGGCATGACAAAAACAGGAACGATCGCCTGCGCGGCGCTGGCTCTGGCGCTGACGCTGCTGCTGTGCGGCTGCGCGCAGAAACAGGCAACCACAGAGATTTTTGCCATGGACACCGTCATGCAGCTTACGGCATACGGATCCGGTGCGGAGCGGGCACTGGGTGTTGCGGAGGGAGAACTGGCGAGACTGGATGCGGAGCTCTCGGCGCAGCGCGCGTCGAGCGAGATTGCAAAGCTCAACGCAGGCGGCGCATGCAAGAACAAAGAGGTGCTGCGCGTTTTGGCGCGCGCGCTTGAAATTGCAGAACGCACGGACGGCGCATATGACCCGACGGTGTATCCTTTGATGCAGCTTTGGGGCTTTGGAACGGAAAGCGCGCATGTGCCGCAGCAGACGGAAATTTCAGATGCGCTCGGCGCGGTCGGCTATGAAAAGCTTTCCGCCGTGACATCGCCCTATGCGCTGCCAAGCGGTATGGCGGTAGATCTCGGCGGAATCGGAAAGGGCTTCGCGGCCGAAACGCTGCGAACTTGCTTACAGGAGCAGGGCATCCGCTCGGCGGTTTTGTCCCTTGGCGGCAATGTGACGCTCATAGGAAGCAAGATAGATGGCTCCGACTGGACGGTCGGCTTGCAGGACCCGGAGGGAGACGGCTGTTTCGGCTATGTCTCCGGCAAGGACGTAAGCGTCGTGACCTCGGGCGGCTATCAGCGGTATTTTGAGGAAAACGGCAGGCGGTACTGGCATATTTTAGATGCAAAGACCGGCTGGCCCGCCGAGACCGGGCTCAGCTCGGTGACGATCGTGAGCGCGGACGATACATTGGCAGACGGACTTTCGACGGCGCTTTTTGTGATGGGACTTGACAAGGCAATAGAGTTCTGGCGGGCATCGGACGATTTTGAGGCGGTATTTCTGCTGGATTCCGGCGAGATTTATGTGACGCAGGGGCTGCAGGGCAGCTTCTGGTCGGAGAGAAGCTTTGAGGTGATCGCGCGATGAAGAGCCGGAGCTGGGCAATGTTGTTCGCGGGACTGATTGCGGCGCTGCTTCTTTTGTGGAAACTGCTTCCCGGAAGCGGCGGCAATACGGTCGGGGTGTATCAGGACGGCGATCTTGTGAAGACGATTTACCTGCCGCACACGGGAGAAACGGAGACGTTCGAGCTTTCCGGCGTTGCAGGCGGCAATACCATAGAGGTTTCCAAAGACGGCGTGCGCGTGGTATCCGCCGGATGCCCCGATCAGGTCTGCGTGGCGCATGGATTTCTGGTATCCGGCAAGGAGCCGATCATCTGCCTGCCGAACCGGCTGGTCATCCGGTTCCTGGAGGATGCGAGGACGGACGGTGCGGACGCGGTCGCCGGGGGAAGGAGCCTGCCATGAAAAAGCTCAGAAAGCTCACGCTGGCCGCACTTCTGACGGCAGCGGGGCTGGTGGTTTTTGTGATCGAGGCGCAGCTGCCGCCATTGACGGCGATTCCCGGGATCAAGCCGGGCCTGAGCAATGTGTTTACGATGCTGACGCTTTTCTGGGTGGGGCCCTCGTGGGCGCTTGGGACGATGTTCGTCCGGGTGAGCCTCGGTTGTCTTCTTACCGGGCAGACGATGGCGTTTTTCTACAGCTTATCGGGCGGCATTCTGGCGCTTTTCATCATGTGGGCGCTCAAAAAGCCGCTGGGAGAGGAGAAGCTCTGGGTGCTCAGCGCGTTCGGCGCGATGGGACACAACCTCGGGCAGATGGCGGCGGCGCTGTTTATCACCCGCACGACGGCACTTTTGTATTATCTTCCGGTTCTGATGGTTTCCGCCATCGGGACCGGGATATTTACCGGCCTTTGCGCGCAGCTGGTTTCCCGGCGCGCGCGGCGGGCAGGTTTTCTCAGCAAGTAACATGTATGTTCCAAAATGAACATTTGAGGGAGGAATTTGATTGAAGCGGTACTTACATGGAATCCATGTAGCGGGGCACAAATCGACGGCGCAGATGAGCGCGGTCAAGCTGCCGCTGCCGGATTCGGTGGTCATTCCGATGGCCATGCATATTGGCGCGCCGGCCAAACCGGTGGTCAAGGTCGGAGACTATGTCAAGACCGGCCAGCTGATCGGCGAGCCCGGCGGTTTCGTCTCCGCACCGATCTACGCAAGCGTTTCCGGCACGGTCAAGAAAATCGGCGAGCTGCTGGGCTCCAACGGCCGGATGATGCAGACGGTCGAAATTGAGTCCGACGGGTTAGACGCCCGCTGGGAGGGCATTCATCCGCCGAAGCTTGAGACCATGCAGGATTTTCTGGACGCGGTCCGCGCGAGCGGCCTTGTGGGCCTTGGCGGCGCGGGCTTCCCGACGGTTGTGAAGCTCACGGTTAAGAACCTGGACCAGATCAAGTGCGTCATCATCAACGGCGCGGAGTGCGAGCCCTATATCACCTCCGATACGCGTGCGATGATCGACTACTCGTTCGACGTGATTGCGGGCTGTCGGCTTTTGCAGAAGTTTTTGAAGGTGCCGCGCATCGTCTTCGGCATTGAGGACAACAAGCCCGAGTGCATCGAGCGCTATCGCGAACTGGTAAGCCATGAGCAGAACATGGAGGTCATGTCGCTCAAGGCAATGTACCCGCAGGGCGGCGAAAAAGTCCTCATCTACCACGTGACGGGCGAGAAAGTTCCGGAAGGGAAGCTTCCGTTGGATGTGGGCGCGGTCGTTCTCAACTGTACGACGATCTCTTCGATTGCAAGATATTGCAGAACCGGCCTGCCGCTTGTCAAAAAGTGCGTGACGGTTGACGGCTCGGCGGTCAAAAATCCCATGAATGTGCTCGTTCCGATCGGTATGCGGATGAAGGACGTGTTTGAGGCGACCGGCGGGTTTAAAGAAGAGCCGAAGATGGTCCTTTACGGCGGGCCGATGATGGGTATCGCCGTGCCCGATCTCGAGCAGCCGATTTTAAAGAACACGAACGCGATCCTGGCCTTCGGGGAAGCCGAGGCGACCCCGCCCGAGCCCACGGCCTGCATCAAGTGCGGCAAGTGCATCGCGCACTGTCCTTTGAGCCTGATGCCGTGCGAGATGGAGACGGCATACAAGAAGGGCAACATCGAAAGACTCATGCACCTCAAGGTTAACCTCTGCATGGAGTGCGGCTGCTGCTCGTTCATCTGCCCGGCGCACCGGCCTCTGGTGCAGACCAACAAGCTGGCTAAGGCGCAGGTCATGGCGTATAAGAACGCGCTCAAGGCAAAGGCGGAAGCGGAAAAGCAGAAGCTTGAGGCGGAGAAGCAGAAGGAGGCGGCAAAATGAGTCAGATTGTAGCGGCTTCGCCGCATGTCACAACGAAAAACTCCACAGCGGTCATCATGCGGGACGTGCTCATTGCGCTTTTGCCGGCGGTCATTGCCGGGTGCGTCGTCTTCGGACTGCGCGCGCTGCTGGTGGTTGCGGTTACAACGGCGGCCTGTGTCTTCTTTGAGTGGGGATTTGAAAAGCTCTGCCACACGCCGAGCACAATTTCCGATCTTTCTGCGGCGGTCACGGGCGTTCTGCTGGCGATGAACCTGCCGGTGTCCATTCCGTTATGGCAGGCTGTATTCGGTGCATTGGTCGCAATCGTTGCGGTCAAGGGCCTGTTTGGCGGCATCGGCAAAAACTTCGCGAACCCCGCCATTACGGCCCGTATCGTCATGTTCCTCGCGTTCTCGAAGACCATGACGGCGTGGGTCTTCCCGGACGCGGTGTCGAGCGCAACGCCTCTTGCGATGATGGCAAACGGCGAGTCGGTTGACTACCTGACGCTGCTGCTTGGCAACCACGGCGGCTGCCTTGGTGAGACGAGCGCGCTGGCACTTCTCATTGGCTTTGCGTATCTTCTGATCCGGGGCGTGATCTCGTGGCACACGCCGGTCTGCTTCGTGGGTACGGTGTTTGTTATGAGCCTGATCCTCGGCCAGGACGCGGTGGGGCAGATCCTCTCCGGTGGATTGATGCTGGGCGCGATCTTCATGGCGACGGATTATTCCACGACACCGTCTACCAACTGGGGAAGAGTCCTCTTCGGCATCGGCGCGGGACTTCTCACAGTGCTTATCCGCTTCTACGGCGCGTATGCCGAGGGCGTTTCGTTCGCCATCCTCTTTATGAACATCCTCACGCCTTATCTGTCCAAGTGGACGGAGACGAAACCGTTTGGAGGTGTAGCGGCATGAGTGAAAAACAGGGTATCATCAAAGCGGTCGTCGTTCTGGTTGTGATCTGTCTTGTCATTTCCGGCGCGCTGGCTGTGGTTAATTCCTTTACGGCTCCGGTATCCGCGGCAAACGCCGAGGCAAGAGAAACGGCTGCGCGGCAGGAGCTGATTCCGGAGGCGGGCAGCTTCGAGCAGGTCACGGAGGGGCTTCCTGAGAACGTTCTGAGCGCGTATGCCGGAAAAGCGGCTGACGGAAGCGTCGCGGGCTATGTCATCACGACCTCCGGCAAGGGCTTCGGCGGCACGATTCAGGTCATGGTCGCCATCTCTCCGGAGGGAACGATCCTTCGCTGCAAGACGCTGGACGTTTCCAGCGAAACGAAGACGCTCGGCGGCCAGACGGCAAACGAGAGCTACTATGGCCAGTATGAGGGGCAGGACAGCTCTCTTTCCGGCGTACAGGCGATCTCCGGCGCAACGATCACGTCGACAGCGTACAAGGGCTGCGTGCAGACGGCGTTTGCGGCATATGAAACAGTAAAGGAGGCAGCAAAATGACGAAGCTTCAGAATCTTCTCAAGGGCCTCATCAAGGAAAACCCGGTTCTGGTGCTCGTGCTCGGCACGTGCCCGACGCTGGCCATCTCCACGTCCGTCACGGCGGCGTTCGGCATGGGCATTGCGGCGACCGTGGTTCTGATCCTTTCCAACATGGCAATCTCCGCGCTGCGGAAAGTCATCCCTGATACAGTTCGCATCCCGTGCTACATCACAGTCATCGCGGGCTTTGTGACGATCGTTGAGCTCGTGATGGAGGCGTATACGTATGAGCTGTATCAGTCGCTCGGCGTGTATCTGGCGCTGATCGTCGTCAACTGCATCATCCTTGGAAGAGCCGAGATGTACGCGAACAAGCACGGTGTGGTCGACTCCGCAATCGACGGCCTCGGCATGGGCCTTGGCTTTACGCTGGCGCTGTGCGCGATGGCGACGATTCGCGAAATCTTGGGCGCAGGCACATTCTGCGGCATGCCCATTCCCTGGTTCAGCGAGAACCCCATCGGCATTCTCACGATGGCGCCCGGCGGCTTCTTCGTGTTCGGCTGCATGATCGCGCTCGTTAACAAGATCACAAAGGGCAAGGCCATCACGAAAAAAGAGTTCGGCTGCGCGGCCTGCCCGGGCTGCGGTAAGGTCGGCTCCTGCAGCGGGAAGGAGGAAGCGGCGAAATGAAAACGGTACTTTTTGTCATTCTGACGGCCGCGATTACGAACAACTACGTGCTCGTCAAGTTCCTCGGTATCTGTCCGTTCCTCGGCGTTTCGAAGAAGCTCGATCAGGCGACCGGCATGTCCATCGCCGTCATCTTCGTCGAGGTTCTGGCGACGGCGGTCACGTGGCCGATCTATCATCTGCTGCTGGCCGGCAAGGTCGACTTCACCTATATGGAGACGGTCGTGTTCATTCTGGTCATTGCGGCTCTGGTGCAGCTGGTTGAGATTGTCCTCAAGCGCTATATCCCGTCACTTCACAAGGCGCTCGGCGTGTATCTGCCGCTCATTACAACGAACTGCGGTGTGCTCGGCGTGACGATGAACAACATTTCCGACGGGCTCAATTACGGCGATTCGCTGCTGACCGCGCTCGGCTGCGGCTTGGGCTTTTTCATGGCGATGGTCATCTTCTCGGGCGTTCGCTCCCGGGTAGAGGACGCGGAGCCGCCCAAGAGCTTCGAGGGTCTGCCCATTACGCTGGTTTCGGCTTCGATCGTTTCGCTGTCGTTCTTTGGCTTCTCGGGCGTGCTCGACCGGCTGTTCGGCGGTTAAGGAGGGAAATGCAATGAATGAAATTCTGATTCCCATTCTGGCCGTTACGATCATCGGCCTCATCTGCGGCGTGGGTCTGGCGGTTGCGTCCCATGTGATGGCGGTCAAGGAAGACGAGCGCTTCCCAGCCATTCGTGAGTGTTTGCCCGGCGCAAACTGCGGCGCATGCGGCTTTACCGGCTGCGACGGCTACGCGAAGGCGCTGCTTACTCCCGGTACGAAGACGAATCTCTGCGTTCCCGGCGGTGCGGAGGCGGCAAGAAAGCTCGCGGAGGTGCTCGGCGTGGAGGCGGAGGCTGTCGAGCCAAAGGTCGCGATCGTCCGCTGCGGCGGCGACTGTGAGCATACGAGCCCCAAGGAAGACTACCGCGGCATTGCCTCGTGTCAGGCGGCAAAGCTGTTCTTCGGTGGTAAGGGCACGTGCACGTATGGCTGCCTCGGTTTCGGCGACTGCGCGAAAGTCTGTCCGCATGACGCGATTTCCTGGAACAACGGCATTGCGGCCATCGATCAGTCCGTCTGCGTCGGCTGCGGCCTGTGCGCAAAGACCTGCCCGCAGCAAGTGATCGCAATCATTCCGCAGAGCGCGAAGACGGCGGTGCTCTGCTCGAACCATGACAAGGGCGCCGTGACCCGCAAGGCTTGCAGCGCGGGCTGCATCGGCTGCATGAAGTGCGTCAAAACCTGTGAGCACGACGCAGTGCATGTTGAGGGTAACCTCGCGTCGGTCGACTATGAGAAGTGTGTCGGCTGCGGCGCGTGCGCACAGGCCTGCCCGACCGGTGCGCTGCACGATCTCGTTGCAAACGCGCAGGCACAGGCCTGCTAAAATTTCTTGATTGTGATACAGCCCCCATCTCTGCGTTGCAGAGATGGGGGTTCTTCCTTTCCTACGGAAATTCTGCGGGTTTTCTCTCGTTGCAAAATCAGGGAAAATGGCGTATGATAGGGAAAAAGGACGGAAGGGGCGGGGCGGTATGAAACGAACCGACGAACAATTGCAGGAGCTTTTGCTGCGGGAGCTCTCGAAGGCCGGGCGGCTGCGGCGCAAGCAGCTCATTGAGGCAGGCATTGCGGCGCTTGGCATGGAGCGGGGCGCAGATGCGGACCTGAGCCCCGGCGCGCCGCTGACGATGATGAAAAGCAGGCTCGGCATGGTGCTGACCGGGCTCATCCACGCGGGCTCTATCCGTGAGGACGAGGCAGGCTATTTGCAGCTCGAGCGGGCGCAGGATATCGAATTTGCACCGGCGGCGATCCGCGCGTTTATCATCCGGACGCTGGAGGAAAAGGGGATGCTCGGCAAGCAGGAGCTCTACCGGCTGGCGGAAATCTACTTTGGGACCGACAGAACCGCGACGAAGCAGGACGACAATGCCCTGCGAAGCGTCATGGGAAGGTGCCTTGTCGAGATGGAAAAGGAGCGCGCCGTCGTGAAAACCACGCGGGGCTACCGGCCGGGCGCACCCGGCGACTATCCGGCGACGGAGCTCGGCTGGTATCTTCGGCAGGCGGCCGAGGGCGGGGATTTAAAACGCTGCTTCCTGGAGGCCATCCACACAAAGGGCGGCGAATGGTTCGAGAGCTACTGCGTGCGGCTTTTGCGGGCGTATTATTTATCGGAGGGAAAGCTCGTCGACGAGGGGTTCGTCACGGGCGGCTCGGACGACGGCGGCATTGACGGCGTGATCCACACGACGGACGATCTCGGCTACCGGGAGACAGTGCTCATGCAGATGAAAAACCGCCATGCGGTCATGACGGCAAAGGATGTGCGCGAATTTTACGGCGCGGTGTGCGCGGAAAACGGTTCGCGCGGCATTTTCATCACGCTCTCCAGCTTCCACCCCGAGGCGCAGAAGCTTTTAGACAAGGTCGATAACCTCACGGGCGTGAACGGCGAAAAGCTCTTTGAAATCGCAAGGCGCTGCAAGCTGGGGCTGCTCGAAAAGAACGGCAGGCTCTGCATCGACGAGGCGCTGCTGCTCAATACTTAAGTATGCTGTAACATGTAAAACCGTTCGTAAGAGTTCGTAGGGGGGCGATGCCCACATCGACCCTGCGATACGAACCAATTTTACAGAAATCCGCGGCGAATTCGATGTCTCCTCATGGGGCGATGTGGGCATCGCCCCCTACGCGTTGGATGGATACGCGGTCGAAAAGATCGTGTACACCGCTACATACGGAATTAGGAAATTTGAATAGGCGAAAAAATGGGAGTACCGCGTTTGAACGGTACTCCCGATTTTTAATGGATTATCTTGTCAGGAAGAACATGAGGGCGAAGAGGAGCGTGATGACCCAGGTGCCGGCGTTGACTTCCTTGATCTTGCCGGTGAAGAGCTTGATGAAGACATAGGAGATGAGGCCGAAGGCGATGCCGTAGGAGATGTTGTAGGTCAGCGGCATGAACGCGACGGTCATGAAGCCGGGAACGGCGGATGCAGGATCGTCCCAGTCGATGGAGCGGACGTTCGACATCATCAGAACGCCGACGTAGATGAGAGCCGCGGCGCAGGCGTAGGTCGGGATGAGCTGCGCGACAGGCGCGAGGAACATTGCGATGAAGAACAGCGCGGCGGTTGCCATGGAAGCAAGACCCGTACGGCCGCCTTCCGCGACGCCAGCGGAGGATTCGACGAAGGTGGTGACGGTGGACGTGCCGCAGACAGAGCCGCAGCAGGTCGCAATCGCGTCAGCCAGCATGGCCTTGTCCATGTTGGGGACGTTGCCGTCTTCGGTCAGCATGTTGCCCGCAGCGCAGGCGCCATAGAGCGTGCCGAGGGTGTCAAACATATCGACCATGCAGAATGCCAGCATCGTGGTGAGGAACATGACGATGAAGTTGCTCATGCCGTGCTCCGCAATATACGGGGAGAAGTCAAAGCCTTCCGTGAAGACCTTGCCGAACGCCTGCGTACCAAACTCTTTGAATGCGCCAAAGAAATCGGAGGTCAGGTTGGGCGCAACGGACGTAGCGTAGAAGTCGGGAACCGTAATGAGGCCGATGGCATAATACGCAACTGCGCCGCCGAGCATGCCCCAGAGGACTGCACCCTTGACCTTCTTCTTGGACATTGCGCCGATGGCAAACACAGCGATGATCGTCAGCAGCATCGGGAAGATAGAAGCCCAGGTCGCCGAGCCGGAGAAGACGTTGAAGGAGGCGAGGTTCACGAGCGTTGCGCCGTCGTCGACAACGATGCCTGCGTTCTGGAGGCCGATGAAGGCGATGAACAGGCCGATACCGGCGGAGATGGCCGTCTTGACGGCTGCCGGGATGGCGTCAAAGATCATCTTGCGAAGGCCGGTGACGGTAAGCAGCACGAAAACGATGCCGTCAACGAGGACGAGTACAAGACCGTTCGCGTAGCTCAGGCCGAAGGTGAAGCAGACGGTGTAGACAAAAAATGCGTTCAGACCCATGCCGGAGGCCTGCGCCAGAGGGAGGTTCGCGAGAAGACCGATCAGAACCGTGCCGATGACGGCGGAAATCGCGGTTGCGATGTAGATCGCGCCGTAGCTCACGGTGCCGAGGCTTGCGAACATGCCGGCATTGACCATCAGAATGTAGGCCATTGCCATGAAGGTGGTCACACCGGCCATAATTTCGGTGCGCACGGTCGAGCCGTGTTCCTTCACTTTGAAGTAGTTGCTCATGGGGTATTCCTTCCTTTCTTTCACGCGGCGAAGACCTTGCGTCCCGCCAATTCCACCATTATTATAGGAAAGAAGCGGACAAAAGGCAAGGCGGGAGGATGGGACGAAATCAACAAAAAAGCAAACAAATATTTTGGGAGACTCACCAATTTTTAGCTTGTTTTCGACAAACAAGATCAGCGTACGAAGATGGCGAAATAATGGAACAAACTGGGACAAAAACGGACAGGGGAAGCGCTTGGCGGCGGAAAAGAATTGACTTTCCGGGGCTCGGCAGATATAATAATCGAGTGAGACTGCGTCAGCTGACGCAAAAGAAAATGCGAGGAGAGATACGCATGACATATCCGATGACCATTGCGGGACTCAGGCGCGAGCTGCCACTGTGTAAGGTGGCGGACGATTTCTACATCGGCGCATTCATCATGTTCGGCGACGCGGAGATTACCGTGGCCTGCGCGAAAGAGCTTCTGGCGCGCGCGCCAAAGGAGTATGACTATCTGCTGACGGCTGAGGCCAAGAGCATTCCGCTGATTCATGAGATGGCGCGTCAGTCCGGCGCGAGCGAGTATTTTGTCGCGCGCAAGGGCATGAAGGTCTATCTGACGAACCCGATTCATGTGCAGGTGCGCTCGATTACGACGCAGCACGATCAGGACCTCTACCTGTCGGGTGAGGACGCGGCGAAGATGAAGGGCAAGAAGGTTCTCATCGTCGACGACGTGATTTCTACCGGTGAGAGCCTGCACGCGCTGGAAGAATTGGTCCATCAGGCGGGCGGCGAGGTCGCCGGACGCATGGCGGTTCTTGCTGAGGGCGACGCGCAGAAGCGGGAGGATATTGTATATCTGGAAAAGCTCCCTACCTTCAACGCCGACGGAACCGTGAAGGGCTGAACCTACATAACAAAAACGCACTGTGGACAATCTCCGCAGTGCGTTTTTTGATGCTGCTCAGAGGATGCTCACGATTCCGGCGGAAATGGCCGCGACAGCGGCAAAAAGCGGGATACCGCGCACAAACGAGCTGATATGCTTTTGCGGGTCCTGATATGGCGCTTTTTCCGGCAGAAAGGAGAAGCGGATGCGCTTCGTGTTCCGCCACCAGAGAAGATCGATCACGACAAGGTCAAAAAGGCCGAGTCCTTCGCCCAGCGCGAGAAAATAGAAGAAGGCCGCGCGGTAGCTGGTGAGTCCAAGCACGGTTTTGAAGACCAGACCGAGGACAGGAAAGACGACGATAAACAAAAGCAGATTGCTCAATAAAATCGCGGGAAGGCTTTTTTCCTTCGGAAGATACGGCGAAAGCTCCGGGCGCTGCCGGACGATGCGCTGCACATCCTCCGGATACGAGCGCAGGCCGAGAAGATTTTTCCGGTCGCCGCCGGTACCAAGGACGCACATGCCCCAGTAGAAAAAACAGAACACGAGAATCGTGATGTATTTCATAGGACCTCCTTAGAAGCTGGCTTTTCCGGATAGCGGATGAGATCGTACAGCTTCCCAAATGCGCCAACGTCGCGCGTCCCGGCAAGCTCCATGCCAAGATGCTGGTATGCCTCCGGAACGCAGAGCATGCCGACAAAAATATACGGCGTTTTCCGCTTGTCGTATTGGTCGCGAAGGCTCGCGCCGCCCTGTTTCATCGCGCGGGCAAAGCGCAGGAGCTCTGCGAGCGTCATGGAGCGGAACACGCCATGAAGCAGGGGAAGAAACGCCGACGGGCGAGTTTTCTGGCCGGGGAGCTTGTAGGCGATGAAGCCCTCATAGCGGGGACTTGTGGCGGAAAGAAGGCCGGCTTGCAGCATGGCGCGGGCAAAGCCGCAGATGTAGACGGCGGTCCTGTCGCGGTCTTTAAAGGCGGAGGCAAGACCTTTTTCTTCGCCGTAGTCATAGTAGCCGAACGCGTGGCCGATGGATTCTATGTATCGGTCTTCCAGCGAGTGAACAAGCATAGATGGTCTCCTTGGAGTTATTTGCAGCCATTTTCCTGCGAGAAAACAGGCGGCCAGTAGGAAAGCGGCTTCGCGCCGAGCTTTAGTTTAAAGTCGCAGAAATCGTCTTCAAAGCACGTGCGCGACCGGAAGAGCGGCGCGCCGAGCATGCCGAACATCACGTAATCGAGGTTGCAGAGGTAGGGCATGTAGGCCTCATACCCGTACTGCTTCGCAAAATTGGAAAGCGGACAGACGAGGTTATGATAGCTGAAGTCAAAGCCCGGCTCGGGCGGGACCTGCGTCTTCGTTTCAAAGCTTCCGGGATTGACTTTCGCGTTTGCGGCATTCTGCGCGTCCTTTTTGCGGAACATTTTGTTGAGTAAACCCGGATTTCGGAACAGTTTTCCCATAAGCGCCTTGGCAATCGGCGGCGTTTTCTGCATGCGGCGCTCGTAGGCAAGCGTCATAAGACGGCCGATCTCCTCCAGTGAGCAGCCAAAGCGCTTGAGATACTCTCCCATTGCGACGAGCATGTAGGCCTGCGTGAGATTTTTTGTGCCGCTTGCCTTGTCGCCGCCGATGTAGGGGAAGCGCCCCAGCATGTCGTGCTCGTAGATGCGCCAGATTTCCTCAAAGGCAGTCTCATAGGGCTGCTTTGTGATGCGTTCCAATTCCAGGCGGACAAGCGAAAGAAAGCCGCGCATGGTCTTTTTCAGCTTGCCGCTCGATTTCTGATAGTATTCGTGCATGGTTATGCTCCTTCCTGCTGCAAGACGACAATGCGGTTAGAGATGCTCCGCACGGCGGGGATTTTATCAAGCAGTTTATAGATCGGAACGAAGACCGCCATGCCTTCGGTTAAGCCGTGCTCCTCCATGAAGCGGAAGTCGGGAAGAAGTGCGGCGAGCGTTTCCCCATCCTTCACGCCCCAGGTAAAGCGCGCACCGCTGGCCGCGATGGACTTTTCCTGAAAGCGGCGGACGACCATGGGGTTCATCGTCTCGACAAAGACAGTCGCGTCTTGGAAGCGGCCCGAAATGACGCGGAAGATTTGCTGTACGTCTGTCTGCGCCAGATACATGGTAAGGCCTTCAATGATGATGAGCGCAGGCGCGTTTGTTTCGGCGATTTTTGCGCCCCAGTCGTCCATGGCCGACATGGCGAGCTGCGAGATGGTTTCGTTCTTTTCAGGTAAAAGCTTTTCCCGTACGGCCATCGTCTCGGGCAGATCGAGGTTATACCAGTGAGAAAAGCCTGTCATCCGGTAGCAGCGGGTATCCAGACCACACGCGATGTTCACAACCACCGCGCCGGGGTGCGATGCGAGGAAAGCCTTTGTGAGCTTGTCGAGAACAATCGTGCGGGCAATAACGCCGCTTCGCATGGCCTTGTCTCGTTTGGCGATGGAAAAATCGTAGTCGAGCTTCGACACAAGCGCTTCGGCAGCTTCGTCGTGAATCGCGCCGCGCGTCCGGCTCTCTTCGGCGCGGGCATAGAGCGTTTGCAGCATCGTCTCCGGCACGCCGGAGAGCGAAATACGGTCAGGCATGGGTCACTTACTCCTTCTTTTTGCAGACGAACCACGCGATGGATTTTAAATTTCCGAGGCGGACGGTTTCATACAAACTCTGGAGCCGGGTCCGAAGCGAGGGCATGGTTTCATAGGGCGGGGTAAAAAATTTCGCGGGCTCATAGACATGGCGGATGAACCAGTCGGTGCGCCGATGCTCGCCGGAAACATAGAAACAGCCGCAGAATATGCCGCCGGGCTTTAAAACGCGGAGGGTTTCGCGGTAGGCGGCCTGTTTATCCGGGAAGGCATGAAAGCCGTTGAGTGAGAGAACGATGTCAAAGCTCTCGTCCGCAAACGGCAATGCGCCAACGTCACCTTGACCGAACGTGACGTTGGAAAGAGACAGATGCGAAGCCTTTTCGCGCGCCTGCGCCATCATGTCGGGCGAGTAATCAAGGCACGTGACGCGCGCGTTCGGAAGCGTTTTATAAAGCGGCATCGTCAGAATGCCCGTGCCGACCGGAATCTCGAGAAGCGAGCCGGAAAAATCCTCCGGAATGCCGGACAGGGCATCCGCCAGATACGCGTCACATTCTTTCTTGTTCATTGCCCACACGAGGCGGCAGACAGCCTTTCCCGGAAGGGTAGAACAGGTGATCATGCCGTCGTAAAATTGGTTGCTGCCTGTCAGGCGATAGGCGCTTTGAATGGCTTCTTTTCGTTCCATGGTGGGTTTTCCTTCGCGTGTCAGAAATTGCAGTTTCTAGTTAGAGATAACTAACCAAAGCTGCTTGAAAATGCCGCGCACGGGCGGCAGCTTCCAGCGACTATATTATAGCATCATGCGCGAATGTTTGCAAGACAGCGCATGGATTTTTGAGAAAAAATGGGCAAAATGAGAGATCGCACGGTTTTTCGCTTGCAAAAGACGGAAGAATCTGGTACGATGGTGTAAATGAAATTTACGGGAGGGACGCGCATGACGCTTGGACAAAAGCTTCGGCAGACAAGGCTTTCCAAGGGCCTCAGCCAGAGCCAGGTGGCGGGAGACTGCGTGACGCGGAACATGCTCTCGCAGATCGAAAACGATCAGGCGTCGCCCTCCATGCGCACGCTCGAGCATCTGGCGCAGGCGCTGGGTGTGAGCGTGGGGTGGCTGCTGTCAGACGAGCAGACGGATGCGGCAATGGAGCGGATGCGGCGGGCGCGGGCGCTGTTCCGGGAGAGGAAATATGAGGAATGCCTCGCGCTCTTTGCGCAGGACGCGCCGGGAGACGACGAGACGCTGCTGCTGTGCTCAATCGCGGCGGAAGCGCTTGCCGGGCAGATGCTTCTGGACGAGAATATTTCCCGGGCAAAGGAGCTTGCCGGGCGCGCGCTCGAGTGGAACCGGAAAAGCCTTTATGCAAGCGCGCAGGTGCAGACCGGAGCGCTCGATGTATTGGCCAGAATTGCGATTCTCGAAAAGAACCCGGACGAGGCCGTCGAGCGCTATAAAGCCTGTTATCTCGAGGGGCAGAACACCGTGCGGTACCATTTTACGATGGCGCGCTTTCACCTGCAGCAGGAGCACATTCAGGCGGCCGAGCGCGAAATCTGGTCGATTGCCGAGCTGCCGGAGGCGAGCCGGGCGGAATATTTGATTCTTCGCGGAAAAATCGCAGCAAAGCGCGAGCAGTACGAAAACGCCTCGCTCTATTTCCATCAGGCCGAGGAGATTCCGCTTGGAAGGATGCTCGAGCGAGAGCTCTACGAGGGACTGGAAATTTGCTGCCGGGAGCTGGGAGACTATCAGCAGGCGTATCTGTACGCGTCGAAGCAGCTTGCCATGCAAAAAGAACGGGAGAAGGAGGGCGCGCTATGAAAAAGGGACGTTTGGTGTTCTGTGCGGCGGCGCTTCTGGCGCTGGTGCTCGGCGGGTGCGGCAAAACGGTGCAGGAGGCCGCCGTACTGGAACCGGAGCCGGAGGCCATAGAAGCGACTGTGGTTCTGGCGGAGGTGACTTCACCGGTAGAACCCGAACCGGAAGAAATCCCGGAGCCGGAGCCCTTGCCGGAGGGGGCGGAAATTTTGCTGTTCGGCGCGAGGGTATCGACGCTGACGGATGGGAAGACGCTTTTTGTGGACTGCGCGCTGCTGGAGGAGTTCGCGGGGCTGGATATTTTTTCGGCGGACGATGCGGTGACGCTGGGGCTTGACGGGCAGGAGACGGTTGTTTCTCTTGTGCGGTCGGATGAATTGCATGCGGGCGATGGATTTTTGCAGGATGGGGCGGCGTATGTGCCGCTGGAGGCAATTCTGGAGCTTCCGGGCATTGTGTCCGGCGCGGCGGAGGATGGAACTTTGTATTTTGCAAGGCAGCTGACGCTCTCTTCGCCGGCGGAAAACGTCAATGTACCGGTTCTGATGTATCACGCGGTGAGCGACGATCTGTGGGGCTACTGGGATCTGTTCGTGAGCCCACAGACAATAGAAGAAGAGCTTCTCTATTTGCAGGAAAACGGATTTGAGACGATCTGGTTCGAGGATCTGTCACACGTGGAAGACTACGAGAAGCCCGTGATTCTGACGTTTGACGACGGATACGACGACAATTACACGGAGCTTTTCCCGCTGCTGCAAAAATACAATGCCAAGGCGACGATTTTCGTCATTCCAAAAGCCATCGGCACGCCGCACAAGATGACAGCGGAGCAGATTTATGAGCTCTCGCGGTCCGGCCTCGTGTCCATTCAAAGCCACACCTATTCGCACGGGAACTTAAGCACGATGGACGAGGAAACGCTGATATTTGAGATGGAGGAGAGCCAAAAGTATCTCGCTGCGCTCACGGGGCAGGTTCCCTATGCGGTGTGCTATCCGGAGGGGACAAGGAGCGAGCTCTCCATCGAGGTGGCCGGACGGTACTACGACTATGGGCTTCTCATGAATGGCCAGATCTACAACACCTCGGACGACCCTCTGCGCGTCAAGCGGTTCTATGTGCCGCGCGGCTATGATCTGGGAAGCTTCCGCTGGAGCGTGCAGGAGGCCGGGACAAGCCGGAATTGGTAAAAGAAAACCGGAAGACGGAAGTCTTCCAGTTTTGCAGTGTGTCAAAAAAACTCGTAGAGTTTCGCCCCGCAGGGCGAAATAAAATGGAAATTCATTTTATCCGGCGGCTTTGCCGACCGGAAAAATACATATCGCCTCGCAAGTGTGGAATTTGTGCGCCAAAGGCGCACAAATTATGCGCGCAGTCGAGGCGCAGCCCCTTCTGTCAAGAAAGCGTCAGCTTTTTTGACAGTCTCGAAAACCGGAAGACGGAAGTCTTCCGGTTTTGCATGTTATTGCAGGTTCAGGCGCTTACGGAGCATGAACCAGGTGAGGGCATACAAGATTGCGCCGATGATGAGGCTATAGCCAAGAACGGACAGGAACAGAAGATGGGCGGCGCGGGTGGGGCTCGACGCAAGGCTCGGCATGATCACGTCATTGACCGTGCGCGCGGAGAAGGCAAAGCCGAAGACGGTAACGATCTGCAAAACGGTCTGGATGACGAAGTAGAACACGACGGAAAGGAGCGTCTTGTGGGTCGCAAAGCTGTTGCCGATGGAGATGGGCGCGTAGAACAGGAGGCAGGCCGTAACCATCGAGACGAGCAGCACACCGAGAAACTCGAGCATATACAAAAGCCCGTTCACGGCGTAATAGCGGTCCATGTTCTCGAAGGCGCTGCGGATGAACTCTGGCAGTCCCGCGAGCATGCCGTCTTCATAGATGGCAAGCAGAATGGCCAGCGCGTCGACACAGAAGACGGCGACGAACCAAAGCATGGACACGAGAAGCTTTGCCCACAGAAGCTGATGAACACTCACGGGAAGCGTGAACATGAGGTAGCCCTCGTCGGTCATGAGGTTATTGCGAAAGCGCACGACCATGAGGACGACGCTGAACACGGCGGTTCCAACCAGCGCGAGAACAAAGGCGAAGATGAGAAGCATGTTGAGAGATTCTGTGATGTTGGTGTGCGTATGCTGGACGACAGTGGTCGACATGCGCGTAAAGACGCTCAGAAGAAGCGTTAACAAAAACAGCGGGAGCATCGTGCGGCTTGTGGCGCGAAGCTCGTATTTCATCAGTTTTCCCAGCATTTGAATACCTCCCGGAAAAGTTGGTCTACGGATTTTCCCTGCTGCTCGCGGATCGCCTCGCACGAATCGTGGAGCGCGATTTGGCCGCGGCTTAAAAAGACGACTTCGTCAAGAATCTGCTCCACGTCGCCAATCAGGTGCGTGCTGATGATGACAGCGGCCTCAGGATTATAGTTGGATAAGATGGTATGAAGAATGTAGTCGCGCGTCGCGGGGTCTACACCGCCGATCGGCTCATCGAGAAGATACAGCTTTGCCTTGCGGCTCATGGCGAGGATCAGCTGCACCTTTTCTTTTGTGCCCTTGGACATCTGCTTTAAGACCTGATTGGGCGCGATCTGAAGCTGGGCGAGCATGGCCTCAGCGGCTGAGCGGTCAAAATCGTGATAAAAATCGCAGAAGAAGTCGAGCACCTGCGTGACCTTCATCCACTGGCTCAGCGCGATGCGCTCGGGAAGATAGGAAAGAACTGCGTTTGTCTCGGGCGACGGCTTTTTCCCGTCAATCAGGATCTGCCCCTGCGTGGGCTGCAAAAGACCCGCGGCGAGCTTGATGAGCGTTGTTTTGCCGCTGCCGTTGGGGCCGAGCAGGCCGACGATGCGGCCGGGGTCGATGGCAAGATCGATGTGGTCCAGCGCGGTCACGCCCGCATAGGTCTTGGTCAGATTGTTACATTCCAGAATCGGCATGTTTGTTTTCCTCCTCACTTTCATTGAACGATTGCAGCAGGACGATTACATCGCCCACGCTGAAGCCGAGAGACTGCATGGCGCGCAGAAAATCCGCGACCTGCGTTCTGGCAAGGGCTTCGCGGGCGGATTTGATGTCCGCCTCGTTTTCGGTGACGTATTTTCCGGTTGCGCGCTGGGTGTAGATGAGCCCTTCGCGCTCGAGTTCACTGAACGCGCGCTGGACGGTGTTGGGATTGATCCCGGCCTCGGCGGCAAGTTCCCGCACGGACGGCAGCTTTTCGCCGGGGAGATACCTTCCCGTAACGATGCGGCGCTTGAGCGTGTCCATGAGCTGGGCGTAGATGGGCAGATGGTCTTGAAATTCCCAGGACATATCGTACCTCCTGTGCTACTGTATTACGTTGATAATACAGTAACACAGCGATACAGATTTGTCAAGCGTCTTCGGAAAATATTTTTGAATTGCGCAGGTGGCGAAGCGGCGGGAGATATGGTATACTGGAACAGAACACAGGAGGCACGTTTATCGGATAGGAGAAGCATATGAAAAAACGGCTTGTCTGGATTGGCGGGATTCTGCTGGCGCTGCTGCTTGCGGCGTATCTGATTGTACCGAACTGGATTCTGGCGAAGCCCCGCGAGGCGTTGATCGAGTCCGTCCGGCAGGAGCTGGCGGCCGATTGGCAGAGCGAGGCAGTTGCTTTCGTTGGAGAGGGCGTATACAGCGGCGAGACGGTTTTGTGGTTCACGATCGAAACGCTGGGGAACACACAGTATAAGGCCGCTGTCTGCCGCGTGCTGGGGAACGGACGGTACCGGCTGACGAGAATTGAAACTCCGAGCACGTATTGCTCCGATATCCTTTCGTATCTTGCGGTATACTTGGTCAACAACCCGGACTGCCGCACAATCATCACAAAAGGCAGCACTTCCGACGGGGAGATCAGAATCGACCTCACGCCGGAGGAGCTACCGTATGTATATATTGCTGACCCGCCGGTTTCATCGAGTACGACCGGGTTTTATGATGCGGCGGGAGCGGAAATGCAGTTCCGATAACGAGGGACAGAATGAAAAAATGTCGGGAGGTGGGCGTATGTACCCGAAACGAAAAGCAAAAAGTGACCGCGAGCGGTTTTTAGAGGCGTTTAAAAAGAAGGTTGGCTGCGCGCCGGAGGTCTATGTGCGGCGGAAGCTGGCTTCCGGCATGAACGAGGAGGAGCTGTCACGGCTCTATGACATGCTGGCAATCGAAATTGCGCGAAGAGCGTCGTGTACGGCCATTCGCTATGCAGACGTCTTAAAAACGCCGGAGCCGAAGGAGCTGTGCATGCAGAAGGCAGCGAGCTTCCGCGTGCCGGTGTGCGAGAAGTGCGGGGCCAATATGGTGCTTCGCACGGGGCAGTCGGGCGCGCGGAAGGGTCAGAAGTTCTGGGGCTGCTCCAATTTCCCGGCGTGCCGGTATACAAAAAACTACGAAGAGAAAAAGCTATGAAAAATCTCAAACTGACGATTTCCTATGACGGCTCGCGCTACTATGGCTGGGAGCGGCAGCCGGGAAGAGACACGATTCAGGGAAAGTTAGAAGCTGTGCTCAGCCGGATGGTAAATACCGAGGTGAACGTCATCGGCGCGGGGCGGACAGACGCGGGCGTGCACGCGAGGGCGATGGTCGCCAACTGCTATCTGGAGACCGAGATGCAGCCGGACGAAATCCGCGGCTATATGAACCGGTACCTGCCGGATGATATCTGCGTAGACGAGGTCAAATTTGCCGCCGACCGGTTCCACGCCAGATACCGCGCGGTGGGAAAGCTCTATACATACACCTGCTACGTGGGCGACACAAAGCCGGTTTTTAACCGGAAGTATGTGACAACACTCGATTATGTGCCGGATGTGGCCGCGATGCAGCGCGCGGCGGAGGTTCTGACGGGCGAGCACGATTTTAAAAGCTTCTGCTCCAATCCGCAGATGAAAAAATCGACGGTCCGCATCGTCGATTCCATCGAGATCGTGCGCAAAAAGGATTACATCTATTTTAATTTCCACGGCACGGGATTTTTGCAGAACATGGTGCGGATTCTCGTTGGAACGCTGCTGGAGGTCGGTCAGGGAAAGCGGACAGTGGAAAGTGTCAGGCAGACGCTCGATGCGCGCGACCGGCAGACGGCTGGCTATACCGCGCCCCCGCAGGGCCTCAGCCTCATGCGAGTTGACTACTGAAAGCCCCGTCACGGCGGGCATGAAAAGAAGCCGCACAAATAATCAGCGGCTTCATGGCAAGTGTCGGCTAACGGCATAAAATGAACAGAAAAGCGCAGCCGCCTGCTGGAAATCCTCCGGCAGGCGGCAAAATTTATCTTCCGGCGCTTTCCGCTCCGAGTTCCCGCTTGGGTTAGGGCAGAAAACCAGCGGCGCAGAATCTGCGCTGCTGGAATCAAAAAAAGGCGCCTAATACTAAAGCCTAATTAAAACAATTGATTATCCAACTACGCCCTGTAATGCTCTTTATCGTATCAGAGGTCAAGGTG
>ENA-USUG01000754-USUG01000754.1-human-gut-metagenome-genome-assembly--contig:-NODE-754-length-55804-cov-16.591580_pt1 | contig 55804 bp, 41 predicted proteins | sample MGYA00250059_ERZ773394 | MGnify/ENA primary metagenome ERZ773394 (study PRJEB29103, sample SAMN06111957) | human gut metagenome | biome: human gut; feature: ankylosing spondylitis patient; material... | reverse complement strand
AAAAAAAGCCACAAATCATTGATTTGTAGCTTTTTGTCCGTTTGCTGACCATTTCTGTCCAGCACGTTCAGCGGAGAGAGGGGGATTCGAACCCCCGGTACAGTAATCCCGTACGACAGTTTAGCAAACTGTTGGTTTCAGCCACTCACCCATCTCTCCATTTGCGCTGACAAAAGTAGTGCTTTTTATCGTTTTTGCAAGCTTTTGACGTGATTTTTTTCTTTTTTTTCACGTCCATCCATGAATCCTCTCACGTTATCAACTATTTTCGCTCAGGGGCTGGAAATTTCCCCATCTTCTTCCATAGCTGATGATGGAATTTCTGCTCGGCCTCGATCATCATCCACACTTTTCTGGCAGACAAAGCCTTGGTCAATTTCTCGAAATACTCTTTCTTAATATCCCGTACAGCCTGTTCGGCCGATAAAATGGTTGCCAAATTTTTCAATGCCTGTTGTTCCGTCACTTCCGAGGCCTCTTTTTTATCTTTTCGACAAGCTAAATTTCGTATTTTATCATTCTCGACACGCATTTTCTGTTGCATTTCGTTGTATAAAGGCCAGAACTTGGTGGCCTCTTCCGGGGTTAGCTCCATCTCTTGGGTAAAAAAGGCTACTTTCTGGGCCTCGAACTCTTTCCGTTTGTCTTCACTCAATTTTCCACTTTGGGCAAATAAAGAAAAACCGACCCCCATCATCAATATAATCAAACTTATTCTTTTCATATTTCTTGCTTGTACATTTAATTCTACCTACGTTCCGCGTATAAAAACTCGATCGGATCAGCCTCTTGTGACAGATACTCGATAATCTCTTCACGAGAAGGGTTAAAATCCGAGTCGAAAATATTCTCATTCTCCGTCTGTGCCGCCAGGTTCGCCTGCTCTCCGTTCTTCAATCGCGTCCGATTTTCATCCGCCAGATTAGGGATCAGCAACCGGACGACGATCATTACAAAAACGAATAATCCCGCTAAACCAAGATAAGGATTCAACGTCTGAAACAAGCTTGTTTTCCGAGTTTCCCCTTCCTCGTCTTTTATTCGGTCCATCACCCGATCGCCCAACGTGTCGAAATAACGATCGGGCACCGTGAACGGGTTCTTTGATTTATATTTCTCATCCAAATTATCCATAACCATCCATTTTCTATTGTCCAATAACTACTCGAACGAGGGTAAAGTATCCGAAATCTTCAAACTTTCCTCTATCTTCTTTACGGCGTTGTGATAAGTTGCCTTCAGCGTTCCCACGGCGACATCCAGCACCTCGGCAATGTCCTCGTATTTCATGTCATCAAAATATTTCATATTAAATACCAGACGTTGACGCTCCGGCAATTTTAACACGGCTTTCTGCAATTCTCGCTGGATTGAATCCCCACAGAAAAAGCTATCGCTTTCCAGCTGATTTTCCAAGCTGGGAGTAATTTCCTTCGAATTCCCATAGGTCTTCCGGCGTTTTTCACTCAAAAAATTAATGGCCTCATTCGTCGCCACCCGGTACATCCAGGTAAATAATTTTGCCTCATAGCGAAATTCCTTCAAACCCTTCCAAATCTTGATAAAGGTATTCTGCAACACATCGTCGCTATCCTCATGTCCGATCACGATTTTACGAATATGCCAGTAAAGCCTCTCGCTATACTTTTCTACAAGCAACCGAAAAGCTTTTTCTCCTTCATTTCCGGAATGAAACATTCTTACAATATCTTCATCGCTTATCTCGTTCATGCGTCCTAATCATATCATTAAAGCCTACACTCTTATGACAATATTTCATGTCAAAGGTTTATTTCCCTTCATTTAAAATTTAAATCCGAGAACTTCTTTTTACCCCGTAAGAAATAATCCAGCACGATACTCCGGGGATATATTCCCGTGAGACACGCGGAACTTTCAGGAACCGGATAGGCTTTTCTCATCTCCCGGAAAGCTTTGTATGCCTGAATTACCGAACGGGTGTTGGACCATTGACCTTTTAACAGGAAAAGACCTCCTGCCATCATGTCTAACAAAACACGCGCAAAAAATATCTTCTCGCGCTGTTTACCGCATAAATTTTTATGCAACATCAACAAATTATTCCGGTAATTCAAAAACAACTTTCTCGGGTGATTCATCGGTAACGAGCCTCCCCCCAAATGGTAGACCACGGAAGAAGGGACTACCTTTAAAGTATACCCTTCATTTTTCAATCGCCAGCAAAGATCAATCTCTTCCATGTGCGCAAAAAAGGCTTCGTCCAGTCCCCCGGCTGCCCGGTACACGTCCCGCCGAATGCATAGAGAGGCCCCCGTTGCCCAAAAAACATCTACCTCATTGTCATACTGTCCGCAATCCCGCTCGGTGGTATCCATCACACGCCCGCGACAGAATGGGAATCCCAAGTAATCAATGTATCCCCCGGAGGCACCGGCGTACTCGAATTTGCTTCTATCCCGATATGCCAATATTTTCGGTTGCACGGCTGCCACGTTCTCATCACGATCCAACACGGACACCAAGGGTTCCAACCAGCCGGGAGCAACCTCCACGTCGCTATTTAAAAGGACCACGTATTCTGCCTCGATCATCTCGATCGCCCGGTTATAGCCTCCGGCAAACCCGAAATTATCCTCGAACAGCACCCGTTCCACATTCGGAAACTCTTGTTCCAAGCATGCCCAAGAACCATCCGTAGAATGATTATCCACCACCACGACACGCCCCAATTCAGAATTCGTATTTTTCACGACTGAAGGTAAAAATTCCCGTAACAATTTCTCCCCGTTCCAATTCAATATAATAACAGCTACCCGGTTCGCCATTCTAATTTTTGATTTATGATTTTAGATTTTAAATTCAAGACTTCTTCTTATGTTTCCATCTCTTATGCGACCACAGCCAAAACTCCGGCTCTTCTTGTATAAAAGATTCCAACAAACGAGTATGTCTTTCCGTCAATTCTCCTTGGGGTAACTCGGACGGGTTGGCACACACATCCACGAACTCGACCTCGTAATATCCACGTTTCACCTTACGCATACGAACCGAAACCACCGGAATATTATACTTCCGGGCAATCCGCTCCGTACCTAGCAGAACGGGAGTATCTTGATTCAAGAAGCGCATCCAGAAATTCAAATTACGCCCGTTAGGAGTCTGGTCACCGATAAAACCAGCCAGAAACAAACGATTTTCCGAACGATAACGGGCGATAACCCGCAACGTGTCATCCTTTGCCACGAGTACAGCCCCGAACCTGGAACGGATTTGTTTCATCACGCGATCCGTCACTTTATCACGGATCGGTTTATACAAGGCCAGAAAATCCGCCCCCGTTTCCCACAAACTGTAAGAAGACATCCATTCCCAATTACCGTAATGCCCCAATACCCCGATCACGCTTCTCCCCTCGTTAAAGTACGACTGGGGTAATTCCGTGTTTTTAAACACGCAACGTTTCCGGATCGAAGTTTCGGACATGTGCCACAATTTATATAGCTCGATAGACAAATCAGCCAGATGTTTGTAATATTTCCGTTCAATCACCTTGATTTCCCGCAAACTTTTCTCCGGAAAAGAATTACACAAATTTTCCCTCACGACCTTGCGCCGATAATGGAGTACATAGTAAAGCAGCAAATAGTTCAAATCCGCCACCAGATAGAGAACCCGGAAGGGAAGAAAACTAATCAGCCATACAAAACCATACAGAATATACGAAAACATAAGCATCAATTATAAATGTCAAAGATACGTGCTTTACATTTGAAATCCAAAAAGAACTTTCTCTCGCTTTTTTTACTCATTATAAATTGGCATTATCAGAATTAATCATTAATTTCGTGAGTTGAATGCGTAAAAATACGAACTGTTATGGAGCAAGAAAACTTACAACAAGCCGAAGAGTTGAATAACAACGAGACAATTTCTCCGGATACTTTAAATGATGAAACACAAAACGAGGTTTCAGTTCAGGGTCAACCTACACCGATAGAGAAAGCCCCCGAAAAGGAAGTTCCGGCATGGGATTTCTCCAGTTTTAACACGGATGAGATCATTTCTCACATGAAGTCTTTAATAGACGACTTCCCCGTGCAACGCTTGAAGGTGCTGGATTCCCTACCTCAAGTTTTCGAGGCTCAGTACCAAAGAGAGTACGATAAAGCATTAGCCGATTTCACCAAAGACGGGAGCCCGGCTGAAGCATTTGACTATCAAGACACTTCCAAGGAACGTTTTTATAGCGTGTACAGAACCTACCGGGAGAAAAAAACGGAATATTACAAGAAACTGGAAGGTGAGAAAGAACAGAACCTGAAGGAAAAACTCCAGATTATCGAGGAGTTGAAGGATCTGATTCAACACGAAGAGTCGTTGAACAAAACGTACCAAGATTTCAGAAATCTGCAAGACAGATGGAGAAACACAGGTATGGTTCCGCAAGCTCAAGCTGGTGACTTGCTGGAAACGTATCACCACCACGTGGAGAATTTTTTCAATTATATCAAAATTAATAAGGAGTTACGGGATCTTGACCTGAAAAAGAACTTGGATGCCAAAAACGCCTTGATCGAGCAAGCCAACGCTTTACTCGAAGACAACAATATCGGGAATGCCTTTCGACAATTGCAATCTCTCCATTCACAATGGAAAGAGATCGGACCGGTTGCCAAAGAAGTTCAAGAAGAAACTTGGAATCGATTCAAAGAGGTAACGGACAAGATTAACAGCGCTTACCATCGTTTCTTCGACAACCTCCGGGAAGAGCAGGATAACAATTTAAAAATCAAAGAGGATATTTGTGCGAAATTGGAAAACTACGCCACTGTTTCTTTTGAGAAACTTTCTGACTGGAACGTGGCCACGGATAGCGTTCTTGCCCTACAAACCGAATGGAAACACGCCGGAACAATTCCGCTCAAGGAGCGTAATCGCCTGTATAAACGGTATCGGGCAGCTTGCGACACGTTCTTCGATAGAAAACGCCAGTACTTCCAAGACATACAGGCCTTGCAAAATAAAAACCTGACCAAGAAAATAGAACTTTGTGAGAAAGTTGAGGCCTTAAAGGATAGTACGGATTGGGGCACAACCACAAAGAAAATCATTGAATACCAGAAAGAGTGGAAAACAATCGGTCCCGTGTCCAAGAAAATATCGAACAAGATATGGAACCGCTTCCGGTCTGCCTGTGATTATTTCTTTGATCGCAAATCAGCACAATTCAAACACGTCTCTTCCGACCAGGAAAAGAATCTTGAACTGAAACGAGAACTGATCGAGGAGGTACGTAACTTCAAACTGACGGGGAATAACGATGATGACATAGAGGCATTGAAAGCCTTCCAAACCCGCTGGGCTGAAATCGGATTTGTGCCGATCAAAGAGAAGGAAGTTGTTCAAAACGAATTCCGTAAATTGATTAACGATCACTTCGACCAACTTGATATCGACGAGTTCGAGAAAAACATTGAACGTTTCAAGTCTAAAATCAACACGTTCGACAACAGTGACGACAAGGATAGCAAGATTATCCAGGAAAGAGAAAAATTAGTCAACAAGATCAAACAACTGGAAACAGATCTACACGCTTGGGAAAATAATATTGGATTCTTCTCCAAATCAAGCAATTCCGATAGTTTGGTCAAGGAGTTTTCCAACAAAATCGAGAGTGCTCGTCACAAACTGGCACTAATGCAAGAAAAGTTGAGGCTCATCGACGGCATGATTTAAATCAAGACCATCAAACATAAAAAGAGGCGCTTCAAAAGTGCCTCTTTTTATGTTTGTATGATATTTTTTCTTACTTTTGTCGTTAAGTTTCAACATACTTGTTCCATTTAATTGTTATTCATTGAATAACAAAAAGTTCAAGTATTTTCAAACCGTTGGATGTATATATAGAAATAACTATAAAATATTTATATCGTGTCAACAAAATATGTTTTCGTTACGGGTGGAGTTGCTTCTTCTTTAGGAAAAGGAATTATTGCTTCCTCATTAGCAAAACTACTCCAATCAAGAGGTTATAAAGTTGCAAACCAAAAATTGGACCCGTATATCAATGTCGATCCCGGAACCTTGAATCCCTATGAACACGGAGAATGCTACGTGACCAATGACGGAGCAGAAACCGACTTGGACTTGGGGCATTACGAAAGATTCACGAATATCCCGACATCGCAAGCTAACAACATCACGACTGGACGTATCTACCAAAACGTGATCACGAAAGAGCGCCGCGGTGATTACCTGGGTAAAACAGTACAAATCATCCCGCATATTACGGATGAAATCAAACGAAATATAAAACTCCTCGGAACAAAAGGAGATTATGACGTGGTGATTACGGAAATCGGGGGTACGGTAGGTGACATCGAATCTTTACCGTTCATCGAGGCTGTTCGTCAGTTACGTTGGGAACTGGGTGAGAAATCCGTGTTCATCCACCTGACGTTAGTTCCTTACTTGAGCGCTTCCGGCGAGTTGAAGACCAAACCCACGCAACACTCGGTAAAAGCCCTGCTGGAAAACGGGGTACAGCCGGACATCATCGTATTGCGCACGGAACACGAACTGGGTTCTGATTTGAGAAGAAAAGTTGCCCTTTTCTGTAATGTTGACCCGAAAGCCGTTATCCAATCCATCGACGTGGATACTATTTATAAGGTACCGATCAAAATGCGGGAAGAAAAACTAGATGAAATCGTTCTTTCACAACTCGGGTTACCTTTAAAACACGAACCGGACCTAGAATCATGGGAACGTTTCCTGTACAAATTCAAAAACTATAACCGCAAGATCACGATTGCCCTTGTCGGAAAATACGTGGAGTTACACGATGCCTATAAATCCATCGTAGAGTCATTCATCCACGCCGGGGCAGCTAACGATTGTAAGGTAAATATCAAGTGGGTACATAGCGCGCACGACATCAACGTGGAGAACGTGTGTGACATATTCAAAGATGTAGACGGAATTCTCGTTGCCCCCGGATTCGGACAGCGAGGAATTGAAGGAAAACTTCTTGCTATTGAATACGCCCGTACCAATAATATCCCTTTCCTAGGAATATGCTTGGGTATGCAAATGGCTGTTATCGAGTATGCTCGTAACGTTCTGCACCTGGAAGGAGCCGATTCCACGGAAATGGCCCCAAAAACCAAATACCCGGTTATCGACTTGATGGAGTCTCAAAAAGAGGTTACCGATAAAGGGGGTACCATGCGTTTGGGTGCATACAAATGCGTGTTGAAAGAAGGATCTAAAGCCATTGAAGCTTACGGGACAAAAGAAATAGAGGAAAGGCACCGTCATCGTTACGAGTTCAACGGTAAATACACTGAACAATTCGAACAAGCCGGAATGATCACGACAGGGGTTAATCCGGAGACGGGATTAACTGAAATCGTGGAAATCCCGACCCATAAATGGTTCGTGGGAACTCAGTTCCACCCCGAATACAAGAGCACGGTGACGAACCCGCATCCTTTATTCGTGGCGTTTGTGAAAGCCTGTCTATCGTAAAAAAAGATAAAAACTAAAAGATAACAGTTAGAACCGCTTCACGCGGTTCACTCCAAAATCATAAATTTAAAATCTAAAATAAAAATATGGATAGAAATACAATAACCGGTTTAGTTGTCATCGCGCTCATACTAATCGGCTACTCCTATTTCATGAGTCCTTCCAAAGAGGAACTGAAAGCCATGCACGTGCGGGACTCTATTGCACGGGTTGAAGCCCAACGGGCCGCCGCGTTGGAGAAGGAACGCCAAGCAGATTTCGCAGCACAGCAACAAAATCCTGAAACACAACAAGCGATCGAAGCTATCTTCAAGCAAGACTCCCTAGTGGTGGAACAGTACACCTTGGAAAACAACAAAATCAAGTTACACATCAATACCCAAGGAGGATGCATTGATTACGTTGATTTGAAAGGGTATCGCACACATGACTCGCTTCCGCTAATTTTATGGAAAGACCACAAAAGTTCCATGGGTTTGAACTTCTATGCTCGGAACAAGCAAATTAATACGGCCGACCTGATTTTCGTTCCCAACACGAATCAAAAAGAGCTGAATGCAGAGGGGACAAAACAAGTACTCGCAATGCGAGCTTACGTGGATGAAAATAAATACCTCGAATTCGAGTACAAATTAGCCCCGGATTCTTACACGGTCTATTTCAACATCAACACGTACAATCTAAATGACGTTATCGCCTCGAACACGAACTTTCTCACGCTATACTGGGGAGTGGACATGCCTCAGCTGGAAAAAAGTAGAGATTTTGAGAGCCGCTATACCGGGGTATATTACAACTTCTCAAATAATGATGTAGAACATCTTTCCCTGACCGGGGATGAGAAAGTAGACCTGCCGACAAGTGTGAAATGGGTGGCTTACAAACAACAATTTTTCTCTTCCATACTCATCGCAAACGAGTCATTCCCCAACGTGTTGGTCTCCACGACAAACAACACGACCCCGGGCTTTTTGAAAACGGCAGATGCCGAAATCTCATTACCTTACTCCGGGAAAGCCATTGAAAAATACGATATGCGTTTCTTTTTCGGTCCGAACTCCTATCCGGTCCTGAGAGAATACGGCAAAGATATTGAACTTCCCCAGTTAATTAACCTGGGATGGAAATGGATCGCTTGGTTTAACCGTTACGTTGTAATCCCGATCTTCAACTTCTTGGAAGCCAATGTGACGTTGAATTATGGTCTTATTATCTTCTTGTTGACCTTGATTATTAAACTCGTTCTTTTCCCGCTGACCTACAAGTCATATATGTCGCAAGCCAAGATGCGGGTTCTGAAACCACAGATTGACGAGATCAACAAGAAAATCCCTGCCGACAAGGCTATGGAACGCCAGCAGGCTGTCATGAAATTATACAAGAAAGCAGGAGTGAACCCCATGGGGGGATGTTTACCGATGCTTTTGCAGATGCCGATTTTGATCGCCCTCTTCTACTTCTTCCCCGGAGCAATCGAACTGCGCCAAAAGAGTTTCTTATGGGCTACGGACTTGGCTTCTTATGATTCTATTGCCACGCTACCCTTTACGATTCCGTTCTACGGAAACCATGTCAGTTTATTCTGTTTGTTGATGACGATCACGAACATCCTATACATGTGGTATAATAGCAAAAATCAACCACAAAATGACCAGATGAAAGGAATGCAGACGATGATGTATATCATGCCGATCATGTTCTTGTTTATCTTCAACAGTTATTCATCCGGTTTGAGTTACTATTATTTCATCGCCACGTTGATTACAATCGTTCAAACTTGGGCTATCCGGAAATTCGTAAATGACGAGAAATTATTGAAACAAATAGAACTCGCTAAAACGAAACCCGTGAAGAAATCCAAATTCCAACAGAAACTGGAAGAGATGCAACGGATGCAAGAACAACGGATGAAGCAGATGCCGAAAAAGAAATAAGGTACTACAAATAACATTAACGAGGGAGTGATTATATTTAATGACTCCCTCGTTTTGTAAGTACTAATTTAAAAAACTCCCCAATTGTCGATACAACGATATGAATTCCTCAAAAGACAAACTTACTGATTCCAATTCGTTCACGTTAATATCGTACCTGATCTCTACTCCCCGATCTTCCATTTTATCAATACGCTTTCTAACATAAGGTGGTGTCATGAAACGTGTGCTCCGGGAATCTTCATTCACTCTAAAATAAATTTCCCGACCAGACACAACAGAAGAATAATCCGCAATATCCCAATAAACTTTGCGATCTCCATTCTCTCCATACGTTTTTAAGAATTCAGAAATAATATCCGCCACCCTTTTCAATTGATCAGCAGACATGCAATTCAAACTGGATTCAAACGTGTCAAGACTATAGTCTACAAAAAACACTTCCTTGCGTACATCAAAATTTACACTCTTATCAATACTAATCGGATATCTGTTATACCCTTTAATATTGCAATCAAAAGGAGCTTTTTCCCGCTTGATGAATAAACCGACAGCCTTGTAAAGTTCTTCGAGTTGCTCATACGTCATACCGTAGATTTCACTTTCCCCCACGGTCATACAATAAGTCGCAGCTTCTATAGCAGGCTTATCATTACCGACAGCTTTCTGCTTCTGCACCTTAAACACCTGCCTCAGTTCTTTTTCCTGATGACAAAAGAATTGCTGCATCTGACAGATAAAATCATGCCATTCTGTTAAATAACATACCGAAGCGACAAAACCATTTACCATGTCAGTAAAGGCATCATTCTCCTGTTTTGATAATTTAGCATGAGCGACATAATAAGCACAGGCCTTTTGTATTTCCCCGGCTTCAACATGCCACGGATTGCGAAGAAGACGAAATAGATTGTCAAGATGACAAATATGATTATAAAGCGTCTCCAATGGATTGTCAGAAATCAAATCTACGTTAAAACTTTTAAGGTTTTCCGCCATTTGCCGATAGAAACTATTTTCTAACAGGGAATCGGGCTCGTACTCTCCCCTAGTAAATTCTTCCGAAATACGTGATGCCGGTATGAATTTCTTTTTCCTATTCCACATGATTGTAACCTTTAAAGGATTCATCCGCCTCTTGGTTATCAACACCTAAGAATACGCCATTGAGATTCAGCAGCTCCTCCAAATCATGTATTTGACGCCGATGATATTGCAAATATCGAGCGAGCAATCCTTTAAAGCGGGAAACGTCTAACACAAAAGCAGTCCAATCTCCCCATACTTTTATTATCTGCAATCGTTCCTTTTTAGAAATACCCTCGGTGGCCAAGTATTGCAGAACAGCTTTTTGTACAACCGTGATTTCATTTGCCCATGAACGATTGAATAAGGTCAACATCTCAATCAAACTCGTGTTCCTTCTTTGAAGAGTCACGAGTCCTGCTCTATTCGTCATTCCCGGAGAGGCAATCGGATATATCATTTCGAGTTGTTTCGAATAATATTCCATCAATTTTTGTTTCTCCTCAATTGATAACTGATTTGCTACCTGTCCGGGGGCTTCCATGTCTACCGCAGATACACGGTTTACATCCTTTTCCATAATAATTATGTATTAATTTTGACGGGTATTCCAAAAAGAACGGTCCCGCCTGACCCGTTGCATATCACTTCGAGGAAGCTGGGGGGCACATTAATACTCCCCACGGGGGTGCGGAACCGAATATCGGCAACAGCAGCAGGCAAAAAAAATGCCTGCCACTGAAATTGAAGCAGGTTTACTGCTCCCTCGAATATGATATGCATTACAAAGATACAATATTTTTAAACAAAGCAAACAGCAGCATGAGAATATATCCCCTAATCTATGGGAATTCCGATGGCAACGCAACCTCGAGAATTTATTGTTGCTCCCTTGTTGCCTCCGGTAGTCTAATTCTAATGGTATATCACTGTGTCACAAATACTCTCCAGCTACCATCTTTCTCTCCACGCTCTACATGTTTCTTAGAAATCAGCTGATCTAGCAGCTTCCGAATGGCTGTCACACTGATGCCCGTTTCTTCTTTCATGTCCGCAAGCGTTAGAGTGAGCTGTGTTCGCATAGCGTTCAGTATCTTCATATAATTAGGTGTTCCGAATGCAATCCGTTCCCCATCATACCACCATACATTTTCATTCCTTTCGCTCACAAACAATTGACGTAACAAAGATACTAGAAGTATCCAAAATGGTTATAACAATACAACCATTTCTAATTCATTTTGCATAACAGTTTCCTGTTCGCAGAAATAAAACTAAAACAATTTTGCAAAGAATTTGCTAATCGCTATTTATTCGATCTACAAAAAATTTTAAATCATTTATACCAAGAAAAAGGATTATCCTCATTCATGGTTAAAAATTTACAAGCAACAAAGATTGCAGGCAAAGAAAATAAATATTAAATCCATTACAAAGTGTGGAATACGGCACAAACACTAGGTATCATCTCACTTGGAATACTCGAAGTGGCAGGAAAATGGTTTTCCCCTCCCGGACAAGGAGGGGAAAGGAAATCCAATATTAGAACCATGGGTTCGCATCAAACCCCTTAGCCACCACGCATTTTCCCATTACGTTACGATATACCTTAACTTCTTTTGTTGTAAGGTCCACAAGAGCAAATGACCCTTTATTCTCATGACTGCTACTAGCATCATAAGTAGCGATAATCAAATGCGTTTCTTTTGAAGATACAGCCACGGCTACCGGTACTCCCAAGCCATCCGGCAAAGTCGTCAAATCTGCAAGTTGTGGCATCAAAACCGGAGAAGTATACACTTTGTTACCTACCACAAAATACCAATCTTGTCCAACCAGAATTCCCCGTGTATTAGCATCCGCTCCTGCCAAAGAGAGAGACTCGGATGCATTCAATATTCCTTGTTCTTTAATTTCTGGGGCTTCATCCTCTGCAGCCCTAAAATTAATATACCGCAGCGAAATCAAATTAATTTTCCCCGATTCTGCCAAGGCCAACGACAAAATATGAGCATCGGCATCCGTCCCCACAGACTGTGTAATGAGAGTCTGTCCATCGTAACTCGGCTGTCCATCGATCTCAACAACTCGATCCAGCGCATAACTATCAGATAACAACCCTTGTTCCGGATCGTTAATCTGATTCTTCAGTACATAATACTTCTTGCTCAGTTCGTCAAAAACAAACACGTAGCTATAATAAGAAGCCGGATGACTCCATTTATACTCCTTATCATGTTGTGCCGGACGATATAACAACCCCGAATTATAGGAATAAATCTTCTCGTTCGAGATAAAATAAGGAGTACCCGTGGCCATCATCACGCCATCCGTCGGGTTATAAGAATCTCCCTCAAACATAAAACTGGAATTCGTGATCAACCCGGTTGGCATGAAAGCCCCGTTATCCGTAATAATTGTTGGAGTCTCTCCCTTGGCCGAGATTACATAAAACGTATAATAATAATTTCCCAGGGAAGAAATATGTCCAAATTTTTCGATGATTGCCTTTGGCTCACTTCCCAAAGAATATCCCCCAATATTATTCACGTGAATACAATCTGTCGTACCCTCTTTTGCAGAAAAATAGGACAATATTGATTCCTTGTTTGCCCCTTCGCATAAGAAATAATATCCCCAAGAGAAAGGCGATGTCACAGAAATATTAAAAGAGTAGAAATATTTCATGTCATTCTTTGAATCCGTAACAATATAACGACAATCATGTTTACCCACGTTCAAACTACCAGGAATCGTGTATTCCAAATCTCGAGTCGTGGCAATTTCCTCCCCCTCAATTGTCCAACTGTACACAAGTCCCTCCTCCGATAGAAGTAAAGAACGCTCGAATTCCGGCACTAATTTCAATACCTCATAACTCTGCACAGTAGTATCCGCAGGAATTCCTTTAATTTTTAAATTATTGGCAGGGTCATAATCATAATTTCCTTTATCTTCCGAACAAGCGAAAAATATCGTTACCAACAAAAGTAGATATATAGTTATATTCTTTTTCATAATAAACAAGTTTTAGGATTAAGGAAGAGTTATTCGGGGTTTAGAAGTATCCCCGTCCGGATATACCTCGTTATCGATAAAATACTGTTTCAACTTACGGATAAACATAAACGTTGAAGGAGTCCAGTCGGAATTCACATAATAAGGCATCTGCCCCCAGTATAACTGCTTACCGGTATCCGGACCATATTTCTCCAAATTCGGATCAGCACCCAAATAATAAATTTCCTGCCACTTGGCGTACTTCTCACGAGAAAATTCGCCAAAATATCTTTCCCACTTAGTCCACCAAGTTGGGGGTTGCAGAATATCAGTGAAAGATATTTTAGCTTTCAACAACTCTGTAGCTCCTAGTGCAAAATGTTCATTCTGTTCTAAACGAAAGGTGATTGTTCTCCACTCTTTTTTCAGGACATCGGTACGTTTCACAGTCACTCGCAAGGTATCAATCAATTCTCCTGCTGAAATTTTTCCTTTGGATAAAACCGTTTCATCCCAATCATTTTTAGTAGCGGTTCCTGATTCAACAACCACTTTAAAACTCCGGTCTTGATCGGTCATCAAACCAACAGAATTTACCGGAACTTTAAACGTGTATTCCGTCACCGACGGGTCATCCATGGCAAAAGAGTACATCAAGCTATCCTCTCGAACAGTTGTCTTTCTCCCGTATTGATCCAAAATGAATGGCATATCGAAATAAATATAATTAGTTGAATTATCAAACTCATCTATTACCTTATCACAAGACACGGCGATCATGCCCGCAATAGCCATGATCATATATAATATTATCTTTTTCATAGTATAATTCGCTTATTAGATTACTTGTCTCCTTTGGGGTTCGTGTTGGGAGAATATTCATATTCTTCATCCGGAATGGGGAACACATATTTGTCTTCCGTCGGGGCAATGATTACCCCTTGACGCACGTAGAAATCCTGATACAATCTCTTGTAAATAGGCCACATCCGACCTTCCCCGATAAAATCTTTTCGCATCTCCCGCATCAAGTATTCCAACAATTCCTCATTTCCGTATGGACCTGCCAATTTAGCCAGATTTCGGGAATCCCGTACCTCATTCAGATACTCCAAGGCTTTTTCGTTATCCAAACCAATCGATGTTTCACAGGCAACATAGTACACTTCTGATAATTTCAAGATAGCCACTTCCGGATAATAAGGCAAATATATCGTACCGGGATGCGGAGTCTCGTAAAGCTTCTGAAAATTATAATAATCTGCACCAGAAGAAGGTCTTTGGAACCAAACACGCAAACGATTATCCGTACCCGCCCCATCCGGTGCCCTCCCGTAAAGTTCATTCAAGTATATATTATACTGGTTGGGAGTGATACAGAAATTCGACTCTGCACTCCCTTTGTCCATCCCGAAAGTATCACGAGCCACTTCCCATAGGTCATTCTTGTAGAATCCCAACAACATCTCCTCGCCCATATTAATATCATATAGTTTATCCGTCTTATCTGTCAAAATAAATAACTCGGTGGATTTACACTCGTCGATCAGGTTCACAGCCCACTGCCGAGCCTCCGCTTTATTCATCAATGCCAATTCCACCCGCATCAACAATCCTTTCACAGCATATAGGTTCATTCGATCGCCTCTTCTTTCCAACACAGCGTGATAATCAAGCATGGAACTATTCCCGTTCCCATAACGTTTGTTCTCAACGATCGGATCATTTTTCAACAATTCCGCTGCCTTTATCAAATCCTCCTTAGCCTTTGTCAACACAGAACGCATAGATTCAAACTCCTGTGCCTTCACATTATACTCCGTGCGATAAGCAATACATTTCTTATCCAAATCGGCCTCTGAGTGAATCACCGGACCATACATGGACGCCAATTCCATATGGATAAAAGCTCTCAAAGCATATGTTTCTCCCTCTATCAATTCAGAATACTTGATCTTGTCTCTGTTCCCTTCCAAAGATTCCAAAATGTAGTTAGCCTGCGTGACTCCCTGATACATCATGGACCAAATCGCCTTGAAACGAGTTTTTGAAGTAGCATCCTCATAGTCAAACAGCGATTGTTTATAGTAGGGATTCTTCGTCTTCGTGGACAAATCCCAATATTGAGCCAACACGTCCATCATCCCGAATGACAATTCCATCCCGTAAAGCGTCTTCGAAGTCAACTTATAATAAATGCCATCTAAGGCTGAATTATATCCCTTTTCGTCCATAAGTAAATCTTCGCCCTGCACTTGTCCCTGCGGGACTACGTCTAGCCAATCGTTACATGACGAGCACGACAACAGTGCGATCAACACAATAATTACATATTTTAATTTCATAACTTGATTCTTTTTAATTAAAAACTGACATTTAATCCGAACACAAAACTACGTTGAAAAGGATAATCAATCCCCCGTTCATTTTTCACGGATGAAGCTCGGAACACATCATTCATATAAAAACTTAATCTTAATGTATTCATTCCAAACCTACTAATCCACACCTTATTCACCTCATAGGACAGAGAGAGCGTTGACAATTGTACAGTGTTATCCTTTTGCACAAAACGACTGGAAATATAAGTTGTCTTGTAATCCTTTATATTCTTATAAAGAGCATGTTGTCCCGATTCTTTCCACCGATCCTTCAACACCCGACGATCAGCATTCTTCGCAGGATCGGCACCTTCAACCCGTTGAGCCAAGGTTGCATTATAATAATCCGCTCCCAAATTATATTTAAATACCAAGTTCAAATTCCACCCTCTCCAATACAAATTAGTACCGAAGTTTCCGAAGACCTTGGGTTCTGTATCCCCACAAATCACCTTATCCTCCGCATCCCACGTATAAGTCAATTCTCCGTTTTTTTTCACGAATAGCTCCTTGCCGGTAGTCGGATCTATTCCCAGAGAACGTACAGCTTTAATTGCACTCATTGATTCCCCTTCTTCGTAAACCGCTCCCGGGACCTGGGCATTTCTATTATTCTCATCATTTACCGTTTTCAAGGCAGTAGAAATTTTTCCGATCTTATTCTTATTATTGGCAACCTGAAGCATCACCGACCATTCAAATTCCTTTTCCATATCACGAATAATCACGGCATTCAAGTTTACCTCTAGCCCTTTATTCTGAATTTCCCCCAGGTTCGCCGTATACTTATCTGATGGGAAGCCCAGAGAAGGAGCCACAGTAATCGTGGTTAACAATCCCTGTGTCTTTTTCAGATAATAGTTGAACTGCACACGAATACGGTCTTTCGCATAACCAAAATCCACTCCGAAATTCGATTGGTACTGGTTTTGCCATTCCAGATTCGGATTTCCATACCCCATTAGCTCTGCCGTAACGGAAGAATTATACAACCGATCCGTGTTGAACTGAAACATGGTTTGGGCTTGATAAGCTGAAAACTCTTGGTTACCCGTTACACCATATGAATAACGCAATTTCAACATACTCACCTTTGTTGTTTTAAAGAATTTCTCGTTATGCACGTTCCACCCGGCTCCTACGGACCAGAAAGGTGCAAAACGTTTATCCACGCCAAACTTGGAAGAGCCGTCAATACGCACAGATACATCCGCAAAATAACGATCGTCAAAAATATAGTTACCGTTAGCAAAGAAACCAATGGAACGGGACTTGCTTTCGTTGCTAGTAGCTCTTGAATTCTCCTTGAACTGGATAGCAAAAGCCGGATCCGAATAACGATCGTCAGGAAATCCGGTTACCGTGAAACCGTGTGAATTGCTATCATCCTGTTTCACCTCACACCCGATACCTGCATAAAGAATATGCTTCTCTCCAAACAAAGTATTATAATTCAACGTAATATTTCCGTTATAACCTAAGCTACTCCCGTCCGTCATGGACAAATATCCGCGTTTCGAAATCGGAAGATATTCCTGCATTCGAATTTCAGAATTATAAACGGTATTCAGAAACTCTGCAGAGAATGGAGACTTGTAGTTCTCACCACTAGATTCACCTTTCACGATAGAGATTTGTCCTTTCAGACGCAATCCATCATGGATAAACCAGTCCACGCTTAATTGTTCCGTGAATTCCTGCATCTTCGAAAAACTGCGATTAGGCAAGAAGGCATCGTATAGAGGATTCGTCGTCCCGTCGCTCAACTTGGCAATCAACTCCCCGTTTTCATCATATATCCGTTCGTAGGGATTCAACGTAGCATACGTGGAAAAGCTGCCATAAGGAGAATCATAAGCATTCGTGTGAGCATAGGACATATAATTCCGGATCGTCACTTTATCCTTTATCCGGTAAATTAAAGTAAACCCCAACCCCAAACGGTCACGTCCAGACTCCTTCATCACCCCTTTATTCTGATTATACGAGGCATCGATGCCATAACGCACGTTATCTGCCCCACCTTCCACAAATATGGAATGAGCATGAGAGAACGAGGACTCTACCGGTTGAGATAACCAGTAAGTGTTTACTCCTTCTACAATATTTTTATATTTCGTGTAATATTGCTCATCCAATTTCGCCTGTTCCCGACGATTATTCTCCTCGTAACCGACACTTCCCTCGTACTCGTACAACCCCGCTTCTTTCTCGTACTGCAATTTTTCCCTGGCATTCATCAAATCATAATCCGTCAGGTCTATCACCCCAATGGTCGGTTTGAAATCGTAAGTCACGCGTAACTTCCCCGCTTGGGGAGCTGTTGTCTCTATTACGATCACCCCGTTTGATGCCCGGGAACCGTAAAGGATCGTGGCTGAGGCATCCTTCAGCAAGGTAATACTTTCGATACGATTAACATCCATGTCGAAAACTTTTTGGGCAGATACTTCAAAACCGTCCAAAATAAAAATAGGGGCTGTCGACCCGTTCTGAAAAGACCCTTTGCCACGAATAGTAAAGTCGGGTAACACGTTCGGGTTAGACCCATCCAAATTATTCTCGTTGATCTTAAATCCTGCATCAATAGCCGAAATCGTAGTGAAAATATTACCCGTTGACACTTTAGCTAATTCTTGTTTTGTGATCATGGTTGTAGTCCCTGCAAAACCACTTTTCTTACGGGTTAGCAATCCGGTCACGACCACTTCGTCAACCTCCATCACCTCTTCTTTCATAACTACAGTCCAATCGCCCTTCGGCATATTACGGTAAAGAATAGTTTGCGGGATCATTCCTACGAACGAGAAAAGGAATTCCGCATTCGGTGATTCCGGTATTGTTAAAGAAAACCTTCCACCTTCGTCCGTTGTCACCCCGATCGTAGTTCCCTTCAATAGGACAGTAACACCCGGCAATGTTGTCCCCTTTATATCCTTGACAACCCCTTTTACCGTCACACTCTTTTGCACCGAATCTCTTGTCGTGACAACCATCGGGTAAATAACAATCACATCCTTCTCCAAGCGATAGGTCAAATTTGTTCCCCTCAACACCTCATTCATCACGTCCCGAATAGGTGTGTTAGCAAATTTGACGCTTTTGGTCCCCACGGATCTCAACTCCTCATGATTAAACAAGAATTTATACCCCGAAATATTCCTCACATGTTTAATTATCTCCTCTACCCTCATATTTTCCGCAGAAAAACTAACACTCCCTTCTTGACTATACGCAGCCGAGAAGGCGGGTATCGAAAAGACAAAAATCAGTAAAATCATCAATTTCATGGGCAAACATCGATTTAAATGTATCCGCAGTCCAAGCAATGGATACAACACATTGTTTTTTTTCATAACTTTGTATTAATTAAATATGATTATTCTTGACCGGTAGAGAAATGGCTGTTTCTTCTCCGGTCTTTTTTATTTGTGTTTCACGATAATATTCCTTTCATTTACTATAAATTCAACATTCGTCGTTAACCCGATTAACTTCAACACCTCCATAAAATCTTCATACCGTCCTAGATCCCCTGTAAAATGTAGATCCTTGATGGATGCATTTTGGTAAAATATATCCACATTATACCATCGGGACAATCGATTCAATATGGTTTCCAAGCGTTCTTCCTCAAAAATAAATGTTCCATTTCTCCAAGAGCAATATGCTTCTGCATTCACCTTGTGTTTAATCACTACTCCAGTTGCCACCATCACGTCTACCTGATCACCGGGAATCAATCGATACTCCTTCTCTCCGACCCAAAGTCCCACGCTTCCGGTTTCCAGCGTTGTTATCATATTGGCATCTTCCCGATAAGCACTCACGTTAAATGAAGTTCCATATACTCGAACGGCATTCTCTCCCACTCGGACAACAAAAGGTATAGTCGAATCACGAGCGACTTGAAAATATGCTTCCCCATCAAGCTCTATCACTCTCTCCGAACCCACGAAACAAGTCGGGTAAACCAAGCGTGTTTGAGAATTCAACCACACCCGGGTTCCATCACTCAATTCCAACACGTATTCGCCGCCCCTAGGTACTTCCATCGTGTTATACTCCACCTTACTTGGGGATTTCTCATTCCTTTTTACATAAACCACCCGCCCTTTATCCCTCCGGATAAAAGAATTTCCTGCATCAATCATGACTTCATCCTTTTGCATTTTATCAAGCAATAACTCCCGCCCATCAGACAAAGTCAATTTTGCCCGGCTCTCTCCCGGCATCAACAGCGTATTAACAGCAACCTGTTCTTCCGATTTCGTCCCTCGATTCCAATAAACAACAGTTCCCAGTATGATCAAAGGAATTACCATGGCTGCCACTTGTATCCAGCGACGACGGATCGAAATTCTCTTTCTCTTCTCCACGTGTCTGTCAAAGTCACGAATCATGGCCTCCACATCCACCCGAAACTCACACTCTTCCCCCAAATTCCATAATTTCCCCAATCGTTCGAAATATTTCCGATGTCGTATGCTCGCATCCCACCAAGCCTGAAACTCCTGTTCCTCCTCGCTTGAAAGAGTTCCCCGAAGTTTTCCGATAAGTATACTCCATTCAATAAAATTATCTTCATGCATACTCGATTCATTTTACCACAAGTACACACGGAGATTCAAAACGGGGGACAATGTTTTAAAATATTTTCAAAGAAAAGTTCTACATCTCAAGAATTCGTCTTTAAGGAGAAGATCATCACACAGAAAAAAGAATAAATGACAGATGCTCTCTCAAATACTTTAACGAACGTTTCAAATGAGTTTTTACCGTAGATTCCGCCACATCCATCTCCAAGGCTATGTCTTTCACCTTTTTCCCTTCTACAATATGCTCCAACAACACAAATCTACCTTTGTCCGGTAGTTCTTGTAATACCAATTTCAATCGGGCTCGAATATCATCATCCACTCCTTCATCATCCACCCCTGAAAACAACATTGCCTCTACAATTTTGTCTCCATGACTATCCTTAATTTTAATCGATCGCAAATAATTCAGACAATTATTCTTCACGATTATCAATAGATAAAGAAAAATGTTCTTGTTCTCGTCATACTGGGAAAGATTCTCCCATAGCGAGAAAAAAGCATTCTGCACCAAATCCGCAGCCTCCTCGACATCGCAGGTATAACGCATAGCGTAACGAACATAACGCTCAAAGTAACAACGATAAAGTGTGTGAAAAGCTTCATGATCACCTTTCTTTACACGACATCCTATTTCCTTTAGCTCCTGTTCGTTTAATATTCCCATACAACCCACTTTCAACTATTAACAATTATAAATGTACGAAAATACTTATTTATTGAAATAAAACAATAAACAACAGCAACTTTTATAATCATAACTTTTAGATACCACCACGGCGAAAAGTTGACACAATTCAATTAAAATACAAATGGTAACTCGAATACTTAAAATCCGAGTTACCATTTATACCATTTTACAGATAGCGTCAAACTAAATCTGCTTCAACAAATTTATCATCTCGATAGCCGTTGTTACCGCCTCAAAACCTTTGTTTCCGGCTTTTGTCCCGGCTCTTTCAACAGCTTGTTCGATCGTGTCGGTAGTCAAAACGCCGAAGATTATCGGGGTTCCCGTTTGCAACCCGACATTAGCAATTCCTTTGGTTGCCTCGTTAGCTACCATATCAAAGTGAGGTGTTGCCCCGCGAATCACGGCACCCAAGCAAACAATAGCATCGTACTTCTTCGTCTCTGCCATTTTCTTAGCCACTAACGGAATTTCAAAAGCGCCCGGCACCCAAGCTAAATCAATATTTGCCTCATCACCACCATGACGTTTGAAAGCATCTAACGCTCCACCTAACAATTTACTCGTGATAAACTCATTAAAACGTCCTGCAACGATACCAATTCGTTGACCTTCTGCCAGTAATTTCCCTTCCAGTAAATTCATAGTTTCTATATTTATTTATTTTCTAATCCTTCTTTCAATTTCTCGATCTCTTCCCGTTGACGCACGTGAATCATGTGTCCCATCTTCTTGTACTTCGTGTACATATAGAACTCGTTCTTCTCGTTACAAGTCATTTCAATCGGCTCTCGTCCCACGATTTCAATGCCGTATCCGGTCAAACCATTAATTTTTAACGGGTTATTGGTCATCAAAATCATTTTTTTCACACCCAGATCAGCCAGAATCTCTGCCCCGGTACCATACTCACGCAAGTCTGCCTTAAACCCAAGAGCAATATTCGCCTCCACGGTATCCATTCCCTCATCTTGCAAATGATAGGCCTTCAATTTATTAATCAAACCGATACCCCGACCTTCTTGACGCATGTACAATAATACGCCACGACCTCTTTCGCCAATTCTACGCATTGCCTCTGCCAACTGATCACCACAATCACAACGCAAAGAACCGAACACGTCACCCGTCAAACACTCTGAATGCACCCGACACAATACCGGCTCTCCATCCGTCACGTCCCCCTTCACCAAAGCGATATGATGTTCCCCATTGATTTTATTCACATACCCGTAAGCCTTAAAGTCACCATACTTCGTTGGCAGATCGGCCTCCGTCACCCGCTCTACCAAGATCTCGGTTTTTCTGCGATAAGTAATTAAATCCGAAACCGTTATCATTTTCATGTTATGCGCCTGGGCAAACTCTTTCAATTCCGGGGTACGCATCATTGTTCCGTCCTCCCGCATAATCTCACAACACAGACCACACTCTTTCAGTCCGGCAATCCGCATCAAGTCCACCGTGGCCTCCGTGTGTCCCATACGCTCCAGCACGCCACCTTTCTTTGCCTCCAATGGGAACATGTGTCCCGGACGACGAAAATCCTCCGGTTTCGCATCATCCTCTACCGCCTTCATTGCGGTTATGGAACGCTCCAATGCAGAAATACCCGTGGTCGTATCCACATGATCGATAGATACCGTGAATGCCGTACAATGGTTATCCGTGTTCTTGGCAACCATCTGTTCCAACCCTAACTTCGTGGTCAAGACCTTACTCATTGGCATGCAAATCAAACCTTTGGCATAAGAAGCCATAAAGTTCACGTTCTCCAATGTGGCAAACTCGGCGGCACAAATCAAATCCCCCTCGTTTTCCCGATCCGGATCATCCACGGCGATAATCATCTTTCCTGCTCTCAAATCTGCAACAGCCTCTTCTATCGTACTAAATTTAAACTCTCCCATATCTTAATACTTTTAATTTTATCCCCTTAAACTTTTAGTTTTTATCTTTTAACTTTCTAAAATCCATTCGCCAACAAAAAATCCAATGTCAACCCACCCTTTGACTCTGCCGGGGCTGCCGGACGCATTAATTTTTCCACGTATTTAGCAATCACATCATTTTCCAGGTTCACTACATCACCAATCTTTTTCTTCACTAATGTCGTTTCATCCTGCGTGTGAGGTATAATGGAAACCGTAAAACCCGTATCCGTCACGGCCACGACGGTTAGACTGATCCCATCGATCGTGATAGAACCTTTATCCACGATATAACGCAATAGCTCTGCCGGAGCTGAAATCATGATCCAAACGGCATTCTCGTCTTTCTCTCTCCCCACAATCTTTCCAACTCCATCAACATGCCCCGACACGATATGTCCACCCAAACGCCTGTTCAACGTCAACGCCCTCTCCAAATTCACCCGGTCCCCAACGTGCAGTTCTCCCAAATTGCTACGTGACATTGTCTCCGGCATCACATCCGCACAGAAACTCCCGTTAGCAAAAGAGGTCACCGTCAAGCAAACCCCGTTCGTGGCAATACTATCCCCCACGTGCAGATCCTCCAATACCTTCTTCGCTTGTACTTCCAGCACCACACTCCGGTTTCCCCGCTTGATTCCCCGTATGGTTCCTATTTCTTCGATTATACCTGTAAACATGCTAATTTCAGATTTACAATTTATGCTTTTAGATTTCCTCTCTCAATATTCCTTCTTTTAATCCAGAAATCCATTTACCTATTCGTTTTTAACTTTTAGTTTCAAAAGAACATCGTCACCCATGTTCAGTACATTTTTCAATTCGAGGTTTATGGCATCAGCCATTTTCTCCACTCCGAGACCTTCCACCGGCGTCTTGGCACTCATGCCACCCACAATCTTCGGAGCGATAAAAGCATACAATTCATCCACAAGCCTCTCTGCCAAAAATGTATAATTCAAACTACCCCCGCCTTCTAACAAAATAGAGTCAATTCCGGACTGTCCCAATAGCACCAACAAGTTCTTGACATCTACAAGTCCTTCCTTTTCTTCACAAAGCAACATCTCCACCCCCGTTTCCTGCAAGGCTTTTACTCTCTCTTCCGGAGCAAAACGAGTATAGGCCACAATCGTACGATACTCACCGGCAGTTTTCACAAGCTGGCTCTCCAACGACAAACGGGCATTACTATCTACCACCACTCGTATCGGTTGCCTGACACCACGTCCCTCGATCCGACAATTCAGCAAAGGATCGTCCGCCACGGCCGTTCCGATTCCAACTAATACGGCCATAAAACGATGTCTCAACTCATGCACGTAAGCTCGTGCTTCCGCTCCCGTGATCCATTTCGAATCACCTGTCCGAGTCGCGATCTTTCCATCCAGCGTCATTGCCGCTTTTAGTGCCACCCAAGGCAATTTTGTCGATATATATTTCAAAAATACCCGATTCTGCTCCCGCAAAGCCTCTTCCTCAATCCCGCAAACCACCTCGATTCCGGCCTCTCTCAACAAGGCTATCCCTTTACCCGCCACCAAGGGATTAGGATCTTCCATCCCGATTACCACACGGGCAATTCGATGCTCAATGATAGCCTCTGTACAAGGTGGGGTCTTTCCATAATGGCAACAAGGTTCCAACGTCACGTACATCGTGGCTCCCTCCGCAGGAACCGCGCAATTCTTGAAAGCATTCCTCTCCGCATGCCATTCACCGTATCTCTCATGCCATCCTTCCCCGATCACCTTTCCATTCTTCACAATCACGGCTCCCACCATCGGGTTCGGATTCGTGAATCCAACTCCTCGTTCGGCAAGTTCCATCGCCCGTCGCATGTATTCAATATCTTCCTGTCTCACCATATTCAAAACCTCCTTTAAACAAAAATCCCCGAATGCATAACATTCGGGGCATTAGATCTATATTGTATGAATATAATATCAATTACAACTAAATATCTCCTCTATCATCCGGACTTTAACCGTCGGTTTCAGAATTTCACTGAATCAATCCCTCGCAAGGGAGTCGCGGACTATAACCGCCGGTAGGGAGTTGCACCCTGCCCCGAAGAAACATTTTACAAACACAAAAGTAGAAATAATTCTAATGATAACAAACAAGTAAAGAATAATTCATGTTTTTTTCTGCAAACAAATCCCGTTCCGTTCATCGGAAGTTCCCTCCCGAGAAATATAACCGGCCTCCCCGTTTCACGTCCATCACATCCGTTTTTTCATCATCTTCCACGTGTTCGTGATCAGGAAACTCTCCTCCATCTGGTCAATCATCTCCATGAATTTCGAAATCGGTATGGCAAAAGACAATAGATTACTGTCCGTACATAATCTTGCCGAGGGATCGAACATCCCAAGTACCGCTCTTTTCGTTCCCTCTACTTGTTCCCGGTAAGGATAATAAACAATAGAGGTACATCCCGCCCCGAAAGGAGAGATCACCGCATCCGGTTTTGAACTATTAAAACCAGCTAACGTGAAAAGTCCCGAAATAACGTCTGCCGGAGCAAAAAAGAACACGGCCTCCGGTTCGTCCTGTTCCGTCAAGTGATCCCAACGCTTGAACACGAGACAATCACCTTTTCTCGGCAGTTCATGAATTGTCTTCAAAAAAGCATTTACCTGTTCCGATGTCCGTTTATAACGCTCGCAGTGAGGTTCATTTTCCCCGTGAGAAAGAAAATACTCGAATCCCTCTCTCATACCTTTACTAAATCCAAGGTAAAACTTTCCCCCGCCACACCCCACGGACTCCGGTAAAAAGCAAAGCGATTCACCTCTACGAACCCGCCCAAGCTGGGCTATGATACAAGTATGCCCCACCGCCTTTTTCATGATCATGGCATTATTATTTTCTTTTGAATAATAAAATGCAACAGGAAGCTCGGCATCATTGAAATATTTTTTCCAAAGAGAAATAAACTGATCTCGCTTAACTATATCCATACCCTTCTAATTTTAGTATCAAGCAAATATAAATTATTTTTTGGTTAAAAACAAATGAATCATCCACACGGGTGACCAACGAACGAGATTCCAGCACTAGTATTCGCCAATATAGACGAGATCCCCCAATAAAAACATTCCCCGGATCAGCAACACGGCCAACCCGGGGAATCATACCACAAAAACTTACCTATTACCAGATAGAAGCTCTTTCTTCAACCGGCAAAAACAAAGCATCGCCCTCTTTCACTCCAAAAGCATCGTACCACATGCTAATATGAGGAAGTGCGGCATTCACACGCCACCGTCCCAAAGAGTGAGGATCGGATTTCGTTTGCAAACGGATTTGCTCGTCACGAATATTACCCGCCCACACGTTACCGTATGAAAGGAAGAAACGTTGTTCCGGCGTGAAACCATTCTCATCTTTCCCAAGCGGATTCTCGCTCATAGCTTTTTGTAAAGCCAAATATGCAACCTGCAAGCCACCATGATCGGCAATATTCTCCCCTAAGGTCAACTCTCCATTAGCCATCAAGCCGGGCAACACCTCTATTTTATTAAAGTAATCCACTAACACTTGAGCTCGTTCCTTGAAATTCTTTGCATCTTCCGACGTCCACCAATCTTTCAAGTTTCCATCCTTATCATATTGACGACCTTGATCATCAAACCCGTGAGTCATTTCGTGACCGATAACCACTCCGATGGCTCCATAATTACAAGCATCATCAGCATTCATATCAAAGAATGGGTATTGAAGAATAGCTGCCGGGAAACAAATTTCATTCGTCGTCGGGTTATAATAAGCATTTACCGTCTGAGGGGTCATCAACCACTCGTCTTTATCTACCGGCTTGCCAGCCTTAGCAATCATCTTATCGTAATCAAAATGATTGGAACGTACGATATTATCCCAGTAAGAATCATTTTTAATCTCCAGATTAGAATAATCCTTCCACTTGTCAGGGTAACCGATCTTCACATGGAAGGCAGCTAATTTCTCCAAGGCCTTCACTTTTGTCTCTTCACTCATCCATTCCAAACCTTGAATACGTTCGCCCAAAGCCTTCTGCAAGTTAGCCACCAACTTCGTCATACGTTCTTTGGCCGCTGCCGGGAAATATTTCTCGGTATACATTTGACCCACAGCCTCTCCCAACACGCCATTCACCGTACTCACGGCACGTTTCCAACGCGGTTGCATTTCTTTTCTACCGGAAAGCGTTTTCCCGTAAAAATCAAAATTCTGAGCCACGAGAGCATCACTCAAATAAGAAGAAGCCGCATTGATCACGTTCCATTGCAAGTATGATTTCAACACGTTCAAATCCTCTTTTTTCAACAAATCGGCAACCGCTTTAATTTCACCCATCTGCCCCACGTTCACTTCTTGCAGATCCTTCAACCCAATCGTTGAGAAATAAACATCCCAGTTAATTTCCGGAACTTCTTTCTTCAACTGAGCTACAGAAATCTTGTTGTAGTTGGCATACGGATCACGCAATTCTACAGCAGATTTAGAATTTTCGGCCAAACGAGTCTCCACTTTCATCACGTCAGCAGCAGCTTTTTGTGCCTCATCGGCAGTAAATCCTGCCAATTGGAACATTTTAGCCACATGCTCTTCAAATTTCGCACGAATCTCTTTCGTGTGCTCGTCATTATCCAAGTAATACTCACGTTCGCCCAAACTCAGACCTCCTTGATATATTTGCGCAATGTTCATGGAACTGTTCATATCATCGGCTCCCACGTATAACCCAAAGAAAGGTCCGAAACCATCCCGATGCATCGTGGCAACTTTCTGTGATAACACACTCCGATCCTTCATCGCGGCCAATTGATCCAAGTATCCCTTGATCGGGGCTACTCCATCCGCATTCAACTTAGCACTATCCATGGCAATATTATACAAATCACCCACTTTCTGAGCGACACTCCCCGGTTGAGCCTGTTGTTTCGCCAGTTCCTCGATCAAGCTCTTGATCTGGGTACGATTATTTTCTGCCAATTGATCAAACGAACCAAATCTGGAGTACTCATCCGTAAGCGGGTTCGCTTTCATCCATCCTCCACACGCGTACTGATAAAAATCATTTCTCGGATTAGCAGTCTGATCCAGGTTTGCAAGACGAATCCCGCCTTTCTGGTCTGCTTCTTTTTTACTATTGCAACTTGTAGCCATCAATGCCAAAGCAATAAAAGGTAAATAAAATTTTGTTTTCATATCATCAATTTTCTAGTCTTCTTGTCCTAACGAAAAACATTCGTAAAATTCTTTCAACCAACAAATCACATTCACGATTCATATCATTGAATACAAACACCCCTCGCTTACCACCCGTACCAGGCATCTCTCAACTCACCGACAGCGATGGTCTCCAAATTCTGCCCGTGTTCATCAAACCATTGCCGTACGATTTCCCTATCTTCCGGGGTCACGCTACCACGTTCACGCGTAATAAATCCTCCGCAAACATGGGAATTCCAACCGCCCCCCATCTCCAAAGAATGGTCGTTCAACAAACCGGCCAACTCCTGCAACCACTCTTCAACCACCGCCATTTCCGTATCAGCCTTAAATTTTGCATCAAAAGAAAATCCCAGTTCCCGGAACTCCCCTTTATGCAATTTCTTACGTAATCTCTTTTTCATATTTTTCTATACTATTTTATTATTCTAGTTCAACCCGTATATCTCGTAGCCCCATATCACTGTTATTGTTAGCAGGATGGGCCATTCCGAGACGACAATCATGAATTTCTCCTTGATAGAGTTTCATTGATTTCAAACGAAGTTTATACTCCTCTTGCTTCACATTTGGATTCATCAAATAAGTCACTTCGGTCCCATAACGATTGTGTAACTTCACCACCAACCGGTTAACCCCCTTTTTCAAATGCAGTTTGATGACTTCATTCGTCCGGGGAATTCCACCTACATACGTTCTCAGCAATACCGTCTCTCCATTTAAGGCAACCTGCACCCCATCAGCAACACCCAATTCTACCAACACATCCTGTTCTCGATCACTCGTCAACTCATGTAACACATGTATCGATTGTTTTTCCTGCATCGGAACACGTAAAGCTTTTCCCACTTTAAAATCATCCCACAAACGCCATCCCTTCACATTTTCGTTTATCTCTTCCTTGACTCCCAAAATATTTCCATTAAAACGATCTGCCCGAGGCGTGTGCATATACACCTTACCCCACGTAATCCCCTCCGGATAATTATTCAATTTCTGCACGTCTCCTCCCTCCAACGTCACCACCTGCTCCTTCCCGTCAATAATCAAACGAAGTTCTTTTCCTCGATCTCCAGCCGTGTAAACAATTGCCGGAACAATCGTCTTCCCGGATTTTTTGAAATTCCAGCTAAAACCAACCGTACTCCGGAAACTAGAATAATAATCCATGCTAGAATAAGCATACACGGGGATAGCATTTACCGATGATAACTCGCTTGTTTCAAGAATCTGATCAGGAATTACCCGAAAGGCTCCAGCACATTCCAACTTCACCACGACCATCCCCCGGTCCGGCTTCACATCCCCGGGAATACTTATGGATACGGTCTGCCCATTCTGTTTCAACGTCAAGACCTTTCCGTCTGCTAACAAATTCGCTTTTTTCGCTTTCCCGATCAACCCGTTCAACATGATATTCCGATCAGCAGGAACCTGCTCAACAAATAAATAAAGATTATTCCCTTTACAAGTAATATCTCCCCATTCAACGGCATGATCAAAGGGATTCGCCTTTGTATTATAAATTGCCTCCCCGTAACGTTTCATCCATTTCCCCATGGCCAACAAGGCATCCCGTTCAAATTCCACCACGGAACCATCTCCCCTCGGACCAATGTTCAACAAGAAATTACCTCCCCGACTTACCACCTTCACCAAACTGCGCAACTTCTCATCAATCTTTTTATCCAAACTTCCCCGCTCCTGCCAAGAACGATAGCTCCATGTCTCGTCAAAAAACGAAGCCGGGGTTTGCCAGGGCACTCCAATCTTGTAATTCGGGTAAGCATTATCTGCCATTACGGCAAAATCTCCCCGGTCATTTCCCAAACGCCCGCTCACCATACACTGCGGTTGCAAACGATTCACAAGATCATACAATTCCTTACTCTGTTGTCCACTCAAAGAACCCATATCAAACCAGATTTCAGAAACCGGACCGTAATTTGTCATGATCTCTTCCACCTGATGCATACTGAACGCATGATGTTCCTTTGAAATCGCATCTGCATTATGAGGCGTAATACCATTGCCGGGGAAGTTCCAATCGATCAATGAATAATAAACCGCAAACTTCACCCCCTGCCGCCGGCAAGCCTCCGACAACTCTTTCATCACATCCCGCTTAAAAGGAGTAGCATCCACGATATTATATTTAGTGTACTTGGAGTGATACATACAGAAACCGTCATGATGCTTCGACGTGAACACGATGGATTTCATCCCTGCCGCTTTTGCCAAAGCCACCACGGAATCAGCATTCCATTTCTCCGGATCGAATACTTTCGCCACCGCTTCGTACTCCGCTTTAGGAATCTTGGCAAAAGATTGTATCTGTTCGCTATATCCGGCACGAACCGGCTGTCCCTTCCATACACCTCCCAGCTCAGAATACAATCCCCAATGGATAAACATGGAGAATTTTTGATTCACCCAATCTGGATTGGGCTTTTGCTGTCCAAAAGCAAATTGCACGCCTAACAACAAAACAACTAAACATCCGCGTAATAACATAATAAACACTTTTACAATTTAAACACTTTACACAAAATAGAGGCTGTAAATATAGTATTTATCAACGTTTTTAAAGCCCATTGGCCAACAAAATTATTCATAATCCAGCGTGAGTTCGATATAAGGATTAAATTATTTTTTTGAATATTACAAGCATAGTGATAAAAATATTCGGCATGTATTGTAGCATTTCAGGTTATGTAGACGCTTAATTGAAACAACAAAATTACAACAAATCATCATCACTAGCAGATCACTACCGTGTATAAAATTTTTAGTAAGCTATTAGAATGCTATTAAAACGCTATTCCGTATAGCGTTTTAATAGGGTTTTAATAGCGTTCTAATAGCGCTTTACACGGTAGTGATCCGGATGTAATCATGTTTCAATCCTGATTTCGTGTATTAGGTCGGACTATATACCGGATTATTTTCCCACGACTATCTCTTCTAATTCTTTACAAGTCCTCGCACGAGCGCTCTTTTTGTTTTATGCTGATTTATTTCGAACTTACGTCAATCTAACATCATTTATTACATACAATTAATTGTAATAAAATAAGGGATACCCCGGAAAGTTCCGGAATATCCCCACACAACAAGAAAACTCTCATGAGATAACACGTTTACCCCATACTTAATTTTCACTTCTATTATCTCCCTCGTCTCCTAATCCATATAAAGATCGCCCAGCAGGCCAACAGACCGGGCCAAACACCCATGAGTACCACTTTCCAGAAATACATCCAATCCATACTCACGTACATTTCATTATCAGGCGGAGTCGGACGGCGTACGTCAATCGGTACTTCTTCATTAGATAACCAGAAGAAAGAACCGGATATTAAAAAGTAGTTTACCGCGGAAATATCCTTACGATCGATACTAATTTCACCGTTACTCAGGCAATCTGCATCTCCCAATATGATAATACGCTGTTCTTTCCCTCCCATCGGACGAGACATCGCCAAAGCCGTAACATACGAACGCTCAACTTCTCCAACCGATGGATTAAGAGAAACCGTATCATCTAAAAAATCAACCGTTTCCAATTCATTCCAACTACCAATCGTGTCACTCACGAACAAAGGCGTGATCGAAAATCCTTTATCCTCGAAACACTCCAATCCTGTCGTCCCCGGCATAGTCACCACGTATTCCTTACGAATCATCTGGTCAAAAATATATGAAAACTCTCCGGCCTCTTTGGTCGGTGTGGCTACGATAAAATCAGGCTGGAAATGCTCACTCTTCTTCACCAACCGTCCCGGCATAAACCGTACACCGAAAGGTTCCACCAATGGATTCATAAATTCCTGACGACGAGGTTCCCCGGCTATCAATAGATTTCCCCCGCGAGCTATATAAGCATCCAGATTTGCTCGTTCATTCTCGGTCATCGGACTTCTCATATCCGCAATCACGATAATGTCCACCTGTTCAGGGATCGGTTTGTCCAACGTCACCTCCGTAAAGTCAAAACCTTGATTAATCAAGGAATAGCGGAACGGCTTATCTTGAGCAAAGCGGTTGTAGTCTCGATCGCCTTCCCGGATACAATCCCTTTCCCCATGTCCTTTCACAAAACCGACAAGGGGCAATTCCATCACCAGGCGCTTAAAGGCAGCAGAAATTTCCGTCTCGAAGGGGAAGCGTTTTATATCATCGAATACCCGCAAGAATGTCTTCTCCCCGTTATCCCGTTCCAACAAGCGCACGAAACGATTTCCTTCCGGCCGAAGATCCACCATCTTCCGCACTTCCTCCGGACGCATAAACATATTGGAATCCAAATTCCAGATTTCAGCCCGTTTCAACATTCTCTCCCGATCGGATAAATTAGGATAAGCCTTGTCCAATTCCGGATTCTTCGCCTTATCGTAATAATACACGTATTTCATTTTAATCTCCGGTTTAAACCGGGTATACATTTTGAGACGTTTCTGATCTTTATTCACGTTCCGAGGCAAACCGATCCAATAGTTCTCCTCCAATATATTCACGAAAGTTGTTATCGTCAAACCTCCATCCATCTGAGCCACGATATCCTGACTATTAGGTGTCAGCGTTCGTTGTTTCGTGGCTGTAGTATCATAGAAACACATCAGTTTCGGACGAGAAGTCAGGTAACCCAATAACATGGCAATCACGATAACAGTTCCATATTTCCCTACAGTCGTCATCCACGTGGTCTTCTGCCGACGGGACTGCAATCGGATGATTGAAAGGAAAAGGAACAAAGCTACCACGATAACAAAGTAAAGCACATCTTCACTACAAATTAAACCGCTTACAAACTCCTGCGCCCTACCGTTAATCGCCAACCAATAGGTTATATCACGCACGAACTCAATATCCTGCCACAAACCCCCTACTAAATTCAACACCGCCAATACCGCCAAAGTTCCCATGGCTGCCACAACTTGATAGGAAGTAATACTCGACATGAACAACCCGATCGCCGCATAAGCACACACGAGCAGGTAAAGGCCGAGCATCCCGGAAAGGATCAAAGGTATATCTGCCGATTTTATTGTAATAGCAGCAAATATAAGATAGACGGCAAAAATACACATCAGCACCAAGTTATAGATCATCATCGAAAGATATTTCCCCAGAATAATCTGTGTGTTGGTTACAGGAGAAGAGTACAGTAACTTAATCGATCCACTGCTCAGTTCCCGACTCATTAATCCCATCGTCAGCAACGGTATATAAAGATAAAGATACTGTTGCATCGCTGTAAACATTCCCCGCCATCCGGCAAAGACGTTCATTGTTACGTTATAAAGGCCATACCCTAACTCCTGGTTCCTCACGCAACCTGCCAATCCGTTCGAAAACACCAAACTCGCCTGAAAAGTGAATACCACCAGAATCAACCACGCAATCGGAGAGTAAAACAAAGTTTGCAACTCCGTGCGAGCCATTTTATATATTGTCTTCATCTCGTTATCTATTTTTAGTCATTATTTCTTTGATAATTCTGCAAAAATCTCATCCAAGGAACTTTTCTCCTGACGGATTTCGACCAATCGCCATCCTTTGGTCACGCTGGTCTCGACCAGACGTTCCGTTGCTTCCAGCGCATCCGAAAATTGAATCCGGAACTTCGATCCGCCCAATTCCTCCACGGCAACCACACCCGGAATCTCCCGAATCTCTTCTACTGGCGGAGTAGCTATTAACGACACAAATAACGTATTAGGAACAATATAATTATCGAACTCATCCATGGTGCCGGAAAAGACTACTTGTCCTTCCTCGATCATCCGGATATAATCACAAGTTGCCTGTACTTCAGAAAGGATATGCGTGGATAAAATCACGGTTCGATCTACGGCAATCTCCCGGATCAGTTCCCGAATTTCCATAATCTGATTCGGATCAAGCCCATTTGTCGGTTCATCCAATACCACGAAGTCCGGATTATGGATGATTGCCTGCGCTATACCCAGACGTTGCTGGTATCCACCGGACAAGTTACGGATCAATCGCCGACTGAAATGTGAAATTCCACAACGTCCCATCACGTCTTTCACGGCTCCCTGTACCTCATGAGTAGGGATTAGGCGCATATTGGCACAATGCACCAGATATTCCTCCACCGTCAAATCCATGTGCAGGGGCGGTTTCTGCGGCAAAAAGCCCAAATGTTTTTTGGCCTCGACCGGATTCTCCCGCAAATTGATACCCTTAATGTACACTTCCCCTTCCGTCTGTTTCAACACACCACACATGATATTCATCGTGGTTGACTTTCCTGCCCCGTTGGAGCCTAGCAACCCGTAAATGCCATTTCGCGTAATTTCAAAATTAATATCTCGAATCGCCCACTGAATACTGTAACGATGAGATAAATGCTCCACTTTTATAATAGATTCTTCCATACACTCATTTTAAATTCATACAATACACACAAACCACTAGGTTATCCTGCAAGTTTTTCCCTCGAAATAAATTCCTTCGACCACCTCCTCTATAAACGAGGGCACTGAAAAAGTTCTATTGGCGAAACATCACTACCCCCTCCGACTCCCCCGTACAGAAGGGGAAAAACTGATTACCAATCGGTTTCCTCTCCAGCGTGGGAAGGAGTCAGGGAAGGTAGTTCAAAGCAACAAGACTTTCTCAGTGCCCTCATAAACAAAGGGGGAGCTGACACACTTTTCTCAAACAGGAAGTAACTCAACTCTCCCTCTGTTTATATCGTTTACTTGTCAGCTAACATCTTATTAATCTTATACAGCAAATACTCGTAATGCGACTTCGTTTCCCCGGAACTCTTCGTTACGGCTCCTTTCAACAAATTCTGTATTTTGAACAACATGTCGAAATAGTAATTCACCGGGACATAATCACTGGGCATCACCACTTGTTTCATCGGATAAAATCCGCTTTGCTCTTCCGGATTTATCCCTTTCTCCGGCAGAACAGCAAATTGTTCACGTATCAAATCCAACTGTTTCCGATCAATCACTTCCGAAGAAATTGCCTCCTCATGGCCTGTCGCTACAATCCCTTTTTGCGGTGTAAAGTTACCCGCCGTAGTGGCAATCGTAGAGGATGCAACCACACTACCCAAGAACTCCTTCTGCAATTCCATCTCGTATTTCTCCAACGGACGATTCTTCAACGTTCCATCCCATACGTTTTTATAGATATCATCGACATACTCGGCCAACGAATAATCTCCACCTTTCTCTGCTCCGAGAGCCACGTATTTCAAACGGAAGGTCAAGGTTCCCAAGATAAAACTCCGAATTTGATCTACATTGGAATTTCGAATTCCCAACTCTTTCTCCACAGCCTTGTTATCCAACCAAGCAAGATCTTTCGCCATATCGATCATGCACTTCACGGCAGCCTTCTGTATCGCACCGGGAACAACCACATAACTCGGTTCCTTTTCCGTGGAAAAAGCTTCCATTTGGTAAAAACCACCCAAATTCACAGACACGTCATTAATCCGCTTTTTCAACTGATTGCGTAACATGTTGTACAACTGGCTTCTAAAAGTCAAGTCTTCATCTCCCTCGGCATACCAATCATAGAAATTCCGAACGGCAATCTTTAGATTGTTCACAGCATACTCCAAAGCCTTCAAATGATCATCTCCCAAATCTCCGGCAAAACAACGGGGATCGTAGTAATAATAAGGCATCTTCCCGAAAGTATAGTTCGGATTTGTTCGCCCCTCCCGAATCCAACGATCCAAGGTTGCAAATTCATCTTTCGGTGTAGAGGCCATCGGAATCGGTTCATACAACCACTTGATCACGTAATAATCGTACTCGCCTAATTCCCCACCAGGAACCATTCTCACTCCCTTTTCCACATCCCCCGGCTGAGCGATATAATTACACGGCACGTAATCCATCACAGAAGGACTCAATCCATGCTTCCGCGTGAAGGATGGAGAACGTAACGAATCAACCGGATACACGGCAGATGCACCTACATTGTACACCAAGCCTAAGTTAATACCAGCTTCCCGCATAATCACTGAACGTATCATTTCCCCCATCATTTCCTCGGAGAAATGATTTGTCCGAACACTCGGATCTGCCGCCATAGTGGTCAATATCCGGTTTGCTTTCAAACTAGACATTAACCCGTCATAGACATACAGGGAGGCATTCAATATCTCTCCCGTACGAGGGTCCACGTGCATTGAATTCTGTATATCGAGCCACAACGGGGCATACCTGATCGTAGAATACTTGATATTATTAGCATTAAAATCCGGATCATCTTTCGGGAAATCCATTACCCGGATCACATTTTTAAAACCAATTTTCTTGAAAGCCTCATTCCATGCCTCAATTCCTTCTTTAATGTAAGGTTTCCACGCCTTTGGCATCAACGTGTCCATATAGAACACGATTGGTTTCTTTACCTCAACGGTTTCTCCCCGACGATGAGCCGCTTCATCTACCGGTTCAACACGCCAACGTTTCGTGTAAAACGTGTGGTCCAACCCCTTCCGATCGCTCTCAACCTGTGAAACTTTCATGAAAGAGACGCCCAAGCGGGGATCGGCCAACCGGGGTTGCATCGGTTCTTCCGGCAGTAACATCAACATCTTATTCGTTGTCACGGAAACTTTCGTATCTCCGGGGATCACCTTAAAAGCCCCAAACAGATACTGGTTTTCGATAAATCCCAAATCACATGTCACCACGATATTATTATCGAAAGCGTCAACGTCTTTCAACAATGAACACTCCTTTTTGTATTCATGTGTTCTGGAAATCAGTCCATAGAATGAATTTCCACCGATAGACGCAAATGGTGTTGTGTACGGGGAATACTCCATGAACAATGGGGTCATATCCACCACAACTGCCGTACTATCCGGTGTATAAGCCTTTATTTTGAACGAGCCGTACACACCCCCGGCATTCGACCGTTCGATAGCTTGGTTCCAATTCGTTTCCGAACTATTATTCAAAGGTTTATCTGTCAAGAATATTCGGGCCTGTAATGTCGAATCCAAACGAGTGAAACGAAATGGCAAAGCATATCCAGCGAACTGCCCAACCACACCTTCTCCATTGTCACTGATATCCTCGATAGAAGAGGTCAGCATCATATCTTTACCCAACAATTTTATCGGGAATTCGACCAATACTTTGCCTCCTACCTTATGGATCGTCATCAACCCATGAGCCGTTTTCACCTGCTTACCCTTGAATAATTTCTGGTAAGCCGTCAATGTCTCTTTCTTATCCTTTTCCTTCGCTTGTCCTTGTACCCCCCAACCGAACAGGAAAAAAGAAAGAAAACAGATATATAATATATTTCTCATATTCTTTCGTTTATTAGAAAATCAAACCTATTTCAATGCTTGCTCTATCTTGTACAACAACAACCGATAATGCTGACGAGTATCTTCTGATCCGGTATTTACCTTACTCTTTAACAATGTCTGAATTCGCTTCAACATATCGAAATATACGTGATCCAACGGTTCGATTACCAGATTGGTATTCACGTTCACACCATAACCGAACCACTGTTTTTCAGCCATATTCAATGGTTGTTGCGCCACATCCGTCTCCGGAGCCTCGGCACAAGGTTGCATCGTCTCCGCGTTAGAGAAACCTCCTAACACTTCCTGCGATAGTATTCCATACCGTTCCCGGCTCATCAACTTCACCTGCTCCGGCACCTCGACCATCTTACAATTGTCGGTTAGTGACAACGGTTTCCCGGACATACCCTTTTTCCCCAAGTCCGTAACGAGCAGTATTTGTTTTATCATCTCCATCTGCATCTTTTTATCCTGCGTGGTCAACGTCTTTCCCTGACGAGTAGCAGCAAAAGCGAAATCCTGCAGGTGCATCAAGAATTCTCTCGTGGTATAAGTATCCTTACTATCATCTTTTGCGGCACTCAAAGCCACCAACCAGCGTCGGGCTAATAATGCCCCGAATATGCTTTCTTCCAACTGAGTCGAGATATTACTCATCAAAGGTAATTTCTGTTGCAAATCAGGAGCATTCAGCCATTCCAAGTCTCTTATTTGTCCCAACAAGAAATCGACAGCTCGTTTCTGCTTCTCTTTCGGCACCACCGAATAACTCGGTAATTCATCTCCATCATATCGCTCGTTCAAATATATTCCCCCAATATTGAACATCACGTGATTCACGTAACGCACGTACTGGTAAATAATTTCATTGTACATATTCTGCTGGAATCTGTAATCCGGATCATCCTGTTTCACCCATTCACCCATATTCGCCAACACGTACTTCAAATTCTTCACTCCATAAGTTGCCGATTTTACAGCATCATCTCCCAAATCTTCTTCCACCGAACTAGGGTCTAGTTTTGTCGATAACTGTTGTTTCCCGTAACGATAAATCGGATTTCCCGATCTTTCCGAAATCCAACGACTTAATGTAGGAACTTCATCTTTCGAACTCTTGGCATCCAGCAAAGGAGTATACAGCCATTGAATCGTAAAATAATCATACAAACCCAATCTAGGCGGGGTCAATCTCACACCACGTTCCTTGTCTCCCGGTTGAGCGATATAATTATTCCGGGCATAATCCATAATCGAATACGTTGTTCCGTATTTTTGAGTAAATGAAGGCGAACGTAACGAGTCCGTCGGGATCGACGCGGAACCAGACATATTATGCATCAACGCCAGGCAATGTCCCACCTCATGTGACACCACGTAACGAATACAATCTCCCAACACGTCTTCATCAAAAATCACCTTACGTACATCCGGATCTGCCGGAGAAGTTTGCAAGAATCGCCAATCATGTACCAACTGAATCAAATTGTGATACAAATAGACAGAGGCATTCAGAATCTCCCCGGTTCTCGGGTCTGTCCATGAAGGTCCCATGGCATTCTCCACTTGCGAAGGGGAATAGCGAATACAAGAATACTTTATGTTATCCGGATCAAACTCCGGATCATCCAGCGGAAAGTCTTTTGCCATGATCGCATTCTTAAAACCAATTCTCTCGAACGCATCCTTCCATTCTTCTACACCAGCCCTAATGTACTTTTTCCAACTCTCCGGGAAAGCATTATCCACGTAAAAAACAATCGGTTTCTTCGGTTCTACAAGCTGTCCCATCCGGTAAGCCGTTTCATCCGATGGCTCCAACCGCCAACGTTGAGCGTAATATATATGTTTCAATCCGGAATCGCCATTCCGAAAATCCGACACTCCTTGATAAAATATCCCGATACGAGGATCTGCCATTCGAGGACGCATAGGCTCCTCCGGCAAAAGGATAAAACTACGTGTCATCAAAGAAGTAAACGGAAGTTTATAGATATAATAATACCTTTGATTCCGCAGATTCACCTCGTAACTCAAAGATGACTGTACACTCACGTTATCCTCAAACGCTTTTATCTTACCCAATTGGGAATTATCCTTTTTAAATTCTTTCACAATCCATCTTCCTCCCCAAGTTGCCGGAGCATAAGCAGAGAAAGGAGTTAACTGCTCATCATCCCGTAGGAAGAAATCGGTCATATCGACAACAACCGCCGTGCTATCCGGATTATAAGCCAATATTCCGCTATTGTACATCACGGCAGGCTTCATGCTCTCCCGAATCCGTTGTGTTACGTTTGCCAATTCCGACGTGTAAGCATGACTTACTTGACGTAAACTGATAACCGTATCTGTCTGGGTAAACTGCACACACAAGGGCTCAGTCGGTTTCTCTCCCACATTTCCAAACAGATTATTGGTCGTTTCAGAAATCGTTGATCCCAATAGCATATCCTTCCCCAACAAATTTCTAGGTATCTCAAAATATACCTTTCCATTCATCTTGTGAATGGTCAGTAATCCTTTTACCGTTTCACAGGCCTTACCTTTGAATAGCTTTTGATAAGGTGTCTCTTTTTTCACCTCTTTCACCTCTTTTTTCTTTTTCCGAGCGAACCCGTCCTGTACTCCACAGGTAAACAGGAACAGCACAACGAAGAAAAAACTCACTGATAATTTTTTCATAATTTTTCCATTTTAATTTACATATAATAGCTATATACCACGTCTGGCATATCCCCAAAAGGGTATCCCAAAAATTCTATTTATTGCTTAAAAATTCCTCCGGTTTCTGGCACCTCCTCATCAATAAAGGAGGTGCCGTGACTTTTCTCAAAGACAACGAGTAGCCTAACTTCCCTCTGTTTATAGAGGGAAACCACCTAAACATTGTCCCAAGTCTAGGAAAATTTTTACTCGTAACGCTTAAATGCCCAGTTAAAAGAACCTCCCCATTTCCATTCTATATCCACAATCCGTCCCAAATCGGAAACATGGAATAATAACCCTTTCTCTCCAGGATTCTCATCTGCCAACACTTCCGTGCTCAACTCATAGATATAGAAATTTCCGTCATCCAGAGCCACACCAATCTCTCCGGCATCAGCATCTTGCAATATCTCCACGACATTTCCATTTGTATAATCCGCAAATAACTTCACGATCTTCGTATTTACATCATAAAAGTACAATTTACTCCCCTCTCCCATGAAAAGATAAGAACTGGGGCGAATCCGGAAATACACCGTATTGTCTGAAATAACATTACTACCGGCAAAAAGTTCCTGCGTACAATTAGAAATCTTGAAACTACTATAATTGAATCCCATATTCTGATAGTAGTAGTTTCCCGTGCTTTCTTCTTTCAGTATAATATTAAGTCCACTACCCTTAGCATAATCGCCCAAGTACATAATCTTATAACCGGTCAAATCAGTCAATTTAACCACGTTTGGATCATCCGGAGCATAAGTAAACTCAACCGGACGACTATCCGAATTGCTATTAAAGCGAGTTGCTCGACCCACCACGCGGTTATTTCCCTCGTCATACATCAACACCACGCCACAATCCCGCGTATCCAGATCAAAGAATTGAGTGATTTGCCCACCATTGGTTGTCCCTGAAAAATAAAGCGGAATATCAATAAAAGCCGCCACGTGCTGTATCTCTGCACCGGGATTTCTTTTCCAGTAAACATCTCCATTCGCACTTAACACGAAATCCTGCCATCCACCATTACGTACCTCCACGGGCTCTAATCCGGCAGGATAAGTACTTCCAGGAAATTCTTCATGAAGTGCCAATACTTTGGCAAAATCCATTCCGCTCAAATAATAAGCACCTCCGGTACGTTGCACAACCATGACTTCATCCACCTCGCCTCCTGTTATCATGTTTTCCAATTTCAACGGCCCCGTTCCTAACGGACTATCGGGATACAACGTCGCATATACATCCGGGTAAGCCACCCACTCGTAATGTATCTTTTTATCTTCATCCTTCCAGCTATCCCGCCGAACATAACTCAAGCTTGTCCGATTGTCCTTTTCCGACAGAATAAGCCATCCGACCTTATATGGAGATTTCACCTCTATTGACGTGTGACTATCGTGAAACACGAGTCCGGTTTGCCGGTCTGTCATATAGAAATTCACGTCAAATTGCCCACAACTCGTCGGGATATACTCAAAATTCCGATCTGTCGAAACAACATTTCCCAATCCCATCTCCCAACGATAATCATAAGCTAACGTGTCGCGATCGGGATACTTCCACGTCATTTTCGGTACAATGCGTACCGTATCCCCCAAAACAATTGATTTCTTCGTTAAAGAAGTTACAACATTCAGCGTAACATCATTATAATCAACAAGGTCGTATTTACCTTTATCCTCGTAACATGCGCTAAAGCAAAAGTTCACGAACAAAAAGAATAATATAAATCTTTTCATAAACATTCTATTTTAATTATCCGACTACCAATGCCACAGTCATTTCTGTTCCGTCATCTTCATGCACCATCTCGTTCGCATCTTTCTTCTTTTGCAGGTAATGTTTGAATATAATCGAGTAATAACGAAGTTCTTCTACGTTATCGCTATCTATATCCGCTTTACCCGTCTCTTGAATAAACAAGCGGTACTTCTTATCCGAATATTTTCCCAGATAATCCCGAGTCACCTTATCGGTCCACCAATTCGGCTTAGCCACCACATTGGAAACGTAGATAATTGCCGAACGGCATTCAGTTTGCCCCAACATGAAATCAGCAGTCGGCTCCAGTTTTAAGTACAATCGTAATGCTACATTCGATATTTCCTCCGTTTTAATAAAGGCGATCCGACAAGTATCACGAACTTTACCGGGCTTCATCGTGAATTTCTCCGGCAACCTGTAATTCGCTGTCGTGGCAGTTGACTTTTCTTGATCCACGCTGATCTTATACTCTTGTTCCCTCTCAGAAGGCAATCCGATCACCTCCACTTCCACGGGAAATTCCAATTCATTATCATTCGGGTAAGCCAAGAACGAACAAACCGATGAATCCGTTACCACCTTCACGAACTGAAGATAATTATCACCATCGTATGTTTTCATTGCATCCTTCGAACAGGCTCCCAACACAAGCATAATTCCTAAAAACAAATATATCTTTCTCATAATCACTCGATTTTATATTATTGATATGCCGATTCACTATAAGGAATAGGAACCACCCACTTTTCCGGTGTCATCTTAATATCACTACTACCGTTAAAAATATCCCGGTTCAGACGCTTGAACATAAAGAATGTCTGCCCTTCGGTCAAAGTTTCCCGGATAATATCATATACCAACTTCTGCTGCAAATCGTCAATTGTCATGTCTGTTGTCAATTTTGCCTTCGCCCCGCGGCTTAGTCTCAAAGAGTTAAACAACTCAACGGCCTCCTCTTTGCGCCCTTTATTCAGTAAATATTCTATCTGTATATGATACATCTCCGAAGCCCGAATCACGGGTAACAAAGACAATTGGTCCAACACGACCTTAAATGTCTCCCCGGAAAATCTCAACCACGTGGCATAACGTTTTGCCCCATACGCGAGAGTCGTCTTATTGTAGAAACCCGTATAACGATAGTCATCCATATCTCCGGCAAAAAGGACGTCCATGTTTTTCATCTGTAGAGCATATCTATAATTTTCAAATATTTTCTCCACGTTATCGACAACATCATTATTCGAGAAACACAGGAAAAGTTCATTATACCGTTTAGGATACAGGAAGTTTATATTGGAAACACTTCCTTGATTAGAATTTGCTGTCCATTTAAACCACCGTTTATGAAAGCCATAGGCAATACAAGCATTTTTATAGGCATTCTCCTCATCTCCATTATACATATACATCCGGGCGAGCAAAGCATTTGCTGCAAAATAATTCATCCGGGTTGCCCGATAAAGGAAAAAGTCATCTGGAGAATCAACCAATCCTTTCCCCTCACTCCGTACTCGGTGCTCTACACTCGTATTCTGTCTCCGATTAAATACGGTATCCACAACCGCCAGCAAACTCTGGGCCCGTGTCATATCCATAATAACCGAATCCATAAAAGCCGGAGCATCCTGATAACTCGGTTGCAGATCGGGATACTTCGTCACGTAAGGAATTGCACGTCCCGTATTTTGGGTTATCGGAGCAGGGCAGAACAAGCGGAACAAATCAAAATGCACCAACGCGCGTACACCGTACATCTCTCCCAGAATCATATCTTTCTCCATCTTTCCTTCACCAAAAAAGCTCGTGTCTTTCGAGATCACCTGCTGGATAATATCATTACAATTGGCAATTACGTTGTATCCTGTCGCCCAAATACTTCCTGTCAAACTTTGAGCAGAAGCATTTTCCCAATCGAAAGATGCCACTTCATACAAACCATAAGGCAGGTATATCCGACTGGTGGATTGATAATTATGCCCGATGGCACTGGCAAATCCCCACGTCAGATTTTGTCCATACAAACTCGTTGACGAGAGATTGCGATACACCCCGTTTACCGCCATTCTCACTCCTTTATAGTCAGCAAAAATCTCTTTTTGCAATAACTCATTATCTGCCGAAACATCCAGAAAATCATTACACGATGTTAGCCAAAAGATCGGCAACAATAATATTAAATATAACTTTCTCATAATCTTTCAGTATTAGAAACTAGCATTTAAAGTAAACGTAAATGTCCTGGCGAACGGATAATTTAACCCCATCTCCCGTTTAATCGTTGACATTGTCGCAATATCTTTCATATTAAACTGTAACTTCAACGAACTCAAGTGTATTTTCCGCAACCATACAGGATTAACGTCATAGCCGACAGAAAGAGAATTAAAGACCACGTTATTATTCTTCTGCACAAAACGAGAAGTTGAACGAGTCACGTACAAACGATCTTTTATATCCTTTAAAGGAGTAACATCCCCGACCTTCTGCCAACGATCTGAACTCACCCTTTTATCCGCGTTATATTTAATTAAGTTCGCGTTCTCCACGTTATTCACCAAAGTCGAGTTGTACTCGTCACCACCATATTCATAAAGGAACGTCGTGTAAAGTGTAAAATTCCGATAACGCACATTCAGCCCGAAAGCCCCTTGTATCTTCGGCTCGGTATCCCCGATTTTCTGTTGTTCATTCGACTCCCACGTGTATGTCAATGTACCATCCCGTTTCACGTAAACCTCCTGGCCATTAGCCGGATTAATACCCATGGACTTCATCCCGTAAATCGCCGTCAAGGAACTTCCCTCCTCGTACTTCATAAACGGTTTGGCATACTTCGAATCCTCGGAAGGCGTTCCGGATGATGAATAATAATCCTGGAAATACTCATCAATCCGTTCGTTGTACTGTTTCAAAGACTCTGAAATCTTCAGTATCTTATTCTTATTATGAGCCAAATTTCCGAACACGATAACATCCCAATCTTTATCACTATAAGCCCGCACGTTCAAATCAAGCTCAACTCCTTCATTCAAGATCTCACCCATATTATCCGTATACTTCGTGAAACCGGAAGACGTTGGAAGAGAAACTTCTGTCACCAAATCAATTGTTTTCTTGTAGTAGTAATCAAACCCTAAAGTCACCCGGTTATTCCACGTGACGATATCCGTACCGATATTCCAAGACAATTGCTTCTCCCAAGTCAAGTCCTCATTTCCCATATAAACCAAGCTGGCCCCGATACCCGTCTGGTACCAATCGTCCAATAATACTTCGTAAGTATTCCGGGCCATGTAAGGTTGGAAATTCGATTTACCGGTCTGGCCCACATTCCCCTTTATCCGGAACTGGTTTATCCACTTACTTCCTTTTAAGAAAGCATAATTATGTACATTTATTCCCGTCCCGACAGACCAGAAAGGAGCCCATTTATTATCCGTTCCGAATTCGGACGACCCATCATAACGGAATGAAAAATCAGCCAGATAAATATCATTATAACTATAATTCATCATTAGGAACACTCCGAACAAACGGGTCTTGTTGTCAGTAAACGTCGGTTTCTTCACGACCTCATAAGCATACGCCGGAGAGTGCCTGTAAGCATCCGGGAATCCCCGATAATGTGTGTAGGAGTAAGAAATATTGGAATATGTCGCGTTGAATCCTAAAGAGAAATTCAAATTATGTAACCCGAACAAACGATTATAAGCAGTAAACACATTCGTATTCCACCGGGTTGTTGTCGTCTCGGCTTCTGTCAACTCACCCCGTAGAAATGCCGTTGCACTATCCTTGTACTTGGCTGATTCCGGATCGGTAAACACCTCGCTCTTATCCAACTTATAGCTGATCGCGAACTGTCCTTTCACTAACCAATAATCATTCACGTACCAATTTAAAGCCAAATTATCCGTCCACTCCTTGTAATTACTCTTGTTAAAATTACCCAATGTTGCCTCATACAAAGGATTGATAAAAGTTTCGCCATAATTACGCAGTGGTAATTTCTTGAGCAACTTTCCATCTTTATCTTCCCAAGATTCATAAGGATGTTTGTTCGTGTAATCTCCAAAAGAGCCATAAGGCGATGCTTTCGAAGTCATGATATCATAAGAAATCTTGTTCTGCATCTGGAAACCTTTGTAACGATATTCAAGTGTCAAGCCCGTACCAATTCGGTCACGCAAAGATTTCTTCATCACACCGTTCTGATTATCATAGCGCAATTCTATGCCAAACCGGATGACATCTGACCCACCCTCAACATAAACACTATGCTTATGGTTAAACATCGTCGTCAACGGCTGTGACATCCAGTAATAATCTCCTCCTGCCAAAATCACATCCTTTTTGTCCAAATAGATCCCGTACTTGTAGGCCTCATCTCGTTCATAATTTGCACTATTAGGGTTCCCCTCATAAACCCCGGCAGCCCATTCGGTTTCCAAATTCTGTTGGGCATTCATCATATTATAACTACTTAAATCAGGAGCCGTGATCTCGTAATTACCGCTATAACTCACCACGAAACGTCCGGGACGGGGAGCTATTGTTTCAATCACGACAACACCGTTAGAAGCCCTTGAACCATACATGGCCGTGGCCGCCGCATCCTTCAATATCGTGATATCCTTGATTCTGTTCACGTCAAAATCATATACTTTCTCCACAGACACCTCAAACCCATCCAAAATGAATATAGGAGTATTCGGGTTATTGGTTATCGCGAACTGTGACACGTCAGTAGCCTCCAAAGCATCCAGTTCTTTCACACCCGTAATTCCCGACCGTCCTCTCACGTAGAACTCCGGTAAAGTATTCGGGTCCGATCCCATCAGATTATTCTTCATGATTCGCAGTGATGGATCAAACACCTGCAGGGCATCGATCACGTTCCGCCCCGCCACTTTCAACACATCCTCCCGACTCACTTGCGTGGCCGTTCCCGTGAAACTAGACTTCTTGATATTCGCGTATCCGGTCACCACCACATCCTCCAAAGCGATCTTATCCTCCTTCATCACGACACGCAAATCTTTACGCACCTCGCCCGGTTTCAACGGTGATATTTTAACCACCTGAGTCTCCATCCCCACGAAGGTAAACACCAATGTAACGGTATCCGCGGGTAAAGCGACACTAAAAAGACCATCCGCACTCGTTACTACCCCCGTGTTCGTTCCCCTCACCACGACCGTCACACCCGGTAACGGTTTCTCCATCTCGTCCACAACCTTTCCTTTAATCAACCGGACCTTGTTTTTCGCCGTGGTATCTCGTACTGCCACGACTTGATTCTTTTTAATGATAATCAACCGATCCTCGACAGAATAGGTTAAATCGGTACCTTTCAGACACTCTTCAAGCACCTCGTCGATACTCACAGATTTGAACCGCTTGTTTAGTTTCGTCACCTGAGCCACTTCGCTATCCTTGTAGATAAAATAATAGTCGCTGTGTTGACGAATCTCCTTCATGAGATCCTCAAATGTGGCATTTTTCAAGTTAAAACTAAAAACGACATTTTGCGAATGTACTGATGCAGATAAATGCATGGCTGTACAAAAAAGAAAAAGAGCTAGAAAACGCATAGTCCATAAAATTTTTCGCATCCCCGACGAGCGGGAATAGCATTCTCGATTTTTTTTCATACATTTGTACTATTATATGATTAAACAATGCTCGCCCGGTTGCACCCGGTCGAGGTCGTACATGAATGGAAAGTAGTTGCACCTCCTTTCCATTTATTTTTTTACTCGTCTTCGACAACAACAGTCTTGCCTTGAACGGAGAATTTCACTCCTCCCAAGCGTTCGAGCACTTTTAACAAAGCTTCCGCGTTCTCGTAACGTTTCAAGCGCCCTGAAAACATCATATCTTTTACAGCAGAATTCTGGTAAAACACGTCAACATCGTACCATTTCGATATCAACGACATGATATCTTCCAACCGTTGAGAAACAAACACGTACACCCCGTCTTTCCAAGAGACATACAATTCGGTATCCACCTCGCGAACTTCATGATTTCCATCCCGAACATCATACACCAGTTGTTCAGAAGGATGCAACACCGCCACTTCCCCCCGCGAGTTATCCACCTGCACACATCCCTCCACAAGCGTTGTCTGAACACATTTCTCGTCCGGATAAGCCCTGACATTAAACCGTGTCCCCAAAACCTTAACATCCAACTTCTCCGTGTTAACAATAAAAGGACGTTCAGCATCTTTCGCGACCTCTAGGAAAACCTCACCGGCAACCCAAATCCGACGTTCATCACCTTGGAATACAACCGGGAAACGAATGTAACTTTCCGAGTTTACCCAAATCCGCGTTCCGTCACTCAGCGTCACCTTGTATTCTCCGCCACGGGGAACCGTTATCTCGTTATAGGTCGTCTCGGCACATGTACTCGTGTCTTCAACTTGATAGTTCAACCCGCCCGGATCATTTACAATTCGTTTCGAACCATCCATCAAATCAAAATTCTCAGGACTCAACACTTTGGAACTCCCATCCGATAAAGTTAATGTTGCCAATGATTTACCCGGTTGCAAAGCAATCTTCCCCGAAGAAATCCCCTCTTGTTTCATTTGTAATAAAAACGTGACCAGCAAAGGCAGCACAATAACGGCAGCTGCAGCAACATATTTCCACATACTTCGCTTCCTCGTCCGAATCGTACCCCACAAACGGTCAAAATCATAATAGGAATCAAAACGCCGATACACGGCATCCTTATCCCGATAGGATTCCGAAGTTATTATTTGTTGAAACAATTTCCGATGATCCTCCGCGGCATTCATCCACTCCGTTAGTTCCTCCAGCTCGCTCTCGGTAATCGTTCCCTTGATGTAGGCAAAAATAATATCCGCTATCTTGAAATTCTCTTCTGACATAATCTACTTCTTTTTGTCACTATAACACGAAAACCATCAAAGCATACTAGTCATGATGCATTTTTTTTTGAAAAAAATGCATTTTATTATTTCCATAGCGATCACAAAGCCTTATGACAGTTCAAGGGAACAATTAATTGACCTGCCTTCAAATGTCGTTACAAGTATCGCGACTAACAAATATCAGATAATAATAACAAAAAGAATATTTTGTCTTGCAGCCTAGCCCGTAGAATTTCCCTGGCCCGCGCCCGTTGATTACGCACCGTATTTTCCGAAATATCCAAGGTCTTTGCAATCTCAGGTATGGACATATCCAATAACGTCAAATTAAAAACTTTCCGCATCGCCTCCGGCAAACGCTCCACCTCATTACGAATCTGACGATGCACATCCTCCTCTATCATAAAATCATTCTCCCGCACTTCCGCAAATGTCTCCAACTCCGAGTCATTAAAAGAAATTTTTCTCACCCTTGCATAATCACGGTTATAATTCAAACAAGCATTACGAACTGAAAGATACATGAATGAACGTAATGAATAAATAGATTGGAAATCGGTTCTTCGAGCCCATACTTTTATAAATACCTCCTGCACTATATCCACCACCGCTGCATCATTCTTCACGAAACGGGTTCCAAATGCACATAGTGCATGAAAGAACAGACGGTAAATCTCCTTTAGCGCACACTCTTTACCTTTGTTCAAATTTTGAAGTATATCTAATTCTATATCTTCCATCACTTCCGTTTCTATGTCTTACAAATGTATAAAAAACTCAACATTTTTTATATCTCTCAAAAACAAAAAAACAACACACACAATCTCTTTTTTACATCACGAAACACAATTCCTTGATTCTCAAAATACCAGCCTATCGTTTCATTTTTTTAGCTCATCAACCCATTTTTTTCTTCCATTTTATTTTGCGGAATTCAACAAAACCCCTATATTTGCATCGCTTTTGAGAAAATTCCTTAGTAGCTCAGTTGGTTAGAGCGGCGGACTGTTAATCCGTAGGTCGTAGGTTCAAGTCCTACCTGAGGAGCCAAGAAGTTGAAAGTCAGTAGAAATACTGACTTTTTTTAATGTCCAAATATTTGCCAAGCATGGGACTGTCTAACAAGTCTTATTCCTATCAATAAGCTACCCCCTCCAACTCCCCCTTACACAGGGGGAGGGTTGATTGCCAAGCAGTTTTTCCTCCTATGTAGGAGGGATTCGGGGAGATAGTCATTAAATGGGCTCACGTGAATAGGTGAATATCTTGTTCTTCGCGGTGTCGATACCATTCTTTTCAAGCAAAGAGTTGGTTTAGATGAAAAAAGCAAATAGACCCTTTGATATAGTATTCAAACAAGTAGTTTTTTCCAATATATTTGGGGAACACCGACGCTTCACTTCCGCTCACGAGCGGAAGCGCACCGAAGTTGTACCGAAAGAATACCGAAATTATCACCTGTTTGCACCGGGACCACAACGGTTAATCACCGAATCATATCCCCTCCTCCTTTGGCTTCTGATAAGGAATTCTAAAATAAAACGTAGTTCCTTCGCCTAAAACTGACTCCACCCAAATCTGACCTTCTAGGAGTTCAATAATAGCCCCACAAATGGAAAGTCCCAACCCGGTTCCCTGCTTAAACTCATTCACTTTATAAAAACGATCAAAAATATGCTCCAGATTTTCCGGAGAAATACCTATTCCCGTATCTTTAACCCAACACTCAACCCATACATCATCCGAAGTAATCTTGGCACCAACGACAATATGCCCTTGCGTGGTAAATTTCTTGGCATTCCCTATTAAATTCATAAATACTTTTGTCAATTTCACCTCATCCGTCATAACCCATAATCCCTCTTGAGGCCCTTCATTTATCAACTTAACATCTTGCTCCATATTTAAGTGGCCGATATCCAACATGGAATGAACCAAGAAATGCAAATCACACTCACTAAAAAATACCTTGTCCATTCCGGCTTCCAAACGGGATAAATCAAGTACATCATCCAGCAACCCCAACAATGTCAAGCTATTATTCGTGATCATATCACTACTCAACTTTCTCTCCTCAGAGGAGATGCCTTCTTCCACCATCAAATTGGCAAAACCGACGATGCTGTTCAAAGGTGTCCGAATTTCGTGCGAAATATTCGCCACGAAAGCAGATTTCAACCGATCGGATTCCTCTGCCTTACCCATGGCTATTGCCATCTCTTCCTCTGCCACCTTGTAACGGTTGATATCTATTCCCATCCCGTACACGTATTTCGCTTTCCGTCCATCACTCATCTCCACGGACTCAACCACTCCCCGGTTCTCCAACCAGCGATACTCCCCGGGATATAAATAATCCACCCGGAAAACAACAACAAACTCTTTCAATTCCCCTTTGGCTATCCCTTTCAGACAAGTCAACAATTCTCCCCGGTCATCCGGATGGATATGAGCCATGTATTTTTCAATTGTACTTAAATCCCGATTCAATGCCTCATCCTTCGAGAAACTCTCTCCTATCGTCATGATATTATTATCCATATCATAACACCAAGAGTAAGCCTGCAAAGCATTTATCGAGATACGCAAAAAAGTTTGTTGCTGCCACTCCCGAGTAACATCGCGCAACATGATCACGGCCCCGTTCACGTCTCCATTTTCATTCAATAAAGGAGAAACGCTTCCTGTCACTTGTTGCACGGGAACCCCACACGAAATTAACACCGTATTCAATGCCAACTCCCGACGCTTGTTCTCTCTCATCACCTTCCGTACAAAATCTTCAATTCCATCCCCGACTTGATCGCGGTTGATCTCGCAAATCTCCTTCAAGGATTTACCAATCACGTTCCCTTCACATCCCAAACCGACCACCGAAGCATGGTTTAACTCGATCACTCGCAACGTCTTATCTACCACCAAAATGCCTTCACTCATAGAAGACAAGGTATTAGACAATATTTCGGTCTTTTTTTTCAACATTTCAGCCATCCGAAGGGCTGATTGTTCTAAAAAAACACTTCGATGCAACATTTCCCGATATCTCAAATGAGATAACACCAAGACCAAGACAAGCAGTAATAACAATACAAAGACAACTCCCGCAATCCAAATGTAATTCCCATACGTCCGCCAAAAGACATCCCGTTCATTAATAATCAAACTTTTACCCGGGAGATCCTTCCGTTCCACCTGCCAACGTTTCAATTGATTTTCATCAAAAACCGGAACAGGACGAACCGTATCTATCGGAATCGCTTTCGCCTGCTCTCCATTCAAAATTCGTTTCCCGATTTTTCCGGCCATGACTCCCATCTGATCGGCAAATGTCACCATTCCCCCAAAAATTCCCTTTCCCAAACCGTTATCCATCACCGTAAAAATCGGGACCGGACATTCATGAGCATACATGGAATAATAAATATCCGGATCGAGATACACGCCCCGTTTACCGTGTTGCCACGTGGTCAGGATAACAAAAGAAAGGGGATAAACCTCTTGCAACTCCTTTATAAAACTATTCACGTTCGAAATGGTGTCTCCCGCAAAGATTATCGGAAAACGCTCGCAATATTTGGACAATTGTTGTCGAGCCAAAGCCTCATGCACCCGCCCCGCTCCCGACAGATCCGAAAACACGTAAACTTTTTGCGCCTCCGGGAATAATTTCCGTCCTAACAAAAATAATTGCTCATAATCAATAGCGCAAATAACTCCCGTCACTTGATCAAAACCCGACTTTTTCGAATACTGCATAACACCACAAAACACGATAGGCGTTTCCTTTACCAGAGGAATATCCAATGAAAAAAGGGCTTTATTGGCCTCTTCGTCCAAAACAATTATCAAATCCAACTTTCCCTTAATCTCCCGTAATTGTGCCTCTAATAAAGAATTTCTCACCTCTGTACTTGTCAGCCGTTTAGAATCCAAATAAACTACCCTCAAATCTATATTGTATCCCGTCCGTTCAAGCTGTTTTCTCACCCCATTCAACACCTTACGTTCCCACACTTGTTCCGGATGATACGAGCTAACAAACAAAACCCGTCTGATTTCTAAAGGAGTATCAACACTCCCTTCAACACGCTGGGCATATCCCAACTCCCCACACCCAAAGAACAGTACAAACAATAGAAAGACTTTCATAGGCCAATATTTTTTCGTAATCCAACACATACTTTCATATGTAAAGGTAATCTTTTTATCCAGAATCAGACACAAATGCGACTATTTTGCAAAAGTTGCACATGAAAATATATCTGAATTTCAATTTCAAATTCTTTAACGCCCTACTCCCACGCGGGAAAGCACATAATCACACATATTTCTTTAATACACAACCAAAATCATTGTTGTTGTTTCAAATATTTATTATATTGCAAATCAATCTAAAACCAATAAACATTATGGCAACACTAGAAATTCATGGAAAGACGTTCGAAGTTGATGGCGACGGTTTCCTCACCGATCCCTCCATCTGGAATGAAGACGTGGCAAAACTCTTTGCAGAGGCAGATGGAATCACGGAATTAAACGACAAACATTGGGCAATTATCAAAATTATTCGTGATAATTTTGAAGAAAAGGGGAATGCCCCGATGGTACGTACCATCTGCAAAGAAACAGGACTAAAATTGAAAGACATTTATGAATTGTTCCCATTAGGACCAGCCCGAGGAGCGTGTCGGGTGGCCGGGTTACCGAAACCCGACGGGTGCGTCTAATATCCACGACCATGTCTTGGTATATTTGGACTTCGTTAGCTGCACTTCTTTTTTGCGTAGTGCTACTGGGGGGATATTTCGTACGACTTTTAAAACATGGTCCTCCCAAGGACCTTTCGCAAAAGTCGGGAAATATTGCCCAGGCAGTCTGTTACTCTTGTATCGGAGCCATGTCACCTATGCAAAAAGAATCAGCCTATTTACACCTGCCCACTTACACGGCAGGTATATTTTTTCATATAGGCAACTTTTTGGCAATAGCCGTGTATCTTCTATTCACGCTTGCGGTTATTTTCAAATTCCAAATTCCTATTGAAAGCGCAACGAACCTCATCGTCATGATCTTGGCAGCGATCATCTTTATTGCTGCCATTTGCGGGCTGGCTCTATTTATCAAACGACTGGCCAAACAAGAACTCAGGGAGTTATCCTGCGCGGATGATTATATTTCTAATCTTCTCTGCACCATCATGCTCTTTCTGACGACCTACTGCCTACTCACCTTACAGTTCGGGGCGGCATATTATATCATCATGGCTCTTCTCTTCGTGTGGATGCCCCTGGGCAAAATCAAACACGTGCTTTACTTTTTCTTTGCCAGGTATCATTTGGGCTTTTTCTACGGTTGGCGTGGAACATGGCCTCCTAAAAAAGCGATTCAATATGACAAATAATATCACAAACGAACAAAAAGCCAAAGCCCTCGCCATTATCTCGAACACGAATGACAGCAAATTGGAAACTCACTTGAATGCCTGTGTTCGTTGCGGTTTGTGTGCATCCAGTTGCATGTACTACCTCACGATGAAAGAAGGCAAATACATCCCGGCACGAAAAGTAGACCTCGTCAGTTCCATTTACCGACGTTACAAAACATGGCAGGGAGCCATGTTCCCGTCACTATTTCATGCCCGGGAACTGAATCAAGAAACATGCGACGAAATGGTTGACTCCCTGTTCGGGGCTTGCACCATGTGCGGGCGCTGCGTAAAACACTGTTCGATCGGGGTGGACATTCCCTTCCTGGTAAAAAAAGGGCGCGAAATGCTTGCTGTCATGGGACTCGTTCCAAAAACACTCCAAGCAACCGTCGATGCGGCAGTCAACACCGGGAACAACATGGGTATTCCCACCGAAGAATTTGTTGACACGATACAATGGATGGAAGAGGAACTGCAAGACGAACTGGAAGACGAGAAAGCCGGCATCTTTCTTGATCTGCCCGACAAAAACGTCTTTTATACCTTGAACCCGCGGGAACCCAAATTCTTCCCTCTATCAATCTCTGCCATGGCAAAGGTGTTCTACGCCGCAGGAGAAGAGTGGACCCTCTCGTCCAAATACTACGACGTAACAAACTACGGGTATTTCAACGGCAACAATGAAGAGGCCACTCAAATCGCCCGCAATCTTTACGATGAAATTCACCGCCTACACGGCAAACGTCTTGTCCTCGGGGAATGCGGTCACGGCTCAAGAGCCATGCGCTGGGAAGGTCCCAATTACCTCAAGACTCCGTATGATTTTGACACGCTTACCGTGGTTGAACTCATCGGGGAATACATCCGAAGCGGCAGGATCAAGCTCGACAAAACACGGAACAACAAAGTCGTCACTATCCACGACCCGTGTAATTTGGTTCGTAACGGGGGACTTCTCGATGAAATCCGTTTCGTGGTCAACGCGGCTGCCGCAAACGTGGTGGAAATGACACCCTACGGCACGGACAACTTCTGCTGTGGCGGTGGTGGCGGGGCTCTCGCGATGAGCGAGTACAACGAACGTCGTCTGAACATCGGCAAAATCAAAGCCGATCAAATCACCGCGACAAAAGCCGAGATTGTCGTGACCCCATGCCACAATTGTGTAGACCAGCTATCTCAAATTAATCATACATACAAACTGGGTATCACCATAAAGACGGTGGCGGAATTGGTTGCAGATGCCCTGGTCATTGAAAGTTGAAAAACCTAAAATTTATAATCTTATGAGCAAATTAATCTACCTAGACAATTCAGCAACCAGCTTCCCGAAGCCGGATGTAGTTTATGATTTCATGAA